>Ga0172379_10004902_pt1 | contig 19234 bp, 16 predicted proteins | sample GrowelOW334metaG_FD_119756 | JGI IMG/M metagenome (GOLD analysis project Ga0172379, IMG submission 119756) | Groundwater microbial communities from an aquifer near a municipal landfill in Southern Ontario, Canada - Groundwater well OW334 metaG | ecosystem: Environmental > Aquatic > Deep...
CGACGCGTTTAAGATAGGGGTAGCGCCCGAATTCGCCGAGCCAACTGAGGCGGGCATCTTCCGGTGAAAGCTTTTGTTCCTTGGAGAAACGCCAGGCACGTTCCCATTTCTCCTTATCCTGCCTTATCCAGGGATCGGTTGGCTGGGCGGAACCGGGCATGCTCGCTCCGGTCAATCCCGCTCCGGGAGCATCCGTGCCGTGGGATTCACCGGGCACTTGCCCATCGTCGAGAATTTTTGCCGCGGGAAAATGTACGTGTGAATCAATGACTCTCATGTGGTTTCCTTGTTTTATCCCTTTAGTCCGCTAAGGGTGATACCCCGTATGATCTTCCTCTGGAAGATCAGGAATACCAGAATTAGCGGTGCCATGGAAATGGTAGCTCCAGCCATGATCAGATGCCATTCATTTCCAAGTTCGCCGGAAAAATTTGCAAGCCCTACCGGGAGCGTGAATTTGGCGGGACCGGAAGCGATGATGAGCGGCCATAGGAATGCATTCCAGTTGCCGATGAAATTGAAGATTGTAAGGGTCGCCAACGCCGAACCGAGCAAGGGTAGGATGATGGTGAGGAAAATCCTGAACTCCGTCTGGCCGTCAATGCGGGCGGCGTCGATGAGCTCATCCGGAATGGTGGAACTGAATTGCCGCATCAGGAATACTCCAAAAGCGCTCATCATGCCCGGAAACATGATTCCCCAATAGCTATCCACCCACTTGAGGGTTATGGAAAGCGAATACCAAGGGATGACCAGCATTTCCGTAGGAATCATGAGAGTGCTCATGATAAGCAGAAAGATCAGTTTCTTGCCGGGAAACACGAATTTTGCCAAGGTATATCCAAGTAATGAATCGAAAAGAACCACCGATCCCGTAGTTGCGGCGGCCACCATTACGCTATTCGCGAACCACAGGGGAAATTTGGAATGGCGGTCAAAAAAAAGGAAACGGTAATTGGCCGTTGTCGGATTCGAAGGCAGGATGGCTGCCTTGAATATCTGTTCAGCATCCTTGAAGGAAGAGACAAGCATCCAGAAAAAGGGGAAAATCATGAATATTGAAAGAAGGGTGAGCAGCGTGTAGGCTATCCAGGTATTGCGTCTAACGTCCCTCAGCATGCGGCACCTCTTGTAGTACGGTTCAGTAGTTGATTCGCTTGTCGAAGAATTTCATTTGCAGCAAAGTTATCAGCATGATGATGGCAAAAAGCACAAGACTCGCACTCGCAGCGGCTCCCAACTGGAATTTGGTGAAGGCTGTCTGGTAGATATACAACGCCACGGATTTAGTTGAGTCCAGCGGACCGCCCTGGGCTTGGAATGACATATTGTACACTTGTGTAAAGATACGCATGAACTGTATGCCCTGCATGATCGTAAGGAATAAGGTAACGGGAAGGAGGAGGGGAAGGGTGATGCGGGTAAGCACATTCCATCCATTCGCGCCGTCTATTTTGGCTGCTTCTATATACTCGTTGGGGATGTTCTGTATCCCGGCCAGAAAAATCGTGATGCAGTATCCCAGTTCGACCCAGACATTGACCGCCGTGATCGAATGGAGCGCCTGCTCGGGATCAAGGAGGAGTCCCAAGGCGGGTAGTCCAAGAGAGCCTATCAATGAATTGAGGATGCCGATGGGAGGAGGCTGGAATATCCAGCGCCACACCCAGCTAACCGCAACAACGGGAGTGATATACGGTAAGACGTAAACCAATCGATACAATCCTTGTCCTCTTGAGATCCGGTTGAGCTGCATGGCGAAGAAAAGGCTGAACAGGATGGCCAACGGGGCTCCGATAAGCGCGTACCGTGTCGTGTTCGCCAGTGCGGTCAGGAATACCTTGTCGGTCAGCACGTTCCTGAAATTTTCCAATCCGATGAAGCGCGCATTCCGCGCGGTGAGTCCCCAATTGGTCAGGCTCATGACTAAAGCGTAGAGCATGGGGAAAAAGCGCACCAGCAGGAAAAAAGCCAGTGGTATGCTCAGGAAGATATAGGCTGTCCTTATTCTTTTTCCTGCGATGGTCACTTGTTCCCCTTATATTTCCGCGGTCCCGTCTGCGCAGGACCGCGGACTGCTGTCATTTCCAGAAATCGTCTATCAGCTTTTGTTCGGTTTTTGCGGCATCGGCGATGGCATCGGCCGGAGCCCGGTTTTTTAGGATTACTTCGTCGACCATATTCACGAATACGTTCCGTTGGCCTGCCTCGTCCACGAAGATGGTGGCTTTGGCATAACCCAACCCTTTCAGGAAGGTCCCCACATAGGGAGTATTCGCCTGCTTGTAGGCCAATTCAGGGTTCGCGGGCAATTCTCCCACTTTTTCCAACCAGAGTTCCTGGGCTTGTGGCGAGGTGATATATTTAAGGAATTTAACCGCCGCGTCCAGCTTGGCGCCTTTTGAACCGGCGCTGATCCCATGGGTCCAGAACGAGGCAAAATTGGATTTGACCCCATTGTACACCGGCAATTCAGCCACCTGCCATTCAAGTTCCGGTATGGCTTTGTATGCCGCGATGCGGAAGGATCCGTCGATATTCATGGCGGCTTTCTGGGTACGGAACGCCGTTACATCGTCGGTGGCGAAGTTTGGATACCCGACCTTGTCTTTCGTGATCCGGTCCGTGTACCACTGCAGCGCGCTTGCTCCGGCTTTCGAGTTATAGGTAACCTTGCGGCCGTCAGCGCTGTAGGGTTCTCCGCCAAACTGCCTGATGAGCACTTCGCGGATCCAGCTGTGCCCCTGTCCGGTTGGCTGCATGGCCAAGCCTGCTTGTACCACATTCCCTTGGGCATCGTATTTGGTAAGTTTTTTGGCATATTCTGCCAGTTCTTCCAAGGTTGTCGGCGGTTTTTCAGGATCCAGACCCGCTTCGCGGAATAATTTCTTGTTCCAGAACAGGGACAAGGATCGGACTGCCGTGGGTACTGAATAATATTTCCCGTCAAATTTTACACTTTCCTCAACAAAGGGAAAGAAATTCTGCCTGAAGTAATCCGGACTAAAATCCTTGGGTGATAATTCCTGCAGGTAGCCTGATTTTACATACAGGGGCTGCCATCCGCAGAACAGGGTAAGGACATCCGGTCCTGTACCCACCGGAACGGAAGATGCTACTTTCTGGTTGAAAGTCTCGTAGGGAAAAGTTACCTGCTCGACCTTGATATTGGGATTCTCTGCCTGGAATCTCTGGATAAGAATATCGATCACATCCACTTTTGTCTGGAAAAAATACTGCCAATACGTGATGGTAACCGGTTCCGCGGGGCCAGTTTCCTTGGCTCCTTCCGCGAACACGCCTGCCGCCAAACCTATCGCCAAAACAAGTCCAAATACCCTTTTCATCGATATGCCTCCTTGGAACTTAGCCACACTTGTGAGTCCAGATATTAAATGGTAAGACGTGCAATACCACTTGTCAAGGATCGTATCATTGCCGAAGCTTGATGATCAGACGCCATCCGCACGGGAAACTGCCCGATCAAATTCACTTTAACCATATCTCAGGGGAGTATTAATTTTTTTGCCTTAATGCATAATTTTTTTCTGGGTGGTAAAAGCGATTCGGGCCTATGATTATTCAGACTCCTTGAGAAGGAATAAGCATGCCGATTTCCGATCGAGTTCCGCTTGTCCGGATGCACGCCATCGTCAAACGCTTTCCGGGCGTCATCGCCCTCGACAAGGTCGATTTTGAGCTGTTGCCCGGCGAGATCCACATGCTGCTGGGTGAGAACGGGGCGGGCAAAAGCACACTCATCAAGGTTTTGAGCGGTGCCTATCTCGCTGATTCCGGGTCCATTTCCATAGTGGGCAAGGAAGTCGATCTTCGTTCACCCCACGAATCCATTTCCCGTGGTCTGCGTTCCATCTATCAGGAAATAAACCTGGTAAGGGAAATAGACATTGCGCGCAATATTTTTCTGGGTGCGGAGCCTATTTTAAATCGCAGCTTCGGGATAGTCGACAAGCGCAGCCTGTACGCGAAGGCCGATGAATACCTACGGCGTTTCCACATAGATTTGGATCCCCACGAACTGGTTATGAACCTGAGCGTGACCCAACAAAAGATGGTGGAAATCGCTCGTGCTTTGGTTTCCGATGTCCGTGTGCTCATTCTGGACGAACCCACCGATGTTCTTGAGGATCGTTCCCGACAGGATCTTTTTACTCTTATCAAATCCCTGAAGGCCGACGGGGTGGGCTTCATCTATATTTCCCACCGCTACGCCGAAGCCCACCAACTGGGGGATAGGGTGACTATCCTGCGGGATGGCAAGAATGCGGGTACATGGGAAATCAAGGATATAAGCCTGGACCGCATGATCAGCCTTATGATCGGCAAGGATGTCGAGCGGCAGTACGAAAGCCTACCCGAGCCGGCATCCGAGGAAGCGCTTCGCGTTCAGGATTTGCGGCGTGGCCGTATCCTTAACGGTATAAGCCTTTCGGTCCGCAAGGGCGAGATAGTAAGCGTTACGGGTCTGATGGGTGCGGGAAAGACCGAATTGGGACGGGCAATAGCCGGTGCCGATCGTATCGACGGAGGGGAGGTCTTCGTCCAGGGGCAGAAGGTCATTGCCAAAAGCCCGGCGCAAGCCATACGGCATGGTATCGCGTACCTGTCGGAGGACCGCAAGCAGCTCGGTCTAATCCTGCCACATTCCATACGGAACAATTATGCGTTGCCCAGCCTGCGCAGGCTAACCCGTGCAGGCTTCATCAGGCACCGCCTTCTGGACAAGGAGGCGAATGATTCGATGCGCGTCCTGTCCATCAAGGCGCCGGACATGAATACCCTGGCCGGGCAGCTTTCCGGCGGAAACCAGCAGAAGGTTGTCATCGCGAAATGGCTGGGTTGCGAGTCCAAGGTAGTAATTTTCGACGAGCCTACCCGGGGTATCGACATCAACGGCAGGCGGGAAGTCTACCGTATAATTACCGGCCTGCTATCCCGCGGTGTCGGCGTCCTGCTCCTGACCTCGGATTATGAAGAGGCTCTGGAAATGGGGCATAGGGTCATCGTCCTGCACCGGGGGCGCGTCGCGAAGGAATTCACGCGGGGTGCCGCCACGGAAGAAGATATCCTGAAGGTCGCGGTCGGCGCTCCTGCCGATTCCGCTCAATCCAAATCCTGAAACAGGAGTTAATATGGGCGGTTTTGTTACCAGTTCCGCATTCAAGCGGACGCAGCGAGCTCTCCAGGCCTTGGTCGGCCTGGTGGTCATCAACGTGGTTTTCCTGGTCTTGGCGCCGAGCTATAGGCAGGTGGCGAATTTCACGACCATCCTTTCCAATGCGACCGTGCTGGGGTGCCTTGCAGCCGGATCGACTATCGTCATCATCTCTGGCGGCCTCGATCTTTCCATAGGTTCCATCATCGCCCTCGTGTCTGTCGTCGTCGGGTATATGCTGATGCTGGAAGTCCCGGTCTATCTGGCCATCCTGGCAGGTTTGGGAACCGGCGCCCTTTGTGGCCTGATCTCGGGGTTCATCATAGTCTCCACGGGCATACCGTCCTTCATCGGAACCTTGGGCATGATGATGGCCGTGCGCGGTGCGGCGGAGATTATCGGTGCGGGCAAGGACATGTCGGCTTTCCCCGGTTCTTTTTCCATGCTTGGTTCGGGGTATGTCATTCCGGTTGCCATCATGGCAGTGGCTTTCATTCTGGTGGCCATTTTCCTATCCCAAACGCGGCTGGGCTTCAATGCGTTTGCCATAGGCGGCAATGCCGAGGTGGCCAGGCTTTCCGGTATTTCGGTCAAGAAAAACCAGGTGCTCTATTATCTTCTGGGCGGGCTTTTCGCGGGTCTTGCCGCAGTGATCGAAACGTCGCGGTTGGATTTCGCCCAATCTTCCCGCGGGTCGGGGCAGGAGCTGAATTCCATCGCCGCCGTCATTATCGGTGGCACCACCATGGCCGGCGGTATGGGCGGAGTCGGAAGGACGGTGATTGGAGTGCTCATCATGACCAGCCTCTCCGCAGGGCTCAGCCATCTGGGCGTCGGTTCGTCCTGGCAACGCATAGCAATTGGTATAGTCATCATCCTCGCCGTCTGGATAGATACCTTCCAGAGGCACCGTGCTTCCAAGGCCTGATTCCGGTTTCACTCTCCCGAAGTTTTCGGGTTGAACTATTTCTGCACGTGATAAGGGAGGCATTATGAAAAAAGTGAACATGAAGGCTCTGCTGATCGTAGCCGTCATGGCGCTGGGCTTTGGAGCGTCGGCCTGGGCACAAACCAAGACCATCGCCTACGTAGGCCACGCAACCTCGAACACCTTCTGGAACCGTCTGGGTGCCATGGCCAAGGCAGAAGCGGGCGCACAGGGCGTGAAATTCCTGGACTTGACACCCCCCGAGCCAAACCCCGATGAGCAGAAGAAAGCCGTCGAGAACGCGATCCTGCAGAAAGTGAGCGGCATCATCATCGGTGCCACCGACAACAGGGCTTTCGGCGAGACGCTGAAGAAAGCCAAAGCAGCCAAGATTCCCGTCGTCGCAGTGGATACCGGCATCGACGATCCCATCGTCCAGAGCCTGGTACAGACGGACAACCTGAAATCCGCGAGGATCGCCGGTAAGTATATAGTCGAACGCATGACCAAACCCGGTAAGATCCTTATCCTGGGTGGAACCCTGGGACACCAGACCGGTGATGCCCGCCGCGACGGAGTAGCCCAAATGGCCATGGACGCCGGTATCACCGTCATCTACCGCGCCTGCGACTGGGACGAGACCAAAGCCTACGAAACCTGCCAGAACGAACTGGCTGCCAACCCCGACATCACCGCCATCTTTGGCGCCTGGGATCCCGCCGCCATGGCCGCCCGTGCGGTCGTGAAGGAAAAAGGCCTGATGGGCAAGATCGTCATCTGCGGCTTCGACGGCAACCCCGCCAATCTCAAGGCCATCAAGGCCGGCGAGATCAACGCGACCGTCAAACAGGATAATGACAGGATGGGCAAACAGGCGGTCGACCTGATAATCAAGATCAACAAGGGCGAAGCTGTGGACAAATTCTATCCCATCGACGGCTTCATCATCGACAAGACCAACGTAGACAAGTACATGTGATTTGATATCCAGTAGTTGGGGGCTGTCTGTTAACGGACAGCCCTTGTTTTCATCCATAAGTGTATTATACTTAAAACAGAAAGGATCGAAGTCGCAGCCTTCGCTACCATTTTCTCGCAAAATTGATCTAACCCACCCCACTAGAGTATAAAAGTATTATTATAACCATTTACGGGTACGGCTGCCTTGCAGGGGAGGTAAGCGTGAGGTTTAGGTCGAGCCCGGGGCTCATATTCATTGTGTTTATTACTATGTATCTTGTGGCTTGCCCTAAAGTTACCGTTAAGACTGACCTGGCTGCCTCGACGATACGGTTGGCCTACGCCCTGCTTCCACAAGCTGGTATCGTACATATAGCCCTCGCGGAAGGGTTCTTCAAGGATGAAGGTCTCGAAGTAATTCCACAGGCGTTTGCTTTTGGCAAACCAGCCATGGAGTGCGTCGTCAAAGGCGAGGCCGACCTCGCGACCACCGCGGATACGCCCTTCATGTTCGCTTTGCTGGATCGAGGGACTTACTGTATTTCCGCAGTGATAGAGAGTTCCGATAGGACTATCGCGATGGTAGTCGGCAAGGCAGCGGGGATCGGAAAAATGGAAGACCTTGCGGGTAAAACCATAGCGGTGACCAAAGGTACGTCGGGCGAATATTTCCTTGCCGCTTTCTTGATGGCCCGTGGTTTGGACGCCGCCGATGTCAATATTGTGGATATCTTGCCTAACGCCATGTCAGTCGAACTCAAGGCGGGAAGGATAGATGCTGCTGTTGTCTGGAACCCAGTCCTGCTTGAAATAAGTGAAGAATTAGCCGCCGATGGGACTGTTTTTTTTGGCGATGATGTCTACACTGAACATTTCTGCATCGCAGGCAAACAGGATTTTCCGCAGGACAATCCCGAAACGATGCATGGTTTCATGAAGGCGCTTATCCGGGCAGAACAATTCCTTAAGGCAAATCCTGACAAGGCTTTGGATATTATTTCCGAATATTCCCACACCGAAAAGTCGGATCTTGAATCGATTCTTCCCTTGCTCAGGCTCAGGGTGAGTTTGGACCAGACCTTGCCGCTTCTTTTGGAGGATGAAATCCGATGGACGATGAAGGATTTCCAAGGTAAATCCCGCGATATGCCGGATTACACTGAATATATCGATGTGGAGTCCTTGGCTGGTGTTGCTCCTGAAAGGGTAAGGCTGATCCGATGAGGATAAGGCTCTTGCTTGGCATAAGCAAGCACGCATCCATTGCCATGATTCTCCTTATTCTGGTTCTCCTCGCTTATTCATCCACGTCTACCAATAGGATGAATGGCGATTTGGCACTCGCCGGAGAAATCCGGAGCAACCTGGCGGAACGTCTGATTGTAATGAATGAATTCTATATCCGACGGGAAGATCGGGCCAGACGTCAATGGCTGGGCAAATCCAACCTGCTCGCAAAGCGACTGGCACAGGTATCCGGAATGTTCACAGGCGCGGAAGACCAGGAAATCTTGCTTGAGATGATGAAAATCGAATTACAGGCGCAATCCATCTTCCAGAAAATTATAGACTCCGGCGAAGAACTACCTGGAAGTGGCTTCGTATCAGACAACGCCGAAGAATATGGGAAGATGCTTTATAGCCAACTTCTGATAAAATCGTACATCCAGCGGGACGATGCCCGAAGGATAGAGGAAAAACGATTCCAGGATCTTGCCATGCTGAGAAATATATCCTATTGGATGTTGTCAGTAGCCTTGGGATTGATGGTCATTCTCGTCCTTGTGAATGGATTTCTCATTGAACGCATTCTTTCCAAAGGTATCAAAAGTTTGAAGGAAGGTGCCTCGCGTATCGGTGGTGGCAACCTATCGTATCGACTTGCAGTCCATTCGGGAGACGAGATCTCCGAGATCGCGCGGGAGATCAATCGCATGGCAGGCGCTCTTATGGGATCCTTGACATCCATAGAGAAATTGGAACGGGAAGTCTCGCGGCGACAAGCAGCCGAAGAACAATTCCGCAATCTTAACACCGAACTGGAAGAACGTATTGCAACACGGACTGCACAGCTCGAAGCATCCAACAAGGAACTGGAAGCTTTCGCCTATTCCGTAGCCCATGACCTACGCACGCCGCTCCGTTCTATCGATGGATTCGCGAATATACTCGAGACCGACTATGTGAAGGGCTTGGATGAGGAAGGATTGCGCTTGTTTGCGGTAATACGTTCGAGCGCTCAAAAAATGGACAAGTTGATCAATGATCTGCTGGAGGTGGCGCGAATCGGGAAGACCGATCCAGTACGAACACAGGTTGATATGCGTTCGTTGGCACTGGAAGCGTTCCGCATCTGCGTGGAGTGCGAGGCGATGACGGATTTCGTATGTATCGTCCATGACTTGCCCGTCGCGATGGTGGATGAGGTACTGATGTCCCGCGTATGGAGCAACCTTATCTCCAACGCGATAAAGTATTCCATCCCCAGCCCTGTGCATAAAATAGAAATATCGGGCTGGACGGCAGACGGCATGCATGTCTATTCAATTCGGGATTATGGTGTCGGTTTCGACCAACAGTATGTGGATAAGCTGTTTGGCCTGTTCCAGCGTCTGCACGGATCTGAAGAATTTAAGGGATCGGGGATTGGCCTCTCGATTGTCAAGAAAGTGATTGGACGGCATGGAGGTACGGTCTGGGCAGAAGGTCGCTTGGGCCAAGGCGCGATTTTTTCTTTTTCCGTTCCGTCGGAAAGGGGGAGCAAATGACTGATTCAAGGCAGGTAGATATCCTTCTTGTAGAGGATAATCCTAACGACGCGGAATTGGCGATTCGGGCTTTACGTAAGAACAAGCTCGCGAATAATCTGGTGCTTGTAAAGGACGGAGAGGAAGCGCTCGATTTTATTTTTGCCAAAGGACAATATGCGGGGCGGAATATCGACGACAGACCTAAGTTGGTTCTACTGGACTTGAAATTGCCCAAGATCGACGGTCTCGAAGTTCTTAAGTCAGTCAAATCCGATCCCCGAACCTGTCTTACTCCGATAGTCGTATTGACTACCTCCAAGGAGGAAAGCGACGTCATAGCCAGTTATAAGCTGGGAGCTAATAGCTATATCGTAAAACCGGTTGACTTCGACAAGTTCCTGGAGGCGGTAAGGGAATTGGGGTATTACTGGCTCCTAATGAACGAACACCCATGAAAGCCGATCCAGCGGAAGAACCCCTTGTCAGGGCTAACAGACTTCTGGAAGAATCCCAGGCCTTAGCACATCTGGGCGGATGGGAATACGATGTCGTGGAAAAGCGAATTAGCTGGACACCGGAAACCTACCGAATTTACGGTGTGGGTCCTGACTATGATCCGAACAATATCACCGATGATATAGCCTTCTACTCGCCCTCATCCGCTCCAATAATTGCCGAAGCTTTCAGGAAAGCCATCACCACAGGGGAAGGATACGACCTGGAACTCGAATTGGTCCGCCCTGACGGAAAGGTTATCTGGATTCGTACGGTAGGACGTGCTTTTCTGGTGGACGGAGAAGTGGTCCGGGTTGCAGGCAACATCATGGATATTAACGATCGGAAGATAGCACAACTGCGCTTGGCTGAATTAAATACAGGTCTGGAACACTGCGTTTTGGAACGGACTGCACAACTCGAATCAACGAATAGGGAACTCGAAAGTTTTGCCCATATTATGACCCACGAACTCAAGGCACCGCTCCGGGCAGTAGCCGGATTTTCCCGAATGGTCGCCGAGGATTACGAAGCCGTGCTCGATGCCGAAGGGAAACGGCGACTCGGCATCGTGTACGAAAATGCGGTGAGACTGGATGCACTCATTTCTGAATTGAGTTCCATTTCCCTTATGGGCAGGCAGGCTCTTAACCGGACGACAATCGCGATGAAGGCCATGGTGAGGGCCATGTACCACGAAGTCGCCTCTCCCGAAGAGGAAGCCACAGTCGTCCTGTCAATCGCCGACTTGCCCGACGCGACCGGTGACTCGCGTATGATCCGTGAAGTCTGGGGTAATTTACTTTCCAACGCCCTGAAGTTCACGGGGAATAAGAAATCAAGGAACATTGCGGTGTATGCCCGGACGACAGATACGGAGCGGATTTATTTTGTTCGCGACAATGGAGTGGGCTTTGATCAAAAATATGCGGGTAAGCTCTTTGGACTTTTCCAGCGTCTTCATGAGGCAGGCAAGTACAGTGGAACCGGAGCGGGACTGGCGAAAGTAAAACGCATCGTGGAACTGCACGGGGGCAGGGTAGGAGCCGAAAGCGCCGAGAATGAGGGCTCTGTCTTTTATTTTACACTTCCGACTGAAATGGAACTGGACCGGGATTAAGGCATTTGGAGGTGGGTGTGGCAGATGGCAGGGGAATTAAGATACTTTTCGTGGAAGATGTGCCGACAGATATCGAACTGGCTGAACGGGAATTGATAAAGAACGGAGTCTTGTATGAAGCGGTCAGCGTGGAAACCGAGTCTGGTTTCCGGTCCGCGTTGGATTATTTCATCCCGGATGTCGTCATCTCGGACTATTCGATGCCATTGTTCGATGGTATGGCGGCGTTGTTGATTGCCAGGGACTTTGACCCCTTTATGCCTTTCATTGTCCTTACCGGATCCATGAACGAGGATACTGCCGTAGCCTGCATGAAGGCCGGGGCGAGCGACTATGTGATCAAGGAACACATGTCACGGCTAAGTTTTTCGGTGAGGGAGGCAATCGAACGAAAGAACATACAGCAGAAGTCTGTTGAGCAGGAAGTGTTGTTGAGGCAGAGCGAGGAGCGCTATCGTTCGATTTTCGCCAACAGCAACGCGGTGATGTTGATTATCGATCCAAGTGGAGCTGTCATAACGGACGCAAACAACGCGGCTGTCAATTTCTACGGTTGGCCACGAGAGACGCTCATCGGAAAAGGACTTTCCGAGATCAATACTCTGAGCCAGGATGAGGTCCGTGAAGAAATACGCCAGGCTACCCAAATGAAGAAAAAATATTTCCAGTTCAAACATCGGATCGCAAATGGTTCCGTCGTCGAAGTCGAGGTCTATTCCGGTCCAATCTCCATAGGTGATCAGATCTGCCTCCTTTCAATAATCCATGATATTTCAAAGAGGATTGCCTTTGAGGCAGAACGTGATGCGCTCGCCCTGAAACTTTCGCATTATTTATCCAAAAGTCCGACGATAACATATTCCATGCGCCTGGATGGCAGTGTCGCAGTTAGGGAATGGATTAGCGAGAACGTCGTCAATTTGCTGGGTTACGCGCTCGAGGAAGCCATGGAACCGGATTGGTGGTTCAGGAATATTTCAGCCGTGGATCGTGCCGATGCATTGAAGGGTATCGCGGCACTTGCACGAAACGGGACGCATTGCCAGGAATACCGTTTCATTAAAAAAGACCATTCGGTCGTTTGGATCCGGGACGATATGAGGTTGGTGAAGAACAAGAACCGGGCGACTGAAATAGTCGGTACAATGACCGATATCTCCGGAAAAAAACGTGCCGAAGCGGAAATCAGCTTAAAGAGCGCAGCGTTGGAAGCGGCGGACAACGCAGTTGTCATAACCGATCGGGACGGCAGGATCGAGTGGGTTAATTCAGCCTTCGGGCGTCTGACTGGTTATGTGGAAAGCGAAGCCATCGGAAAAAATTTGCTTGATTTAGTCGAATCCGGACACCCAGATCCCGAGTTTTATCATTCGCTTTGGGGCACAATCCTTTCAGGCAGAGTTTGGCACGGGGAAATCATAAATAAAAGAAAAACAGGTGAGTTGTATCATGAGGAGATGACCATTACACCGGTACTAAATTCAGTAGGGCGTATCGAACACTTCATATCGATAAAGAGCGATGTCACCCAAGAGGTTCTTTCCAAAGAGCGATTGGAACTTTCCTTGTGTGAAAAGGAAGAATTGCTCCGTGAGATTCATCATCGGGTTAAAAATAACATGCAAGTCATCACGAGTCTTCTCAATTTGTCAGCTGAGAGTATCGAAGATCCCTCTCTGAAAAGATCTCTCGCTGAAGTGATGCGCAGGATCGAAGCCATGGCAATTGTCCATGATCAGTTTTACGGATCGGAAGATTTGGCACGTATAGATTTCTCACTCTACTTGCGACAATTGGTTGACTCCCTCATCGACGGGCTTGATGTGGTGGCGGAGCCTCCGGAATTGATCTACGAAGCGGAGGAGACGAAGCTGAATCTGGAGGCGGCAATTCCCGCAGGACTAATTGTTTCCGAATTCGTATCGAACTCGCTTGGATTCGCGTATGTTAATGCTGGGCAACCTGGAGTCCTCAAGATTTCAGTGCACAGGAAAAATGATGGATTTCTTGAAATTGAAGTCCGCGATAACGGTGTTGGACTGCCCGCAGGATTCGATCCAAAAAAATCCCGTTCGCTGGGAATGCAGCTTATTGGAATCCTCGCCGATCAATTGCACGGGACGGTTTCATTCAATATGGATGGCGGAACTGTCGCGGGGTTGCGTTTCCCATATACTGATGCATGAATCGGCGGAGTCACTTCTGATCCGCACGACTCCACCACCCCAGGGTGCCGAAAAGTCCCACAAGAATTGCCAGCGTGTAGATGAAATAACTCGCTACCCCAAGATCGGCTCCAGTGAGGCCACCTCCATCCAGGATTACCAAGGGGATGGCCCAGGGTATGAACTGTGCATGCCCCAGCAGGGCGAATATTTCTGTAACGGCGATGGTCAGCATGACGAAACCTAAAGGCGCCAGGAAGCCCCGGCCTGCGCTGGCGACGAGGGCCACCGGAAGGCTGAGCAGGATGATCATGGGCGAGGCGGTCGCGTACCCGGCGACCCATGAACCCAGCAACGACGGATCCCAGCCGGGTAGGACGATGAGGTGCCCCACGAGCAGCCACAGTGGAAATAGCAGGAGCGATATCAGCGTACACCAGCCGAAGAGGGCTGTAAGTTTTGCCACTACGATGACGTTTCGGGAGACCGGGAGGGCGAGTAGGTCCTTTACCGTCTTGTCCGAATACTCCCGTCCAAAGATCCAGGTGGTGATGAACCCGTTCAGGAGAAGTCCGAGTACCCCTACCACCTGGACGAGCATCTTGTGGTAGCTGGGCCAATCAGCGTTACCGATGGTGAGGGCGGCCTTTGTGCCGAGTAGCCCATATTTGCGGGCGAAGTCGGGATCCTTCAGGATGAACACCATGAAGCCGAGCATGAAGATGACGAAAGTGAGCAAGACCAGGGTTACCCAAAAAATAACCGACCTGCGAATCTTGAGGACTTCCGCCCAAAAGGCTGCTGCATAGCCGGTCATGGCTTGCCTCCTTCAAGTCCGATCATCCTGAGGAAATACGCTTCCAGGTCTTCCTCGTCGGTTCTCAGCAGGGATGGGGGACAGCCGTTGTTGACCAGCAAGGTTGCGATGGCTTCGGGATGTTGCATGGCCGCCTCTCCCTTCAGTTCGAGTTCTCCTGCATCGGTATGGTTGACCTTGAAGTTTTCCTTTTCCAGGACCAAGCGGGCTTTTATGTTATTCGTTGTGCGGACGAGCAGGCGCCTGCGGAGTTGCCCCTCGAGCTTGTCCGTGTCGACTTCCCTTATCATTCTTCCATTATGGATGATGCCTATCCGGGTGGCGAATTTTGAGATCTCCCCAAGGATATGGCTGGAAAGGAAAATGGTAACACCCCGCGTGCCGGAAAGGTCTTTGAGCAGCCCACGTATTTCCGCAATCCCGGCCGGGTCCAAACCGTTTGTCGGTTCGTCCAGGATCAGGATTTCCGGTTCGTGGATAAGCGCCTTGGCGATGCCCAGACGCTGGCCGTTTCCCTGCGAAAGGTTTTTGGCCTTGCGGTCGCGGTATTCCGAAAGTTTAAGTTTTTCCATGATGTCATTCACCGCGGCTACGCTCTTCAGCCCCCTCAACCTGCGGACGATTTCCAGGTTCTCGAAAACAGTCAGGTCCGGATACGCGTAGGGAATTTCCACCAGATAACCCGTATTCTTCCAAAGATCAGTACTGGCCGGGGAAACCTTTTTCCCCTTCAGGTACACGCTCCCCTCGGTCGGCCGGATCATGCCCAGCAGCATGCGTATGGTGGTAGTCTTGCCCGCCCCGTTAAGCCCCAGGAACCCGTATATCTCGCCCTTGCGGACGCTGATATCGACCTTAACCACCGCCCGCACCCTGCCAAAATGCTTGCTGGCCTTTTCGGTCCTGATGATTTCATGCATAGGGGGACTCCTGAGGATGACTATAACAATTTGTTATCCCTTCTTCATCCCCCGTATATGGGAAGGGGGTGGATTCCTGACGTATCTTCTACGTGTACGGGAGGCACGCATGGCAATAATCAGGTTGGAAAACGTCAAAAAGAATTATCCCTTGGGCAAGACCCAGGTACAGGCGGTGAAGGGTGTCAGTTTTGAGATTGCCAAAGGTGATTTCATTTCCATCGCGGGGCCGTCGGGTTCGGGGAAGTCTACGATCCTGAATATGATTGGTTGCATAGACACGCCCAGCGAGGGGATTGTGGAAATCGACGGGGTCGCCATTTCCGGCATGAAGGATAGGGATATTACGAACCTGCGGCACCGGACCCTGGGCTTCATTTTCCAGTCCTTCAACCTGATCCCGGTCCTGAATGTTTTCGAGAATATCGAGTTCCCGCTACTGTTGGGTGATAAGCCGGTACCCAAGGCCGAGCGGCGGGAATGGGTGAATTTTCTGATCGACGAGGTTGGGCTGTCGGCCTGGGCGAAACATCGTTCCAACGAACTTTCCGGCGGACAGCGGCAACGCGTGGCCATCGCCCGGGCTTTGGCCACCAAGCCCAAGATTGTATTGGCCGATGAGCCGACGGCCAACCTGGATTCGGCCACCGGCGAGGCAATCATCGAACTGATGAAGCGCATGAACCAGGAATTGGGCACCACTTTCGTCTTCAGTACCCACGACCAGAAAATCGTCGGAATTGCCGACCACGTGATCCGGCTGAAGGATGGCTTGGTGAGCGAGAACTACCGGCAGGAAGGATCAGCGAAAGACAAGCCCGCCAAAGAGAGTGGAAAATGATAGTGCTCAAGATTGCGTTCCGCAACCTGCTGGAACACAAGACCAAGACGGCCATTATCGGCTTTCTGATAGCCTTCGCAATCGCCTTTCTGGTGGCCGGCAACTCGCTGATGGATAGCGTGAAGGCCGGAATGCGCACGAGCTATTCCGCAAACTATACTGGCGATCTCATTGTCCACGGCGTATCCGAGGAGGACTTCTCGCTTATACCCGTGGGACCCGCAACGGTGGACATTCCCATCCTCCCGGCCTTTTCCGAACTCCGCGCGGCAGCGGAAGCCTCACCTTTGGTGGCGGCGGTGTTGCCCCTTATTTCCGGGTCGGCCTCGCTCAGCATCGACGAGGAGACCGTTGGATTATCCTTTTTATGGGGCGTGGATTTTACCGATTACGAACGGATGTTTCCGGACAGCCTGCGCTTTGTCGAAGGCGGCTTCCCTTCCGATTCCGGTGCTTTTGTCATCCTCTCCGAAACAGTAAGGGACGACGCCGAAAAGGAAGTGGGGAAGAAAATACGGATTGGTGACAAAGTAACTTTGGGTGGTTTTGGTGCTGCCGGTTCCCGCTTGCGGGAGGCGACAGTCGCGGGTGTATTTTCTTTCGAACGCGGGGGCGCCCAGTTGGACAGGGTTTCCATCGTTGACGCCGGTACACTGCGTTCCTTGAAAGGTATGGGATCCGTGGTGGCGGCTGCCCCGGTAGCTGGAACAAATTCTGTGGATGGAACCGGAACTGGGACGGAAATCGCAACCGAAGCGGCATTCTCGGAGGATGACCTTTTTGGTTCGGGCGACCTTTTAGCTTCCGAAGCCAAAACGGAAACCGAATCCAATACCGCAACCACACGCGGGCCGATGGAAACAGGGGCATCCGTCGACACCGGGTTTACCTCAGCTGAACTGGACTCGATCCTGGGCGATGTTTCGGTGCGTGACAAATATTCTGTCGTCGATTCGAGCGCATGGAATTTCCTGCTTGTCAGGACGGCTGACACGGGTTCGATTTCGGCGGTGAAGAAATCTATGGAAACTGAAATCACGAGGGCGGGGGTCCAAGCCGAGGTGTCGGATTGGCGTTGGGGTGCAGGCCTTGTAGCGGATCTGGCCTTTTCCATACAGATAGTTTTCAACGCCATAGTGCTCATAGTCTCCATAGTTGTTGTCATCATCATCATGAACACGCTGGTCATTTCAGTGACTGAGCGCATACCGGAAATCGGCACCATCCGGGCAATTGGCGGTCGTACAGGTTTCGTGCGGTCCATGATCGTCTGGGAAACGCTTTCCATTTCCGTCGTATTCGGCCTTGTGGGGATGCTCATCGGAACAGCAGCCATCGTCGTCTCCGGTCTGGTCGGGCTCCATGCGGCGGACAACATGTTTCTGCAATTGTTGTTCGGAGGCTCGGTACTGAGGCCTGGTCTTTCCACCGGCGCCTTGGCTTGGAGTATCGCGGCCACCGCCGTAATCGGGACATTGTCCAGCCTGTACCCCACGTCGGTCGCCCTGAAGATCAGCCCCGTCAAGGCCATGCAAAAAGGCTGAGGAGAATATATGAACCAATCGTTTAGAATCGCCGTCCGAAACGTTGCACGCCAAAAAAAACGCAGCCTTCTGCTGGGTGGCGCGGTGGCTTTCGGCTTTTTGGTAATCACCCTAGTAAACGGCTTCACCGCCGGGCTTGTTTCGACGGTGAAGGAAAACTTCTCCTACGCTTTCGGTGGCCACCTGTATTTTTCCGGCGCCGTCGTCAGCGAGCGGGGATCGGAAATCGCCCTGATCCGGGATGAATCCGCCGCCCTGGCGGCCATCGCCGCGCTGGGTGACCAGGTGGCCTCGGTGCACCGCAGGTCCCAAGGAACGGGAACCCTGTATTTCGGCACAAAGGAGACATCCCAAAGGATAGAGGGTGTCGATTTTGCCGACGAACGCGCCTTCCGGGAAAAGCTGGAGATAAACGGCGGTTCCCTTGACGGCCTTGATGCGCCTGGTGCGCTGGTACTGCCCGACGACGCGGCGCGAAAGCTGGGGGTGGAGATTGGCGAAGCCCTCATCTTCAAGGTTGCGACTGTCACCGGCCAACAGAATGTAGGCGAGTTCATCCTGGTGGCGACCACTGGCGGAGGTGGCGGGATGGGGCTAGGCTCGGGCTATGTCGAAAAGTCCTTCCTTAACGAGCTGATCGGGCTTGCCCCCGACGGCTTCCAGAAGATCAACGTCTATCTGAAGGATGTGCGGAAAAGCGCGCAAGCCGAGGCGCTGGCCTTTGAAACCCTAGCCGCCCACGGACCGGTGGAGCTTCCGGATGGGGGTGGCGATCAAGCCTCGCACATGTACCAGATGCGGCGCATGATTGGTGGCGGCGGACCCAGGAGTGTCGCCTCGGCGGATCGATGGGAGGGAACCAGGTTTTCCCTGACCACCATCGAAGACATGATGGCCCCGATCCTGACCCTCGTCGCCACCCTGGACGCAATAACCTTCGGGGTATTCCTGTTGCTTTTAGCCATCATCATGGTGGGGCTGCTCAACTCGTACCGCATGGTCATGATCGAGCGCACCGCCGAGATAGGCACCATGCGTGCCATCGGGGTGCACCAAAGCGGGATACGGGCCATCTTCCTCTGGGAGGCGGTGACGATCGCAGCTATCGGTGCCGCTGCCGGCTTTGTCCTTGCACTGATTGTGATCGGTGGTACGTCGCTTCTGGATTTGAGTGGTGCCGGCTTCTTTACCGTATTTCTGTCCAAAGGCCGCCTGGCCTTTTCTGTCGCCCTCCCCGGAAGCCTCAGGAACTTTCTCATACTGTGCGCGATGAGCCTGGCCGCGGTGTACCTGCCCGCGCGTACGGCATCCCGCCTGGAACCCGCCCAAGCCTTGCGGGCTAGCTACTGATGAAATCTAGGAGCCTGAAAATGAAATTGAACCTTTACGCCACCATAGCAGCGAGCGTCACTCGTGCTGTTCGCGCCAAACGTGCCGCGCTCATTCTGGGCCTCACCCTGCTGGCGATGGCCGCCGGAGCCCAGACTCCCGATTTTTCCTTGTTGCTGAAAACCATCG
>Ga0172379_10004903_pt1 | contig 19234 bp, 19 predicted proteins | sample GrowelOW334metaG_FD_119756 | JGI IMG/M metagenome (GOLD analysis project Ga0172379, IMG submission 119756) | Groundwater microbial communities from an aquifer near a municipal landfill in Southern Ontario, Canada - Groundwater well OW334 metaG | ecosystem: Environmental > Aquatic > Deep...
ATAGGTCTCTCCTTTTTTGTGATTAGAACCTAAAATTGGAGAATCGCCTATGTCTTTTTATTCGTCAATTCATTTAATTCTTAAATTGCGTAAGTCCTGTTAAATTGTGGGGTGATAATTTCTTAAGGATCGCGTGGGGAGATCGTTGATGTTTACCAGAAACCGTTATCTTGTAGTCAGCATAATGTTGCTTGTTGCTTCTTTTCAGTTTGTTGGTGGAATCATTAAGGCTGAACCCAATGATTATATCGAAAGGCTGTGCAAATATTATGGCTCAGACAAAGTTCAGTTGATAGGGAACCAATTAACTTTTTATAGAGTGCATGATATTGCTGGACCTGCATTAGTTGGTGGAATTGGCATATTTTGCTTAGGCACAGCAGCTGTTAGTGGATATTTAACTACTGACCACGAACTTATTTCCAAATTTGGAATAGCTGGAGCTCTTTGGACTATGATGGCGGGTGTTTTAATTCATGCGGGTTATCTAAAAGAAGGCCCAGGGTTCATCTTAGATGAAAAAGGACTTAGTTCTGAGGGAGTCGCACTTGTAACGTGGAATAACCTTGGGAAGATTCAGCTCAATAAACAATTCGACATGCGGCTGCTTGATACAAGGGGCGAAGAGGTTGCACGAATTCAAGCAAATGACTTACGCTTCAAGGTACCATTTGATGCATTTCTCATGGCCGTTGATTGTTATTGGAAAAAGTATAAAAGCAACTAACGCTGTGAGCTTTCCTCAAACCCGTATTTATCAAGTTGCTCAATGAGCGCAGCGTCGCCTGAACGGACGATTACTCCGTCCTGCACCAAGTGTACCGCATCAAGATCAAGGAGCTGAACGATTGACGGATTGTGGGTAATAATAATAAACGACATTTCAGGACAAACTTTTTGAAGCTGCTTGAGCTGGCGACAAACAATTTTAAGGGCGTCGCGATCAAGGCCTGAATCAAGTTCGTCAAGAATCGCAAGAGCAGGTTGAAGGATCAAAAGCTGGAGCATTTCGGCTCGTTTTTTTTCTCCACCGGAAAAACCAACATTGACCGAACGCTGAATAAAACTCTCGTCCATCGAAAGAAGAGCTAATTTTTCTTTCAGAAGCACATTGAATTCTTTTAAACGAAGCTGGCGTGGCGTGCCATCGTACAAAGCATTGTAGGCTTGGCGCAGGAAATCTTTATAGACAACGCCTTCGATTTCTACCGGATTCTGCATCGCTAAAAACATACCAAGCGTTGCACGCTTGTCTGGTGACAGGGTATTGATCGTCTGACCACAAAACTCTATCGCGCCACCGGTAATCGTGTAACCAGGATGTCCCATCAGCGTGTATGCAAGCGAACTTTTACCTGAGCCGTTTTTGCCCATGATGACATGGAGCTGGCCACGGTCAACGGTTAGGTTAACGCCATGCAAAATTTCTTTTTGCTCGACGGAGACTACCAGATTTGAGACGGATAAAAGCCGGTTCATTCAACACCATTCTTAAGCTATATGTTATACAAAAAATTTCTCTATTCACACGTCATACCGGAGCACGCCGGTATCCAGGCCTTCTTCTTGGTCTTCGAAGAACATAACGACTGTCTAGATCCCGGATCGGTGTCCGGGATGACAAAGCCTCTTCGCTCGTGCTGCCTGTCGGTCGAATCCTTTGCATAGTCGGAAGCCTGTCGAAGGATACGGGCGGATAGAGCACCAGTATAAAAAAGGGAGAAGCTTATTGCAAAGGCTTTGTGCCCCAAGCAATAAGCTTCTCTTAAAAATCTAGGCTGTTAATACTTGTCGTTGCCAACGTAGTCGTCACCGGCAGCATTTCCCAAGATACCGCCAAGAGCGCCTCCGGCTATTGCACCGACGATCGGCCCACCGGCACCGTGTGAAATAGCAGAACCAATCAAGGCACCAGATCCAGCACCAATTGCAACGCCGGACACTGTTTTCTCTTGTTTGGTACAACCGCTAAAAAAACCTAAGCTGCCAACAAGTAATGCTCCGAAGAGTACCATAGATATTCTCATTTTGCTCCCCTTTCTGGTCCCCCGACCAACCCTCACGAAAACTTACTCCCTAGCTTTAATCCTACGAGAATGACCAGCTAAAAAGCAAGGAATGAAATTTTTTACCGTCCAACTAAGGGTGTTTGGTCGGAGCAATAAGGGCAATAGCGGTATCCCGTACGAGGACTAAATTGAGTTGAACAGGTTCTGCAATGCTTCTCGCGAATCAACCTTCCGCCACACTGAGGGCAACTCTTTGCACCCTCAAGCGTCACATGATTGCCGCAACAAACACACCATTTGTCACGCAGGCGTCTGTTCTCTTCTTGAAGCTCAGCAACTCTTTGGCGGTGTTGCATATCGACAAGAGCATTATGTTGTTCCGCTTCCTCTTCATCTGCTGCCTGGCCAACGGCACTTCCTGCGAGTGCACCAACAAGCCCGCCAATCACCGCCCCGGCCGCATGATCATGATGGCCAGTAACGGCCGATCCAATTAAGGCACCAGTAGCAGCCCCAAAAGTTCCGCCAGCTGATTGTTGTCTTCCACAACCGGGAAGAAACATAACCAACGAAATTACAGTGCAACACAAGAACAATCCTGTTAAGAGACAGGAATATTCTGACATTTTCTTTTGCATGCCATCCTTTTTATAAACAAAAACAAACCACGACAACAACAGCCATTCTTTAACCTACGATTCAAATTTTTAAAAAACCTGTATTTGTTCAACCACTCCTTATCGTATTAAACAATATCAACAATATTTTTAGCAATCCAGCCAAAGAGAGGTGCCGCTTTAATTTTATAATAGCCATCAGACTCACGCTGAATAATTACTTCGTGGGCCTGACCAAGCGATCCTAATGTCTGATATGTTTCTCCTGGGCCAGAATAAAGAGGAGCTTGTTGAGTGGTTACAATACCATAAACTCGAGAGCTTTCGCTATATTTTGAAACAAGAAGAAGACCAGCGCTTACATAGATAATCGCCACAAACATAATGACTATGCCTCTACGGTTCCTTTTAAACCATTTAAGAAGCATAAAGAAAAGCGCCCACAGTAATAGGAAAAGAATTTGAAACATAAATAGAGGAATAGCCCTGACATATGAAATGTAGCTATTTTTTATATTTTTTGCACTTGTCTGTAGCGCGTTCCATGGACCCTGCCCCGTTTGTTGCCCAACGCCTTGTCGAGTTATTTTTTTAACCAAGGCAATATTATCATCAAGCTCTTGTCGCCCAAACATCCCCCAATCGCGTTCTGCTCGACGCCAAAAAAGTAATGCCTTGCCGTAGCGCTGAAGTTTAAATGCACAATTACCTTGGTTAAAATAAACAGTGCGATCTTTATCGATAATTTTCGCATAGGTTTCAAGCGCTTGATCAAATTGGCCTTGTTTGTAAAGCATGGTTGCCTGAGCAAAAAGGCGCTCATCTCCCGTTGCGGCAATCATAGATCCACAGGTGGACGCTACAATGAAGAGTATTAAAAAAATACTACGTTTATGTACCATAACAGCTACCCCTTATTTCAACATTACTATGTATTCAATTGTTTCTATTTTACCAAAAATAAAAGCCACTTGGCCGCCTGCTGCCTCACATCATCTAAAAATCTTTGTTGCTGTTTGCCAGCGCCGAAGCGTATGCTTGCACATGCATTCAGGAAATCAAGAAATTCTGCAATCGTCGCCTGTTGCCATCCCTTCTCGGCCAAAACCTGAGCGAGCACTTGTTCAGAAAAATCCTCCTGCTGTAGATTAAGCTGTGTACAGACAAACACGATAAAGAGCTGATAGAGACTGGAAACATTACCTTCATCAAGCGCAAATTCAATTTTTTTCTTGATGTGCAGAAGTTTTTTTTCATGTTTTCGTCGACCGGACAGTAAGCTGAAGGGAATTCTATATTTTCTTGATAGATACGATCTGATCATCCAGCCTGCAAGTACCAAAAGAACAATCGCACTAAAGAACCATCCTGGCAACGCCTTGATTGGACGATCTTGACCAAAGTCTTCATAGATGAAATGAATATCTTTCAGTATTGGTTCCTCATGTTTCTTTTCTTCTTTTTCGTTATCTGTTTTTTGTTTTTCAAGATCTTCCTGTGCAACCGGCATTGTTGCCTTACCATCAGGCGATGATTTGATCGTAAGTGTAATCGGCTTGGTCGCCAGCGTTTGGTAGGTCTGTTTCTGTGTATCAAAGAATGTAAATTTTTGCGCTGGCAATTCAATGGTACCTGCCTGGCCAACTTGCACAACAAATTCAAAACGTTTTGTTCCCGTTAACTGGTTCTGATCATCATAGGTCGTTGCGCTTTTTGAGCTATAAAACTTACAAAATGATGGCAACTCTGGATGATCAAAGGCTACCTGATCAAAATGTGAACTTCCTTTTACCGTCAAACAAAAAAGAATTGGCTCATTAACAACGGCTTCAGATTTATCAACGCTGGCCGTGCACTGCGTAAACCGACCAACACCGTTAATTGCTCCGCTGGTGTGAGGTAATTTTTTTACCACAATATCGAGCGGATTGCTTGAGACCTTACCTCGTTCTGAGCGCACCCCGCCAAACATCGCCATGCCAAAAAAGTTCTGCGTCGCCGATGTATCCTGGACAAGTTTGTCAAAGATAACGGTAAAAGGTTTAATTTTTTTAGTCCCTTCGTCAGTAGCGTGGAGCAGAAATTGTTTTTCCATGACAACACATACGTTGCCATCAACAATTTCTTTTCGCTGCTGTTTGTCAGGTAATTCTTTTATTAAAAAACCTTCGAAGTGATACGGCTCAAGACCGATTTGTTCTATCTGACAACGCACATAAATTGAAAGCGTTACAATAATCGGCTCGCCAATAACAACATGTTTTTTATCACTTGTTGCACGACAAAATATATCGCTCCCTTTTTTTGCAAGCGTCAAACCTTGCTCTGCAACATCCTTAACCACATGCACACGCAAGGCTTCTGACTGGTACGCTTTGCCATCTATGGTCACCTTAACGGGGCCAAAAACAATCTCGCCTTCTTTATCGACGACCGCTTGATAGTTGTGAGTAAGTGCGCATGACATTGAACCATTCATTGATGAAAAACTTTTCTGCGTCCCAAAATGCCGCATTGATGTATGAGAAGGGGCCTGGAAATTAATGCTTCCGTCCGCTTGCCCATTGATTTTGACATTAACGGTAAATGGCTTGCCAGCAATAACGGTATACTTAACGTTGCCCTGTTGGTCTCGGGTCGTTTGGTGTGCATCAATTTCAAGTGCTACCTCATCGCCAGCCACAAGCGCGCTACAACATAACACTACACTACAGATTGTCGCTCGTAATAAAGGTAAAGCCATATTTTTTCTCCTTATAATTACCAAGGTTTTTGTCCAGGATGCTGAAGAGGTTTTTCCCGATGCATCTGACGGTTTAAGAAACGCTTTTGAGATTGCGCTTCATCATTCTTAAGACTATCAAAAATTGCTCTGGCCATCGCAGTTTCTTTTTTATCATTATGTTCCGCCTTCTCTACTTGCCCTTCTTCAGCTTGCCCTCGTTGATCTTCTTCAGTTGCTTGCTTTTCTTGGTCCGCTTGTTTACGTTCTTGATCAGATGGTTTGTTTTGTTGGTCATTTTTTGATTGGTCGTTATGTTGAGAATCCTTCTGCTGAGCCTCTTTATCTTTCTCGTTTCCGTTTGGGTTATTCTGCCCCTTTTCCTGTGGCTTATCCGCCTGGTCAGGTCGGTTTTCTCCAGCATCTTTATTGTGATCAGCATCACCGCTGTCGCCCTTATCGCCTGTTTGTTTGTCCGATGACCCATTCTCGTTTTGTTGCTGCTGCTCTTTATTTTGAGCTTGTGGCGGTTGCTGCTTCAATTTTTCTTCCAGTTGTTTTTTAAGTTCTTCCGCTTTCTTCATATTTCCTTGCGCTTGATACAGAAGCGGATTTTTTTCAAGGGTTTTTTTATAGCCATCAATTGCTTCCGTCACATGATTAATCGCAGCGATAAGCGTTTGCTGTTCAACATCTTCTTTGGTCTGCCATCCAACCGGAAGCATACGCAAACTATGTTGGTACGCGCTGTTTGCACCGTTGAATAACGACTGCAACTTCAGTATTCCATATTTTTTTTCTTCACTATGGTCAACAGCACGCCTGAAAGCAACGCGCGCTTGATCAAATAAACTTTGTTTATAAAGAGCCACGCCCAAATTATAGTTTATAAGCGGATCTTCCGGATAATCAATCTGCTGCTTGCGCAGGTCTGCAATTTTTTCTTCCGTTGTTGCTTCTTTATGGGTAAAGAAATCAAAAATACCAGCATGGCTCTGGCTGAAAACTGGTAACCACATCAAAAATAATAATCGCTTACGCACAAACATCCCCTCATTGTATAAAAATACCAACCATCTTATTTTTTAAAAAATATCACAACTAAAATAGGGGATCAAATTGAGATCTCAGCCAAGAAAAATAATGCCCTTGTTTCGATAAACTTTTCCTAAAACTGTTAACATTCATCCTTCGAGACGCTCGTAAAACTCGCTCCTCAGGACGAACGGCGTCGCAGGGCTAGAACTACATAACTGCTGGTGATCTAGGGTCATGATCTTTCTTTGTGTCGCCCCGGACTCCGATCCGGGGTCCAGACTTACGTCCTGAACAGAATCTTTAGAAATTCTAACCCTAAACACATCAAGCCAATGCCGGCATCCAAGGCTCATCGTCATCTTGATCTTGTACACCCGCTACATTAAGAATAACCTCTACAGAATTATTTTCTACAACTGGAGCAGCTGGCTCATCAGGAACGGCTGGCTGATTTACCTGCTGAACTGCAAGGGCATTTTCGTTAGGCTCTGTTGACGGCGGGGCGAGGTGATCGTGCGCCAACTCTCCTCCTACTGCCGCCCCTACAGCGCCGCCAACAAACATTCCTGTCCCCAACGTAACCTCTCCAATCGTTACCGCTATAGCCTCTGCTGCCGCCTGAATAACGATTCCCCCAACAAAGCCGCCCGTTACAACTCCCGCCGTAATTATCCCTACGACGCCCACAAACTTCAGAAAGCCGCCGCCCACAATTCTTGCATTCACATGAAGAATATACCCGTCGCGGCCCACCTGATTAATCCAAATACGTTCGTTCTCTACAAATTTCAATAACTGTTCATCCGTCAACTTTTTCAGGATTGGAGGACAAAAATGACCTTCAATATCGTACATCTTATTGCCTTTAAGAATATGAAATCCATCTCGATCTTTATAAAGCTTCAGGGGGCCCAATTTTGCCGGCACACGTATTTGTTTATCAGTAAATTCGATTTTTTCGCTTGCATTAAAACTTGCGCGCAACATGCTTGAAAGCAGCAATCCCATAACCACGATGCTTCGTATAAAATTTTTCATTCATTCCCCCCCAACTAAGAAAGATCAAACATCACTGCAGGCTCAAGACCAATACTTTTTGCATAATCGACTTGCTGCTTTAGTAATTCAAGAAATGTATGGCCGCCTCGTGCATACCGCTGCGCATCAACGGGATCGATCTCCAAATGCACTGCCTCCGGATGTAGGTTAATACCACCTGCATACTCAAACTGAGCCATAACTTTTTTAGCGAGTGCGCAATCATAAAGATATGTTCGCTTGCCAGTTGGGGGAAGAAGGCTCACTTTTTGCGCACCTGTTGCTAGTTGGCAGACTACTTCTCGCGCAGCATGTAGAATCTCTGCAGGCTGATTGAATGTAACAACTGGTTGCTCAACCTCCACTGGCCCCACGGTTTTTTGCTCACCGCCTAAAGGGGGGCCGCTCTCCTTGGGTTGTTGGTTAACATCTATAATGTCTTTACTTTCAGCGACCATTCCTAATGGTCCAACCGGCGAGTTAGCAAACCATCCCGACAAAAAAGCATATAGATAATAGATCATCGCAATGATCACAATAGTAGCAGCAATCTTGACGACTAAGTAACAATTTTTTATTTTTGACCAAAAATTTTTTCTCGCAAAGTAGGCCTCAGTCTCTTTGTTATTATCGGCGGTAACAACCTGATTGTTTTCATCGGATATCTTCTGGGCCTTGCACTCGTATGGTTCGACAGGCTCACCACGAGCGGAATTTGAATTTTTCACGTTCACCAACGACCGCTCACCCTGAGCCTGTCGAAGGGTCATCCTGCCGCACCCGTCATAGCCTTGTGCAACGACTGGGAGTTTGTCGAAGGACATGAGCGCTTTCAAAAAAGATCCATCAATAAAAGACGTAAGCCCCGCCACCGATGAACTGTTCAATCCAAGGGCCATCAAACAGACTCGCGCTACATAACATAACTTTTGCTTCATACAACCAGCCTTTCCGATCCATAAAGTCCACGGTTGATGGAGCTCAATGTCGCGATCCATGTAGCACGCTCTTTTTCCCATTGCTGTATTTTATCCAAACTATCCTTAGCCAGATCAATCACCGATTGAGCAATATCATCTGTCAGCTGCTTAGATGGGTTTTGTTGTGCTTTAATAATCATTTCTTGGGCAATAAATTTAATCGCCCGCGGCGAAAAGCCTTCAAGACGCTGCGCGTACGTTGGAAGCAATGCAACAACATCCTGCGGTAGCCCAACCGCAACGTTGTTATGTTCTTGAGCACCCTTTACAAGATACATAGAAAGAATTTTTTCTCGTTCAGCCGCTATCGGCAAAGCAAATTCAATCGATGTTCCAATGCGGTTGATTACTGCATCATCAAGTTTGAATGGGTGGTTGGTTGCAAAAATAAACAGTACATTTTTTTGGGATTGATCAGAGATAAGGGATAAAAAAGTATTCGTAAAATCATGCGCCATCTTTGACGCCGTTGGCAGTTTTCTATGTTCAAAAAGTAATTCCGCCTCATCAATAAAAACGATCAGCCCTTTTTTACTTTTTTTCGCCCAGGTTAAAAGAGCTCGAAGTTCATTGTTGGCGCAATTAAGATCGGTAATTTTTGTAAATTCTGAACCCGACGTTAACGCATAGTCAAGACCAGATGCGTAGGCCAACGCCTTAACGAATGCAGTCTTGCCCGTTCCCGATGGCCCATAAAAAAGAATATTCGGCAATGGATGGTCATATGTTTTTGCAGTTTGAATGCGTAATAAAAGGTCGGCAAGCTGAGCCTGCAAAGAGGGGGCAAAGACAAGATCATCTAAGTGTTCGTGCTTGTCACTTGTAAACCACTGGAACCAACCACGTTGCGATGTCTCACTTATAACTCGCGGCTGGGAAAAATAGTCGATAAGCAACGGCACACCGTATTTAATAGCGTAAATACCCAACGCGACGGTAACGACGGCAAGCCCAATGGTTACCAGGGGCTGTGGGTTTGCCAAAATCTCTTTAATGTTTCTCCATTTTTCCTGTTCTCCTGCGATAGCAACCTTCTGAAGTATCCCACTTTCTCTTTCTTCTTGCGCCAGCCTCATTTTGTCTTCTAACGCACGCTCTCGCTCAACCTTTGCTGCATCTGCCACTATGTTTTTCGCGTTGACAACGTCCTGCGCAAGCACACTGGTTAATCGTTCATACTCTTGACCTAGATTGGTTACTGCCATCTGTGCTTGTGGTGTCACCTGTACTAGCAGCGCTTCGACTCGCCGCAAGCCAGTTTCCACCTCTTTGGCAAGCGCCTTCGTCAGCTCTATTTTTTCAAATCCATCGATGGCAGTTTTATTCGAGCTGTGAGCGAGTGCTAACGCTTGATTGGCAGTATAAATAGTAGCCTGAACATCATCTTTAAGACTTTTTAAAACCCCTGTAACAACCTGTTCAACCTGCCCTCGCTCAGTAAGTTGCGCCGGCTGTGTGACCGTTGTCGCAACACTCAATAAAATAATAGAAAAACGCAATCGCTTGTAAAGCGATGCTCCCCACCCAAGCTTGCCCAAACATCCCCCTTTTCCAAACCCCAATCAACACGTCCCCGTGGTGCCCTTGCTCTAAGCGTACAAAAACGGCCAGGCATAAAACAATGAATTTGTCTGCTCGTTTGACTCACACCCCCATGCCCGTGGTAAAATGAGGTTGTGGCGAGGGAGAAGTAAGGGGAAGATAACCATCGTTAATTTTTGAGGGATCGTATGATGTTTGATAGAAAGAAATCGCTTGTAGCCTGTGCATCACTGCTCGTTGCATGCTTTCAGCTGGCCAGTGCCGGCGTACCTGCTGAAGCTAAACGCGCTCTGCAGCCTGACGCGTTCATCACGACGTACTGTAAAAATCTTAAAACCGACAAAGTTCGGATCGACGGCAACAAATTACTTTTTTATCCTGACCCCTACGTCGTAAAAACTGCCCTGATGGGGCTTGGGGTTGTTGTTTTGGCGGGAGGGGCGGGATGCTTTTTGAAAGACATGCCTAGAGGCACATTTACGGGTAAGGCCTTCTTTAGAAATGATTATTGTCAAAGTAACGACCAGGAGATACCTTTAACTAATATATTTGGTATTAACTCGGTCAAAAAAGCCCAACCAAACATAACCTTTGCGGATGCACCAGGCTTATCATTTTTTCATAAACGTCTATGCTGGCGCCGCCATAGGCGCAACTGCTGGTATGATCCTCATGTACTACGCTGCACAAAGAGCCTGGAATCTTCACCTAGCAAAATTACCCGTATTCGTTCTGGACGAGCAAGGCCTGATCGTTGAAGGTGTACCGGTTATACGCTGGCGCGATCTAAAAGAAATCTCATCGAGCTTGTTTGGCGCAAAAATGAGTTTGATCGATACCAGCGGCAAGGAAGTTTTCAGCATAGGCTTCACCGATGTACGGCTGCCCGTGTCGCGTACTAATTTTATGGTGGTGGTCAATCATTACTGGAAAAAGTATAGAAATAAGTAACGCTGCTATAAAATCCATTCAAGCGCAAATAAAAACCATGCAGCGCCAAGAAACCAAGGATACCGTTCTTCAAAGATCGATATCTTTTTGTCAGCGAATTTTTCTTTTTCATAGGTTTTTATAATTCGGGCAATTTCATTGATGTCTTCGTCGCCATAACCAGCGCGCACGTATTTACCATGGAGTTTGTCGCAGATGTTTTGCAAAAGTGGCTCATTAAGTTTAGAGAGCGCAACGCCTCCACGCTCATCGGTTTCATAGCCAACATGGGCGCCACTGGTATCGATTTTTGGTATTGGAGCACCCTCTGGTGTCCCAAGGCCCAACGTAAAGAGCGTCATATGTTCTTGTATTGCCTTGTACTGTGCTGCACCAAGGCCAACAGAAAAATCTTCGCCATCGGTGATCAGCAGTGCAAGTTTATTTTTACGCTCGCTACCTGATCCAAAAACACTGACCGCTCTAACCAGCGCCGTATCAATAGCCGTCGTTCCGGAACTCATGGTTTGAACATCAAGGTTATCGAGAAACATTAAAAACGCGTTATGATCGGCCGTTAGCGGGCACTGCATAAACGCGGTACCGGAAAAAATAAGCAGGCCAACACGTTCAAATGATAACTTTTCAAGCAGGCGACGCACTTTTAATTTTGCCAGCGCTAAGCGCGATGGTTTGACATCTTGGGCAAGCATGCTGCGTGAAACGTCAAACATAATCAGTAGATCACGCCCCTCCTGCTGAATAACCGTTTCTTTTTTCCCCCATTGCGGCTGCAGCAATGCAAGAAACAGTAAAAGCAGGCCAGCACAGAGAAGAACAATTTTCAGGCGATAGCGCGGCAGTGAAAAATGCTGAAACATAAGTGTCTGATTTTTTTTATCCGCAAGCATTGTTATAACCGTTGCAATGCGCCAATAATTTCTAACGATAAGAAAAAGAAGCACAAGAACGACGGGCAAATAGACAATCCGATCAATGCCAGCCCAATGAATTCCTAACATATCAGCCATTTACACTCCTCTGAAAACAAAAAAGCGTAATAATAATTCAACAACCAACAGCATCACAACCCACCAAATATAAGATAAAAATGCTTCGTAATAATTGTGAAAAACATTTGTTTCATAGTCTGTTTTTTCGAGTCTGTCGATGGTGTCATAAATCGTGCGCATATCGCCGGGCTTGTTGGCCCTAAAAAATTTTCCGCCGGTCGTGTCAGCGATTTTTTGCAGCAACCCAATATTTAAGCTTTGCTCGGCAACCTGCTGAACACCAAAGAATGGGTGATTAACATAGCCACCTTTTTCATTGCCAATGCCAACGGTATACACTTTGACGCCGGCCTGCTGGGCTAAATTCATCGCCACGCTCACATCAATGCGTTCCTGCGGTGATGGCGCTCCATCAGTTAATAAAATAACAATGCGACTCTTCGCTTTTGATGTTCGCAGCCTGCTGACCGCCGTTGCAAGGCCTGTTCCAAGACTTGTTGCACTTTCATCAATCAATCCTAACTCAAAACTTCCTACCAGTTCTTTTAAAATAATTTTATCAAGCGTCAGAGGACAACGCGCAAGCACATCTTTGGCAAAGATGACAATGCCAATCGGGTCGTCTAAGCGCTTTTCAATAAATCGAATTGCTTCTTGTTTGGCTACATCAATGCGGCTACGCCGATCGCCAAGGTCATCAAAGATTTGCATACTTCCTGACACGTCAATCGCCAAAACAATATCAACTCCCTTAACGTTAACGCGTGAATTTTCATCAACCCACTGCGGACGCGCAATTAAAAAAAGTAATCCGGCAAGAAAACTGGTACGGAGCATGAAGAGGATATATTTATAAAAGTCGCCATGCGTCGCGCCCGCTGCTGCAAGTCTACCTGCAAAAGGAAAGACATAGCATGGTGAGCGGTACACATAAAGGCGGTATACCATAACTAATAAAAAGATCGGCGCCAGATACAACAAAGTAGTAAGGTATGCCAGTCGTAGAATCATAAAACCCTCAGCTTCATGTAAAAAATATAATCCAACAATTCGCATGCCCTTCGACCAAGCTCAGGACAGGAATTCGACTTCGCTCACCACCAACGTCATACCGGCGCATGCCGGTATCCAGGCCTTCTTCTTGGCCTTCGAAGAACGCGATGATCCGCCTTTACCTTGGACTATGGCTCTATTATTTTAGCGCTCGTGGAGTATGGGTCAACGGGTAAGCGCCAATAAGGTTTTACTCGTCGTCACTATCATCATTGTGATTATTAGGTTCATCGTGAGTCGACTGATCGAAGAAACTTACCGTGCTGACAAGGTCTTTTTGTGATCGATAAAAACCATAAAGAAGGGCGATCAAAAAGAATTCAATTATCAACTTTACATACCTAACACCCAGGGCATAGACAACGTCCAACGGTTGGCCAGAGAGCACAAATGCTTGTTCGATGTGCACTTCAGTAAACAGTAAATGTTGGAACTGGGTTGTGTTCAGCATTGATTGAAAGGCGAATAAAAAGAGCGCATCGCAACAGGCAATGATACAAAAAAAGAGTACAACCAGCGGCAGTTTATAAAACATTACGTTGATCGTTTTTTCAATTGAACTCGCCATCTCTTTTAAAGAAAATGAAGAATCAAACCAATAAAATGCCGCGAGTAGCTGAAACATCTTAACAATAATCTTGAGAGACCAATGAACGCCTGGAAAGTGCCGAATACCAAGGCCAACAAGCACCATTAAACAAAACAGGACGATAAGTGAAAAGAAAAAACCGAGCTGAATGTAACGCAGGAAAAATTCGGCCGTATATCTTTTTATGTCTTCAACTGTCGTAGGTTTTCTTAGATAGAGAAAAATAATAATGGTCAGTACCGACCACACAATGGCACTGACCAGAATGAGCATCAACGCGCCGCCGCCAAGGGTCAGCTGATTATCTTTTTGTACCTGATATGCTTTTACAACCAGATTGCCAAAACAAATAAACCAAACGGCATCAAAAATAACCAACCAGTGAAAATAATAGAGCGTAAGCCACATTGCACGAACAAAGTCTCCAGCAGCGTCTTTTATAAAAGCCAAAAGAATTCGTGGAGAAAAAAAGGCGAGCGCATCAATCCAGCTACGAAAAATTGCTAACATAATTCACCAATAAAAATAATCAAAAGAAAAGTTGATAAAACGTATGTTTAATTTTGACATAGTAGATTGAATAGACCGAGATGGCAAACAACGTCATAAAAAACAACACGCTATAACAGGCATAAAAACACAACAGCGGGGAGATAATCGAAGAAAGCGCGACAAACGGCAGCATTAACATGAGACCAGTTAAGCGAATTGCTGCCCACACAATAAATATGAGGGGAAAGAAGTACACAGCACAACGCAAGCCTCGATAAGATGCGTAACTGATATCGCGTAAACTATTGCCACTATCAAAAAAGAAAAAGAGCATCAGGAATGCACCAACACCCAGATAAAGCCATAAGACGCTAAAAAGGCAAAACATGCCGAATTTAGCAACATACTTTCTAAAGTAGTTGTGATCTTTTGCTTCAATTGATGGCCGAGCTGCAAGAAAATAAACAAACAGCAGAGCAAGGCAACTAAAGGCTAACAGAAGAAACGCAGGGATCTGCATAAAGGCCAATTTCATAATCGTAACACTACCGGCTGCAGCCACAGGCTCAGGGCCGTGGGATAAAAAAAGCGTGAGCAAAGCGTTAAGCGTTGATGCGGTAAATAATAATTTTTCAGGCGAAGGGATGCTGTAGCCAACAACGACAGCTGCTAGCACAAGCGATCCAATAAAAAGGAGTACTAGCCACCTGAACGAGCGAGCAACAAAGACCAGGGACTTAATAAAATTATTAAGCGAAGCTAAAAGCGCCAGCCTTGTTTCCTGCCAGGTCAGAAACTGAAGTGATTTTTTCCAGTAATCAAGGAGTATTGCGATATTCATGATTCTATTCCCTTTTTATTGTGTGAGGACAAACCTGGTAACTACTAATTTACTTTTTCTATCCAAGAAGGGTGGACACACCAGCCTAGACCGTCTGGAGTTTTTACATAAAAAACTGCCCTTTGCAATTTTCCTTAAGCTGGCCCAAAACAATTTCATTCTTGCAGTTGCCATGAAGATAGCTTATGAGCACCCTAGGATCGTTTAAACAGGCAATAACATAATTGAGTAGGGCAGGAATTCCCAGGAGGCCCTTTGGTTCTCTAATTAATGATTCAATATCATCTATACCCCATACATCTTTGCACGATCCAACAATCTCACAAAAGACCGCCTTCTTCTTCCCAAAGCGGTTATTGAAAAGACTGGAAGTACGCCAAACTTCGCCCTTTTTTGGACTGTCTGTTGATACGTTTTTTACTGGCTGAACTAGCGCAGCGCAATAAACAATGTTATATGATGTGGCCGTTAGCAGGGCTGTTAGCACTATTTTTTTAAACATAAAATTCCTCTCTGATTAAACCATACTGTCCTCACGATGGCCATCAGAGTAAACAAGTTCATAGCAAAAATCAAAGATTATGCTGGATTACAAAGACAAAATTAAATCCTCTTAAACAATCCATCCTGAAACAACGCTGCAAGAATACATACTCTGGCAACCTCAGGCATCCAGGTAAATATCTTTTTTACGACTTAATTGACAAATATAAAATATATGAATTAAAATTAGGGTAGCTAAGTGAATCAGCAGAAAATTTTTGACAAAAAGACAAGTCGTGGTAAAAGATGAGGTTCGTGGTAAACATATCTTTCGCGGGGGGCCGTATGGGAAAGAGAAAAAAAAGTATGAACGAGGCTGGACCAAAACTTTTAATTGTGGAATCTCCCGCAAAAATCAAAACGATTTCGAAATTCCTTGGTAAGGATTTCAAGATCATGTCTACCTTTGGGCACGTTAAGGACCTTCCTCCGCGCCGCATAGGTGTTGATATTGATGAGAAAAAGAAAACCGTTGAACTTGAATACGTTGTCATCAAGGGTAAAGAAGACGTCGTTTCAGATATTTGTAAACAGGCTCGCGTTTCCAGCGAGGTTTACTTAGCATCTGACCCTGACCGCGAAGGAGAGATTATCTCCTGGCACGTTGCTCAGGAAATCGACAAAGTATTCGCTGACCCAGGAAAAGTCCATCGAATCGTCTTTAACGAGATTACCAAACCTGCTATCACTGAAGCAATCGAGCACAAATCCCACGTCAACGAGCATATGGTGCAGGCTCAACAGGCCCGCCGTATCCTTGACCGTTGGGTGGGCTACCAAGTATCACCTATATTATGGAAGAAGATCGCCAAAGGCCTTTCCGCCGGTCGTGTTCAGTCGGTCGCGCTTCTTCTTATATGTGACCGCGATGCTGAAGTCGTAGCATTTAAGCCAGAAGAATATTGGTCAATCCATGGCCTCTTTGCTATCAATCCAACATCAGAACTTATTGCCGAACTTTGGAAAGTTAACAATAAAGTTGTAAAAATTGGCTCGGAAGCTGAGGCAAAGGCGCTCGTCGCCGAAATGCAAAAGGCCGCGTTTGCCATCACCAAAATTACTGAGAAAAAACGTCTCAAAAATCCGCCCGCACCATTCATGACCAGTACATTGCAGCAAGATTCATACAACAAGCTTGGGCTTTCGGTTGATCGAACAATGTCGATCGCCCAAAAACTATACGAAGGTGTGCCGCTGGGGGATAAAGACAAACCGGAAGCACTCATCACCTACATGCGTACCGACTCGCTCCGTATTTCTGACACGGCGCTGACAGCGGTCAGAGGGTTTATCAAACATGAATACGGCGATAAATACCTTCCTAAAACCGCAAATAGCTTTGCCAAGAAGGGTGCTCAAGACGCCCACGAAGCGATTCGCCCCATTGATGTTTCTATCATGCCAAGCGCAGTCGCGCGTTACCTTTCACCAGAACAAGCAAAATTATATGAATTAATTTGGAAACGCTTTGTTGCCAGTCAAATGGAAGCAGCAGAATATTTCCAACGCCAGGTAATTATTGAAGGCGGCAAATTACAGTGTAAAGCAACTGGATCAAGCCTTATGTTCGATGGTTTCTTAAAAGTCTACCTTGTTGAAGAAGACGAGGAAGACGAAAAGAACGTAAAAATTCCAAAAGACATTAAAGAATCCGATCCGCTTGCGCTTAAAAAGATTGATCCTAAGCAGCATTTTACCCAACCGCCTGCTCGTTACACTGAAGCAACGTTGGTCAAAGAACTTGAAAAACGGGGCGTTGGACGACCAAGTACCTATGCCACCATCCTTTCAACCATCCAACAACGTGGCTACGTAAACAAAGAATTGAAACGCTTTATTCCTACCGAGCTTGGTAAAGCGGTTAATGACATGCTTGTCAAAAATCTTCCTGACATTATCAACGTAACATTTACTGCAACGATGGAAGAAAACCTTGATAAAATTGCCCAAGGCGAAACGGTACGCGATAAGGTATTGTTAGAATTCTATGACAAGTTTAGAAAAGATCTGGTTGCTTTTGGCGGCACAGAAGTGAGCCGTAAAGCGGTAGTCACCGAACTTGACTGCCCTGAATGCAAGAAAGCAAAGCTAGTAACGCGTTTCAGTAAGACAGGTGAATTTCTTGGGTGTTCAACATTTCCCGAGTGTAAATTCACTTCAAATTTTGTGCGCGATGAAGAAGGCAACATTACGATCGACAACAAAGTACCAACACAAACCGACTCCACTGGAGCTCAATCAACACTTACCTGCCCTAAGTGCAGCAAAAATCTTGTAAGCAAGATGGGCCGCTTTGGTCCGTTCTTAACCTGTCCAGGGTACCCTGAATGTAAATATATTCACCAAGAAACGCTCAAGATGCCATGCCCACTGTGCCAAAGTAAGCTGGCAAGAAAACGTTGGCGAGGTGGTAGTTTCTGGGGATGCTCGGGCTATCCAAAATGTACGTTCTCAATTTTTGGCGAAGTCGCCGAAACACCTTGTCCAAAGTGTAAAGCTCCGTATATGGTGATCACTAAGAATAAAGAAACTGGCGCAGTCAAAACATGTTCAAATAAAGAATGCGGACATAAAGAGCCTGTTGAATCGTAAGTTTAAAATTATCAATAAAGCAGAGAGGGCTTGCTTTTTAGCAAGCCCTCTCTGCTTTATTAACTGAACCCAATTATTGCTTGTTAGCACTGACATTTTCCTTATCATCATCTGCACTAAAATCGATAGTCCTTTTCAGCCTCTTTTTTGCGGGACTTACTTGACTAGGTATTGATAATTTTTGTTGAACTTGAAGAACTATTTCATTTTGAGTTGAGTCAATATTGAGCCCCACAAGGCATACCTGTTTCGTACCCTGTCCACGAAATTTTTCTATGTAGCCTTTATTTATAATTTGATTATACGCTTCTTCAGCTGATCTATTTAACTTAGCTTCTATGATATAACCCAATAGAGGGCTGTTTGGTCCGCAAAAAAGACAAATGTCTGTTCGCCCCCTCAATACTGGTTCCTGGTGGTGAGCATCACAGTTTCCCAAGAAACTAAATAAAAAAGCAAGAAGACATGTGAAATATGTCTCATGAGCACCAATCCGCCATCCGGCGGGAATGCCTCTTAAGATTGCCTGAATATAGTTAGCGTCAAAATTACCATTATGCATCATCGATGCTACGAAATTTTTATTATGCTCATAACGAGGGGGAATTGGTGTAACATTTTTGTAGATGCCTTGTGTGTATTCGTTATCGTAAATTGTACAATCAAAAGGTCGTTGTTGACTTAAGCTATTGAAATCTATGTTAAGATCTATGGCAATGACAAAACTATATCTATGTACACCATTAAAATCGTTAAACTGAAAAAATGGACATGTTTGAAATTCTTCATTACATCTTTTTATTCTAAACAAAACAACACATTCAACGCTTTTCTGGTTCCGAAAAGCTACATAGGAGTAGCCGAGATTAATATCTTTGCCGCAATCGCTTCCCTGAGAAAGCGCGCTTGCGAGTACATATCCAAGCGATGCATAGAACGCCATCTTTTTATTCTCGTCATTTTCCCAAACAAGCGCTGTCCCCGTGCGGTCCCAATAGGTGGAGTGTGCAAATAGGGTTACTAAATATTCTTTTATTTTATCAGCAGAAGCTTCAGCATTTGAGTAGTCAATATCTGCACAAACGCCCAAAATATTTTTACAGCTATTTGATATTAGAGTTTATGCACAATAATTTTTTTTAAAAAGACGGGCCTCCACTTGACTATATTCGCCTAAGCAAAATTCACGAAATTATACAAAGCAGCAACATCTCGAAAAACCTTATTGAATCGAT
>Ga0172379_10004904_pt1 | contig 19233 bp, 29 predicted proteins | sample GrowelOW334metaG_FD_119756 | JGI IMG/M metagenome (GOLD analysis project Ga0172379, IMG submission 119756) | Groundwater microbial communities from an aquifer near a municipal landfill in Southern Ontario, Canada - Groundwater well OW334 metaG | ecosystem: Environmental > Aquatic > Deep...
ACGAACGCCGTTTTTTGTAAAATACCAGGGGCTACTTCCCCAAAAATCCGGCCAGAGTCCAAACGATATATGCATATTTTTCTGATAATCAGGAAAACCAGCGCCAGTTAATATTGCTGCGGTGTTTTGCAAAATCGTATTCCATTTTACGAGTCCTTCCTCACTACCACTTGGGTAACTCCGCTCAAACCCATCATACAGATGAACATTCGGAGCTATGTCCGCAGTTAATCCGGCAAAAATTTGAAACATCAAAGGATATCCAGCGCACCAGGTTTTGACAACGTCGCCATCAAGATTTGTGGTTCCATAGGCAACAATACTAGAAGGCGTTATGGTAAACAAAACATCAAAATCTTTTCCGTTTGCCGCAGTATTTAATGCAGTCGCAATTTGTCGTCCTCTTTGAACAGCTTGGTCTCGAATCGGCTGTGTCGCAGTTTTAAAAGCCTGCCAGTCTGATTCACTCGCATTACCGCCTGTTCCACCACATACATCAGCAGCAGAATCGTAATTATAATATGTGTTCAGATCTATGCCGTTGTATGTTTTTGGATAGCCGAATATATTTGTTCCCCACACTTCAGTGTCGATAGCCAATCCCTCAAATCCGGCAGTCTGAGCAACTGTTGTAATAGTTTGCAAATTTTGAGTACTTTTCGACCAACCATCATCGTCTGACATGAGCGGACCAGTGGTTTGTGGAGTAATATTAAAACCCAGCAGTGAATGCTTTAGAGACTTTATGTCTTTTACATTTTGCCATTTGTCTATCCACGACTGAAAATAAGACATATCCGACGGTGTAGCATTTTGGGGCCAAGCAACTGTCGAAAATACACCGGGGTTACCGATAAGACTATAATCTGGCAAAGGATGTCTAAAAAATTTATCAAAAATCACAGTTCCGTCAACGGGAATTTTTCCAGCACCAACCGGATCCGCCATTATGGCGTCATAGCTTGGTCCATTCCATGGATAGGTAATAAGATATTTTCCCGGTCCTATTGCTGTATTCGTATCTGCGCGAAAATTGTGACGGTAAATCAAACTAACTGCCAGACCACAAAATACGATTAATAAGACACTGATGATCGTGGCACGTTTGGAAAACAGGTTTGCAAACGACCAGCGGTTTACCTGTTGTAATGAGCTGCCACTTAAATCTTCAGAGTTATTTGTTTGCTGTCGGCGACGGACTTTTAATATTACGCTGATAATTATGATTAGCAGGACCATCGACCAGATAATATAACTAACTCTATTCGAACGCGTCGATTTTGAAGTCGTGGAAGCAAAAAATTTTGAAACCGAAGATGAAATAGTTGCAATTGTTGACTGCGGTGTTTGTGTGTCCTCAGAAAAAGTGGTGGCGCTTGTATTTGAATCAGTATCGGAATCAATTGATATTGTATTTAATATCGATGGATCCCCGGAATCTGATACATCCGATAAAGTATTGTTTCTAGATTGATCTGATGATGATACTGTAGTATCGTCTACCGAAACGACAACAGATTCGCCAGACGATGTATGGCTTTGTCCGTCAGATGAAAGATAGGAAGCGGTCACAGTAGTGGGAGGAATTTGCTTCGCTGCCCTGGCATCATTATTAAAAAAACAAAGTACAAATACTCCGGTCAATATCAATATGAATGCCCGAAAAAACAATTGGCTATTTCTATTCATATACATATTATACATTAAATTTAGAATGGTAAAAGTCATTATATTTATCCCCCCTTCACCTCGATAATTGTCGGAGCCATGGAGGGCTTGAAACAAATTAAATAATACTGATACCCCGACAGCTTGGTCGCGGGGAGCTTCATAACATATTCTGCGTTGACAAAAGCATCTTTTCGCGGTAAAATATTCTTTTATTACTGAATCATTTATTATGTGCGAAGGAAAAAATGCGTACTAAGATTATCTGCAGTATTGGGCCAGCGTCAGAATCCGAGGAAATGATTGAAAAATTAATTGAGAGTGGCATGGATATTGCCCGTCTCAATTTTTCTCATGATTCTCACGAGGCGCACAAATTGCGAGTCGAACGAGTCAGAAAGATTGCCAAAAAACTCAATAAAAAAGTGGAAATTCTTTGCGACCTGCAGGGACCGAAAATCCGTGTTCAGGAATTTACCGATTATCCGATTCATCTCTGTGATAACGACAATATTGTCCTGACTACTCCAACTGATGAAAAACCGGCCGACAACGAAATCGTGATTGAGGATCCTTATTTACATACAGATGTTAGAAAGAAGGATGTCATTCTGATTGATGACGGACAGATTGAGTTGTCAGTGACCAGCGTCGCCGGTCATAAGATCTATTGTAATGTCATTCGCGGTTGTGATCTTTATCCTCGCAAAGGTGTTAATCTGCCATTTACCGAGACCACGACATCTGCGTTGACTGATAAGGACAAGAAAGATCTAGAGTTTGTGCTGACCATGGACCCTGAATGGGTGGCGATATCCTTCGTCCAAAACAGGCAGGATGTCTTAAATCTCAAACAACTGATTGATAAAAACAAAGCCAAAGTGATGTGTAAAATCGAGCGCGCCAAGGCTATCGACAACATTAACGATATAATTGACGAATCTGATGGAATTATGGTTGCTCGTGGAGATCTTGGCGTCGAAATTCCCTTTCAGAAATTACCGATCATTCAAAAGCAAATTATCAAACGATGCAATTATGTGGGTAAACCAGTCGTCACGGCGACACAAATGTTGGCTTCGATGACGAAAGCGTCTATTCCAACTCGTGCAGAAGTCTCCGATATTGCCAATGCTGTTTTCGATGGAACTGATGCCGTCATGATGTCAAATGAAACTACTGTTGGCCAATTTCCAGTCGAGGCACTTAAGGTAATGCGCAAAGTAGTAAGTGAGACCGAGGATTATATTTATAATCGTAAGAACAGACTGTAGCTCTAAACCACAATACTTAATAAAAAATATTCACCATGCAGATGGTGAATATTTTTTATTAGTGGGAAATAAACAGTTTGTATATTAAGCTGAAAGACAATACTAGCGTTTTGCCCACTGTGGAGCTCGACGAGCACCTTTGAGACCTGGTTTCTTGCGTTCTTTCTCTCGTGGGTCGCGAGTAAGTAGTCCGGCCTTTTTCAAACTTGTACGAAATTCAGGATTGAATTTTTCTAAAGCTCTGGAAATACCAAGCTTGATGGCATCGACTTGGCTGACTTTGCCGCCACCACTAACTTTTGCAGCAATGCCAAATTTTTCTTTCATGCCAACCAGTTCAAATGGTATTTCTGTTTCAACTGGAAACTCGGCTTTTTTACCATTGATTACAGAGTCTTTATTTGACTGGGTAAGTTTGACACTGGCTCGAGCACTTTTCCGTCGTCCAATTCCTATCCAGAAATCTTGGTTTGTCTTCTTTTCAACCATATTATTTGACCTTGTCTTTTAGTTCTGTAAATTTAATATTTGCGTGAGGATGATTTTCACCAGCGTACAATTTCAAACGTGATAGATAACCTTTTTTCAGTTTGGTGTTTGCAAGCATACCTGAGACAGAATGATTTAAAATCTCTGTCGGGTGACTAGCTTTCATTTCCTCGACAGTTTTTGTTCTAAGATTGCCGAGATATCCGCTATGAGTGTAATATCTTTTTTGTTCTTCTTTGTTGCCGGTTAAAACAACTTTTTCGCTGTTTATCACCACGACATAATCACCGCAATCTAAATTTGGTGCAAACTCGACTTTGCCTTTGCCACGAAGAAGTGTAGCAATTTTCGTAGAAATTCTGCCAAGTGTTGCGCCGTCGGCGTCGAGCAAATACCACCTTCGATTTTGTTCGAGATTATATTTCATCAGTTTTCACTTTCTTCAAGGTTTCTTTTATGACTTTGGTCGGCTCATATTCTTTTTTGGTTTTCTCGTCTTCGACAAAAACTTTTTTATCGACCAACTCAACCCGCATCATCGCAGCATTGTCGCCGAGACGGTTTTTGAGATTGTAAGAGACAGTGTAGCCAGAAGCCTTGTCAGTGTATCGTGGGATTAAAACCTCAACCACTTTCTTGACGGCATTTTTATCAAAAAATATGGTGTTTAGATTTCGGTATGTTTTCAGATCGGCTGTTTTGCTTTGGGCTAGAATATGATCTATGTAGCTTTTCAGTTCCTTGGCCTTTGGAGCAGTCGTATCAACTTTTTCATACAAGATCAAAGAAGTAGCTAAGTTTCTTAGCATGTGGTTGCCATGATCTCGTTGTCGGCTAAAAGTGCGATTCATATTCGATCCGTTATCCTAAAAATGCTTTAATTTCGTCAATCCCCTTTTTACCCATACCTTTGACCTCTTCAAGTTTGAGATCTGTCAGACGTCGCAAGCCACCAACTGTTTTAACTCCTGAGTTGATCAGGGCGTTTGTGGTTCGAGGTGAAAAACCAAGATCTTCAATTTTTGACTTGTTATCGATCTCGTCTGTTACGACTTCATCAGATATCGCACTCTCGTCTAGATTACTGAGCTCTAAAGTGTCTGCAACTTCTCGCTCGATCGTCTGTGGAGCATCACCTGAGATAATGGCGTTGTAGTGTTCGACCAATACAGTAGAAGCCTCTTTTATAGCATCAGCAGGAGTCACGGTACCATTTGTAATAACTTCTATCGTCAGTTTGTCATAGTTTGTCATTTGTCCGACACGAGTATCTTCAACCTGAACAGATACGCGTTCAACGGGCGAAAAAAGAGTATCAATGGCAATCCAACCAATCTCTGTTCTGTCACTACTGCCGACGTTTATAGAACGAAAACCACGACCCTTTTCAACCAATATTTCCATATTGAAATCAGCACTCTTGTCGAGTGTTACTATGTGAGCATCAGGATTTATAATTTCAACATTACTAGAAGACTTGATATCTTTAGCGGTCACTTCAGCTGGCCCCTTTTTTGATAGTTCAAGTGTTACTGGTTCTTCAGAGAACGAGCGAAAATTAATAGCCTTCAGGTTCATCATAATTTCCAGAACATCTTCCTTTGCATGTGGGATTGAAGTAAATTCATGACTGGCACCGTCAATCTTGAATTTTGTTACCGCTGCACTTGTAATAGATGATAGTAAAACTCGGCGAAGTGAGTTTCCGATTGTAGTACCATAACCCGGGAAAAGAGGGTCGATAATAAACTTGGAGTGAAATTCTCCAATCTTTTCCTCAACTATTCCTGGTAAATTAATTTTTTCCATTTTACTCCTTTGAATTAGCGTGTCCTAGTCAGTAGCCCAAGCTTCAGCTTGTTATCTAGCACGCTAAGGCGTGGTCTACAGCTAGACAGTATAAATATTATCTCGAATAAAACTCAATAATTAAGCTTTCCTGAATCGGTGTATCAATTTCATCACGAACTGGCAGATGTTTGACAACTCCTGTCAACTTCTTGGCATCGATATCAAGCCAGGTGATAGCGGAATTAAGTGTTGTCTCCTTGAACATGGTTTTTTTGCGTGGTTCTATCGACGCACCTTCGTGAACCAGGATTGACGGGGTTTTCACTTTGTGGCCATCAATATTGAACAATCCGTGGGAAACAAACTGTCGAGCCATGGCGCGAGATGAAGCAAACCCGAGACGATAAACTACATTATCAGCACGTGTTTCAAGTAATCGGACAAGATTTTCAGAGTTATTACCAGTCATACCATTGGCACGTTTAACATAGTTTGAAAATTGTGATTCTGAGATACCGTAAATGCGGCGAGCTTTTTGCTTTTCGCGCAGTTGACGACCGTATTCACTAACTTTCTTACGAAAACCCTGGCCATGCTGACCGGGGGCGTAAGGTCTTTTTATCAAGGTGCATTTTGGTCCCAAGCATTTTTCGCCTTTCAGCAAAAGCTTTTCACCTTCTCGTCTACATTTTTCACATGCGTCATTCATATATGCAATATTCTTAATTCTTTAATTAAACTCTCCGTGGTTTCTTTGCTCTGCAACCGTTGTGGGGAATTGGTGTCACATCTTTGATCAAGCCAGCCTCGATGTTGGTGTTTGCAAGTGCTCTAACAGCGGCATCGCGACCTGAGCCGACACCGGAAACGTAGACATTGGCTTTTGAAAAACCACGAGCTTTTGCTTTTTCGACAACTGCTGCAACTGCCAACTGAGCCGCATAAGGGGTTGATTTCTTTGCCCCTTTAAAACCAAGCGCTCCAGCCGATGATTGCGCGATTGCTCCGCCTTTTTCATCTGTGATCGTGATTAGTGTATTATTGAATGTGGACTGTATGTAAATGTTACCAGAAACAACAGGGCTTTTGGCTCGCTTCTTGATGATCTTCTTGACTGATTTTTTAACTTCTGCTTTGGCCATAATATTGGAAATTGAGTATTATTGGGACTTGGTGTTGATTTTCGTATTTTCGTATTTTTCGCGATTTCGTGCTTGTTTGGTGACTATGTTTTTTCCAGTGTTCTGCGACCGGAACCCATTGTAACTTTTTTGCCTCGCTTTGTTCGAGCATTTGTCTTGGTTCTCTGTCCATGTGCTGGCAAATTGTGACTGTGACGCAATCCTCGGTAGCTGTTTATATCTTTCAATCTTTTAATATTTTGGGTAACTTCGGTTCTCAAATCGCCTTCGACGCGGAAATTTTTGGAGACATACTGTCTAATCTTCTCCAAATCGGTCTCGGAAACATCTTTGATTCTGACATTTGGGTCAACTTTGGTCTCAGCGCAGATTTTTTGCGATCTTGACAAGCCAACGCCATAAAGATACGTCAGAGCAATCTCGAGTCTTTTTTCATTTGGTAAGTTGATTCCTGCAATTCGTGCCATAATGTATCAATTTATAATTTTCAATTTTACAATTTTACAATCAATTTTCAATTTAATAATTTAAAATTATAAATTGTTTGAAAATTGCAAAATTTTAAACTGAAAATTGTTTTTATCCTTGTCGTTGTTTGTGCTTCGGATTCTCGCAAATTACAAAAATCCGTTTTTTAACACCAAGGCGGGAAGATTTTCCTTTTTTGCTGCGAATAACGATTTTGCATTTGTCGCACATCTTTTTTGCTGAAGCTTGAACTTTCATGATGGAATATATATTAGAATCCGGTCAAAATAAAAATTTCCCCTTATTTTCTTCTGCTGGAAAATTTGCTTGGTGTGAAACCGAGGGTTAATCGGCGCGTGATTCTACCGCGAGTCAAATCATACGGAGTAAGCTCGACAAGCACAGAATCACTAATAATAATCTGAATTTTATTTTTCTTCATGCGACCAGAGGCATAGCCAATGATCTCATGACCATTTTCGAGTTTGATCCGATATTTTGAATCAGCCAAAACCTCGACGACCTGGCCGGTCACTTCAATGTTGTCATTTTTTGTCATTTGCTAGATAAATTTAACATATTTTGCTGCAAGAGTCAACACGTTGGTAGACATTAAGACGTTTTAATATTATACAGTAACAATTACGGGCTTACCGTTTTCAATGATAATAGTGTGCTCAAAATGAGCGGCGAGTGATCCATCAGTTGTCCGTACAGTCCAGCCATTGTCATCAACTGTCGTATCTGCTCCTTTAGCAGTCAGCATTGGTTCTATCGCCAGCGCCATATTTTCAACAATTTTGGTGCCTGTGTTGTGTTGACCAAAGTTTGGAATCTGCGGCGGTAAGTGCGGTTCTGTGCCTATCCCGTGACCGACGTAGTCGCGAATAAGGCCCAAATGATGTTTGTCCGCAAACGGTTCAATCTCAGCACCAATATCACCTATTCTGTTACCAACTTTTGCTTGTTTGATGCCTGTGTAAAGTGATTCTTCTGTCAGTTTTAGCAGTCTGGCGGCTTCAACTGATATTTTTCCCACAGGCACTGTTGTTGCCATATCAGTATAAATACCCTCATACCCAGCCCCAATATCCAGTGATATTATATCACCATCTTTAAGAATATATTTATCAGATGGGATGCCGTGAACTATTTCATCGTTTACTGACACGCAAAGAGTAGAAGGAAAAGTGCCAACACCAGCGACGTGATATCCTTTGAAAGCCGGTGAACAGCCCTTCGCACGCAAAGAACTCTCGGCTATTTCGTCAAGTTCTAGCGTCGTGACACCAGGCTGAACTTTTTTCTTAGCTTCCTCGAGTGATTCAGCTAAGATTTTCCCGCAAATTTTTATCTTTTTGATCTGTTCTGAATCGAGAATATTCATAGTTTTTGGGCTATTTCTGTACTGACTGACTCTATTGATTTCTCGCCATCTACTTTAATAATTTTTGAGTTATTTTTTTCAAAATACTCAATCACGTCATTTATTTTCGGTAAATATTGACCAATGCGAGCACGAACAGTTTCTTCATTGTCATCAGCTCTGACAATCAGCGAACCGCCACATTTTTCACAGATCATTTCATCGGTAGTCTCGTAAATCGCGCCACAACCAGAGCATATTTTTCGTGATGTTGCTCTTCTAATTGCAGTTTCGGAATCAAGCTTTATGTAGATAATAATTATCTTCCAATCATCGTGATTTGACAGGTAATCAGATATAAAATTGGCTTGACCGGCGCTGAAGGGAAAATTGTCGAATATTACATCTAAGTCAATATTGCCAAGATATGCCGTGACTAGATCAATCGCAACCGCATCCGGCTGCGGCGTCCCCTCGTCGTAACGCTTCTTGATCTCTACAACAAATGGATCGTCTCCACCATTTTCAATCGTTTCACGAATCAGATCGCCAATACCAATAACCTTTGCGTCAATTTTCTTGGCTAAAATGGCTGCTTGTGTCCCTTTTCCCGAAGCAGGTAGGCCTATGAAAGAATAGATTGTTTTTTGATGTGCCATGATAAAAATTTTACATTTTCCATTTAACAATTTTATTTATAGGACTTACGCACCACATAGCAAGCTTCAGCTTGTTGAAGCTAAACTAAACAATCTGGTTGTACATTAAATGATCAATGATAAATTAACACAGTTAATAGCGTTCGTAAGTGTGCATCGACATCTGTGATTCGATCTGACCCATCGTTTCCAAGACGACTGCTACGACGATCAGGATACCAGTACCACCCAGAGTGAAGGTCGTAATGCCAGTCCATGATTGGACGATAAATGGCAATACGGCGATGATTGAAAGAAAAGCGGCACCGACGAAGGTAATGCGGCTGATAATCTTGTAAATATATTCGCGAGTTTCTGTGCCCGGTCTGATCCCTGGGATAAAACCACTCTGCTTTTGAAGATTTTGAGCGATGTCAGTCGGCTTGAAAACGATAAAGGTGTAGAAAAAGGTGAAAGCAAAAACTAAAACAAAATAGATAATAGCATAATATGTTTGATTGCTGAAAAAATTGCTAACACTAGTCGCACTGTTTGCAAGCCAAGCTGTCTTAGCGGCTTCAAGATATTTGGCCACTACACCCGGGATAACCAGAACGCTCATCGCAAAGATAATTGGGATAACGCCAGCAATGTTTACTCGGATAGGTAAAGTGCTCTCATAGCCAGTGGTTTGACCAAGACGCAGCTTGCGGGCATAGGTAACAGGAATGTTGCGCTGGCCCTCCTGAACGATGATGATGCCGATAGTTGCCAGAACAAAGATTACAGCAAATGCGATGGCACCAATAATCTTTGTCGTATCGCCGGATTGCAGGATCAGAGCGGTGTCGCGAATCTGGGATGGATAACTAGAGAGAATACCAAGAGTAATGATAAGCGAGACGCCGTTTCCAATCCCCTTTTGTGAAATAATTTCACCCAGCCACATCAGTAAAATAGTGCCAGCAGTGACTGAAATCAACATAATCCAAAGATCAAAAGTAGTCCAAGTTGGGATGACACCCTGATTGCGCAGAAGAACCAACATAGCATAGGCTTGGATAAATGCCAGTGGAATAGTTGCAAGTCTTGTCCACTGAGTGATTTTTTGCCGGCCTGCTTCACCTTCCTTTTGCATTTCCTCAATCGAGGGAAAAATCATACCGAGTAACTGGAAAATAATTGACGAGGTAATGTATGGACCGACACCCATCAGAATGATGGAGAAGTTGCTCATCGTTCCGCCAGAAAACATATTGAGAAAACCGAAAACTTGGTTTTGTGAAAAGAAGGTTTGGAGACGAGCAAGATCAACCCCAGGAAGTGGTATGTGAGCCAAAACGCGGGTCAGAAGTAGCAGAGAAATCGCTACAATGATTTTATTGCGCAGATCTTTATACTCCCAAATTTTGAGCCATTTATTCATCTCGTTTACTATAGCTTAAATCAACACAATTATCAATAAAAAACAGCCTCTTGCGAGACCGTTTTTTTATATTTGATTTTGTATTCTTATTTTGTCTTAGGTTTCTTGGTTGGAGCCTTCTTGGCCGACTTTTCTTTCTTGATTTCGGCAACTTCAGTTTTTTTAATCACCTTCTCAATTTTCTCAGCTTTTACAACTTTCTCTGTTTCTATCGGCTGGTCAAAAAGTTTTTTGACTGACTCGGAGGCTTTTATATCTTCACCGAGTTTGACTGCAACGGTTAGAGTACCGTTGTTGAGAATTTTGATCGGCTTTTTGCCGCTGACAATTCTTTTTTCAACCAATGTTTTTTTGTCGACTAGCTCACCGTCTTTGAAGCTTGCTGAAATGATATCAAGTGAGATAACGTCTGCCTTGGCCTTGTGTGACTTAAATCCTGGCAACATTGGTAATCTCATCGAAAGAGGAGTCTGACCACCTTCAAATTTGCGTGGAATATTAAAACCGCTGCGGGATTTCTGACCCTTCGTACCTCGCCCGGCAGTCTTACCCTGTCCGGACGAAAGTCCACGTCCAACGCGTTTTTTTGTTTTACCTTTTATGCTTACTAAGTTCATTTCTTGTCCGTTTTAGTTTTCTTTGCTTTGGTAGTAGTTTTGGGAGTCTCTACAGGTTTTTCAGTTGGCTGCTCCACTTCTTTTACAGACACTTCAACTGGTGCGGTCTTTGGCTCGCTTGTTTTGTCGGTAAAGTTTTTGACCTGATCTGTATATTTTTTGTCAAAAGATTGAAAGGCTTTGAGAGTTGCTGTAACGTTGTTGACCTTACTTGAACTGCCCATCATCTTGGAAAGCAGATCAGTAATTCCAGCAAGTTCGGCGATCGCGCGAACTGCTCCGCCGGCAACTATAGAAGTACCACTTGCAGCTGGCTTGAGCATGACGACTGCTCCGCCATGTTTGGTAATAACATCATATGGTATTGTGCCACCGATGACAGGTACTACGATCAGACTTTTCTTGGCCTGTGCGACGGCTTTTTTGACAGCTTCAGCAACATCGTTGGCTTTGGCGATGCCCATACCAACTTTGCCTTTTTTGTTACCAATCACAACCAAAGCTCTAAAACGAATACGGCGTCCGCCTTTAACAGTTCTGGCGACACGACGAATTTCGATGACCCGTTCCTCAAATTCTTTTGGCTCACGATTCGCGCCAAAAGAGCGCGGCTTCATGATGTTTTTAGTCATCTTGTCCGGTTTTTCTTCTGTTATCGTAGTTGTATTTTTCTCGTCTACCATCGTAAGTTCCTTGATTATAACTTAATACCGCTTTCGCGTATGCCATCAGCAAACGCGGCGACAGAACCATGATATTTTTTACCGTTGCGATCAAAGATTGCGCTTTCGACTTTTTTTGTCTTCAGGGTATTACCAAGCGTCTGACCGGCTTTTTTGGCGTTATCAGAGATTTTGCCGTCTAGTTTTATCGTCGATACAGCAGCGATAGTGTTACCTTTGGTATCGTCAATTGCTTGACCACTAATAAATCGATTCGAGCGATAAACCGAAATGCGGGGTTTTAAGTTTGTGCCTGTTATTTTTTTCATAATAATTATTAAAATTTATTATTTGCTAGCTGCGGTCTTACCGGCTTTACGGCGAATATGTTCATCTTTGTATTTGATTCCTTTGCCTTTGTAAACTTCTGGCTTGCGAACTTCGCGAATGATTGCGGCAAATTGTCCGACAGCCGCTTTGTCTATGCCAGAAACAGCGATTGAGTTTTTGACAACCTTGACCTCTAGACCTTCCGGAATCTGAAGTTTGATATCATGAGAGTAGCCCATCGCCATATTGACGTCTAGACCCTCAACAGCAACTCTGTAACCAGTGCCCTTAAATGTCAGCTCTTTGACGAAGCCATCACGAACACCTGTAACCATATTTGAGATGAGACGAGCCATCAAGCCATGTTGCTCTCGAGCAAATCTAGTCTCGGTATTGATAGTGACGAAGATGCCGCGATCTTTTATTTCCAAGCTTATCTCTCGTGGAAAATCAAGCTCAAGCTTTTTTTCACCAGAAGAAACAGTCAGGTGATTCTTGATTATTTCGGCGTCTACGCCTTCTGTTAACAGTATTGGTTTTTTGGCAATTTTACTCATAGTATATAGGTTAAGGTATTTGTATAATTAGTGATTTGTAGTTTTGTATAATTTCGTATTTCGTGGTTATTTGGCGACTACCAGATTTCGCAAATAACTTCTCCACCAAGCCCTTTCTTTGCAGCCTCGCGTCCAGTGACGATACCAGTCGAAGTTGATACGACGACAATTCCGAGTCCACGGAGAGGTTTGGGCATCTCTTTGCTTTTGACATAGATGCGACGACCTGGTTTGCTGATTTGTGCGATATGAGACGGGGCTTTTTTATCTGAAATCTTGATGCTGATCAGCTTTCGGCTGTCTTCGTCAGTAACCTCGATACTGTCGAGAAAACCTTCGCGTTTGAAAATACCTAAAATAGTCTCATTCATTTTTGAATATGAAACACTTACCACGCTTTTTTTGACAGCAGCGGCGTTTCTTATTCTTGTAAGCAAATCTGAAATGGAATCCATTGTTTTCCTCTAATTAGGTAAATCTACCAGCTCGACTTTGTGACTCCGGGAATTTCGCCCCGAGAGGCTAATTCACGAAAGCAAATCCGACATAGTGTGAATTTACGAAGGTAACCGTGCTTTCGACCACAAAGTTTGCAACGGTTTATTGTCCTTGACATGTATTTTGGTTTCTTCAGAGCTTTGAGAATGAGTGATTTTTTGGCCATTAGTTCCTCTCTTTCTTAAATGGGAAGCCTAGTTTTGTCAGCAATGCTCTGGCATCATCTCGGTTTCTCGCTTTGATGCGAAAATTAATTTCCAGACCAAAGTTTTCCTTTATTTCTTCGTACTTAATTTCAGGAAAAATGGCATGATCCCGAATACCGACAGAAAAATTACCGTTGGTATCAAAGCTTGAAGGTGATAAACCACGGAAATCACGAATTCGTGGCAATGCGACATTTACTAATTTACTAATGAAGTCATACATTCTCTCTCCGCGTAGGGTCGTGGTCAAACCAACTGGTTGACCGATCCTCAGCTTGAAAGCAGAGACAGCTTTTGTCGACAAATTTGTCTTCGGTTTTAAACCAGTAATTCTGGCCAATTCAGAAGCAATATGAGCGACAGCGCCCTTGTCTTCTTTGTATTCACCAATCCCTGTCGAGATGACAACTTTCTCAATCTTTGGCACCTCGAATGGATTACTGCACTTTAATTCCTTCATCAGTTCCGGGGCAATTTTGCTTGTGTAAATTTTGCTTAACTTTTCCATAATGTGTTGATTTGCTCTAATTAACTATTTAACTGCCTCAAGGCTAGCTCCGCATTTTTTGCAAACCCGATTTTTACCTTTTTCAGAAATTTTGGCAGCGATTTTCGAAGGTTTGCCGCAAGATGGACAAAGAATCATTACATTTGAAGCATTGATTTTTTGATTGATTTCAATTATTCCACCCTGAGGATTCTTCTTTGAAGGTTTGACATGTTTTTTGGCTATCGCAACACCTTTGACGACTATTCTGTTATCGTCACGAAAAACGCGCTCGATCAAGCCAGTTTTGCCTTTATCGCGGCCAGAAATTACCATTATATTGTCATTTTTCTTCAATTTCATATTGTCTACTTTATAAACTTTATAAACTTTTTAACTAAAGAACCTCAGGTGCTAAGGAAATGATCTTCATGTACCCGGCACGCAATTCACGAGGAATTGGTCCGAAGATACGTGTGCCGCGCGGCTCTTTCGAATCTGGATCGATAATGACAGCAGCATTTTCACTGAAACGAATGGTTGAACCATCTTCACGCGAAATATCATGACGTGTTCGCACAATGACAGCCTTGACCACTTCTTTGCGCTTGACAGTACCACGGGGCAAAGCGTCTTTGACAGAAGCGGAGATGATATCTCCGACAAGAGCGTAGCGGCGAGATGATCTCCCTAAAATCGAGATGCATTCAATCTCTTTGGCGCCAGTGTTGTCCGCAATTTTTAATCTTGTACCTGCTTGTATCATTATTTTACCTTTTTCTTCAAACTTTCAGCGTCACCGATGACTTTGAAAGCTTTACCTTTGGAATATGGCTTGGTCTCCATAATAACGACCTGGTCATCGATTTTGTATTTATTTTCACTATCATCTGCTTTGAAGTTTTTACTGATGATAAACTTTTTCTTGTAAATCGGGTGGGTTTTGACGGAATCAACACGTACAACCACAGTCTTGTCCATCTTGTCGGAAACGACGATTCCAATCTTGGTTTTGCCTTGTTCTGTCATAATTACTCCGTTTCCTTTTGGCTAAGAATTGTCAGTGCGCGTGCTAGATTCTTTCTGGTTTTTGAAATAATTGCAGAGTTGCTTAGTTTGCCAGCCTTGATTTTCAAGGTACTCATAGCTAATTCCTTTTTCATCTCCAAAATCAAAGCTTGCAACTGCTCAACATTCATTTCACGATATTTTTTAATTTCTTCGACTGTTTTCATGCGATTAAACTATTTTGTTGTTACTGTTTGTTCTTCTTCCTTGCTTATAAACTTCGTTTTGACTGGAATCTTGTATTCTGCAAGTCGCATTGCTTCTTTGGCAGTAACATAATCGATACCGTCCATCTCGAAAAGTATCAGACCGGGACGAACTACTGCGACGAAATGATCGACTGCACCTTTACCAGAACCCATTGGAACTTCTGCTGATGTCTGAGTGACAGGTTTGTTTGGGAAAATTCTAATCCAGATCTGACCACCTTTTTTGACATAACGGGTCATAGCACGTCTGGCAGACTCAATCGAACGAGCAGAAACCCAGCCTGCTGACATTGCTTTGATCGCATATTTGCCGAATGCAAAATCGTTGCCACGTGCAGCAATACCGCGTCTTTTTCCGCGTTGCTGTTTTCTGTATTTCATTTTCTTCGGCATCAACATGGTTCACTTGCTCCAATTTATCGATTTTCAGTTGGCAGGTAATTGTTTTAATTTATCAACTCGTCAATTGTCATAATCTTTTCACCGTTGTAAATCCAGACTTTGATTCCGATAATTCCGTATGTGGTCAAAGCGGTAATATATGCATAATCAATCTTGCTCTTAAACGTACCAAGTGGCACGGTACCAAAAGCGAGTTTTTCGCTTCGAGCAATATCAGCGCCGTTCAAGCGACCAGAAATTTGAATTTTCATACCCTTAACTCCGGTGGTTTTGGCTTTTTCGATTGATTGCTTCATTGCGCGACGGAAAGGCATTCTTTTTTCGATCTGATTTGCAATGTTCTGTCCAATAATTGCTGCGTTACCGTCTGGTCTCTTGATCTCTATAATATTTATCTGGATCTTGTCCTTAACAAAAGTAGAAAGAAATTTCTTTAACTCGTCTGAGCCAGCTCCACCGCGACCAATGACAACACCAGGACGACCGGAAAAAATATCAATCGAAACCTTGTTGGCATCGCGCTTAATATCAATATTTGAAATTGAAGCATCTTTTAATTTGGTCAGAAGTGTTCGGCGAATTTTAATATCTGAAATAAGATTTTCAGCAAAATTGTGCCGTCCAAACCACTTTGACTGCCAGTTTTCATTGATTTTCAACCTGATCGATTTTGGATTGACTTTTTGTCCCATAATTTTCTTAATAACCAAGATACAAGAAACAATAACCAAAGTTATTCTTGTGTCTTCTTATTTTTCTCCATGTTATCTTGAATATTTTTTGGTGCTTGTTTCTTGGTGTTTGTCTCTTTAACAACTGCATTTTCAGCTGATTCTAAAACCAGTGTAATATGACTTGCCCTTTTGGTAATTCGGCGCGACTGGCCCTTGGACCAGGCGATGGCACGTTTCAAGCGAGGTGCCTCGTTGCAGTAAACCGCTTTGATCATCAATTGCTCAGCTTCGATATGGTTTTCTTTGCCAGCAGCGATACCTGATTTTACCAAATCATGGAGAAAGCCAGCGGCTTTGCGATTTGTAAATTTCAGACTATCACGAACCTTCTCGGCTGACTGTCCACGCATATTGTGCAAAACAGGCCGAACTTTTCGGGGTGAAATTCTGATATTTCGATTGTGAACTGTAATTTCCATAATTCGCTCATATTCTCTACATATTACAAATCTGATTACAAACATACAAATTTGGATTTCAATTATTTGTATCTTTGTACAGGATTTGTAATTTGTAGAATTATTTTGCTCCCTTTTCCTGTTCCTTGGCCATCTTGCCACCATGTCGACGGAATTTTCTTGTCGGCGAGAATTCACCAAGTTTATGTCCAACCATTTCCTCAACGACGAAAACAGGTGTGTGCTCTTTGCCATTGTGGACGCCAATTGTCAGTCCAACCATCTCTGGGATTACTGTACAAGAACGCGCCCAGGTTTTGATGACTTTTTTATCATTATTCTTGACTGCTTTCTGAACTTTGATCAGCAGTTTTTCATCAATGAAAGGACCTTTTTTGAGTGATCGTGACATGTTATTTTTTCCTTCGACTCAAGATTAATTTGCTTCCAGCCTTCTTCTTGTTCCTTGTGCGTGGACCAAGTGCTGGAGCGCCCCAAGGTGTTTTTGGATATTTCATTCCGATAGAAGTGTGACCTTCACCACCACCATGTGGGTGATCAACCGGATTCTTGGATTTACCCAGAACTGTTGGTTTGATACCCATGTGGCGTTTGCGACCCGCTTTTCCAATCAAGACCTTGCTATGGTCGATGTTTGACACAACACCAACTGAAGCAAAACCTTCAGCAGAAACCTTACGAACTTCAGATGACATCAAACGAATCTGAACATAATCACCGTCACGTCCTAGTAATGTAGCAAATGAACCAGCACTTCGGCAAATCTGTCCGCCACGTCCTGGTGTCATCTCAATATTGTGAATCTGAGTCGATGGCGGCATATTTTTCAGCTTCATTCTGTTACCAGGGCGAACAGTTGTCTTTTCATCACAGATAATAGAATCGTCTTTTTTCAAACCATCTGGTGCAATGATGTAGGCTAGACCAGCATCTGCAAAATCAATTAAAGCGATGTCGGCGGTGCGGTTTGGGTCGTATTCGATCGATTTGACAGCTCCCTTTTTACCAAGATAAGAAACCAAAGAAAAATCAACTAGACGGTATTTACGCTTGGCTCCACCACCTTTATGATTGACGACAAGCTGACCAGCATGATTGCGGCCAGAAGTTCTCTTCATTCCAACAGTTAGCGACTTGGTCGCTTTGGTCTTGTCACCAGCAAATTTGAGATAACTCATTTTGCGGCGAGCATTTGTGGTAGGTTTTACTCTTACTGTTGGCATATGGTCGCTTTCGCTCCAATTTCTAAATCCTAATTTCTAAACTTTTTATTTGTCATCTCGACTCTACGCAGTAGGTGGAGAGATCTATAAATACTTTGTTAAAGATTTCTCCAACTGTTTCACAGGGTCGAAATGACAGAACACTGCGTCTAGATTACTTTTCTCGGCATTTCTTTTTTGCTACGGACGGTTACTTTTGTCTCGCTAACTTTTTCTTTTTCGATTGTCTTCGACTTTCGACCTTCTTCTTTGATCTTGTCCTGTTTCTTTTCATCCTTATCAACTTCAAATAAATCGATCTTAGAACCTTTTTTCAAGGTTAAAATCGCTTTCTTGAAGTCGGGACGCTTGCCAAGTCCTTTGCGTGAACGCTTGACCTTGCCTTTCACTCTAACCATATTAACATCTAAAACCTCGACATTGAACAGCTCAGCAATTGTCTCAGCAACTTCTGCCTTGGTCGCGCTTTTGTCGACAACAAAAGTAAACTTGCTGTTTCCGGCAGCGGTAAAGCTTTTTTCTGATATCAGGGCACTTTTTATAAGACTGCTGTTCATTATTTGTTTGAATAGATTTTAACAATTTGATTGAGAGATGTTTCTGATAAAACTAGGCTGTCTGACGACATCAAAGTAATAATGTTTAATTTTCCTGGCATGGAAAGATTGATACCAGCAATGTTTCGAAAAGATTTTTCAAGATTTGTCTCATCAGCATTGAAAACGAGGCTAATCTTTCCGTCTGCTTTGATGTTTTCCAGGATCTCGATGGCGTTTTTTGTTTTTGGCTCAGACATGTTTAAATCGTCAATAATAATCGCTTTTTTATCCTGAAATAATTTATTCAGAGTCGAGATAATCACCGATCTTTTCAAGCTTTTATTGATTCGCAATTTAAAATTTTGACTGTTCGATGGTCCAAATGTGACTCCGCCACCAACCCAAAGTGGTGAACGAGTCGAACCATGTCGTGCTCGGCCTGTACCTTTTTGCTTCCATGGCTTTCTGCCACCGCCACTGACTTCGCTACGGTCTTTGGAATTCGCAACTGGGTCGCGCAGGGCAGCACGAAGATAATTTACGTACTGAGTAACAGCGGCGTCAGAAACAGTGACTTCAAAAGACTTTGGATAATCCAAGTCTTTGACTTTGTCGCCTTTTTGATTTAAAACTGCTACCTTCATAATTGATTTCTGGGTATCTACGTATTACAAATTTTGTTACAAACATACAAATGTGGATTTATCAGCTATTTGTATCTTTGTATAGGATTTGTAATTTGTAGACAACTAACTATTTACTTACCACTCTAACAATTCCTTTGTTTGGTCCTGGAACTGCACCGGAAATAAGTATCATATCCTTATCTACATCAATAACCTTGAGGTTTTTGACTGTGACAGTTGTCGCACCCATGTGACCGGCCATCTTGCGTCCTTTGACGACACGTTGTGGCTGCTGCGCACCGATTGACCCTGGTTCACGGACATTATTACCACCATGAGAAGCAGGACCGCGGTGAAAACCGTGACGCTTGATAGTTCCTGCAAAGCCTTTACC
>Ga0172379_10004905_pt1 | contig 19232 bp, 19 predicted proteins | sample GrowelOW334metaG_FD_119756 | JGI IMG/M metagenome (GOLD analysis project Ga0172379, IMG submission 119756) | Groundwater microbial communities from an aquifer near a municipal landfill in Southern Ontario, Canada - Groundwater well OW334 metaG | ecosystem: Environmental > Aquatic > Deep...
AACAAAAATCCGACCTGGTGGTGGGCGCAAGAGGACTCGAACCTCTGACCTTCACAATGTCAATGTGACGCTCTAACCAGCTGAGCTATGCGCCCGGCATCAGGCCGGATTTTTTTGGTTTTACACTTTACAACGAATCTTGATTTTGGAAAAGGGCCACGGCATACTCCCAGTACTTCCCTTGCTCACCGGCACACTCGGCCGCTTCGGCGGCATTCTCGGCCTGATCGTGGAAAGAAAGGGGGAAATCGCGGAGTACCCATCTTACCTTACCGGAATAATCTTTCAAGACCTGTTGCATGGTCGCGTCAAAACCCTGGCAATAAGGACATTGAAAATCAGTGTAGGTAACAATTGTAATATCGCCTGAACCGGCAATATGATCGCTTTCGGTTACCGCGGCCAAGGTGCCGGAGACATCGGCTGTAGTAGCCGGTGTACCAGAAACCGTGTTGCCCAAAGTTTTATCCAACAAGGCTTTCATGGAGGCGTAAGGAACCGCGCCGCCGGTAATCTGTTTAACTGAGCCGTCTTTATTAATTAAAAACGAAGACGGTGTTCCTCGGACACCAGCGGCCGAGGCACTAGCCTGATCTGTTTTAATAATCGCCAATTTACTATTAGACGAAAGACAGGCATTGAAGGAATCCAAATTAAGTCCGACTTTGGTGGCCAAATCTTTAAAAAGCTGATCCGGAGTAGTGGCCACAACATCAGTATTGGTATTATCAGCCGTTCCACCGGTGGCAACGACATTGTCGGTGTTGTTGGAACTACCGCCCTGCAAAACATAAACACCCAGACTGATAAAACCAGCCGTGCCAAGAATCAATAAAGAAGCGACGCAACCGATAATAAACGACTGCCTTGGTGAAAAAGCGTCGAAAAAAGATTTCTTTTGGAAAGGATTGTCCATATTTTTATTTTTTTAATTTTCGTCAGAATTCAACCCGTCTAATTCTAGCTTTTCTGTGAAGGTTGTCAACCATGTCCGATCCTTAAAAGAGGAGAGCTTAAGAAGAACAAAACCAATAAGAATTAACGAAGCAAAACCAACAACGGCCGAAATAATAAGTTGGACCCCACCGCAGGAAAGTAAAATAACAAGGCTATCTTGGTCCCGAGGAAAAGCAAAACAATCGCTAGCCGTTCGTTCCATCCAAGTCGTGCTAACCCACGCCGCGGCTAAAGCACAAAGGGCCGCGGCCAAAGAAAACAAACAGCTGAACCGAACCTTTCGCAAACGAATAAGACGAAGCAGGGCCACGCAAGCGAAAAAAATGCCACCAATCATCCAATAAAGAAAAAACCAGATCACGGCTAAAGTGGCAAAAAAAATCATACGTTAAACGCGAAGTTGCCGGTAAAGAGAATGATTATTCCCCAAAGCAGCAGAAAAACCCCGGCCAATATTAAAGCGAGCGATCCGTTTTTTACTTCGTGCGAATTGGATTTAGCCCCCCAACGAAAAAGCAAAATCCCAATCGTTGTGATAAGTAAACCAAGAATAACAAAAGGCATAATTTGGTGGGCCCACCTGGACTCGAACCAGGAACCTCCGAGGTATAAGCTCGATGCTCTAACCAGTTGAGCTATAGGCCCAGTTAATAAATATGGGAAATTACAATCTTTGGGCTAAATCATCTTATCGGAAAATGACCCTTTTGTGAAGTCTCTTCATCTGGTACTATGAAAACGCTATGAAAAAAGAACGCCTAGACAAGTCTTTGGTTAAAACAAGCGGGTTGGCCCGCGGTTTAATACAAAAAATGATAAAAAACAGCGAGGTTTTTGTGAACGAAAAACCCATAACCACCCCGCATTTTTCGGTTTTACCGACAGATAAGATTGAGATAAGAAAACAAAAGGTCACCACAAAAAAATACGTTCCGCCAAAACTCAAGGTTTTTTATGAGGATGGTGATGTAATTGTCTTCGAAAAACCGGCTGGCATTATGGTGCACGAAGCCCCAGGCAAAAAAGAAGCAACAATTGTCGATGCTTTGGTTAAACACTATCCGTCCATTAAAAAAGTCGGCGACAACCCCAGCCGTCCGGGTATTGTTCATCGTCTCGACAAACTCGCTTCCGGGGTTATGATCGCGGCCAAGACACAGGCGGCGTTTGATTTTCTAAAAAAACAATTTTCCGAACACTATGCCAAAAAAGAATATCTGGTTTTGGTTTATGGCATACCAGCCAAAGACATTGGCACAATTTCTTTCCGTTTAGCTCGTTCAAAAAACAAGGGCCGAATGGTTGCTCGTCCGGCCGATGGTGAAGGTAAGGAGGCGGTGACCCATTACGAAGTCATTAAAAAAATAAAAAATCTTGCTTACCTCCGCGTCCAAATTGAAACCGGCCGTACTCATCAAATTCGCGCCCACATGCGCGCCCTTAATTTGCCGGTGGTCGGCGATCCGCTCTACAAAAAAACGCGCATGAAAAATATTAAACCGCTTTCCCTGCCCCGATTGTTTCTTCATGCTCATAAATTAACTATCCCCCTGCCAAACGGTGAAACTAAAACTTTTGTCTCACCACTACCCGAAGAACTGGAAAAAATAATTTCTGAATAAAATATGGTTATCACCATCGCTGGTTTGCCAGGCTCCGGTAAAACCACTATTGCCAAAATGATTTCCGAATACTACAAAATTCCGTGGTACTCGATGGGCGACCTGCGCGGTAGAATGGCCATAGACCGTGGCATGATGCTTGATGAATTTAATAAACTGGGTGAGACCGAAGCTTTTACCGACAAAGAGGTTGATGATTATCAAACCAAGCTCGGTCAATCCGGCGAGTCGTTTGTTATCGATAGCCGCCTGTCTTGGCACTTTATTCCCAACGCCTACAAAATCTTTTTAGATGTCGATCCGAGCGTGGCCGCCGAACGTATCATGGGCGCTTCACGGGCCGACCGACAAGACGAAAAACCATACGCCTCGGTTGAAGAAGCAAAAGCTGCCTTGGCCGAACGGGTGGCTTCGGATGAACGACGTTACCAAAAATACTATAACCTCGATATTCTTGACCTTAGCCCTTACGACCTGGTTGTCGATACTTCGCACAAAACCCCCGAGGGAATCATGGCTGAAATAAAGGAAAAAGTGGACGCTTGGCATAAATCTTGACGTTTTTCCTTAATTCAGCTAAGATAACGCCGCTTTAACATTAATGCTCGCAACGAACGCCTCCCTTATTTTAAAGGGAAATACCGGTCCTCTTGGAGCGAAAATTAACATATGTCCGATGAAGAAAAGAAAGAGCCCGAGGTCGCCGCAGAAACCGCGACCGAAGAAGCTCCGGTGGTTGAACCTACCGTTGAAGAACCAGTAATCGAAGAAGTCGCCCCGTTAGCCGACGAGGTGGCCGAAAAACTCCCGGGAACAGAAATCAGAATTACTGACGTTAAACCCGGCATGACCATCCGTGTCCACGAACGTATCAAAGATCTAAACGCCAAAGGCGAAGAGCGTGAGCGTGTTCAGATCTTTCAAGGTATGGTTATTGGTATCCATGGCGCTGGCGTTTCCAAGACCATGACTATCCGTCGCGAACAAAAAGGTTACGGCGTGGAAAAAATATATCCATTAATCAGTCCAACGGTAACTAAAGTAGAATTGGTCAAAACGGCCAAAGTCCGCCGTGCTAAACTGGCCTATCTGCAAAATCTCCGCAATCGCTTCAAGCGCAAGCTCAAAGAGGAATGGGCCGTGGCTAAATAATATTACAAAACCCCGCACCTTTGAAAAAAGGTGCGGGGTTTATTTTTACCAATTTTATTCCTACCGAAGCCCCATCATATGGGGCGAAGGGGAATTAGATGCTTTGCACATCGCTTTCCTCATCGATTGTAGATCCGAATTGCAGTTGGGTAGTATCAGCCATATTGAATTCGACGATACCCTTGTTCCAAGTCTGTCCGAAAATATTGTAAGCAATAAGTTGAGTGGTAATCCAGTGGAGTTTTCCATCGGAGCCAACCATATAAACCTTAGGGTCATTGGCCATCTTAAGGCGAGTGCCCGGGGCATAGGTGGCGTCACCGCCGTCCTTCAAAGCATTGAAGGAGGTGGAAGAAATTGTCTCCACATCATTCCAACTGTCAAACCAGCTGAAATAAGTTTTTTCGTTTTGGATCCAGTAGGACGTATCATCAAGCACAAGATAAACACGGGAAGAACCAGAAACTTTAACCGCACGGACATCAGATGTACCGGTCATGGCATGAAGCGACAAAGTGGCTTCATAAACATGATTATCAGAACCATACCAATAAACGTGCATGTCATCGGAAATCACGGCGTTTGAACCGAAACCGAGATTAATTTTACGATCAGAAGCAGTATCTAAATACCAGATATTACCAGTCGTATCTTCACCAACCACGATGCTACCCAAAGCATCAGTTACAGCAAAAGGATAGGTGGTGGTGGTTTTTGTGGCAAAATCATACATCTTGCCAACTGTGCCCGAGGAATAATAAAGGGCGGTGTCAGTCAAGGTAAAAGTCTGCGGGTAACCAATGGTGCCAAGGTCGAGGTCAACGCCAGCGCCACTTACATGCAAACCATCTTCAGGGTCAAGCCAAGCCATACGGCCGTTCACAACCTGTAAGGATTGCTCGTAACTATGATACCAACTTAATGAATCACCTTGAGCCACTGTTGTTTTACCGTCATAGATAAAACGTTGATATCTGTCAAAAAATTCTATAGTACCATCGGTGCGAAAGTGGGCACCAACAATGTCTTCGCTTTCCTCGGTCCAGGTATTAGGCACGGCTTCGGCTGTCTTGGGATCGGCCATGGTGTCGTAAACCCACAATTGTTTAAAACCAGATTCAAAAACCATTTTTGACAAAATCTTACCATCTTTAACGTCTTGAATTTCATCACGCTGTTGAGTCCATTGTTTCGCAATAACCTTAACCGAATCAGATAACTGATCGTATTGATAAATTACTGCGTTGGTAAAACCTTTATGATCGTTCCAATTCAAAGAAGCGTTGATAAAATATTCTCCATTACCTTCCATAACATCGGCGTCTTGGATACCGTCCATGAAGAATTTTTCCAACTCAATGTTTTTTTCGCCAGTAGCTAAATCAAGACTGACAACTTCCCAATAATTGTTGCTGTCAGCATCAGCGGAATTGATATAAACCAATTCCTCACCATTGTTATAAAAACGTTGTTCGTCCACGGTTTCGTGCGGCACATTGCCGACGAACATGGCCATACCGTCGCGAAGCACATACAAATCGTAGCGTTCGCAACCAGTATCAGAAGCACAGGTTCCAGCCGCTTTGGCCACAACCACATTGTCACCTAAAGATAACGGACCGTTGAAATCATCAGTGCCGAAATCAAGACGTTCGACTTTGTAGTCGTCGTAGGTCCAAGCCGCAGTGGCTTGAATATAGCTCCAGGAACCGGAATCGGCTTGCACAGCCGACGGCATGATCGGTTGAGCGACCATGGCCACGGTAGCCAGAGAGATAAGGGTCTTTTTAAACATAAAAACGATTGTTTATTTAGCTTAATTTTGACCGACTAATATACCATAAAACAACGGTTTTGTCAATGAGGCAATAAGAAAAATAGGCTTAAATTAGCCTATTTTAATAACATTAAAACTGGTTTTAAGATAGAAACTTCTTTACATCGGCCAAAGTAACCTTTTTCCGACCTGGCTGGTTTTTGTAACCCCAATTGTCACCTTCCCCGAAAACAAAGCCGCCAAATTTCTTTAAAAAAGCTTCGGCGATTGGTGTTTCCTGCACGCTTATAGCGTTGCGACCGTTCTCCACCAAAATAATTGGCGGTGATTTTTTAAGCCGCTGCCAAACCAATTCGGAAAGATAAGCCCGCAAGCCAAATTTGGAATTTATCGTTACAATAAAAAATCCGTTCCATTCTTTTCGTTTTTGCCAAGCCAATCGCGCTTTCTTTTGATAAATCTTTTCTTTGGCCGGATCAACAAAAATTATGTTTAATTTTTTTCGAAAAGAAAAGACTTTTTTTATTTCCACGGTTGAATAACCGGCTCGGCCTAAAGCTTCGATAAAGCCGCGATCTAAAATTCCAATACCGCGCACCAGACGCGGTGAAAAACCCAAAGCCGAAAGTTTTTTATCAGTCAGATTGAATAATTTTAAAAATTGTTCGAGGGAGGATGGTTTAATTTTTCTCTTGACATCATGGGCACGATCAAGCGTTCCGTATTGGTGATGATCGATGATAACTAATTCCCTTCCGGCTTGCCGCAACTTCGTTTCTGTTTTAATCCCTGGCATTTCTACGATAAAAATCTTTTGATATTTCCCGGCTTGAATCTTTTTTAACAAACCCTTCTCTTTATCTAAAGTTGCCCCATGTTCTTGCCACGAAGCAATGATCGGCAAACCAATGGCCGCGGCAAGTTTGGCAATCAAAACCGCTTCGGCATCATTGATAGGAATAACGATCACGTTGTCTTTTAGATTCATAATGGTTTGATTATAACAAAACTCCCTTCCGCCAACCACTGGGAAGTGACTGAAAGAAGGGGGCCGTCGAATTCGCTTTCGACGGGAAGATGGTTAGCGACCTTACGTTGACTACAATTCCGCGGTCTCGATCGAGACGCGGATGAGCCGAACGTAACGGTCAAAGGCGAAGACCGCCCGGCCGGCCTCGTCGGTGCCGGCGACGATCAACCGCCCGGTCGCGTCGCGCTTGAACTCGGCGCGGAGCAGCGGGAAGGTGATTTCGCTGCGGGCCCCGAGGAGGCGCGCGAGGATCGGGAGAGGGGCGACCACTTCGGCCGCCACAACCTCGCCGACCTCGGCCGCCAACCGAGCCACCGTTCCGATGGGGTCGTCGCCAAAGGCGACGTCCATCGTGACGATTTCGAGGTCAATGCCGAACTTGGCACGGAGCCAGTCTTCGGCCGCGGGGAGGACGGGGTGACGGGTGATTCGGAGGAATTTGGACATGAGGAACTCCTAGGTTTGTTTTTCTCCCTTCCGCCAACCACTCGAGAGTGATTAGAAAAAGGGAGCTGTCGTGGAACAAGTACGATCCACAACAGGACGATTGTTTGGCCTTCCGCCCCCGCGGGCTAGGCTATACCTCCATTAAAGGTTAGGGGTTAAAGATGGGCCGACCCGGCCGCCTTTCGGAGTTACCTCCTACTTGGCAGCCGATGCCGTTTTGGCCGGAGCCGAAGCCGCCCGCTTGGCCGCGGCCGAGCTGATGCCAGACGCCTCGAGGGCGGCCGCCATCTTCTCGGCATTGGCCTCCGCCTCGATGCGCGCGGTGAGGCGGGCGGCGTGAGCCACCGCAACCTCGAGCCGCGCGACGCTGCGTCGGTGGGCCTCGAGAACCTCGACCAGCCGATTGGCCGCCAGTCGCTTGGCCGCAAGGGCCTCGCGACGAGCAGCTTCGGCGGCCCGCCCTTCCGCGATCGGCGCCTGGCGGGCAGCCGACCTCTGGAAGGCGGCGTCGGCCGCGACAAAGGCGGCGTCGGCATTCCGGCTTTCGACCTCGCGGTCGAAGAGGCGTGCCTCGACAGCCTTGAGGTCGGCCTGAGCCGGTCTCACCGCGAGCTTGATCTGGCGGTGGAGCTCGTCGGCCGGGGTAACGACGCGAGGGGCACGGACAATACGAGCATGGAACATGACTGTCTCCTGACTGGGGGTAGAAGGAAAAGACCAGGAATAAATGATTGCTTGCCGTGGATCTCGGCCGGAACCAAGGAGGTGACCGAACGACCTGGCAAAGATCACATAGCAAGCAACCAAGAAATGATTTTATAAAAAATCAGCTCTTGGTTGCCGTCGAGTTCGTTCTCGACGGGAAGGATTGGCCGTATCACACGGACCCGGTGCAGACGCGACGGATGATCTTTCCGTCACGCCGAACCACCACCACCTTCGGCCGCTTGGGCTTTGGGGTGGACCGGACGAGAGCCTCCGGATTGGTGGTGAACCAGGTGGCCAGATGCATTACGACGCCGTAGGACTTGGTAGTCATCAGAAACTCCTGTTAAGGGGTGACAACTTTTTTGGAAACATAAAGGGGACTTTGCAAGTCCCCAGAATATTTTTTGCTCCGGAAATTTGCCCGACACTTCCCCACCATTCGCCCAGGTCTGGGGTCCCAAACTAAGACAGGTTTGTGCCGAACAAATTTCCGGATCCGATCGAATTAACCTAATCCGATCAGTACGGCTAAAGTAGCCACCGCTGAAACTATATAAGTGATTGGGTACAACATAGAATTTCTTCTGCTGATAACAAGCATGGGGTTATCGGCAAGAGAGATTCGCGCAATCGGTTAGCCAAACCGACTGCGCGAGACGTGCCCCGAGGCTTCAGCCTCGGGTGTTTTGGACACACCTCCGGAAGTTTTTCGTTTATCCCCTGTTTTAGCCGTTGTCCAGACGGCTTTTTACCAAGAAAACCTCGGCACGTGCCGAGTGCACGCATAGAGTGTTGGCCATACACTCCGCCTTGATTTTTCGGAAAACATGGGGTGTTAAGCGATCCGCAACAGGATCCGGAACATCTAATCTCTCTTAGAATGTTCCGATTTCTGTAGCGGATTTTACTCAATACATAATTTTTGCTGTATTGAGTCCAGATTGCCGAATTGGAACCTCGGACAAGGGTAAAACCCATGTTTTAACTGAATTCTGGGTGAAGTTGCCTATTCGAACAGTCCAGATCGCTTAGTGGCTCTTCGCTCACTTGTTCACAAGCATTGAACGTTGCACTCTAACATAAACATAAAATACTGTCAAGGGTTAAAGTACCAAATCGACTATTTTGGCTAAAGTTAGAATAAAAAAATGTCCACGGTAAGTGGACAAATACTATTTTTTATCTAATATTAGCTGTATTTTACCCCTTGACAAATTTCCTGATTGTGATATTATAGCTTGTCTTTCAAAGGGGAAACCCAATGATTGACCGCTGCTGGACATCCGTTCAGCAGACCAGAGTCAGGTCGCCTCATCGCGACCTGGAGGACGACATGAACGGCTAACCCCCCCCTCTTCTAGTGCGGGGTGTTGGCAAAACTCCCATTCGTTGAATGGAGTCAAAAGGGGCAGAAACGTCCGTGAACAAAGAAAACACGGGCGACCGACAACAAGAACTTCGCCCCTTTAATCATGGATCATGGTCAACCTGACCCCGGTCCAAGACAAGACTCTTCAACGGAGGTGCGTTATGGGAGGCGCCTAACACCCCCACAGCCCCCGCGGCACCAATGGTCTCGACGACCTGCGGTGCCCGGGGGTTCGTGATATCTAGCGATCTTTTTCCGCGCCGTCCCAGGCCGCGTCAAACAAAACCTTAGCGGTTTCGGCAAAAATTTTATTTTCCAAAACTACGGCAATTATTTTTCCAACAAAAGAAACAAAGGCAACACGGTTCCCATAGATCCAAATGTCACCATGAAATTCACCTAATTTATTTTTATCTAAAAAACGATAAGTAACCTTTTCACGTCGATGGGTCAATTCCCCGATGTGCAGAAGGTTAATTTTTATTTTACCGGGATCAAGAACCATCCGAACATCTTTCAAAAGTTCAGAGTCTAAAAGATTATAGACATCCTCCATGTTAGATAATTCGCGTAAAGAATCTGGGGCAACTGAAGCCACGTCGGTAAAAATAGCGCTTAGAGCTTCTTGGCCCTCAAAAAAACGCACGGCTGGACGTTCGCCGCCACCCAACATTTTCACCTCTGGTAAAACCTTGTTTAAAGTTTCCAACTTTTCCTGCATTTCATGAACATGTTCTTTAAAATGCGATAAAGCGCGTTCCGGCTCTTCGGCAGCAAAAACCCGCTTCTTGCCACGTTCGTGAGAAGACATTAAACCGCGGTTTTGTAAGGCCTCAATATTGGTATAAGTGGCCGTGCGAGAGAGGTTGGCTTTTTTGGCAATTTCTTGTACCGGGGCTGGGCCAAGGTTCAAGCTGGCAAAATAAACCTTAGTTTCGGTTTCCGATAAACCGAGCGAGGTAAATAATCGAAAGATATCAGTTGACATAACGGGGGTATTATATCAGAGAGGGTTAATGGTTAGAAGAGGGACTATTTTTTTGAACAGACGCTCGGGCGTTAAGGCATTAAAAAACAGAGCCAGCTGGCCCTGTTTTTTTATTTTATTAAACCTTAATAAAACCAACGGTTATATCGCACTCGTTAAGACGAAAGGCCTCACAAATTTCCGGGCGTTCGCCAGTTGTACGGAGATTGTTGGCTAAAGTGCCAACACGAATCGTCTCCCCATATTCTTCAATCATTTTCTGAGCCTCGACTTCAGCACTTTCGAAATAAATTTCAATGCGATCTTCGATGGTCAATTTATTATTCTTACGCATTTCGTTAATGCGACGAACCAGGTCGCGAGCCATGCCTTCACGAAGCAATTCTGGCGTAAGATTAACATCGAGCTCAACGTTGTACTCGCCTTTTTCAACAATCACGGCTTTTACATTAACTTCGTCTTTAATGATTTCAATAAGTTCGGCATCCAACTCCCCTTCTGGCAACCATACAGTGGCTGAAGCGAGTGGTTGGCGCACCGGTCGGCCGGTTTCAGCCCGGGCTTCCAAAATTTTGGAAACGACTGAACGAGCACGAGCCATGCGCTCCAAAAGTTTTTCATCAATTAATGCGACGTCAGCCGTCGGCCAATCATCAAGATGAACCGAAGCCTTGCCCCCTTGAAGTCGCAAGTAAATAGCGTCAGACAAAAACGGAGTAAACGGGGCCATGAGTTTGGTAATGCCAAGCAAACATTCACGCAAGGTGAAAATAGCCGCGGCTTTGTCAGCTTCGTCCGATCCTTTAAAGCGATCGCGACTGCGGCGGACAAACCAGGTTGAAAGATCATTGATAAAATCAGCAATGGCCCGTACCGGTTCGGTCACTTTATAATTTTCCAACTGTTCGGTTGAATCTTTTATTAATTGATTCAGGCGAGATAGAACCCAACGATCCAAAACATTTTCCTTCTCTTTTTCTCCCTTTATTTCCCTTTCCTTCCCTTCATAGAGTTCGTAAAAAGTCATGATGTTCCAAAGGATCATGAAAACTTTCTTAATCATTTCATCGAGCGATTTCAAATCAAACCGTTTGGAATCACCAGGCTGATTAATGGAATACATGTACCAGCGCACGGAATCAGCTCCGTATTTATTTATGGTCTCGACCGGATCAACAACGTTGCCGATGGACTTAGACATTTTCTTTCCTTGAGCATCAAGAACGTGTCCCAAACAAATGACATTTTTGTAAGGACGTTCTTTGCCAAGCAAGGTGGCCACAGCGAGCAGAGTGTAAAACCAACCGCGGGTTTGATCGATAGCCTCGGAAATATAATCAGCCGGATAGGCTGTCGCTTGCCCCTCGGAGCCCGGCGAAGTGGGGTCGATCTTTTCTTTATTCTCGAAAGGATAATGCCATTGAGCGAAAGGCATACAACCGGAATCAAACCATACGTCGCAGACTTCCGGGATGCGTTTCATTTGTTCGCCACAGCTGTCGCATTTAATCAAAACATCATCAACAAAAGGACGATGCGGATCAAACGGCTCGGCCATAGGTGTGACTGCCTTGGCTTTCAATTCTTCAAAACTTCCAATGCAAGTTTTTTGGCCGCAGGAACAGGTCCAAATCGGCAGTGGTGTACCCCAGTAACGCTCACGGGAAAAGGCCCAGTCCTTAACTTCACGCAGCCATTCACCAAAACGACCTTCCTTAATATAATCAGGCTCCCAATGAATGTTTTCGTTTCCTTCAATCAGTTTATCGCGCAAAGAACTCATTTTGATATACCAAGAAAACTTGGCCAGATAGAGGAGCGGGGCTTTGCAACGCCAACAGAAAGGATAGGTATGACGATAAGTTTCTTCTTTATATAACAAACCGCGATCCAATAAATCTTTTTTAATATCTTCGTCGGCCTTTTTCATGAACTTACCAAAGCCCGGTGACTTTTCCGAACTAACCATGCCGGTTTGATCAACAGTAAAAATAACTGGCAATTTTTCCGCGTCACCTAAACGTGAGTCATCCTCACCATAAGCCGGAGCAATATGAACAATTCCCGAACCATCGGTCGTGGAAACGAAATCAGCGGTGTAAACTTTGTAAGCTTTTTCTTTTTCTCGTCCGGGGGTGTCGTAATAGGTTTCGTAGAGCGGAACATATTTCATTCCAACCAATTCTGATCCGTTTTTCTCCCACACGGTTTCAAAAGATTCACTAACTTTTCCAAGTAGTCCGCTGGCTAAAATAAATTTTTCACCATTAGCCAACTTAATCTGTGAATATGAAATATTTTCACCAATAGCCAAAGCTACGTTACTCGGCAAGGTCCACGGAGTGGTGGTCCAAACTAAAAAGTAGCTATTCTCTTCCCCTTCAATTTTAAACTTAATGTAAACCGACTGGTCATCGACCTCTTTGTATCCTTGAGCCAACTCGTGTGAAGACAAAGTTGTTACACAACGTGGACAATGTGGCACGACTTTATAATCTTGATACAAAAGATCCTTGTCCCAAATCTGTTTAATGATCCACCACAACGACTCGACGTATTCGGAATGATAAGTGACGTACGGTTTGTCGAGGTCAAGCCAGAAAGCGATGCGCTTGGTAATTTTTTGCCAATCCTCAAGATACTTCCAAACACTTTCGCGACATTTTTTGTTGAATGGTTCAATGCCAAAATTTTCAATGTCTTTCTTACCGGAAAAACCAAGTTGCTTTTCAACTTCAATTTCCACCGGCAAACCATGGGTGTCCCAGCCAGCCTTGCGATCGACTAAATACCCTTGCATGGTGCGGAAACGCAAAAGGCAATCTTTAAAAGCGCGCGACTCGACGTGGTGAATGCCGGGTTTACCATTGGCAGTAGGAGGCCCTTCAAAAAAAACAAAACGGCCTTTGGGGGCAGCCTTGGCCAGGGTTTGTTCAAAAATCTTTTCTTTCTCCCAGTTTTCCAGGAGTTGTTCCTCGATTTGAGGAAAATTTGGTCTATCGGACATATTGTGTTAGGGAAAGGGAGTTAAAGGGAAAGAAAGGGAGGGAACGGGAGGGAAAGAAGATAAAATTTCCTTCTCTTTAATTCCCTTTTCATCTCTTTCCTTCTCTTCTAAAAACTGGGCAAATAATAACATTTATAGGCAAAAATGACAAATTTGTGAGATAAAAAACCGCGTGGCCGTGAAGCCATGCGGGAGGGGAGGGTGGATGCGAGAGTGTCCAAGGTCCAAGGAACCAAGAGCCATGCCAAGGGCAGAGGGCCAAAGAATCCCAGGGCTAGGAAACCTTGCGGAGAGCGAGGAAGCGGCAATGGGCATCCCAGTCGTCAGCGCCGTGGTCGATGTACAGGCGGCGCTCGCGGTCACCGCGATAGAGACAAGGGAAGAACAGGCGGCCGTGGCGGCGCCAGGCCTGGCCCAGAGCCACGATGGGGTAATTCCTCTGTTCCTCGGGGCACTTGGCTCCGTAGGCGAGGAGCTCAGCCGCCGAGGCGGGGATGACCCCCAACTGTTCGATCTCGTGGAGAGCTTCGTTGGTCGAGGCTCGACCGAGGTAGACGAGTACGGGCTCGTACTTGATCACGCCGGTGGACTTGTTCGGGAAGTGCTCGGCCGTGACATCCATATCGCGACAGTTGTAGTGGCCGGCCGCGACCATCGCCTCGAAGGCGAGGTCATAGTTGACTTCGAGAACGGAGTCCTCGAACCGCCCTTCGATGATGGCTTGGAGGGCGAGGCTGAGCTGCGCCGGGCTGAACGGGTAGCCGCCCCTCTGCCGGAGCTGGCGCTTGATCTCAGTGAGCTGGCCGTCCAGATCGTAATACTGTTCGCCGGTGACGATGGGCGCCATGACGAATCTCCCTTTGTTGTGGCTTATGCCCGCCAGCGCCGTATGCGCCGACAGACCTTCGCCGTCGTAGACCAGTTGTTGTCCCGATCTTCTTTCAAATTTCCTTAGAAAAACCTGAAAGAAAACCGCGAATTTAACGACTGACAATAACACAAAGTGACTGATTTGTCAATTCAAAACCCCTTCATCCTCCCTTGCCCTCCATAGCTCGCCTTGAGCGACGGAGGGTTCGTCCCCTTCAACCTCTTCGTCCCCCAGCGCCCGCCATAGCCCAGCGAAGGCGGGTTTGATACAATACAAACTGTATGACTCAAAAAATCTACCTTGGTGCCGACCATGCCGGTTGGGAACGCAAGGAAAAAGTTAAAGAATGGCTGGCTGCCGATGGTTTGGCTGTGGAGGATTTAAGCAACCCCGAACTTAACCAAGCTGATGATTATCCGGACGTGGCTTTCAGGGTGTCCGAACGAGTGGTGGGCGACGAAGAGGCTTTGGGAATCCTAATTTGCGGCAGTGGTATTGGAATGTGTATGGCCGCCAACAAGGTGAAAGGAATTCGTGCGGCCACGGTATATAATGTATGGGCAGCCGAGGCGAGTCGAAAGGACAACAACGCTAATGTTCTTTGTTTGCCAGGGCGAGTCCTTGATGACGAGGAGGAAAAAGAAATTATTAAGGTCTGGCTTGTGACAAATTTCTCCGGCGAGGAGCGGCACAAGAGAAGAATAAAAAAAATTAACAGTTATGTCTGAGATAATTCCGGCTATTCTTGCCAACTCGAAACAGGAATTTGAAGAAAAATTACGTATCGCCGAAAAATTTGCTCCGGTAATCCAAATCGATATTCTTGATGGCACGCTCTTCCCTTTTTCCAATTGGCATGACGCGGAGGCGGTGGCGGCCATGGAAACCCCGGCATCTTTTGAACTGCATTTAATGGTTAATAATCCTTTACCGATAATTGCCGAGTGGGTGGCGAAGGTTCCAAATGTTAAACGAGCCATCATCCACGCCGAAATCGAACGACCGCTTGGAAAAATTTTGGAAGAAATCCACGTGACTCACTTAATCGAGGCTGGTGTGGCCATAAACCCGGAAACGCCACTTGAAGAAATTCACGCTGTTTTACCTGACCTTGATGCTTTAATGATTATGTCAGTTCACCCCGGACAGGCCGGACAAAAATTTGAAGGTGACTATATTCTAGAAAAAATCAAAAATGCCAAAAGCCGCGCTCCTGAGCTTAAAATCGAGGTTGATGGTGGGGTTACAATCGAGCTTATCCCCAGTCTAAAAAAAGCCGGAGCAACACGCTTTGCTGTAAATTCCGTGCTTTTTAAAGCGGAAAACAAGGAATTGGCTTGGAAAAACTTAAATGAAGCCCTTCAAACCATTTAAAAAAAGTGTTATAATAAAATGGATAAAATTTTAAAAACTTATGTTCAAAAAAATATTTTTCGCTCTCACTGCTTTTGCTTTAATCATTAGTAACATGGGACTAGCCCGACCAGTCGCGGCCGCCACGGCTTTGGCTGATCTTGAGGCCGGCGATTTAATTCGCGGACAATCGCTTTCCGCTGTTTACTACTTTGCCAAAGACGGTTTCCGTTATGTTTTCCCGAACGACAAAACTTATTTTACCTGGTACACCAATTTCGATAGCGTAAAATGGTTGTCCGACGCTGATCTTGGCAAACTACAAATCGGCGGCAATGTTACCTACAAGCCGGGAACCAAAATGATCAAAATCAACAGCGATCCAAAAACTTATGCGGTTGGTGAAGACGGCACCTTGCACTGGGTAACCACGGAAGCGGTGGCCATTTCCCTTTATGGTTCAAACTGGAACACCAAAATTGATGACGTTCCGGATGGCTTCTTCTCTAACTACACCATGGGTTCTGATATTGCCGAGACCGGCGATTTCTCCCCGGCTAACGAAACAGCCTCGGCCACCAACATTGATTCTGACAAGAGTCTGAAAGCTCCATACATCATCAATTTAACCGACAGCGGCTATTCTGACACTGATGTAACCATCGATGCTGGCCGAGCGATCAAGTTCACGAACACCGGCAGCTCCAAGCACACGGCTACAGCCGAAGATTTGACCTGGGGTTCCGGAACCTTGAACGCTGGCGATTCCTTCATTCGTTACTTTAACGATGCCGAAACGATTGAATACTTCTGCAGCTATCATTCCTCAGAGACCGGAACAATTACCGTTGAATAGTTTTTCCAAAATCGCGGCAGCGCCCATAGCGCTTCCGCGATTTTTTGTTACAATGTAAACCATGGTATGAGAATCCAACGAAATACTATTATAACCCTGGTGGTTTTTATTTTTATCGCCGCTCTTTTGATAATTTTTGAAAGTCGAGCAAACTTCCCTGATCCAGATTCTTTTTATCACGCCAAAATGGCGACAATTATTCGTGATCAAGGTTTTATTGAGACTTTTCCTTGGTTCCAGTGGACTGATTTAAAAAACACTTACGTTAATCCGCATCTTCTTTATCATGTTTTACTAATTCCTTTTGTTACAGTTTTTAATCCCCTGGTTGGAATAAAAATTTCGGCCGTGATCTTTGGCTTATTAGCCTTCTTAGCCATATATCTAGCTGCCCGCTCCTTTAAAGCGCCTCACCCCTGGCTTTTCCCGTTGGCCGCCGCACTTTCACAAAGCTTTATCTTCCGAATGTCCCTGCCCCGCGCCCCGGCCTTATCTGTCGTTGTCCTAATTATGGCCACTTGGGCCATGATGAAGAAAAGAACTAAAACTTTATTTTTTGTCTCGATTATTTTTGCTTGGCTTTACCACGGTTGGCCAATAATTTTCTTGTCACTTGGTGCGTTATTCGTCGCTGACTTTTTAACCAGCACAATTAACAGGGAAAAATCGTTTTGGCACCTTTTTAAAAAAACTATCAGCCGACAAAAAGAAAATATCGCGGCCACAAGCGCCGGAATTTTAGCCGGCATGGTCATAAATCCATACTTTCCAGAGAATATTGCCTTTAGTGTCTTAGATATTTTTAAAATTGGCGTCGTTAATTATCAGTCCTTGTTACCAGTCGGCCAAGAATGGTTTCCTATTTCTCTTGGCGGTTTTTTAACCGGTTGTTTTCCGGCTCTTTTGGTGACCGGTCTAACTCTGGCTTTTTTTGTCCCTGGTTTAATTTCCAACAAAAAAATACCACCCTTTGACCAAACCGTCTCGATCTTCACTTTTTTGTTTTTAGCCGGCGGTTATTCTGTTTTATGTTTTAAAGCCAATCGTTATGTCGAATACGCCGTGCCTTTCATGGTTTTGGAAGCGGCTGTCTTAATGCCTTTTACTATTTCTTTTTGGCAACAAGAACTATGGCCGGTTCTTAATGAGGTCCTAAAAAAAGGCCGAATAAAAAAGATAGCTATTATCACTCTTCTCTCAATAACTATCTTGGGATTGGCCGCCGGGGCGATTCAGACAACGACTGGGAGTAACGACTACTACCAAGCTAAACAATACGAACCGGCAACAGAATGGATTAAAAACCACGTCCCGGCCGGCGAAAATGTTTTTCACAACAGCTGGGATTATTCGCTGATCCTGTGGTATCTCGACGACACTCATTATTATTTAGCCGGCCTTGATCCGACTTTCATGTATGACTATAACAAAGAAGACTACGAGTCGTGGTGGAAGTTGTCGACCGGCGAAGACAAAGATGTGTCAAAAATAATCTATCTTTTTAAGGCTCGGGTAGTTATAATCGATAAACGTTTCGGAACAGCCGAAACTTTTGGCAAAAATCTAATTACCTCCGGTCTGTTTGAAAAAGTGGTGGAAAACGAATGGCTTGAGGTCTATGCCGATACAACTTTATGAGATTTTCCCTTGTTATCCCGGCTCACAATGAAGAAATCGACATAAAACAAAGCATCGAGACGACTATTTTATTTCTACAAAATAAATTTTCTGATGGTGATTGGGAAATCGTGATTGCCGAAAACGGATCAACTGATGAGACACGGGGGATTGTCCAGGACCTAGAAAAAAAATATACCAATCTTCGATTATTGATTATTCCGACGGCTGGTAAAGGCTGGGCTGTCCGGCAAGCTTGGGACACAGCCACGGCCGAACTGTTAATTTTTATGGACGCGGACTTGGCGACCGATTTAAAACACCTACCGGATTTAATTGAAGCCTTAAAAGACAACGACTTGGTTATCGGAACACGTCGTTATCCTTCTTCACAAGTCAGCCGCTCGTGGCAAAGATCTTTAACTTCTTTTTTATACAACCGTTTGGCTCGTATTATTCTTTCTCTTCCCTTCTCTGATTTGCAATGCGGTTTTAAAGGAATCAAAAAAACCGCCTGGCAAAAAATTTCGCCGTATTTTACCTCAACTGGATTCTTTTTTGACACCGAGCTTTTAGCTCTGGCCAATAAATTTAAACTAAAGACCGCGGAACAACCAATTACCTGGAAAGAGCATCGCAATAAAAAAAATAAGAGTAAGGTTCGCCTCGTGAAAACCGGAAAAGAGCTAATAAAAAATTTATTGTCTCTTAAAAAACGGCTGACCCGCCTTCGCCCCTCTTTATAAAATTGACCAATTAGGCTCCGGCGAGGTAAATGTGCTAAAATAGGAATGCTTATGCATTTCTTACATGATAATAAACTGAAAAAAATGGAAGAAACGGCAGTTTTGATTCGTGAGGATATCATCAAAATGTTAACCGCGGCCGGCTCGGGCCATTCGGCCGGAACCTTGGGGTTAGCGGATATTTTCACGGCTTTTTATTTTCATATTTTGAAGCATGATCCTAAAAAACCGAATTGGTCCGAACGCGATCGTTTAATTCTTTCCAACGGTCATGTCTGTCCGGTGCGTTACGCGGCCATGGCCCGGGCCGGTTATTTTCCTAAAGAAAAATTGGTCACCCTGCGCCGATTTGGTTCACCTTTACAGGGCCATCCTGAACTCGATCGCTTGCCTGGTGTGGAAACCACCTCCGGGCCGTTGGGCGAAGGTTCGTCACAAGCAGTTGGTTTGGCTTATGCCGCTAAAATGGATAAGGCCAAATGGCGCGTTTACTGTGTCCTCTCTGATGCCGAATTACAAGAAGGTCAAACTTGGGAGGCCTTTATGTTCGCGGCCAAATATAAACTGAATAATTGCACTTTTATTGTTGATCGTAATTTTATTCAAATTGGGGGCAACACCGAAGAGGTTATGCCACTAGAACCGTTGGCTAAAAAATTCCGGGCTTTTGGCCTGCATGTGGAAGAATGCGCCGGTAACAACATTGGTGATTTTGTTAACGCCGTAAATCGC
>Ga0172379_10004906_pt1 | contig 19223 bp, 16 predicted proteins | sample GrowelOW334metaG_FD_119756 | JGI IMG/M metagenome (GOLD analysis project Ga0172379, IMG submission 119756) | Groundwater microbial communities from an aquifer near a municipal landfill in Southern Ontario, Canada - Groundwater well OW334 metaG | ecosystem: Environmental > Aquatic > Deep...
GATATGAATCTAAAGCTTCCTTAATTACTTCATTTTTTGTTGCCATAGTCATGATCTGACTACGGTAACCCATTTATTGTCTAACCGTTCGGCCCTTGGTAACAGTTTCAACTAGCTAAAGGGGGTACTGTCATTTGTTTGTTTTTTCCGGTACAATTAAGCTATTAATAAATCTTTTTAAAAACATGGCCAAAGGAAACGAGTCTCATAAGAAGGAGAAGAAAAAGCCTAAGAAGGTTAAGAAATAATCTAGAACTTCCGCAATCGGCGCATTTCATCGTTGCGAGCTACGTTTGCTCCCGCGCAGTAGGTCTACTACAGCTTGGTCGCAAGCCTCGCTCGCGCCTCGAACTGCATCCGATTGCGTAAGTTCTAACACAATCAAATTTATGGCAAAAAGAGCATCACAAGACGTTAAAAACAAAACATCTCGTTCCAGGAAAACCAAGAAGCGGCTTGAAATAAAGCGCTTGATGTTGGCTTCTAGGAAGAAGAAATAGGTCTCAAACAGAGTTTGTAGGCAGACATAAATTGCCTGGGCTCTTTCTGTTTGGGTATTCGTGGCTAGAGAATAAAATCTGGTGTATAGTTTTAGCGTGAAATGTGTTACCTACATTCTTGAGTGCGCCGATGCTACTTTGTATGTCGGCAGTACCAGTAATTTTTCGCGCAGGTTGCACCAACATAACCATTCAAAATCCGGCGCTCACTATACGAAAATCAGGCGGCCGGTTAAGCTTGTGTACTTGGAAAACTTTGGTACATTGAAACAAGCGCGCAGAAGAGAAGCCGAACTCAAGGGGTGGAACAGAAGCAAGAAGTTGGCACTGATTAAAAACAACAACGGGAGTATCGTTTGAAAAACTAGGTACTGAGGCCAGCAGGCCGAATGTATAGAGATTAAAAAGTTGAAAAGGAGACAGAGGCTACAATTAATCTCAAACATCGGCAAGAAAAAATTAAATGATTAAGAAATTCAAAAAAACAGGCGCGATTCTTTCGCTGACAGTCATTTTACTGATCGGCTCTTTCGGTTTGGCTTTCGGAGCAACAGCCGCAAGTTCGGAGCCACAAACTGCCAAAGCGGCTTACACCAGAATTTTCTATTACCGTGATACCAAGGAAGCTCTGGAATCTTTTAAGAAAAATTACCGCTCAATTGACGTTTTGGCGCCGCAGGCCTACTCGGTAACCGGTGATGGAGCGCTTAGCGGGAAAATCAAACCGGAGGTTTTGGATTTGGCGAATTCCAAGGGAATTAAAATAATGCCTTTGGTTACCAACAAATCATTCAGCCGAAAGGATGCTCATAATTTTTTGGATAATCCGTCAGTTCAGCAAAAGGCGATTGATGAGCTTGTGGCCGAAGCCAAGAAATTCGGTTTTTTTGGATGGCAGGTGGATTTTGAACAGATGGATGTCTCATACCGGGACAAATTTTCAGCTTTTATAAAAAATCTCGGCGAGACTTTTAGAAAAAACAATTTGACGGCAAGTGTCGCGGTTGTGGCTCAAATTTCGGAAAATCCGAATGATTATCCCAAGGACTTGTGGCGGAAACTTATTGGGGTTTACGATTTATCGGCTTTAGCTTCCAGCGCCGATTTCATAACCTTGATGTCTTATGACGACCCTAATTCAAAAGGGCCGGTCGCGGGTTTTTCCTGGATGGGGAAAGTGCTGGAATATACTCTGACTCTGGTGCCCCCGGAAAAAGTTTCGCTCGGGTTGCCGCTTTATTATTGGCTTTGGAACGACACCAAAGGCAAATTGATGGAAATAGGGGGCTATGCCGGCATTACAAACGCTTTTAAAAAGCATTATCTGACCACTAACTATGATGAAAAAGAACAGGCGCCATATTTAAGCTGGCGCAGTTATCATAATGACTATAAATTATGGTATGAGAATGCCGGCAGTATCAAGAAAAAAGTTGAATTGGTAACCGACAACAGATTGCACGGATTTTCCGCCTGGGTGCTCGGTTTGGAAGTGCCGACGGTTCACAAGGTATTCCAAAATATGTAGAATAATTATGTAGGGGGGGGGTGAGTCGGATATCAAAGTTTTAAAATAGTTACCAGCTAATTATAAATTTATGACAAAAAAATCGCTCATTTTAATTCTTGTCCTGGTGGCGGCAGTTTTGCTTTTCTTTTGGTTGAATTACGATGGTCAGATTCCAGGAAATAATTTGCCGGTGGCTTGTACTATGGAAGCCAAACTATGTCCGGACGGCAGTTCAGTGGGGCGGCAGGGGCCAAAATGCGAATTCGCTAAGTGCCCGGATGTTTCCGGCGCTCCGAGGGTGGCGGACGAAATAACGCTCGGTGTCGGTCAAAAAAGTCAAATCGGCGAATTGAGTTTAAATCTTCAGGAGATTGTCCAGGATAGCCGCTGTCCCAGTGATGTAACTTGTATTTGGGCCGGTCTGGTTGAGGTGAATGTAAAAATCTCTGTCTTTTCCAAAGAGGAAGTTTTGAATATTTCTTCAGGACAACCGCCTTACCGGTTTGAGGATTATGATGTTTCAATAGTATCTGTCGCGCCACCAAAGCAAGTTGAGACCCAAGTTGACCCAGCGGAGTATAGGGTAACTTTTCGTATCACAAAAGCGCAGTAAACTAAAAGTAATTTCGGTCTAACAGCATTTGCGGATTTGTGGGAGCATAAAATATATTTGCAGCTTGTGATAGAATCTAGTTATTACTACTAAGATAGGACCTACGCAATTGGATGCAGTTCGAGGCGCAAGCTCGGCTTGCGACCAAAATGTATGTTCTATACATTGCGGAAGCAAACGAGCGAAGCAACGAAGAAATGCGCCGACTGCGTAAGTCCTATAAGATTAAAAATTTATGCGACACGATATCTCAATGCTTCTTGTCAGGTTTATTCTAGGAGGCATTTTTGTGAATGGCGGTTGGACCAAGGTCTCAAATATGACAGCCACTTTGGATTCTTTCGGCGCTATGAATCTGCCGGCTTTTTTGACCTACATTGTTTCTTACGGTGAATTGATTGGAGGTGTTTTGCTGATTCTCGGTCTTTGGACCGCCATGGTTTCGCTTTTCCTGGCGATAATTATGGTCGCGGCGATTTATCTAACCAGGTCTATGGGGTTTCAGGTATTTGTAACGCCGCTTGCGGTGCTTAGCGGGCTTTTGGCAATTTTGGGATGCGGGGGAGGAAAGTACAGAGTTAAATTGCCTGGGAAAGCTTCCGGGTCAAATTAAAATAGAACTTCCACAATCGGCGCATTTCTTCGTTGCTTCGCTCGTTTGCTTCCGCAATGTATACAGCATACATTTTGGTCGCAAGCCGAGCTCGCGCCTCGAACTGCATCCGATTGCGGAAGTTCTATAGGAATCTTTGGATTGTAAGAAGGCTTGTAACAAAAAACCAGCCCCGTCCGCCTTAGGCGGACGGGGCTGGTTTCGTTAATCAAAACAGAGGAACCTTATCGCGCGGCTTTGGTGGTCGCCGGTAAGGCTTCGTAAGTGAACGTCGTTGGGTCTGCCGTCACATAGCCTCGCATCATTCCAGGACCGTAGTTGTAGCTTCCGTATTGCATCATTTTTGAATATCCGCGATCATCCCAACCTCCATAATTTCCATAGCGTCCAACTTCACCCTTAAATTCTCCGATGGATACGCCTATAGCAAAGACAATCGCCAGAATGATAAAACCAAAGAGCCATCTGACAAAAAAGAAACTCTTGTAACAGCCGAAACCGTGGCCGCAGTGTTCACCGCACTTTTTGTGCGAGCAACATTCCTCACCGCATTTTTCGTTTGAATCGTCCATATAAAAATATTATTTGTAATGGGATAATTGTATATTATAAATTTCCAGCTAGGAAGGGGATAAGATTGTCACTTCCGCTGATTGATTGACAAAAACTTGCCAATAGTGTATTATTAAAGGAATATATGGAAAGCCGACAGTTTAAAAGCAGTGGTATCTCAAGACCCCGCCAGTTTGGCGGGCGTTCTTTTCAGGGGTATGGCGGAGGAAGCGGCCGACGGCCGGTTTTTAACCGTAGCCGCGGCGGAGGTAGAAGGCAGAAGCAGTTTATGGATATTTCCAAATTCGTCAACAAGGCTGTAATTACCGAGACCACTCCGGATTTCAAACCGGAACATTTGTTTCAGGATTTCAATATTGATGCTCGTCTAAAAGCCAACATCTTAAAGAAAGGATATAAGATTCCTACGCCAATCCAAGATCGGATAATCCCGCATATTCTTCTTGGCCGCGATGTAGTTGGCGTTGCTAACACCGGCACCGGCAAGACCGCGGCTTTTCTCATACCTCTCATTAACAAAGTACTGCTTAACCGCTCTGAAAAAGTTTTGGTGATGGTGCCGACTCGGGAATTGGCCACTCAAATAGACAGCGAGCTTAGAGATTTCGCTCACAATCTTACAATTTTTTCGGTTTGCGCTGTCGGCGGGGCCTCAATCGGCCGTCAGATTTCCGGCTTGAGGCTGTCGCATAATTTCATTATTGGAACGCCTGGCCGGCTCAAAGATTTGGTGGAAAGGAAAGCTCTTAACTTGGCCCCATTTAAAACCGTGGTTCTGGATGAAGCCGACAGAATGCTTGATATGGGATTTATCCGCGATATGAGATATATGTTGTCGCTTCTGTCGCCAAACCGAGAGACCTTGTTTTTCTCGGCCACCATTTCCAGAGACATTGAAGTCTTGATAAAAGATTTTCTGAAAGAGCCGGTTTCGGTGTCGGTTAAAACCGGTGATACCGCCAAGAGCGTTGATCAGGACGTGGTGCGGGTCGGTTCGCGCAACAAATTGGATGTGCTTTACGATCTTTTGTCCCAGACCGATTTCTCAAGGGTGCTGATTTTCGGCCAGACCAAGCATGGCGTGGAGAGATTAAAGAATGAGCTGGTCAAACGCGGTTTCAAGTCGGAATCAATCCATGGCAATAAGAACCAGTCAAAACGCCAGCAGGCTTTGGATCTTTTCAAGACAAACCGGCTTCAGGTTTTAGTGGCCACTGACGTGGCGGCCAGAGGGTTGGATATTTCAAATGTCAGCCACGTGATCAATTATGATCTGCCGGCCACTTATGAAGACTATATCCATCGTATTGGCCGGACCGGCCGGGCGGGGAAGACCGGCAAAGCCCTGACTTTTATTGACAGATAATCTTAATTATGGTAGTACTTCATCGGAGCTCTCGGAAAACCGAGGGCAGAATGAACTAATAAGATTGTAAGAGCTCAAACTGTTCCTTCTGCCTAAAACAGAAAGGAACAGTATGAGCGAGAACCAATGCCACTATTGCGGGTGGTTCCGCGGTCACCACGACCCTGCCTGTCCGGAAACGGACAAAGTGCTTCGCCCCACCAGAATCCAAAGGTGGGAGATCGGCTATGATCACGGAAGAAGTGGTCAGCCGATTAGGAGTAATCATCCCACTTATGGGTTGGGGTGGGCAAAGGGGGACGCGGCGGCCGACAGCGCCCGCAATGGACAGTATTACGATTGACCGGTTGAGTAACCGGTCAAGACATTGGAGGCTGAACGGAAGGCCTAAAACAAGATTTCCGACCCCCCGAGAGAACCGAGCTTCTCTCGGGGGTTAAAATTAAAGACGCAACACTTTTTAGGTATTGATTGTTACGCTCAATATGTTATATTTCCTCGTATTCGGGGTAAGATTCAAAAAATCGGTTTAATTAAGAAACGAGGCCCGCTGCCTCGCCATTTCTTTCAAAAAATATGCTTAATTTTTTTAAAAAACACTCGGTGCTGATGACGATGGTGGTAATCATCGTTGTCGTGGCCGCCGTAATTTTTGGACGACAAGCTTCCGAAACGGTTTTACCTGTAAGTCAGTTGGATAAAAAGGTAACTCTTGTTGATGCTAAAACACTTCGGACCGATTCGGCCAGAGTTTCAGCTGATGGCGCGGTGGAATCGGTTGACCAGGTGGAATTGCGGAGCCAAATCTCGGCTCCGGTTACCGCGGTCAATGTTTCCATAGGGGATTGGGTAACCGCCGGAGCGCCGCTCGTCACTTTGCAGAACACGGATATCTTGGCGGAGCTAGACCAGGCCAAGGCCAATTTGGCGTTGGCTAAAGCCCAGTCCGCCAATGCCGGAGTAACATTGGAATCGGCGGTCAAGGGTGTTATAGATAAAGTGGAGGACGCGTACGTCAAAGTTGACGACGCGATTCACACTCAGTCTGATCAATTCTTCAGTAATCCGTCATCCAATAGTCCCAAGCTGATTTTTGTAACATCCGATTTGCAGTTGGTTAACGACATTGAGAGGGACAGGGTAATACTTGAAGGTGATGTCAAGGAATGGAAAGAATCTCTGGCCTTGTTGTCTACGACGGTTTCAGGAGCAGAGCTTGATATTGCGCTTATGGCCGCCAAAAAAAATCTCAACAGCGCCAGCAAATTTCTTGACGAAGTTTCAGCGGCGCTCAATGGAGTTATAATCACAAGCCAATCCATTTCAGCCTCTTTGCCGGGATGGAAAATTTCCATTTCGGCGGCCCGTGCTAGCATAAGTGGCGCCATTGCCGGCGTTTCGGGAGCCGAGGCCGCTCTTTCCGGAGCTCGTTCGGCTCTGAAAAATCCCGATGACTTAGCCAGTTCCACGGTTTCTATTTCCACCACCGAAGCTCAAATTATGGCCGCGGAAGCCGTTATCAGCAATTTAAAGGTGCAATTGGCCAAGACAATTATCAGCACGCCAATTTCCGGCCGTATTGCCAGTATTCCGATCAAGACGGGTGAGCTGTTATCTCCAGGACAAATTGTTGCTTCGGTTATAAATACTCAAAGTTTGCAAATCAAGGCGTTTGTAAGCGATTCCGATTATTCCAAAATCGGATACGGTTCCCCGGCTTATATTCAAGGTAAAATGGTTGGAACTGTAACTAAAGTGGCGCCTAGTATAGACCCCTCCACGAAGAAGGTTGAAGTAAGGATTTTGGTGGACAGCAAGGCGGTTCAGGGCCTTGTAATCGGTCAAAATTTGAATGTCCAAATTATTGGAAAAGTCTCGGCCGGAAGCGCTTCAGGTTATCTGGTGCCGATTCAGGATGTTAAAATTGTGCCGGGCGAAGCTTTTGTTTACAGCGTTGACTCTGACCTGAAAGTCAAAAAGAACCCGGTAATTTTGGGAGAAGTCCGGGGTGATTTCGTGGAAATTAAATCCGGTTTGAATGACGAGATGAGGATTGTGTCGCCGGTTTATGAGTTGGAAGAGGGGGATAAGGTAATGCCGATATGAGTTAAACATACCAATCTACCTATGTCCGACCGAGTTCGGACCGGTCTAGGACGAATGATACTAATTGATACGAATAACTACGAATAAAATACCCAAAAAAATAAACAAATGAAGGTTGATAATCCAAATTCCGACGAGGAGAAAAATTCATCGCTTTCATCGGATGAAAAGTATTTGAGCCGGCTGACTTTTAAGCCGGAGCTCAGAAACACCTGGCTAAACTTTTTCGTGTCCAGATTTCGGGTGGTGATTTTGCTGATTCTGATTATAGTCGTATGGGGTTTGTATTCTTTCTACGCTTTGCCCCGGGAATCCAATCCGGAAGTGGTTATTCCGATTGCCGTCGTGAGCGCGGTTTATCCCGGCGCGTCTCCTTCGGATGTTGAGGAGTTTGTCACAAAAAAAATTGAAACCGAAATCGCCGGACTTAAAGGGCTGAAAACCATCACTTCCAATTCAAAGAATTCACTTTCGGTGGTGCAAGTTGAGTTTGACGCCGATCAGGACGTAAACGAATCAATCCGAAGTCTTCGGGATAAAGTTTCAAACGTCAAAAACAAACTGCCGAGCGAAGTTAAAGATCCCATTGTTCAAGAAATATCGCTTGACGACACGCCAATCTGGTCTATCTCGCTCACCGGACCTTACGACGGTTTTACTTTGCGGAAATACGCCGAGGATATTCAGGATGAACTGTCAAAAATTTCCGGCGTCAGGGAAGTGTCTATTTCCGGCGGTGATGTCAAAGAGTTTGAAGTGGCCTATATCCCGTCCCGTTTGGAATTGTATGGGGTATCTCCGTCAGCGGCCAACCAATCAATTGTCGCGTTAAACTCAGCCATACCAGCCGGTAATTTTGAAGCCAATAATTTTGTATTCCCAATCAGGGTGGACGGGCGGATTTATGATGTGGCGGCCATCAAAAATATTCCGGTTGCCCATACCAAAGACGGGGGAGTTGTTTCAATTAAAGATGTAGCGAACGTAAGCGAAAAATCAATTGAAAAAACCACCTATTCTCGTTTTTCCGTGGCCGGCGCGACTCCGAAAAATTCGGTTTCGTTGTCAGTTATAAAGCGTTCTGGGGCGTCCGTTATTGACACGGTCAAGCTTTCCAAAGCGGCGGTGGATGAATCACTCAAGAATTTTCCTCCGGGCATTACCTATGATGTCTCTATGGATTATGCCGATTTGATTGAAAGGGATTTTAACCAGCTTTCCCACGACTTTTTACTGACGCTCATTTTGGTATTCACTGTTTTGTTTTTGATTGTCGGCCTGAAAGAAGCGTTCGTGGCCGGTTTGGCAATTCCTCTGGTTTTTTTCGTCAGTTTTGGCGTACTTCTTTTCTTGGGAATCAGTCTTAACTTTCTTTCTTTATTTTCTTTGATTTTGTCTCTGGGCCTTTTGGTTGACGACGCCATTGTCGTAGTTTCCGCCACCAAGCAATACCTCAATTCCGGAAAATTTACGCCCGAAGAGGCGGTACTTTTGGTTTTGACCGACTTTAAGCTGGTTCTTACCACGACAACTCTAACGACCGTTTGGGCCTTTTTGCCGATGTTGTTTTCAACCGGAATTATGGGCCAGTACATCAAGTCAATCCCGGTTACGGTGTCAATCACTTTGATTTCGTCCCTTCTCATAGCTCTTATGGTGAATCATCCTTTAGCCGCCGTTTTGGAGAGAATGAGGGTAACCAGGAAAAATTTTTTCCTGATAGAACTTCTGCTTTTGGTTTTGACCGGATACTTCTTTTATGCCGGAGGCGCGGTCGGATTTGTTGCCGGTTCTTTGCTGGTCGCGGTGGAAGTCGGTCTTATTTGGTGGTATGAAAGGAAGGGACGCGAGATTGCCTTGAAGAATGAGACTTTGGTGAAGTTTGAGTCTGAAAACGATGAAGCTATAAAAAACAAATTGCGGGAGCAGGCCAGCCGGCACGATTCCGATATTTGGAACAAATTGATTCACGGTATCATCCATTTCAATGTTTTATTGCCGTATTACGAAAAATATCTCAAGTATTTTGTGATTGAGAGAAAACGGCGGATAAGGCTTTTGGTGTCGGTGTTTTTGATTTTTATCGCTTCGGTTGGTTTGGTTGTTTCCGGCGTGGTGAAGAGCGAATTTTTCCCGGCCTCCGATTCCGACTACGCCTATGTTGATATCCGCACGTCCATCGGTTCCTCTTTGGATTTTACCGACAGCATAACCAAAAAGGTTGAGCAAAAATTACTGAGTTTTTCGGAGATCAAGAATTTTTCAACCATTATCGGTTCGCCCAGTCCGATGAGCCAAGGCGGAAGCGGAGCGTCAAACATCGCTTCAATTACGATGACTTTGAAAGACAAAACTGAAAGAGAATTAAAGTCTTATGAATTTGCCGACAAGCTTCGGAAAGAGTTTGAAAGCATAGACGGCGGAATTATAACGGTTGCCACGCCTGAGGGCGGACCGCCGTCCGGAGCGGCTTTTGAAGCTCACATCAGAGGGGATGATTTGGAAAAGCTTACTGATATCGCCCACGAGCTTGAACCGAAGCTTGCCGCGATCCCGGGCGTGGTCAACATAGACATTTCATTGAAAGATTCGGTGCCGGAGTATACATTCGTGCTTGACCCGGTAAAGCTTGAGCAAAATAATATGAATGCCGCTTATGTTGGTTCGCTTTTGCGGATGGCAGTTTCCGGATTGGAACTCACGACCATTATCAAAGATGAGAAGGAAGTTAAAGTAATCGCCAGGCTTGATTCTTCGGCGATTCCGGACTTGCAATCAATTCAAAATTTGCAAGTCTTAAACCTATTGAACCGTCCGGTATTTTTGAAAGACGTGGCCGAAATTAAACTTACCCCGGCTGTTGATTCAATAGAGCGAGTTGATCAGAAGCGGACAGTAAAATTGACCGCGTCTGTCAGCGGCACCACGAATGCTACCGTCGTTCTGACCGAATTCCAGAAGAATGTTGTGGATTATGTTTTGCCTTCCGGCTATTTCATTGAGTACGGCGGTCAGAACGAACAGAACACCGAATCGGTTCTCTCTATCTTGCGGGCGATGATAATCGCCGCGGTTCTGATCGTGGCCACTTTGGTTATCCAATTCAACTCGTTCAGGAAGGCGATTATCGTGCTTGTAACGATTCCATTGGCTTTGATAGGAGTATTCGTCGGAATGGCGATGTTTAATGTCTCCCTTTCTTTCCCGGCGCTTATCGGTATTTTGGCTTTGTTTGGCATAGTAGTGAAGAACGCCATCATTCTGGTGGATAAAATAAACTTAAACATCAATGCCGGTATTCCGTTTACGGATTCCATTATTGACGCGGGCCGGTCAAGGCTGGAAGCCATTTTTATCACTTCTATTTGCACCATTCTTGGAATTCTGCCGATTTCTCTTTCAAACGAACTGTGGCGGTCGCTCGGCGGTTCAGTTATTTTCGGTCTCTCCATCTCGTCTTTGCTGACTCTCTTTATCATTCCGGCTTTGTATTTGACTTTCATCAAAGAAGACGATAAGTTCTAGAAGAGGAAGCAAATTTTGACAACTAAAAACCCGCCCGCAATCTTCTGAAGATTGCGGGCGGGTTTTGTTTCCTACCCTAATACGAATCTTTTTCTTCCGATCTTATGGTACTACCACTCAGTTCTTGCTCGGTTAATTCCGCGGGGTTGCCCTTGTAGGTGATTCTACTGCCGTGTTCAGCCGAAGCTTCCAGAGTTTCCGATGCGAATACTTCGGCGTTTGATCCGTAAGAGGCTGAAATTTTCGCAGTGATTGCTTCAAATCTTCCGGCTTTTAAGGATGAGCCTCCGTTCACAAACGCGTTTATTTCTTGGGTTTTTCCTTTCAGGACAAGCCGCGAGCCGTTTGAGATCTCCGCTATTAGTTTTTTGGCATCTAAGAAAAAATCAGCAGTTGAACCATGGTTCAGATTTAATTCCATTGAATCAACAGTGAAATAGTTGGTTTTCAAATTTATAAATTCAGCGCTTCCGCCGCGATCTATGGTGACGCCTCCAAGCGAAGGGACATTTAAGATCAATTCCGGAGCGCTTCGGAAGCAGAATAAGCAGAATGGCGTCGGTTTTTCAGGGTTCCGTTCTATTATGAGAGTGTTATCTTCAATTCTCGCGCTTATTGAATCAATATCTCTTGCTTTGCCGAAAGCCGTGAGGGTTGTGGTTGCGCTTTGGGAGACTGTGAGACTCACACCATCACTTACTTTTAATCTTTCAAATTGGCCGCTAAGCAAAATGGCCGTTGAAGTTGATTCGTAAAGAGGCGAGGTGGCCGTAAACTCGTTGTAATTGGAGGCGATTCTGGCGATGCCAAATCCGGATATTATGAGAGATATAAACCAGATTCCCAGAAGTCCGAATCCAAGAGTACTGGAAATCAAATTTTTCTTTTTTAGGGTTGAAACTCCGCCAAGCAGGACAAAAAACGACGGTATGGCGATGGCCAATGAAAGTCCAGCTAATATCAACAGATGAATATTTCCCGGTAGTAATGTTGCTATCGGTATATCATTCGCTATCCATATACTGGGCGACACTAAAAAGCCGCTTCCAAGCAGTGTGCCGACAAGAATAACGATTGAAACTATAATTAATGCCACTCCGGCTATAATTCTCAGGGCTGGCAGAATGACTTTAGTCACCCCGCGGATGATTTTCCCGATGATTCTAAACGGTAAGGCGATTAACCTTTTCAAACCGCTCTTCCAGTTTTCTTTATGATTTTTGATCTCCTCAACACGTTCACTGACAGTCTCGGTCAATTTTTCGCTCAAGGTCTCAAGGGTTACCGGACTCCCCATCATTTCAAGCCGTTGGGATTTTGTTTTGGCTTCGGGCATTATGATCCAGAGAATTACATAAAGCAGGATGCCGAAGCCGTGCAGTAAGGTGAACAGGATGAAGACCAGACGTATCCAAACCGCGTCAATTCCAAGGTAGGAACCGAGGCCGGAACAGACTCCGGCGATCAAAACATCCTCCGGATTGCGGTAGAGTTTTTTGCTTCGGGTTTTGCCGGTTTCCGCCGGAGCCGGAGAATCGTCAAAATCTTCAACCGTCCCCATCAGTTTCAACACCTTTTCCACGACCACTGCCGTAATTATTTTGTCCTTGGATTCCATCAGCTGTTCGGCGATCCGGTTTTCTATGTCGGTGATTATTTCATCTTTGCCGTCGGTGGTCTCAAAATGTTTTTTGACTTCTGAAAGATAACTTTCAAGTTTGACGTAAGCGTCTTCTTCTACGGTAAACAACGTCCCGGCGATGCTTATTTGGAGTGTTTTTTTCATTTTTTTAAATTAAGCTAGTAATAGATTCAACTAGAGATTTCCACGTGGTTTTTAATTGGACGAGTTTTTCCTTGGCTTTGGGCGTTAGGGTGTAATATTTGCGGGGCGGTCCGGCGATCGATTCTTGCCATGAGTAATCAAGCAAACCTTCTTTCTTCAGCCTGTTTAGCAGGGGATAGAGTGTTCCTTCCACCACTATCAAGTCGGCTTTTTTCAATTCGTTTAAAATATCGGATGAATAAACTTTGTCGCGGGAGATTATAAGTAATGTGCAGAATTCAAGCATTCCTCTGCGCATTTCCGCTTTTGTTTCGTCAAACTCGGTTTCGTTTTTCATATGCAAAAATGTAACACATAGTACTATGTATTACAAGGTACTGTGTGGATAAGTGTAGCTAGCTTTCAGGTGTTTGCCGAAAGGACCGGTATTATGTGATAATTAACAGGGCTTCCGCGTTTTGCTTACCAATAGTGTTTTTTGTATCCATTCCTCCTTTACAAAAGGAGGTGGCCTGTAATCAGGACGGAGGATTTTTAAAGCAATAACAAATCCCTCGGCCTGCGGCCACTCCCTTTATAAAAGGGAGAATTAAGAACAAGGAGCGGAAGTCATAATTAACTTATGAATCACAAACTGTTACAAAACTATTTCCTTTTTATAGTGCTTATTGTGGCATTGGCGCTTGCTTTCTTTGTTTTTCGGCCTTTTATAAATGTTCTGATTTTGGCGGTGGTTTTTGCCGTGGCTTTTCAACCTCTGCATCGTAAAATTTCAAAATTCTTTTCGGATAATAGTCCGAATTTGTCAGCTTTTTTGACGGCATCTTTGATTATTGTCGTTATCCTGATTCCCGTGATCGGTATTAGTTCTCAAATCCTAAGGGAAGCTATACAGCTTTATCCGTATCTTACGGTAGGCGGGGGATTTAACAACGCGCTGGATTTTTTCAATGGCGTGTCCGACTATCTTAGGGGATATTTCCCGGCCATCGGCCAGTTATCTTTTGACGTGGATATATATTTAAAACAAGGTTTGAATCTGCTCATCCAGAACATCGGTTCGGTTTTTTCCAACGCCGCCAAGTTTTTTGTGGACGGTCTGGTCTTTCTTTTCGCTATTTTCTATCTCTTGAGGGATGGGGACAAGTTGTCAAAAATTATTGTTTTGGTCAGCCCGCTTTCCGATAATGATGACAGGGCGGTTCTGAAAAAGCTTGAAAGAGCCGTCAATTCTGTTGTTAAGGGCAACCTTGTGGTGGCGGTGGTCCAAGGTGTTTTGTGCTCCATCGGTTTTATGCTGTTTGGGGTGCCAAGTCCCGTGCTTTGGGGTATGACAGCCGCCATTGCGGCGCTTATTCCAGGCTTTGGCACCTCTTTGGTCTTGATTCCCGCCATTCTATTTTTGTTTATGACCGGTAGCGCCTCGGCCGCTGTCGGTTTATTGGTTTGGGGTGTTTTGGCGGTCGGACTGATTGATAATTATCTTGGCCCGAAGCTGGTTGGGAAGAACACCAATCTTCACCCGTTTGTGGTGATGCTCTCGGTCATAGGTGGCATCATATTTTTTGGTCCGTTAGGTTTTATTTTGGGGCCATTGACCATAAGTCTCCTGTTTGCCTTGATTGATATCTTTTTGTTCATTTCCGGTTCATCGGAAAAGGCGCTTTTGTAAGTTAAACCCCGTAGTGAAATTTTGGCTTTTGCTTAATTTTTCATTACAATGTTCTTAAACATTTGATTGGTACGATACTTATTACGCACTGACCATTACAAGCAAGCTGCAGCAAAAATTAAGCCAAAATTCTACTACCGGGGTAAACATACCTGCCCGCCATCGCTACGCTCATGCGTTGGCAGGTGGGCCAATCCGCCGCGGCGGACGAATAAAACATCGGAGGGAATTTGTCGTTGCTAGGATTGCGAATATTTGTTTTTTAAATGTTCGCGGATAAGGGTTTTGGCTTTGGGGGTTTTGGCGTACTCAAGCCATTTGGGCCGGGGCTTGGCCTGTTTTTTAAGGTGTAAAACGACAGTGTCATCATTTTTGAGGTTTGTTTGGATGCTCACGAATTTACCGTTGACAGTCGCTCCGGAGAGATTCGCGGCATTGTCCGGGTCAATCACAAACGCAAAATCCACTACCGTGGCACCTTTAGGCAGGTCCACGACTGCGCCTTTTTCGTCAAATACGAACATCCGCTGAGCTAAAAATTTTTCCTGAGGCCCGTGTACGTTGTGGGGTTTCATTTGAACATAGGTTGTAACGTCAACCAGGCGTTTTATCCATCCGGGCACCTTTTTGTATTTTTCCTCATTTTCTTTTGTATCAACGGCATTTTTGGGATGAGAAAAGAAGCGGTCAAACCATTCGCCGATTGGATTTTTTTCTTTTTGTTTATACAACGTGTGAGAGATGATTCCAATCTCGGCGCGTTCATGCATCTCGGGCGTCCTGATCTGAATTTCCGCGATGTGTCCGTTGCCGATAAAAACCGTTGTATGAAGACTTCGGTATCCATCAGGTTTGGGCAGAGCAATGTAGTCTTTGACCCTATCCGGTAGCGGTTGCCAGCGAGTATTGACGATTCCGAGGGTGCGATAACAGTCGCCCACGGATTCCACAACAATCCTAAATGCCCGGATGTCATATATTTGTTCTATATTTTCCTTTAGCTCCATTTTTTTGTAAATACTGTAGACGCTTTTAAGCCGGAAGTCGGTTTTGATCACCCTGAGGTTTTCTTTGGCAAGCGTTTTCAGGAGGGAGTTTTTAAAATTGGCCAAACTCTTTTTCTCACGGTCTTCCTTCAGGCGGACAAGCTGTCTGATATTTTCGCATTCTTTTGGTTTTAAGATTTCAAATGATAACGTTTCCAATTCTCTTTTAATCGCGCCTGTTCCAAGGCGTTCAGCCAAAGGCACGTACATATCCAGACATTCCTGCGCCAACCTTAGCTGTTCCTCTTTCGGGTAAATTCCAATGGTTCGCATCACATCCAGTATTTCAGCGAGTTTTATGACAAGCACCCTGAGGTCGTGAGCGCTGGCCAAGAAGAATTTGGCCATACTTTCTTTGTCTTGATATTCCGGTATATATTTAATTTTGCTAAGTGCCGTCACTCCTTGCACCAGAAGCACGATTTTTTTCTCAAATTGCTTGTCAATCTCATTTTCTACTACGTAGCCATTTTCCAAAACGTCGTGAAGCATGCCCGCGGCGATTGTTGTCGGTCCAAGCCCGAGTTCGGCTAAAATTTTGGCGGTTCCAAGTAAATGGTTTAAACGCGATTCTTTGTCTACACCCTTTATTGAGTAAGTTTCCACAAGGAAATCGTGTGATTTTTTAAGAACATTTAGCCCTTTCTGGGTAGGGTAGCGTAATGACCCCTGTATCTCTTCTATTGTTGGCATATTGGAAATTATGCAACACTTTTTTAAAAAACTCAATAAAAACTGCTCCTTAAAAGGAGCAGTGTGAAACTTATAGTTCAACTGAACCTTTCTCAAGGATGCCAATGACATCTTCAATAAAGGCTTGCCCGCGTTTCGGTTCGATTTCTTGCCGGAAGCGGGGGTTGAACTTAACGAATGTGAGCACCCCCAGAGAGAGTGCCATTCCCATCCGAAATGGGAGGTCCAATCCTCCTCTTTCGCGCTGATATCCCTCAATGAAAAGCCTGTTAAGCTCTCCATAATAAGGGTTGCCGGTGGCATGACGGAGCCACAAGAAGTGTCCCCACCACCAACCAATATCAATGCCACGTTCTCCGTATGGGAAGCGGCACTGGTCTCGGATAAAAGCGTTTCCGTACCCATCAAACATCACGTTTGACGGGTTGAAATCCCCAACGAGTTTGAACAGCCTCTTGGCAGTGTCAAGACTCTCGTTGAGCAAGTTGTCAGCGACAACTTGCAGGAGTTCCACCACTTTCCGTTTGGCGGTGGCGGTGAAAGTGCTTTTCGCGCCGAATTTCCGGTGCATAAAAAGCATTTGAAAGAGAATCTCTATGTGGTCATCATAGAGACTTTTTTTGTCCTCGGTTCCTCTTTCATTTGATGTTGACCTGTATGGTAGGTTGTGGACGATCGTGATCGCCTTAACGATCTTTTCCATCCTACTCTCGTCGTCCGAGTCCACTTTTACCTTGTGGACTTGATTCTCTAATATGCCTAAATAAGTTGGGCCTGGCTCGGAACGGTAGATTTCCAGAATCTGTGTTCCAGGCAACACAGCTGGTAAAGCTACTATCCCGTTAAGCGTGACCAAAGCAACCGCCTCACACACCGGTGCCGCTCCAGGACGCACGGTTGCCTCATACAAAAGATAATCCCTTGCTATGCGTTGACTCAGCATAGCTTTCCACAGGGATCGCTCTGGGTATTCTTCTTCAAATACCCGCCTCTTGCTTGTTACTTTGACAAACAAACACCGCACACCACCTGTGGTGGTAATGCTATATTTGTCTGTGAGAGCTCCACTGCTCGATATGGGAACAATCGCCTCCAGAGGCGGCCCGCGTTCGCCAATCAGGGCTTTGGCAAACTGAAGAATTTTTTCCTCCAGTTCTTCTTGTTTCATTTTGGTTGCCTTATTTCCAGATTTTTCACCACACACACCCTCCCATCAGCTAATTTTCAATGTCCAATGGGAGTTAAACTCTCCTGTCCTGAATTATGATGACACGCTTTAGTTGCGTTGGGAATGTTGTTTTTTGCGGGCAATACTTTTTTCCCAATGAATTCCCCCAAAAGTACCACATTTAAGCCACTTTTTGGGTTTTGTGGTAAAATGAGAGATGTATGGATGAAAACTTGAATATAGGCGGAAAGACTTTTAAATTGGTTCGGATTCAAAGAGGCGGTACGACTGGCGTGTACCGAAGCGGCAATGAATATCTGCGCCTTGGGGACCCGGCAAAGATCAAACGGGATTTGGATTTTCATAAAAAAATGGAAAGCTTTAAATTTCCGGTTGCCAAACTTATTTCTGAGGGGGAGTTCGGTGGCCAGTATTATTTCATAGAGTCTTCGCTAGGGGAAAAACATTTAGGTCAAGTTTTTTTGGAAGATATGCAAAAGGACGGAGTTGTCAGTCAGACACACTTTGAGCTTTTGTTGGATGTGGCCGGACGTTTCGCCAAAGCGCAACTTGGTGCAAGGTCAGAAACTCAGGATTTCAAGGATTTTGCCGATGGCATTCATCTGGACATTCTTTGCGGCGAGTTGCCGGAGTATCGCGATGCCATATTGAATCGCTTTGAAGGGGTGAAAAAGCGTCTCGGTGTAGTTCCTTTTGTGATTACCCACGGGGATTTCAATCCGAACAACCTTTATCCGGACGGCGCGATTGACCTGGCCGATTCATTTTACGGTCCTTTCGGTTTTGATATTTTGACGGCCATTGTACACGTAAACAATTTTCCAACTTCTGGGGACTATGAATATATCGCGCACTATGGGTTTACGTCGGAGCAAAAAGCGGAATATCTCAGGCAAATAGACGCCGTTTCAGTGAAAGCCGGCCTGCCGCCTTTGTCATCTTTTAAGTCGGATTTTGAATTTTGCCGCGGCAGTTGGTCATTGGTTCGGATGCACAAATGGCCAAAGCTTCAGAAATGGCGGTACGATCTTTTCATCAAGAAATTTTTAACATGAAGATTCCGAAGTAATTATTTTTTCAAAAGTGTAGTTATATTGCGTATGAACATAGAAAGAAACAGCATTATCAAGTATTCCGCTATGAACGCCGGCGGCGCGGCCCTTTATGTGGCCGCTATCGCTTCATTTTTGTTTTACATACCGAAGTTTTTTGACCAAGCCAAAGAAGATACGGTAATGGCTCCGATTTTGATGCTTATGCTTTTGGTTTTTTCGGCAGCTTTGATGGGTTCGCTTATTTTTGGCCGGCCGATTATGTGGTTTTTGGACGGCAAAAAGCAAGAGGCGGTTCATCTTTTGATTTATACGCTTTTATTTTTTCTCATAATTACTGTCGCGGCTTTTTTCACCCTATATTTCAGCATCTGAAGCCCAAGTGACATTGCGGTCTTGACGGACCTGTGAGAATATAGATGGGTATGAAAAAAGAAGATAAAACAAGTCGGATTGGAGAAGTTGGAATGGCTTTTGTATCCTATGCCGTGGACGATTTGAAGCGGGCCAGGAAATTTTATGAGGAAATACTTTTGTTAAAGCCTACCAGTGTGTGGGAAGGCGAGGGGATGGGGTTTATTGAATATGATTTGGGAGCAAGCACTTTGGCTATAGGAAAAGGGGCGCCAAATTTTAAGGTTGGGAAGCAAGGGGCTACCGTTGCTCTGGAAGTTCCTGATTTTGATGCTACTATCGCCGGTTTGAAGAAACATAAGATTAATTTTATTACCGAACCTCATGAGACCTCGGTTTGTTTTATGTCGATTATTGAGGATTCGGAGGGAAATCAGTTAATGATTCATAAGAGGAAAAATAGTTAGAACTTCTGAGATTGGCGCATTTCTTCGTTGCTTCTCTCGTTTGCTCCCGCAATGTATACAACATACATTTTGGTCGCAAGCCTCGCTCGCGCCTTGAACTGCATCCAACCTCAGAAGTTCTATATGGAGGTTATTATTAGCATTGAGAAGTAATTTTA
>Ga0172379_10004907_pt1 | contig 19220 bp, 16 predicted proteins | sample GrowelOW334metaG_FD_119756 | JGI IMG/M metagenome (GOLD analysis project Ga0172379, IMG submission 119756) | Groundwater microbial communities from an aquifer near a municipal landfill in Southern Ontario, Canada - Groundwater well OW334 metaG | ecosystem: Environmental > Aquatic > Deep...
AGAAAAACGGAATAATCGCAAACCGTAATTCCGTTCCCGGGGACGTGTCTCCGTTCAAGCCGAGCGGTATAAGGATGGGAACACCTTCCGTCACCACAAGGGGAATGAAGGAGAAGGAAATGAAGCTGCTGGCGGATCTCATCAATAAGGCGCTTTCCGGCAATAATGTTCTGAAAGAAGTAGAAAAACTTACGGAAAAATTTTCGGCGAAGAAACTGACCGAGTGGAAATAAAATGAAGATAATAGACGGAAAGAAAATATCGGAGGAGATACTGGAAGATCTCAAAATAAAAGGAGCGCCTGAAGTATTCGTCGCGGCCGTCATGGTCGGAGAAGATCCGGCTTCTTTAAGGTTCGTCGAGAGAAAGAAAAAATTTTCCGAGAGTATCGGGGCGGAGTTCAAGCTTTTCAAAGCCGGGGCGGAGTCGACAGAGGAAGATGTGGAGACGATGATCAAGTATCTGGCCCGCGATCCGGAGTGCGGGGGAATAATGGTGCAGCTGCCTCTTCCTTCCTATATGGACAGGAAAAAGATATTCGACCTGATACCGGAAGATAAGGACGTGGATGCGATGAAGGGTTCGGGTAATGTTCTTTCTCCTGCGGTACTCACGGTGGAGGAAATATTGAAGAGGGAAGCGATCAATATAGCGGAGGCGACGATAGCTATAGTCGGACCGGGATTTCTGGTCGGAAAACCTGCAGCTGAATGGCTTCGTCCCGTATGCAAGAAACTTATCATCATAGATAAGGGAGATGATATCAGAACCATTAAGGAAGCTGACGTTATCATTGTCGGCGTCGGAGAAAGGGGACTCGTGAAGATCGGAATGTTGAAGGACGACGCTGTCGTCATAGATTTCGGATGCTCCCTGACTGATGAAGGAAAGATATGCGGTGATCTGAATATCGAGGGCATAGAAGATACGGATATCAGATATACGCCGACTCCCGGCGGAACGGGACCGATATTGATAGCGAAGCTGTTCGAGAATTTCTATCGGCTTAACGGGAAGCAGGCGGAAGACGCCAGTATTTCTCCTCGCTGAAAGACGATAAAACAGAATCCGGATCATATTAAAAAACCCGCATAATATGCGGGTTTTTCAGCATCTTTTTATTTAGTCTTCGGATGCGGTGGAGGCTTCCTTTGCGGACGCTCCGGTCATTTCGGCTTCGACGGCGACAAGGGTCTTATCCTTTATCACTCCGAGGAGTTTCTTATCGGATCGAAGTCTTTCCTTCGAGGCTTCCTGACCGACGCCGAGTTTCTCTTCTCCGAAAGAATAGGTGTTGCCGATCTTCTTCACGATGCCGAATTTCAGAGCCTGACCGAGGATGTCTCCTTCGTAGGAGATTCCTTCGGTGAACATGATATCGAATTCGGCCTGGCGGAACGGAGCGGCGACTTTATTCTTGACGACTTTGGCTTTAACTCTGTTGCCGACCACTTCTTCGCCTTTTTTGATCTGAGCGATGCGTCGAAGATCGATGCGGACAGAGGAGTAGAATTTGAGAGCTCTTCCTCCCGGAGTAGTGGTGGGTTCTCCATATCCCATCATGCCGATCTTTTCGCGGAGCTGGTTGATGAAGATGAGGAGGGTCTGAGTCTTGTTCGCGATGGCAGTGATCTTTCTCATCGCCTGAGAAAGCATTCTCGCCTGGAGACCGATGAATTGAGCGCCCATCTCTCCTTCTATCTCAGCTTTCGGAGTGAGGGCCGCCACGGAGTCGATGATGATGACATCGATGATCCCTGACTTAACGAGGCTCTCCATGATGTTAAGCGCCTCTTCGCCGCTGTCGGGCTGGGAGATGATGAGCTCATTGATGTTAACCCCTATACGGCGGGCGCGCTCCGGGTCGAGGGAATGCTCAGCGTCAATAAAAGCGGCTTTTCCGCCTTTCTTCTGAGCTTCAGCTACGATCTGAAGTCCGAGCGTGCTTTTTCCGGACATTTCGGGTCCGAATACTTCGACGATCCTGCCTTTGGGAAGTCCTCCTACGCCGAGGGCGAGGTCAAGACTGAATGATCCCGTGGATATGACGTCGACGTTCGTTTTCTTAATCTCACCGAACTTCATTATCGACTCTTCTCCGAACTTATCTCGGATAGAGGCGAGGAGCGCATCGAGATCGTTACTCGGTACCTCCGATTTCGTCTTGGGTTTGGGTTTGGCTTTCGGCTTGTTCAACTTGTTGCGTGTTAATTGTATTTTCTTGATCTTCGTCGACTATATAGAAGACCTTTCTTATTATAGTCGTTTCTCGTCCAAGAAACCTCTTGACGCGTATTTCAAAAGTGTTGAGTCCCTTATCCAGGGCGATCTCCTTGAAGAAGATGCCTGATTCGTCGGTGGGAATCGCCTCATTATTGATGGACATCGAATCTTTAGCGTCTATTTTTCCCTCAACCGTATAGACGGATTCTCTGGTCTCGAGGAAATCCCTGTCGTCCACTTTGGCAGGAAGGTTGATATCAATAGAGGGGATACCGAGGGCGGTATTCAGGCGGACGCTTCCGAAATAGCCGACAATAAGAAGAACTCCGGCCAATGCGGCCAGTCCTTTGCGGCTTTTAGTCAGGGCAAAACGGTTTCTGGGAAGAAAGTCGTCCCGTCCCGATGTTTTAAGATTAAGTCTCCGATAGGCCTCATAGAGAGACTCGGAGTCGATACCCAGAATAGAAGCTATTTTAGTCAGGTAGCCGCGGACATACGGAGCGGCGGGCATGTTCTTGATGTCGTTCTCGAAAAGGGCGGTAATATATCTCCTTGGGATATTCGTCAGCTCAGAAAGCTTTTCGGCGGTAACACCGCGGCTGCCCGCGATCTCCGCCAGTAATTCTCCGAGATTTTTATCACTTGTCGTCATTGCTTACCGCATTATGATCCTCTCTGTTTAAATAGACCTCTCTAGGTTTGGCTCCGTCTCCGGGGCCGATTATGCCTTTAGATTCCATTATGTCGAGGAGTCTTGCAGCTCGAGCATAACCGACTTTAAGCCTTCTCTGCAAGAGTGAAGCTGAAGCCTTCTGGGCCTCCATAACCACCTCCAGAGCGTCATGGAACATGTCATCATCCTCTTCGTCATCTCCTGTGGAGGAGCTTAAAAGGCCTTCCAGCTCAGATGGTTCCGTGACCGCGAGATCGGATATCTCGCCTTCGTTGTTCTCGATGATGAATTGAACCACTGACTTGATCTCGTCGTCGGTGATGAAGGCTCCCTGAATACGCTGGGGTTTGGAAAGTTCCGCTGAGACGAGGAGCATATCTCCACCGCCCAGGAGTTTTTCCGCTCCGGATTGATCGATGATCGTGCGGGAATCTATCTGGCTCGCAACCTGAAGGGCGACCCTGGTCGTGATGTTCGCTTTGATGAGTCCTGTGATGACCTCAACTGACGGACGCTGGGTCGAGACGATGAGGTGTATGCCGACGGCGCGGGCCATCTGAGCTAAGCGGACGATGGATCCTTCGACCTCTCTGCCGTAGGTGGTCATAAGGTCGGCGAGTTCGTCGATGACGATCACGATGTAAGGCATCGGATCTTCTTTGTGTTTCTCGTTGTAGCTCTTTATTTCACGGAATCCTTCACGAAGAAGGGACTCATAGCGGCGGTCCATCTCAGCGATAGCCCAGCGGAGAGCGGAGACGGCTTTTTTCCCTTCGGTGATGACGGGAGCGATGAGATGGGGGATTCCTCCATAGATGGAAAGCTCAACACGCTTCGGGTCGACAAAGATGAATTTGAGAGTTTCGGGGGAATTTTTATAAAGAAGGGAGATGATGATCGAATGGATCGAGACGCTCTTTCCGCTGCCCGTCGCTCCGGCGACGAGAAGATGGGGCATTTTGGCGATATTAGGGAAGACGGGTTCTCCCGCGAGGCCTCTTCCGAGGGCGAACCCGAGGGTTCCGGCCGATCCGAATTCGGGGTAATTAAGAAGGCTTCCGAGTCTGACAACGGCGGCGGATTTATTGGGAACTTCGATACCGACAAGTGATTTTCCGGGGATGGGGGCTTCAATGCGGAGGGGATGAGCGGCAAGTGCCAGGGCCAGGTCTTGATTGAGGGCGGTTATACGGGAAAGCTTAACTCCCTCAGCAGGTTTCAGGGTATAGCGGGTAACCTTAGGGCCGATGGTGATCTCGCCCATCTCAACAGGAATACCGAAGCCTTCAAGAGTGCGTTTGATGATGTTCGCGTTTGCGCGAAGATCTCCGACAACCGGCTTCTCGACGGTCGATCGGAGGAGGTCGAGCGGGGGAGGAACATAATTTTTGAAAGATATCTTCTTCTCCGGCTTCTTATCTCCGGTCGGTTCAAAAGAAGGCTCATTAATGGTGATCTCCTTCGGGGAGGTCTTTTCTTCTTTGGGTTTTTCCTCGGATTTATCTTTGGCGGTTTCCTTGGTTCCTTCGCCGTTAACAACGAGCTCAGGCTCTTTTAAAGACGGCTTCGGTTCCATGGATTTTTTGAGATCCAGGGGCTTCAGTTTGATCGGGATATTAAGAGTGAAGACGATGCTTGCGATCATTATGGCTCCGTCGATGATAAGTCCGGCGACGCGACCGAAAGGCATTTCAATGGCGCCGAAGAGACTGCCCAGAACACCTCCCTTATCAGGGAAGAGGATATCAAGGGCGCTGAGGCTTGAGATGATGAAGAAGGCAGCCCCGATAAGAGTGCTTCTCATCAGCTCCCTCCGTTCGGCGAGGAGCAGTGAGATGCCGGCAAATGTAAGCGTGGCAGGAAGCAGATAGTAGCCCACGCCGAGAAGGAAGCTGAATCCCGAGAAGGTCAGTTTGCCGACGGGTCCAGCCATATTGAAAGCGGCCAGCCAAAGAACGGCGGCACTGCTTAAGAGAATAATGCCCAAGATGCTTTTCATTACGTCCGGGTGGATCTTAGAAACGATGTTTTTGATCTTTTCTTCCGGAACTGTCTTTTTCTTTCCCATTTCGATAGTAATTATATTGCTCGTTGCGGTATTTTGCTATTATTAGCTCGTGATCAATCCTTCGATCTACAGAGCATATGACATAAGAGGGGAATATCCCCGGGACTTAAGCGAGGATGTCGTCCGTCATATCGCCGGCGAACTGGATAAAAAGCTTTTTAAAAAAGGGGTAATTATAGTGGCTCATGACGCACGGAACAGTTCGCCTGCATTATATAAGGCGGTCATTAAGGGCTTAAATGGCAGGGAAATAATAAAGGTAGGGCCAGCAACAACCCCCATGTTCTATTTTTTGGTCGCTTCAAAAAAAGTTGCCGGAGGAATAATGATCACAGCTTCTCATAATCCGTCTCAATGGAACGGTCTGAAGGTCGTCGGTCCGAAGGTTGCTCCTGTGAGTGGTTTTGATATCCAAAAGATCATAGATAATAAATGAACCCTGTTTATATAAAAGAATACGGAGATTTTCTGAAAAAGGATCTGAAGCTCAGGAGACCGATTAAGGTCGTCTTTGATTGTTCTAATGGATATGCGGGAGAAGTTCTGAAAGAGACATTGAAGGGGGTGCCGAATATAAAGCCCGTTTATCTGAATGCGAAGCCGGATGGAAATTTTTCCGGCCGCGGACCTAACCCTTCGAATCCCGGCGCTCTCGACGGGTTGAAGCGCGAGGTCGTGATGAAGAAGGCGGATCTCGGAGTTGCTTTCGACGGGGACGCCGACAGGGTGATATTCGTCGACGATAAAGGAGCGGAGATAGATTCCGATGATTTTCTCAGATTTTATATCGATGAGATGAGCCCCAAATCCATAGTTGTCGATTTCCGTATCGGATGGGCGGTTCGGGAAACCGAAGATATAAAGATCTTCAGAACTAAAGTAGGGAACTATTATATAAAGGAGGCGATGATAAAGAACGGAGTTTCTTTCGGAGCGGAAAGAACGGGTCATTATTATTTTAAGATAAAAGGCGCATACATAGACGGAGCCATTAAAATGGCCCTCATCGTAGCGTCCATCATTTCAAAGAAAAGGGATCCTTTATCGAAGATAATCGGTTCTTATCAGGATAATTATTTCAGAATATCCGAAAAAAATTATCCTGTGAAAGATAAGCAGGCAGCAATACAGGCGATAAGAAAAGCTTATATAAGAAGAAGGCCTCAAGTTATCGAGATCGACGGACTTACCCTGGAACTCAAGGATTTCTGGATGAATGTGAGGCCTTCGGCAGACGAAGATCTTCTGAGACTGAACCTGGAGGCCAGGAGCGAGGCGGTTTTGCAAAAGGAGCTTAAAGTGATAGAATCGCTCATTAAAAGCGTGTAAAACGCTCAATTGACCTGCGGCCTCGTTCAATCTGCCGACCGGCGGAGTTGATCGCTTCGCTTGAGATTAATCCAAATGGATAAAGATATACTTGTCATAGATATAGAGACCAAGAACACGTTTTTTGACGTGGGCGGTCAGGACCATATCAAAGACCTTGATATGTCTTTGACCTGTCTCTATTCCTATAATCAGGATAAATATATGAGCTTCTGGGAGGCGGATCTCGCGGAACTCGGTCACATGATGCAGGAAGCGGCGCTGATCGTCGGGTTCAGCATCAATCGGTTCGATCTGCCGGTCCTCGATAAATATTTTGATTTCAATACTCAGGCTTTGAAGAGGATAGACCTTCTGGAGGAGATAGAATCGGTCTACGGAAGAAGAATAGGATTGGACCTCCTGGCGGTGAGAAATCTGGGAGTGGGTAAGACCCATAACGGTCTTGAGGCCATAAAATTTTGGAACGAGGGAAATCTGAAGGATCTGGAAGATTATTGCCGTAATGATGTGAAGGTCACAAAGGAGCTTTATGATCTCGCGAAACAGCAGGGTTATCTCATGGTTCCCCAGAGGGGAACGGATGAGGCGGTGAAAGTGCCATTCGATCTGAATACAAAGATCAAACAGGCTCTCAATGAAAACACTTTATTTTGATAATGCGGCGACGACGCCATTAGACGATAGGGTAAGGGAGGTGATGAACCTCAATCAGTCGGATGCGCTCGCTAATCCTTCATCGGTACATATCTTCGGTCAGGCGGCGAATGCCGCGCTCGATAATGCGAGGGAGACGGCGGCCGCGGAATTCGGGGCGGAGTTCAGATCGATAATTTTTACAAGCGGCGCGACGGAAGCCAATAATCTTGTTCTGAGAGGTGTCTTAAAGGCGTTTTACCGATCGTTCAGGAGTGAGGCTTTAATTCCGCCGAGGATAATAATTTCGGGCATAGAGCACGACTCAGTTATTCATACAGCTCAGGATATTGCGGAAGAGGGAGCGGAAGTGATCATAATACCGGCTGAGAAAAACGGCATCGTCTCAGCAAAAAAAATAATCGAAGCGATCAACGAGAGGACGATACTTGTTTCCGTGATGACCGTGAACAATGAGACGGGGGCGATACAGCCGATCGCGGAGATAGGAAAGGCGATAAGATCCATAAGAGAGGAGAGGGTAAATATGAAATCCTTATTCTCCAACTCTCCTTATCCGATATTCCATACGGATGCCGTTCAGGCAGTCAGATATATGAGCTGCAAGCTCGATGAGTTGAATGCCGATATCATCACCGTTTCGGGGCATAAGATAGGAGGGCCGAGAGGGGTAGGCGCTCTTATAATGAAGCCGATCGGAAAATATGGACTCGGAAAAGCGATACAGCCGATCATCATGGGAGGAGGTCAGGAATTCGGCATGAGGTCGGGAACGGAAAACGTTTCGGCGATCTTCGGATTCGGCGAAGCGATAATGATAGCAGGGCATGAAAGAGAGAAGAATATAAAAAGAGTTTCGGAAATTAAAAGAGTTTTTTGGGAAGAGGTAAGGAAATATTTTCCGAAGGCGGCGATAAACGGACCAGCGGAAAAAGAGTGGGGCAGAAAGTCTGTTCCTCATATATTGAACGTTTGGCTTCCGGGATATAATTCTGCGGATATCGTGACGAAATGCGATATGGCGGGACTCGCAATATCCTACGGATCGGCTTGCGGGGCAAAAAGTTTCAAACCCAGCCATGTACTTACGGCGATGGGCTTATCCGAGAAGAGAGTGAGAGAAAGCGTAAGAATAAGTTTCGGTCCCGGTGATACCATGGCTGAAGCGAAAGAGGGAGCGAGGAGGATAAAGAAGGCTTTGGGATAACTTTTGGTTTCACAAAAAAGAGAAGCTTCGTTTATGGCAGAGGGCTTCGTTGTGGGTTTAAAATAGGCACCATTTGTGGTTAAATGCGGTAATAAAGACCCTAAAATGCTTAAACCAGGAGAGAAAATAGAACTTTCGAAAGTAGAAGAAGAAGTCCTCAAAATGTGGGCCGAAAAGCGCATTTTTGAGAAGTCCGTCGAATATCGGAAGAGGAATAAGTCTTTCTCCTTCTATGACGGCCCTCCGTTCGCCACAGGCTTACCTCATTACGGCCATATTCTCGCCACGACCATCAAGGATTCCGTCGCCCGCTTCTGGACGATGCAGGGATATAAAGTCGAGCGTCGGGTCGGCTGGGATTGTCACGGTCTTCCCGTCGAAAACCTCATAGAGAAAGAACTGGGGCTGAAGGATAAGAAGGCGATCGTCGAAATGGGCATCGAGAACTTCAATGCCGCCTGTCGCGCGGCCGTTTTCCGATCGGTGGGAGATTTTCAGAAGACGCTTCAGAGGGTGGGGCGGTGGGCAGATTACGATAATTCGTACGCCACTCTCGATAATACATATATAGAATCCGTATGGTGGGTGTTCAAGCAGCTTTGGGACCAGGGCCTCGTCTATGCCGATAAGAAAGTGGCGCCATATTGTCCCCGATGCGGAACGCCTCTCTCTAACTTCGAGGTCAATCAGGGATATAAGGATGTCGATGATCCGGCGATATTCGTTAAATTTGAAATGTCTGAGCCTGAGGATAAGACTCCGACATATCTCGTAGCTTGGACGACGACTCCCTGGACCCTTACCGCGAACGCGGCGCTCGCCGTCGGAAAAGATATCGATTACGTGAAGGTTTCCCATGCGACCGACGGGGGAGAGGAATTTCTGATATTCGCAAAAGACAGATTCGAGGATATCACCGAGAAAGATGTTTCTTATAAGATAGTCGGAAGTTATAAGGGATCCGATCTTCTGGGAAAGAGGTATATGCCTGTTTTCGATTTTGCGGAGCTTGATAAGCCCGCCCACTTCGTCGTCGCCGCCGATTATGTGACGACCACGGACGGAAGCGGCATAGTTCATACTGCGCCTGCTTTCGGAGCAGATGATATGGAGACAGGAAAGAAGAATGATCTTCCGATAATCATCACCGTCGATGAGGGAGGAAAGATGAAGCCCGAGGTCACTCCCTGGCAGGGCATGTTCGTCAAGAAAGCTGATAAAGAAATAATAGAGAATCTCCGATCGAGAGGCTTGCTTCTCAAGGACGGAACGATAAGACATTCATATCCCTTCTGCTGGAGGTGCGACTCGCCACTTATCTATTATCCGATAGAGAGCTGGTATGTGTCCGTCACTAAGATTAAAAAGGACCTCATCGCCAATAACGCGAAGATACATTGGGTCCCAGCGCATATAAAAGAAGGAAGGTTCGGCAAGTGGATCGCGGATGCGAGAGATTGGGCGATATCCCGCAACCGTTTCTGGGGCGCTCCGATCCCGGTATGGAAATGTGAAGACTGCGGAGAGACCGAAGCTGCCGGTTCCCTTAAGGAACTCGGCAAGATGGCTGTTCAGTCCGGAAACAAGTATATGTTCATCCGTCACGGAGAAGCTGATTCGAATGTCATGAATGTTTTTTCATGCTCTCCCGAGAAGACGGACATCTCCCTTACGGAGAAGGGCATAAAAGAAATAGAAGAGTCGGCGAAGGAATTGGCCGATAAGAAGATAAGCCTGATCTATTCTTCTCCCATGAACCGCGCCAGACAGACGGCGGAGATACTCGGAAAAAAACTGGGCGTGAAGGTGACAGAAGACGAGAGACTCACGGAATATAATGTCGGCGTCTGGAACGGAAAAGCTGTCGAAGAGTTCGAAGCTTTCATGGGTCCGCATATAAATAAATTCACCAGAATTCCCGAGGGAGGAGAAACTCTCCGCGCCGTAAGAACCAGGATGATGGATTTCGTCAGGTCGTGCGAGCTGAACCATAAGAAGGAAAATATTCTCATAGTCAGTCACGGGGATCCGTTGTGGGTTCTTGAGGGAGCGATGAAGGGACTGGATGAGAAGGGGACGGACGAACTGAGAAAGAAGCTTCTCAATCCCGGAGAGCACAGAAAGATCGTCTTCAACTCCTTTCCTTATGATTCGACCGGAGCGATGGATATGCATCTTCCGTATGTCGATGAGGTGAAGACGGTCTGTTCCAAATGCGGAGGAACTTCGAAAAGAATAACTCAGGTTTTCGATTGCTGGTTCGAATCAGGATCGATGCCTTTCGCTTCATGGCATTATCCTTTTGAGAATAAAGAGAAGGTCGAAGCGATATTCCCGGCTGATTTCATCGCTGAAGGACTGGATCAGACGAGAGGCTGGTTCTATACGCTTCATGTTCTCGCGACCGCCCTGACCCAGAGGAATATCGGCCTCGGAAAACAGAAGCCGGCCTTCAAGAATGTCATCGTGAACGGGCTGGTTCTTGATGAAGTCGGAAGAAAGCTGTCCAAGAAGCTTCGTAACTATACTGAGCCTGAAATAATCTTCGAGAAGTTCGGAGCCGATGCCATGCGCTTTTTCCTTTTGAGTTCCACCTCGATAGGGGAAGATTACCGATTCGCCGATAAGGGAGTCGCTGAGATAAAGATCAAGGTGATAGACAGGCTGGTTAATTCCTTCAATTTCCTTCGGATGTATTCACCTCAGGATATCTCCTCATCTTTCTCGAAGCCGGCACAGGTGGAGACTGCTCTCGATAAATGGATAAAGGCCAGACTGGACGAGACAATAATAGAGATGACCGAGAAGATGGAGAAATATGACCTTACTTCCGCTACGAGGCCGTTGATCCTGTTCCTCGACGATCTTTCCAACTGGTATATCAGGAGATCGAGAAAGCGATTACAGAGGCAGGATGACCGGAAGGACAGCTATGCCGCAGGCAAGACGATCTACGATATGCTTGTTGCCGTGACGAAGCTTCTGGCGCCGTTCTCTCCTTTTATTTCTGAAGCCGTATATCTGACGCTTTCCGAAGAAAGCGGCAAAGAATCGGTCCATCTCGAGGATTGGCCGAAGGCTTCCGCAAAGATCACTCCTGCAAGAAAGGCGCTGATAAAAGATATGGAAGAGCTCAGGAATCTGACCACTGAGGCTTTAGCTCGAAGATCGGAGACGGGAATAAAAGTGAAGCAGCCGATGAGAGTCTTTAAATTTTCCAATCCCACCCTTAAGGGAAAGAAGGACCTGCTTGCTCTTCTTGCCGATGAGGTGAATGTCAAAGAGGTCGTCTATGATCCGCAAACCCCGGAGGGCGGATGGATAGATCCGACGATAACAGACGAGCTTAAGGCTGAAGGTACTTTTCGTGAGATACTCCGTTCCGTTCAGGATCTCCGACAGAAGGCGGGATTCAATCCCGGAGAGGAGATCATTCTTAATATTGAGGGTCATGAACAACTCATCGCCATCATCAGAAGAAATGAGGATGAGGCGAAGAAAACTCTTTCCCTCAAGTCACTGGAAGAAAAGAGGAGTGATGATGCAGTCGCTTTCGCTGAGACGAAGCTTGAAGGAATGGACTTGTATCTGGGAATAAGAAAGGCTTAGATACGGATAGGGAGGATCAATAATGATTAAAAAAACGACACCATACGGTGTCGTTTTTTTGTGCGGGCTATATCAGGCCCATTTTATGTTTCGCTTCATCGAGTGTTCTGCCTGCAATGATTCTTGCTTTTTCGGCACCTGCTGAGAGTATTTCTCTCACCTCTTTCGGCTTGGAGGCTATTTCAGCTCTTTTCTCCCGGAAGGGGGTCAGTGAAGACGATACTGTTGCTGCGAGGGCGTCTTTGAATTTGGCGTAGCCGGAAGTTTTGAATTCGGAAACGATATCTTTGATCGGTATGCCGCTCATTTCCGAATAGATGAGAAGAAGGTTCGCGAGAGCCGGTTTTTCTTCCGGTTCATAGACTACTTCGGTTCCCGAGTCGGTCACAGCCGAGCGGACTTTCTTTCTCATTATTTCATAGGAATCCGTGAGATAGAGACAGCCTTTCGGGAGGGACTTGGACATCTTCTTCGCCGGGTCGTCGAGGCTTTTGATCCTTAAACCTTCGACGTGGATGCCTTTTGGTTCGGGGAACATCTCTCCGAACCTTTTGTTGAAGGCACGGGCAACATCTCTCGTCAGTTCTATATGTTGTCTCTGATCTTCTCCGACGGGAACGAAGTCGGCTTTATAGGAAAGGATGTCGGCAGCCATAAGGACGGGATAATTAAGGAGTCCCGCGTTCGCCGGCTGTCCTTCCTGAACTTTTTCCTTGAACTCGATCATATTCTGAAGCTGTCCGGCGGGTGTCACACAATTAAGGAGCCATGTGAGATTCGCGTGTTCCAGAACATCGGACTGCATGAAGAAGACCGATTTTTCGGGGTCGATCCCGAGAGCGAGGGCGTCGACGGTCATATCTAAAATATCGGCTGATTTTTCTTCAGGCTTATATTTCTGCGTCAGGGCGTGGTAGTCGGCGATGAAGTAATAACAGTCGTATTTTCCAGACAATTGAAGACCTACTGACTGCTTGGTCATGCCGAGGTAATTACCTATATGAAGCTTTCCGCTCGGCTTTAGGCCGCTCACAACTATCGGTTTCATTGTTTAATAATAGCGAGTTAGAGCGGGTCAGGCAAAATGTCATTTTGACCTCCGGGATTTATGTGTTATTCATACCCTATAAGACAGGATCTTAAAATAATAAGGAGGTGAGCGGATGAAGAAGGATCACTATCTTGATACAGCTAAACACTATCAGAGCGTGATGGATACTTATGATCTTACCCAGCAGGATTTTGCCCTGAGGATCGGAGTCACCCAATCAACTGTGGCGAACGCTCTCAGGTTGCTTACATTGCCGTTACTATTAAGGCAGATGCTCCGGAGAAGCAGCCTTACTTCCAGGCATGCCAGAGCCTTACTTTCTCTCCCTACGGAGGAGATGCAAATGGAAGCTTTTCTTTTTGCCTGTAAGGAGAAAATATCCATAAATGATTTCGAGAAACACGTCGAGGAAATGCTTATGGTGCCTGACAAGAAAGGAAGAAGAAGGGCGATAAAGTTTTTTGCCGGAATAGTCGACTGGTCGGTAAAAATGCTGAATGACAAAAAGGTGGAAGCTAAGGCATTCAGGAGGGAAACGGGTGATCATACGGAAATAATTATTCGCATACCTAAGAAATGACAAAAAACCCCGCTATATAGCGGGGTTTTTCAATATCATCAGATCTCGATGATGACCGGCAGAACCATGGGGCGACGATAGGTCTTTGAGTAGACGAATTGTCCTATCTGATCCCTGAATAAGGTCTTCAGATAGTCGGGATCAAGGGTCTGGTCGTGAGGCAGGCGGCCTACGATACCTCTGATCTTGATGCGGATATCCTCAAGTATCTTCTGATTCTCCTTAAGGTAGATGAATCCTCTCGAAATGATGTCGGGGTTTTTCACGAGCTTTCCGTCCTTTCTCGAGACGGTCGCGATGATGACGATCATTCCTTCCTGGGCGAGGAGTCTGCGGTCGCGCAAGACCACTTCTCCGACGTCTCCGACTCCGAGTCCGTCGACCATGACATAGTCCGCTGGAATCTCGTCGCCGGTGATCTTCATCGCGTCGCGTTTCATGCCGACGAATTGTCCGTTGTCAGGAAGGAAAATATTTTCTTTTTTCAGTCCTGCTTCCATTCCGTTCCTGGCATTAACGGTTCTCATGAAGAGATATCCGTGAATGGGGATGAAGAATTTCGGCTTAATGATCGAGAGGATGGTCTTGATCTCCTCCTGGGAAGCGTGTCCGGTCGTATGGATATCCAGCATCTTGTAGTGGTATATCATGGCTCCCTGACGGACGAGGTTGTCCTTCAATCCCTGGACGCTTCTTTCGTTTCCGGGGATGACGGAAGAGGAGAAAACGATCGAGTCACCCGGTTTGATGCGGAGATGTTTATGTTCTCCCGTCACTATCTTCATGAGGCTGGCATTCGATTCTCCCTGGGCACCTGTCGAAAGGATAAGAACTTTCTTATCGTTGTATTTCGATATTTCTTCGGGAGAGATGAGCGTTCCACTCTTGATCTTAATGTAACCGAGGTTACGGGCTATTTCGGTATTTTCCTTGATGGACCTTCCCGAGAAGGCCACTTTGCGGTCGAGCTTCTCGGCGATCTTTATGATCTCGCCGATCCTTGAGATAAGAGTGGAGAATATTCCGACGATTATCCTTCCTTCAGCTTTTCTGAAGATCTCCTCGAGATTCTTCTCGACGACTCTTTCCGAAGGGGACCAGCCGACCGATTCAGCGTTGGTGCTGTCCAAGAAGACGGTGTGTATGTCTTTTTTGGCGATCTCATAGAGGCTATCAAGGGATACGGGCTTACCTTCGATATCCGTTTCGATCTTAAAGTCGGCGAAGGTCGCCATATTACCCACAGGGGTCGTGAGTATTATGCCTGTGGTATCGGGAACGCTGTGAGAAACGCCGAAGAATTCAGCGCTGAAGTTCTCGGAGAGCTTAACTTTATCTCCGTCTTTGATCGTCCGGATATCAAGCTTGGGAGCGTTCACAAATTCCGCCTGACGCTTAAGGATCATTTCTCGGGCGAGGGGAGTGGTGTAGATCGGGGGATTTCCCATTTTTCCGATGATGTAAGGAATAGCTCCTATGTGGTCGAAATGGGCGTGGGTGATGATAAGTGCTTTAACGTTTCCTTTCTTGGATTCGAGATAGGAGACATTCGGGATGATATAGTCGATGCCCGGAGTCTCTTCTTCAGGAAACTGAATACCGGCGTCTATCGCCACGATCTCATTCTTATACTCGAAGAAGGACATATTGCGTCCGATCTCTTCCAGTCCGCCGAGGGCCGCAAAGCGGACCACGGGTTCTCCGTCTGAAACATGCTCTTCTTTACTCCTCGCAGTGCGCGCGCCGCCCGTTTTATCGATGGGGTAATGCTTCGTGCTGACAGTAGAAGGAGCGGTCTTTCTTTGTCCTCTGAATCCGCCGTTAGGGCGAGGGGGCCTGACCGATCCGTCGTTAACTTCGGTTATTCCATCTTCTCTATCCAGTTCCCGCGCGGTTTTGACGGGCGCATCGGGTCTGTCGATTGTTCTATGTTCTCCGAGACCGTGTCTCGGTGCGGTTCTTGCTCCATTGTATCTCCTTGGAGCAGAGGAGGGCTTAGCGATTTCCTGACCCTTCGGGGCATTAACGCCGCGATGATCGGCGCCGGAAGGCTTTTTAGCCGGTTTTTGTTCTGTGTTCATTTTTATTTTTTTCTTTTAAACGGTTATCAGGCGTCTGCCTTAATAACTAACCAGAAGTTATATGAGAGTGAGCTTCATCCTTAATTCATCGACCTTATTACAAAAGGGCGTAAACTCAACTACATAACTATGCCGAGAGGGAGACTCGTCTTCGAGCCCCATTCCGTCAGTTTTCTAAGAACCAACATGGAATTTTGCGGATCAACTCGTGCTTTCCGTGTGTGCCGAGAGGGAGACTCGAACTCCCAAGCCCTTGCGGGCGCTAGCACCTGAAGCTAGTGCGTCTACCAATTTCGCCATCTCGGCGGCGGGAACCTTTTAGTGGTTCCAGTGAGGGAAGGGTTTTTTGCCTCTTCCTTCGTACTTTTCGAATATAGACCAGAATTTTAAAGGTATTTTGCCTTTGTTGTAAACCTTATGGAAATCTCCTCGGGGAATGATGAAGACGTCACCTTCCTTCACCTTTTCTTTTTTCTCGCCGATCTCCATCATCCCTGACCCCTTGATGAAGACATAGACTTCGTCTGATTCCTTATGGGCGTGTCCGCCGGTCTCTTTTCCGGGCTTAAGTTCGGTAAGAGAGAGATTCAGGTGATCGAGCTCGGCAAGATCATAGACCCGATAAACATCGGTATCCCTCATCAATGAGGCCTTCTTCTTATATCCGCTGATATTCACCTTTTTATTCTACTTTAATTTTCGTGCAGTAACGAGATACCAGTCAGTAATTGAGGAAAGCCGATCGGTGGCGGTCACGACATTCTCCGCGTGAAAGCCTTTAAGTCTGGGGGAAGTGATATAGATGTAGTCGGGAGATGTGACGAAGACCGCTCCGGTCGCGTCAGCGATAAGTGACGACAGGCGAGTGAAGAGACTCTTTCTTTCTTCAGGATCCTTCTGGCTCCTCAAGGCTTCCATAAGGGAGTCAGCCTCGCGATTATTGAACATGGCGAGATTGAGCCCCGGATAGAATCTTTTGGAAGAGTGCCAGAAAGAATAAAGGTCTTCCGGTTCATTCAGGATATTTCCGAAGAGCAGGGCTTCGTAACTGCGGTCTTTTATCACTGTCTGAATATCGGTCGGACGCATGGTCGTGATATTCACGATCGCTCCCTTACTTTCCCAATCAGATCTGATGATATTCGCGGTTTCGGTGAGCGGTCTGAGGTCGGGGACGGTGAGATTGATCGTTATTCCTCCGAGGTCTCCTCCCTGACCCAGGTTGCCGACTCCGCTTACGGGGCCGAGAAGAGACTCAGCGAAACCGTTCCATATATCGTTTATTATCTTATCTCTCGATATGGCATCAGAAAGCTTTTTTCTTATGTTCTGGTCGCGGAAAGCGGGTACGACGCTCGGATTAAGAAAGACGGCATAATATCTGGAAGACTTAAGGTTCTTAACATCTCTCCTTATCGATACGGAGGATACGGTTCCGGGATCGTCGGCGATGAAGCCGTCTATCTCGCCATTCATATAGGCTTTAGAAAGATCTTCTTCGTCGGCGTAGAACTTAAAGACAAATTCTCTGATGTACGGTTTTGATCCGAAATATTCCCGATTAGCCACGAGGCGGTATTCGCTCACAAATCCATCGCGTTCTTTCTTATAAGAAGCGAATCGGTAGGGACCTGAGCCGACCGGTTCTCTGACATATGAAGAAAGATTGAAATTAGCCGGGGGTATATTTCCGAAGATGTGCTTGGGAATGACTTGCAGATTCTTAAGAGTGCTTTCGAAGAATATATAAGAAGAGGGGAGCGTGAAATTAAGTTCCAGTTCGCTGACGCGGGAGACATTCGATCCGTCGAAATTAGAAGCAAAGGGAGACCGTGATTCAGGGTCGATTATAGTATCGAAAGTAAAGATAATGTCGTCGGAAGTGATCTTTGTTCCGTCGTGCCATTTGATGCCTTCTTTAAGGCGGACGGTCCAGGTGCGGCCTGTGTCATCGGACCTGATATCTTCAGCCATACTTCCCAGATCGGCGAAGATGAGGCGTGATATATCCTGGTCGACTTCATTTCCTGATATTACGGGGTTAATGAATACAGGCTGACCGACGACTCCTTCTCTCCAAACTCCTCCGACAACGGGAATTTCTTCGGTTCTCTCAGTCGTGATATAGGCGACGAAGAGGATGCCGGATACCAGAAGGGTGGCCGTAATAGCAGAAAGAGCCAGAAGCTCCTTCCGTTTAAGGGATTTTATCAGTTGGAAGAATTTATAAAGCAAGCTTCAAAATCGAAACTATTACAAAGAGAGAGATGAAGACCACAGTAAGAATGAAGGCGATACCTTCCATGCCGCGGCGCTTCTGATAGAAGCTTTCTCCGCTTCCACCTCCGAAAACGCTGCCGGCACCGGAAGAACGGTCTTGGATAAGGACTAAGCCGACTACAATGGCTGATATTATGATTTGGGCAATAGTAAGCGCTGACATATAGCGTTAGTTACAGTGATTATCAGGGTCCCCAGAACCAAGGGGACTACTCCGCTAATAATAACCATTTCTGAGATTTTATCAAGGATAATGAGCATAAGAGCGTTCAGGGCGAGGTTTGCGAGCCCCAGAGAAAGCCAGATAACAGGGGTAAGAATAAGCTTCAGGATGGGCTTAAGAATGAGATTCAGCCCCGTAAAGATCAGGGCGATAACAGCCAGTTCCGCGAGGGCGGTCGGCACCACGAATCCGGGGACAAAGCGTCCGACCACAAAAAGGCAAATGCTATTAATAAGGAAGAGGAGGATAAGTTTTCCGATCATATTGATTATGTGAGATCGTTTCTCTTTAAGGAATCGTTGAAAATATTTGAACTGTTCCAGATCGAGCAGTCAGACGGGAGGACTTCAATAATATTATACTCTACTGAAGGAAGGGGAGAATGCTTTGACCTGTCATTTCGGGAGGCTTCGGTATTCCCATCAGATCCAGAACCGTAGGAGCGATATCACAAAGAGATCCGGCATTCCAATATTCCGATTCTTCTATTTTGGTATCCGACCTTTCCTGTCTGAAACGTTCATCAACAAGATAGAAGGGAACGGGGTTGGGATTATGGCGTGTATCTTTTTCACCTGTTCTTATATCCATGAGTTCTTCGGCGTTTCCGTGATCAGCGGAGATCACGAGCGACGTGTCGGTTCTCACAGCTGCTTCGATGAGCATTCCTATCTTCTGATCGAGGAAGCGGACAGCTTCGACGGTCGCGTCGTAATTTCCGGTGTGAGCGACGATATCCGCGTTCGCGTAATTAACAAGAATGAAGTCGTATAACCCTTCCTGAATGGCGGTAATAACCCTGGTTGTTATCTCTTCGGCCATCATTTCGGGATATTTGTCATGAGATGAGACGTTTTTTGACGGGAGTATGATGCGGAATTCCTTAGGCAGAGGTTTTTCGCTTTCTCCGTTGAAGAAGTAGGTGACGTGCGCCTGCTTTTCGCTTTCGGAAATATGAAGCTGAGAAAGTCCGTTGTCGGCGATCACGGACGGAAGGGCATTTTTGACCTCCTCAAAAGAGAACGCGTAAGGAATAGGGAAACTTTCGTCGTATCGGGTGAATCCCGCGATGGCGTTCCCGGGCATTCTTTCGGAGAACATTCTTGAGATCTGTCTCATGCGATCGCTTCTAAAATTAAAGAAGATGAGCGAGTCTCCCGAAGTGAACGCAAGATTCTCGGGGTTGAAGCAGGCCGGTTTTATGAACTCATCAGTCGTGCCCTGGTTATAACTTTCTTC
>Ga0172379_10004908_pt1 | contig 19218 bp, 37 predicted proteins | sample GrowelOW334metaG_FD_119756 | JGI IMG/M metagenome (GOLD analysis project Ga0172379, IMG submission 119756) | Groundwater microbial communities from an aquifer near a municipal landfill in Southern Ontario, Canada - Groundwater well OW334 metaG | ecosystem: Environmental > Aquatic > Deep...
AATTTCTAATAGTAAGATCAGTAATCCTGTTTCGTCTACGGGTTCGTTCAATGCTAATTTGACGGGATTAACGGCCAATACGACCTATTATATCCGGGCATATATCACCAATAGCGCAGGAACCGCCTATGGCTCTCAAATTAGTTTCACCACAACCGCTATCCCATGCGGAATTGCGGGGTATCCTAATGAAGTATTCCCACCGTTTACAGGTAGTCCATGCGATACTGTTCTGTATGGTGATCCGCATCGTTGTTCGTCCACGGAACCTCCCGTTTGTCAAATAGGCTATCATTTAAACAGTTCCAATATTTGTGTGATAGATGTTTCCGATGGTTGCCCTACCGGGGAAATGCGTGATCCTGCAACGGGGGCTTGCGTGTGCAAAACGGGTTACCATGAAGACGCTTCCGGTAGTTGTATCCCGAATGCTGCGAATGCAACAGGATACCTAAACGCTTCGGGGTCAGAATATCGAAATGCTACCGGGGCGGGTATTGCCATTTTTTCAGGGTTACTTTCATTAGGGAGTTCGATTGCATCTATTTTTGCATCCAAGGAACAGGCGAAAACAAACCTGACCGAAGCTCAATTGGCCTTATTGGTAGCCGAACAGAAGCGGAAAAATACGCTGAACATTATTCTTGGCGCAGTTGCGCTAACTACTTTTGGTGTAGCAACTTATGTGACCGTCAAATACATTAAAAATAGAAATAAATGATACGGAAAAAGAAACCTATTGTAAGACCATTTGCCTACGGGGAAAGCACGTATGATTTTGAAGGGCGCAGGCAACCTAACTCTTTTATTGACGAATCCGTATATAACAATTATCATAATTATATACCTGATACTGATACGGATACTAAGCCGGACAATACGACTAAAACATTGTTGATTATAGCAGTTGGCGGAATTGCATTTACCGGGTTATTAATTTGGGTTTTGGGAAAAAGGAAGAGAGGTTAACCATGTTTATTGACGTACCAAAAAATTACAGGCAACTTTCGGGCGAATTGCTCGCTGAGTATGATCTATGTACAGCGTGTGCAAATACCGCAAATCATCATTGGGATTGGGACGCTAATGTATGTATAGATGATACGGGCTGTGCAACAGGGGAAGAAAAGGTTAATGGAGCGTGTGTTCCTAAATGTCCATTGGAACAAACCCGCAATAATGCCGGGGAATGCGTTAAACCATTCAATCAATTAGGTAATCAATTACCACCTTGGGCTATCATTGTCGGAATTGTGGTAATCGTGCTGTTAATGTCAGGAAAAGAAAAGGGAAAATCAGAAATAATTAAATAACTCTTAATTTTTAAATAAAATGGATGTCTTATCTCACGTAGAAATTGATCCTGTAGGGTCAAAAAACAGATCAGGGAACTTTGGAACCCTTTCTGCAAATGGTGATTCTGTTAGCGATTATTTATCGGGTGTTGACGGAATACCACAGCCTTTTGAGAATGCCAACGGGCAATCATACCGTAATGCCGTGGTGAAAATGAAAGGTGGCAAACTTAATGCCAATGGTGATGTGTTCCGTAATTGCGCCCCGTGCGCTGCAATGGCGGCTCTAGCTGCCGATGGTCAACCGTACCGTAATGCCGTGGTGAAGATGAAAGGCGGCTATCTGAATGCCACGGGTGACCTGAATTGGGTAAGGATTGCGCTGTTTGTGGGCGCAGGATTTTTAGTGTATAAATATTTTCTTAAATAACAATCAAAATGGATGTTTTGTCTTTTGTCAGCAATGATCCTTTGGGATCGTTAAAAACGGCAGGTGGATATGGAAGCCTGTCGAGGAATGCGAGTGGTGTTAATTTGCCAACTCAATCGGAATGGATGTCATCTGTCGGAAGTTTTTCGCCCGATTGGATGAATTTAACCGGGCAATACCTGACCTATTTTAATGGGTGTAAGGCTGCTGAATCAATATGGAACAGCAATAAGGCTACATGGGCTAGTTATAATACAGCATTATCAACATGGCAGACCGCCTTTAATAATGCAGGATGTAACCCAATTGCCCCACCTCCCACTCCGCCCGTATTGCAAGTTTTATCTACTGAAAACAATCCATGTGCGGTTAAGGCAAATGAATTTGCAACCCAAGCGAATGCAGACATGAATGCTAATTATGCCCCTCTTAAATCGAACTATGACCAAACGGTTGCTAGGTGTACAGCTATTGGCGCACAAAAACCTACTACCCCGACTGTTCCAAATAACCCCGGAGTTTTTGTACCTAACCCATCTCTTACGGGATATGGTGTGTATGGAACTCCAAGTGGTGCTGACGGTATGCCACAACCGCCCTTTGAGAATGCAAATGGCGGGAATGGTTATCGTAATGCCGTTGTGAAGATGAAAGGCGGGAAACTCAATGCAACGGGTGATTGCCCTGTAAACGAAGAATTAGACTCGTCAACGGGAGCTTGCGTGTGCAAGGCAGGCTATCATGCTGACAGTTCCGGTAATTGCGTACAGGATTCCGCAAAAGCAAATTGGATAACTGTTTTGATGCTGACGGGCGTTACCCTTTTGGCATACAAGTTATTTATCGTAAAATAATAACATCATGCCACAACGTCTAACAGGTACATTCACAGCGACTTTTGTTAAAAAAAGTCCGGTTAATTATCAGATTCTTAATGGTAAGCTAACTAGGGAAAAGGGTTCTAGCCTTATTGTATTCGGTAATCTTAATCCGACAAACGGAAGTTTTACGGGTCAACCCGGATCGGGTAAAATGACAAACCTTGTCATCAAAGGGAATACCATTTCAGGATATTTCACCGAAGCAGGCGCACTATGGGCAACAGGTGGTTATCGAAATGCCACGGGTGATCTGAATTGGGTGAAAATTGCGCTGTTTATTGGCGCAGGATTTTTGGTGTATAAATATGTTTTTAAAAAGTAAATATTATGGTAGTTGATCCGATTTTAAACAGAAATCTAGTGGGAAGTGAGCAGGTTGCTCAACAGTTCCCGGAATATCGAAACAGCGTAAGTTGCACTCCCGGCACGGTGTTGAATGAGTCAGGGGTATGCGTACCGGAAGTTGCAGGTACTACAGGGTGGAGTAAATTTCTATTCGGTGCGCAGAACGTCCTTCAGGTTTTAGCTAATGTAGCCGGGAGTTTGGTTAATCCGATAGTTCCAAGGACAGTCCCAAATTACAATGTAAAAGATCGTAAGGTTTTGGGTATGGATGCCGTGACAGGGACGGTGGTGATTGTTTCACTTTCCGTGGTTGCAATAGTCGGGGTGTTGGGATATACCATTATTAAGAAAAAAGGAATTCCCGCCCCGCCAAGTGCTTAATTGTGCAGAAAACCCTACTGTTATAATAAAATTATTTAACTTTGGGGTAACTAATTTTTAAAGCAATGATCTCAATTAAGCAAGCAGTAGGCAGTAGTAAACAGGCCACGGAAAAAGTGGCTAGTGGTAGTACGAAAAATGCAACAGGAATTAAAATGAACAAAAAAACTCTGATGATCATCGGTGGCATATTAGCCATTGGTGTAGTCGGTTATCTCATTTGGAAGAGAAGTCAATCAGGTAGCGGTGGGGTACTCAATGTGACGGATGTTCCACTCGCTCCCGCAACAGGAGTAGCAAGTGACGTACCAATTTAACACGGGGAATCAGCCATGCGCAATGGAGCTGACCTTACAATCGGCTGGTGCAAGGAATATCTTTGTAACGGGTTATGATACGCAAAACAATGATCCGTATTTTCGCAGGATTTGTGAGCTTGAGCGAGGGAAGAGGCATACCTTTTATTTCGGAATGCCAATCAGCCCGAAACAATTAAAGGTTCAGATTTTCGATCAGGACAATCGTTTGTTTCTACAGGCGAGGACGTTTCAATTAGGCGAACCAAGGATCGTGCCATTGAAAACATCGACAGTTGCCATGAATCAGCAGGACGCAGACTTTTTAAAGTTTGCGGAATGTATGGCCGTGGATATGCCAACTCTGCAACCGGGAAAGGATTATGTTCTCGATGGCAGGTTCAAGATTCAGCTTTTTGAGGATTTGGATACGTCCACCCCGGCAAGGATTCATTCGCAACACGACTACATTCAGGTCAGCAAGGTTGATTTTCTGAAAATGACTATTCCCCGGAGAATTGTTATTTTGCTTCATGAGTATGCTCATAATTTCATTAATGAGGATAAGGAGAACGAAAGTGAAGCCGATCTTCATGCGTTAAGCATTTATCTCAGTAGCGGGTATCCATTCATGGAAGCCATTTACGCCTTCACAAAAATCTTCCATGATAATGATCAAAGCGTGGAACGGTTACAATGGATGCGTGAATTCATGGAGAAACATCAATTATACACCGACAAATAAATATTATCATGAGTAAGATAACACTTACAAAAAAAACGATTTACTCTGTTTGGTTCTCAGATAAATCAGAACGTGATTTAGTTTTTTTTAGCACTAAGGCATTGGCTGAAAAGTATTTAACGGCTAAAGGTTACTATTTAATGAAAAAAGTAAGCAGTAAACAATGGTTTAGCCCATTGGCCAACATCCCGACATTAAGCACAATTAATCCACGGGCGCAAATTGACGAAGTGCAAATGATAACCGCAATTAAATAATCAATTAAATAATCAATACATCATGCACTATAATATAAGTTTTTTTAATGGTAGAAAGAAGAGGTGGGAATTATATTACTCAAAACCTACTTTAATTGAAGCAAGAACGTATGCGAAACAATGGCCTTCGCAAAGGATTATGATAACGAAAGAGGAGATAATAGACGTTATTGAATCCGAAAAAGAAATAAAAGCAAGGGAAAAGAAGAAATAAAAGCAAGGGAAAAGAAATAAGTTTTATGAACAGAAAAACTCTCATTTGGCTTGGTGTAGGTGTCGCAGTAGCGGTGGCGATCTACTTTATTGCGAAGAATAAAACAGGTGGGTTATTCGCTGCCACGGGGGACTTGCTTGCGCCTGAAAAAAACGCATTCAAAGGTGTTGTGAACAGGGATACGCAATTATATAAAAGTGCCGATGGCGGGCTGTATCCAATGCCTGTAGTCATGCGAAAGGGTGAACGGGTGAGTTGGTTTGGTCAGGCGGACGGGATGCTGAAAGTTGATTGTGACGGAATTTGGATCGACCAAAATTGTGTTACTGCCGATCCTGAGTTTCGTAATTTCATGGGTGACAAGTTGGAGCCTACACAAGATTTATTAACAGGTAAAATATTTTAAACTATGGCAACAAAATTTACAAATCGTGTAAGTGCTGAAGTCGGCAGACACGCAAAAGGTTATTGGATGGTTTATGGAACTTGTAATGGATTATATTTTGAGGCAGACGTACAAGATAAAAATTCAGAAAAAGGTATCTATGGATCAAAAATAACAAAACTGAAAATTACAGAAGGGATGAAATGGGTTTTGCTTTTCGATGATCACAAATTTATAACTGTATGGAGCGAGAGGTCGAAAAAAGAAAAGCAATATCAGAAAGTATTTGATCTTATTTTAGATTATGTAGTGCGTAAAAAAGTATGGAAGGAAACATACATGAACCGTATCGCTTCTGAAAGTTTTAATGCTCGTCAATCCAAAAAAACTAAAAAGTAGTCATGGCAACAGCAAAAAAAGAAGTAGGTTATCTCGCACTCGGCACTAAAACATGGGATAAATGCGAGCAAGTAAAAGTGATCGACACATGGAAAACGATAATCAAGATCGCTAAGGTGGTCAGTAAGATCACGGGTAAAGAAGTAAGGGTTTCAAGCTCGGCAGGATACAGTAATCAGGGAACTTACATTTACGAAAGATAAAGTAAAACCAGCTTACGAAAAAAATAGAAAATAATGCAATTCGATAAAAAATTTTAAAGCATGGAAAAGAGTAAATTTAAAAAAGCCACTTTAGCCGAAGCACTAAGGTATATTAAATCACCGCTTGCCAAGGTTGTTCATATTGATAGCTTCCCAAAAACAAGAAGATTTGGCGAAAAGTCAGGGCATCTCGCATTCTGCACATTGCGAGTCGATTGGTATAAAGCCATGCCAACTGGTTATATTATATCAAAATCAACATTTGATAAATTAAAGGCAGAAGGAGTAAAATCAACAGCCCATAAATAACGCATAACCCATGTCACTCACCAAAAAAGAAATTATATTCGGTTTATCCGGTCTAGCCGTTGGCGCATTGGTCATGTACCTGATCACGAAGAAAACAACGTGGTTAAATGCTTCCGGTGACGATTCGCTCGCATCTGAGCCTGTATTGCAGAAAGGTGACAAGGGCAAGGATGTTCTCGAATTTCAGCAGAACATGAATGCTTTCTTTAGCCTGAATGGTCAAGTACCGGAAAACGGGATGTTTGACAAGGATACTGCAAAGGCCGTGGGTTCGCTGTTTCAGGGCACTCATGCGCTGATTGACCCCATAAATGGTAAGATGAACCGGAATTTCGTAAATGATTTCAATACGCTTATTAACAGAGAGAAAGGAAATTAATCAATGACAAAGATACCTGAAACGATAACTGTCAACGGTGAGAAGTTGTACCGCACGGCAGGCTCTCTTACAAAAAGTGAGATTGATGATTATAAAAAACGGCAAATGTACCTCCATCGGAAAAACAAAAATTGGCATTGTCGGATCAGAAAGCATGGCTTACATTACGGATTTTATCATTCAAGGGATTGGAAATAAATACATTACAAAATGAATAAGGATTTAATAAAAGGACTATTATTCTTCGCAGGGGGATTCATCGTGGCTAGATACCTCATGAAAAACACGCTGTTGGTAGATAATACACCCTTCTGCGGGGCGGGAACGCATTTAGATACAGCCACGGGGAAATGTGTGCCTGATGATCCAACAGCAGCGAACGAAAGCAATACAGTAGCAACTATCGTTGACAATGTTAGCGGATGGCTGAAAACTAATTATCCTGAATTGTCAGATACCGAAGCTCAAACCTACGCACAGCAGGCCACGGGAGTTGATACTACAGCCAATGCAGATGGGTCAAACGTGGTGAACGTAAATATTCAGAATACCCCACAGCCACAGCAAACACAGGGACACCCGGATATTATTAATATTGATAACCCTACTTATGTCGAAAGGGGCTATCCTGCGGGGAATATATTATTACGGTCTCCGAATGCGAATGACATGAAGATGGCAACGGGTGACGGAATGGATGGTGTATTTAAAAACAGCATGGGAGCAGTTCAGAGCGATTTCACGTGGAGCTTTAATTAGGATGTAAAAATGAGCAATGCAGAAAAACTAAGGGCAAGGAGAGTGTATCTTAAAAAATTAAAATCTGCACTTCCCTATACTTGCACAAAATATAACCAAAGGAAATTGTTATCTGAAATCAGTGAAGTCAGAGATCAGATTAAAAATCTGTTAGAATTGGAAAAATAAACATCATGGCAGCAAAAGACAAATTACCTGATTTTAGCAAGGTCGGGGACTTTTTAGAAAAAAACTCGAAGCCGATCTTATACATTGGCGGGGCGATTGTGGTAATCTTCCTAGTGAAAAAAATCTTCGGAAGTATCTTTAATAAATACCCGTCCGATCCGTCCAATACAGTAATTGTGCCTAGTAAATTAAGCATTACTCAGGCACAAGGGGCGCAGATAGCTCAGAATATGTTCGAGGCCATGAATAGGTTTGGAACGGATGAAGATACCCTGTTTGATTCCGTCACTCCGTTAAATAGTGAGGATTTAAAATTGGTGGTTAAGATATTCGGGCTACGGTCTTACTTTGGTCATGGATATGGAGCTATATTAGGTCAGGATAAGAGCCTACAGGGTTGGTTGAAGGCTGAATTAAGCGGGAAAAATTTGGAAGATATGCAGGCATTGTTTCTTGAAAGAGGGTTGGCATTTTAAAAAATTAAAGTCATGTTATACAGGGTCATAAGGAAGGATTCAGGCAGTCAGTTCATCGCACAGGGGACATTGATACAGCCACGGGTAGGGGATGTTTTCAGTGGGCAATTGGTGACTAGGACATTGTGTTTAATCCCGTCTGAGGGAAGCCCGGAGGTGTGTTCAACGAGAAGTGTAATTATGGGTATGGGCATTTTACCGATAGCCAATACGCCTGTTGAATTTTACTTCCCGGTCAATTATGTGAGGGCGGTAATTGGGTTTGGCGGGATGTATGTGACTATTCCGGCATTACTGATTGGAGTGGGCGTGGCGTTCGTGGGATACAAATTGTTAAGCAGAAAAAAATAAAATAAAGAACATCATGAAAACGAATGTAAAACGGGCATTGATCATAGGTGGCATAACAGTTGTCGCAGCAGGATTGGCATGGCTGTTTATGAAGGGCAGAAAGGGTAATCCGGCTGAATTGCCGCCCGTAACCACCCCACAACAGGAAGAATGCCTGACTTTCCCGATTGGTCGGGGCGCAGGGTATGTAAAAGCGTGTGAAAAACCTGCCGTGAAACTGATACAGGCTTGGCTAAATGAGCAAGATTGGCTCTATCAGACATGGGTTGACGGTATGTTTGGGGCGGATACCGAATCATTGCTTGAATATTGGACTCAACAGCGCACGGTTGATCAGGCGTTGTATAACCAAATCAAAACTGAAATGGCTCCGGGTTATGTTAAAACAACTTTAAGCTACATTTAATCATCATGGATATACTAGAAATTCTAAACAAGGCGGTGGATGAAGACGGTGTAAAAGTTAATATCGACATCACCACAAAGAGTTACGTGATCCTGTTTATCACGGGGGTATTGGTGTTTGCGGCAGGATCGGTCATTTGGCATACAATTGGAAAACAAATGAAGTAATGGGAGGAATGTAAAATGGCAAAAAAGGTGGTAAAAAAGACATCCGACTTATATAAGTTGGTAGTAAAAGGAAGAAAAGCGGCACAGGCGGGCGGAGTATGGATTACTGGCATATTCAGTTCTTGTATTTGGCAGATAAAACGTTTCGATGAAGGCAGTAAATATGGGATAAGGGGTGGCAAAATATCTAAATTATGGATTAAAGATAAAGCTACAGGATTAGTCATAGCAGACTATGAACGTGGTTGGTCAATCAGGCCAACTAGGAAATTAGCCAAGGAACTATTTGAAATTCTATTAAAGACTTATAATTAAACGGTCGTAATTTAAGGATCATGGAAAGCAGGATAACTAAAGCTGATGTAGCCAAAGCAAAAGCCTTGGTTGCAAGTTGGGAGAGGCAGGAAAAAGACCGTAAACACAGGAAGGTAACGAAGGTTCAGGCAAGCAAAGCGGTTGCTACGTTTGGTCACTATGCCGAGCAACAGGCGAAAAAAGCGGTTAAAACCGGGACTGCCAAAGCTAAGAAGTTGGCAAAGGCGGGTGAAAAGAAGTGGAAGTCAATGTTCAAGAAAAAGTAATACACTGATGGCAACTAAAGCAAAATCACAATTTACCCTAAACGGGTATACCGCAAAATGGTCAAACGAATTTAAAATATGGAATGTATATAGGGTTAATTTCATAGTCAGATCATTCCATTTAAAAAGTTCCGCAAAGGCTTTTATGAATAGGTAGAGTTATTTTGATTTAAGAAAACAAATGGGTAAAAGGAATGCAACCGGAACGACAAGCGACAAGGAACGGGGGATCAGCTTTGATTTCGATGTCCCGAATGAAGCGATCATTGCGTTCGGTGCGTTTATGGTGGTGTTTTTGATCGTGCAAATAATTATTAACAAAAACAAATAATAAAAAAAGTCATGGGAAGTGTAAATACATCGAGTTTGCAACACCTTGCTAAGATAATCAAAGTGTTCAACGAATTTAGACCGACAGAAGATACGGTCGGATCAGAAGCAAACGTAAAACGAATTGACACTGCATATAAAAACGTAATCAATGTTATTTTTTCGTGTGGCTACGAAATTGATTATCATTCACGCAGACTAATCAAATCAAAAAACAAACGTAAATTGCTATAATGAAATATGGCTGATTTTGACGTATCATATAATATTACGCTGAAAATCGAAGGTGGCTATCAGGACAACTCTCTCGATAGTGGGAACTATGCCTGCGGTCAATTAGTCGGCACAAACTACGGTATTTCCGCACCGACCTATCAGGATTGGATTGGACGTTGCCCGACCGTTGCCGATATGAAAGCCATAACCAAGCTGATTGCCAAGGCCATTTACAAGGCAAAGTTTTGGGATAAGATCAGGGGCGATGAGCTGACCAATCAGAACACGGCCAATATGCTGTTTGATATGCAAATTAACCATCCTAGCTATTTCAATGGGATTGTTACAGATGCAGTAATAGCCCAAAGACAGTTTGTTTTAACCGTTGCCTTGCCATTTAATGACAGCGAGATAGCTATGATCAATTCCCTAGACCAACACCAATTTTTTGAAGATGTGAAAATTGGCCGGGAACAGGCGTACCGGATGCGGGTAATAACCCATCCTGATCAGGCGGGATTTTTGGACGGTTGGTTATCCCGGTTACGATCCCTGCAATGGGAAGAAACGTGGAGCGAGATCAAAAAGCCCCTAACGTTTGGTGTGGTTGCCTTAATTATTATCGGATTGGGAATTATGTCTTATGTATATGTTGTTAATCGTAAAAAATTAAAATTACCGTAGTTATGCCAACTTTCACATGGGCAATTAAAAAAGTATTCGATGTTGAGGGCAAATACCAAAACGACCCTTCCGATAAACGGGGGAACTGCCTGTCAACGGTATATGGTTGCTCACAGGTCTGTATTGGCACGAATCATGGCATTGGCGCAAAAACCTTACAAGAGTGGGTAAAGGGTTGCCCGAACGTGGAACGCATGAGAAATCTTACGCAGGATGAAGCTGTATTGATATACAAGTCTATGTTTTGGGATAAGGTCAACGGAGATTCTATCAATGATAAATATGTAGCATTAATGATTTTTGATGCGTATGTCGTTCAAAGATCGTTAACTTGCGAAATTATTCAGAATGCCTTGCAAAAACAGGGTGTGTACGTTAATTGTACGATGCCGTTGGACGGGTGGGTAATTCAGGCGATCAATTCAGTTATCCAAAAACAGTTGTTTGAGGATATTAAGGAAGAAAGGCGCAAAAAGTTCATTGCTACGGCACAGGCGCAAGGGAGGTCTGAAGTTCCCCAAAGCTGGCTTGACCGATGTTCAATAGATTATGGAGTTCTTGGTAGTGAATACCTGAATACTTGCGGTGATATTACTTCGGACGAATTACTTGAAAGCGATGATATAGATTTGGTTTCGAGCATGAAAAGTTTGGAAGGCTTGAAATACGGGTGGTGGGCGAATAACAAGTTGTATGTATTGATTCCGGCAAGTGTATTATTTGTCGCATTTTCCGTGTACGCAATAAAAAAATGGTGGTAACAAATTTTATAAAAATATGAAAGGAAAAGGGTATTTAATGGCAAGTGGAGTGTTTTTTGCAGGATTTCTCCTTTTTATTGCATCCAAAGGATTGAAATTCCCAAAAGCCGGAGTAACTTTAAGCACGATTGCAGGAATGATTGTTGGAGCCGGATTATCGGCCAAAGCAATTGCGAGTTTGGAGAAAACGAACGAAACAAGTTAAATTTAAAATGGGTTTAGCTAGCTTAATAATCGGGAACATGGATATTGATGGGTTGGTTAACAACTACATTGAAACCATTTTTACTCAGATCGCACGAAGAGAGGGAGTCACCCGCAATGACCTTGAATTTGTCATGCGATTTGACGGGAAGAATGGGAAAAATGCGAGCAAATATATCATTATTACCCGTGATGGCGGACTACGAAAAGAAGCCCTGTTTTTACCTGATGATGTGGTGCGAAAACTTATTATAAATGCAAAACATTGAATCACAAACATATAGAAAATTTGTCCATCACAAAAAGGTTGGATATACTGATAAGCAACGGGTAATCTTCGCACGGTTAGGGAAGGCATTGCCGGATGGCAGTTATCCCATTGTTACGAAAGTAGACCTTGCCAATGCAATACAAAGTTATGGCAGGTCGGCACATAAACGATTAGCAAAAGCTCACATCATTAAAAGAGCCGGAGAAATGCACTTACTGAAACTTTTACCGGAAAAATGGCAAGCTAAAATTTAATCACGCTTATCCCTTTTATGAAACTTCAAAATATGTAACTTGCACAATATCAACAAATAGGCCATGAATTTAACACAATTAAGCAAAAATTACAATACCAAGCTGAAATGCCTGAATTATATGGAAAAGTTGAGGTGGGGAAAGGCTGTAACCTGCACTAAATGTAACTCCGATAACGTGGTTGACCTGCAAAATCAGGCAGGACGCTATCATTGTAACGAGTGCAAGACCACGTTTTCGGTTCTCTCAGATACCATCTTTGAAGAATCACGTTTGGAATTGCCGACATGGTTTCAGATCATCGGTTTGATGCTGAATAGCAAAACTGGAATTTCAGCCAAAGAAATTGAACGGGATACGGGCATAACCTATAAAACGGCTTGGTATTCTGCTATGCGTGTTCGGTGTGCAATGATTGACCATTGTAATATCGAACTTCAGAACATCGTTGAAATGGACGAATCCTACTTTGGTGGAAAACCTAAAAAAGTAGTTGTACCGGAAAATGAACCTTCGCTGTCCAGAGTGGAAAACAAGCGTGGCCGGGGAACAAAGAAAACCCCTGTCGTTGGCATAGTTGAACGGAACGGGAACATCGTTTTGAAAGTGATTGAAAAACTGACAAGCCGTAATCTACTCGCTATGCTGAACGAATATGTGAAAATAGAAAATACCATCGTGGTAACAGATGAGTTTAGCAGCTACAAAGGCTTCGATAAAATTGTAGAGCATTTAACCATCAACCACAGTAAGAAAGAGTATGTTAGAGGTGTAATACACACAAACACCTTAGATGGTTTTTGGAGTATTGTGAAAGGGTCTATCCGTGGCAACTACATATCTATTAGCCGGAAGTACCTACCCTTTTACTTGGTTCAGGCTCAATACGTCTTTAATAACCGGAATTACAAGGGAAACCTGTTTGAACGGTTTATGAAGGAAGCGTTGAAAACCGATCCGGTCATGGAACATTACAAGCCCATGAAACCCGTTAAAGAGATTGTTCATCCCAAATGCCCACCGAAATGAACAGAGAAAAATTTCGTACCTTAGTCGGAGTTAAAACAAACAACAACGGCTATGAAAAAAATACTATTCTACTTTGGGATGATTCTTACAGGGTTGGGGTATTTGGATTCAACCTTATCATTAACAGATCGAATTAAAAACACGGATTTACAAATGACAATAAGTTTAATAATTAGAGTTGTTGGATTAATAGCATTTCTTGTATTGATAATATATTTCTTTTGGCAAGGTAATGATCATGCAAAGAAAATAAAGGCACTGAAGAAATTCTATGAAATCAAAATTGAGTGGTTAGAAACTAATACTCAAACGCATCTTTTAGAAGCATTTTATGAAATAGAGAAAATCGGAAATTCCTTAGTAGATGCTAAGGTCTTTAAGGATTTTAAACTTGAAAATGATCCCAAAATAGAGCCAATAAAAACTAAATTTAGGTCTGATATTAATAAGGCATTACAAGAGTTTAACAATGCTTTTCAAAATTGGAAAGAAGAATAAGTTTTATTTTAACAAAGGATAAGATTGAAGGGAAAACAAACATAGGCAAACATGAAAACTAAGAACAAACTTTACTACGGTGACAACCTTGAGGTATTGAGAAAGTACATCAAAGATGAAACGGTAGGCCTGAGTTACATCGACCCCCCCTTCAATTCAAAGCGAAACTACAATCAGATTTACATGAATGTAGGTCAAGATGACACGGCACAGGCTCAGGCGTTTGTGGATACATGGACATGGAGTAGCCGATCAAACAAGGAATTGGATGAATTGTATAACAATGAGAAGGGATTATATACAGCGCAAACCATAAAACTGATTGAAGGATTAGTTTTTGTTTTAGGTAAGGGTAGTATGTTATCCTACCTGATCAGCATGACATTACGAATTGCGGAAATACATCGGGTATTGAAACAAACCGGAAGTTTCTATTTGCATTGCGATCCAACCATGAGCCATTATCTGAAGATTATTTGTGATAGTATTTTTTGTCCAAAAGGGGGGGATTTTAAAAATGAAATTATTTGGCACTATGATAAATGGACAAGTCCATCATCTTATTGTTTCCAAAGAAATCATGACGTTCTGTTTTATTACACAAAATCAAAAGATACAACATTTAACGTGATCAAAGAAGTAACAAAAAATCTTGAAGTAAAATATAAAAAAGGTTACTTATTTGGAGGAGGAGGAGGAAGTGTTGGATTAGTTGTATACGATGAAACATTACCAAAAGTTAAAGAATTAATTGCTTCAGGGAAATATAAAGTAGTATACGCAAAAATGGAAGGTAAACCAATAAGTACAGTATGGAATATACCCTTCATAAATCCGGTTGCAAAAGAGAGACTCGGTTATCAAACACAAAAACCAGAATCATTGTTGGAACGCATTATACAAGCAAGCACTAATAAAGGAGATATTGTTTTAGACGCTTATTGTGGTTGTGGAACGAGCATAGCGGTTGCTCAGAAGCTAAAAAGACATTGGATAGGAATAGATATTACCTATCACAGCATCAGTTTGATTTTAAAAAGGCTTGGGGATACGTTCAGTAAAACCGTCATGGATAACATTGAACTGACAGGTGTTCCCAAAGACTTTGCTTCAGCCGAAGCACTCGCACACAAAGACGATGACAGGGTACGAAAAGAGTTTGAAAAATGGTGCGTCTTAACCTATTCAAATAACAGGGCGCAGATCAATGATAAGAAAGGAAAAGATTTTGGTATAGACGGTACAGCGTTTATATCCGATAAGATTGACGGAGAGATTAAGCAGATGCCGATTATATTTAGTGTTAAATCAGATAAACATCCAAAATCACCATATATACGTGACCTGATCGGTACAATGACAACGGCAAAAGCAGTATTAGGTTATTTCATTACCCTATACCCACCTACAAAGGATATGATTGATGAAGCACACAAACAAGGAAAGTACACAAACAAACTCTTAGGCTTAGAATATAGCGTGGTCAAAATTGTGACGGTTCAGGAAATATTGGATGGTAAGCAAATGAGATTACCACAATCCATAAGTATTGATGTACTCAAATCAGCTCCAAAGGATAAACTTAAAGACAGCCAACTGCCATTAAATATTCCTGACACAGACGAATTAATTACGGGGGATGAATAAAAAATTTAGAAAAGTTTCATAAAAGGGATAAGCGTGAATTTAATTTTAAAATATTATGAGTATAATTTCGAGTGGAATTTGTTGGGGAACAAACCCAAACCCAACAATCGCAAACGATAAAACAAATGATGGCATCGGCTTAGATTTGTTTACTAGCGTACTTCACGCACTAATAGGCGGTACAACCTATTATGTCCGGGCATATCAGCAATCCGATTCAGGCACGATATATGGCAATGAGATCAGTTTCCAAACTTCGGGATCGGTTGTTCCACCTCCGCTTGTATGCCCACCCGGTCAGCATGAAGAAAATGGAGTGTGCGTACCGAACGTTCCACCGCCACCAACGGGTTTAACGACTTCTCCCGTAACATCTATTGCACAAACAACGGCTGTTTCCGGGGGAGTGGGTTCCGGCAGTCAACGTGGCGTATGTTGGTCGCATGAAACAGATCAACCAGAACTCGATAGTCGGCATACAACCGATGGTGCGGGGTCAGGTGCATTCGTCAGCAAAATGACTAACCTGCAACCTGATTACCGTTATTTTGTACGGGCGTATGCTACCAATAATGGAATTACCACCTTTGGGCAGGCAATCCAATTTTGGACGCTGCCTAGCAGTGGTGGGCTTACTTGTCCTCCCGGTCAGCATTTGGAAAATGGTGTGTGCGTAAATGATGATATTGTTGTCCCACCGGATACCGGAACAGGGGTAGTGGTATGTGATGGGGATAGCCGGACAGTAGGGTATGACGGAGATGACTTTGGTGGTTTTCATCCTTATTCCGACTTAATAAATGTTGGGAATTTGGATGTGTACAATACCGCTACGGGCGGATTAACTATGCAGCAATTGATTGACCGGGATGTGGTCAACCAATATCTTACCAATGGAACAAATGTCCTGATAATATGGGGTGGAGTTAATGATTTTTGGCAGTTGAACCCGACTGCTCAACAGGTTTACGACAAGATAAAACTCTATTGCCTGTTAAAAAGATCAGCAGGGTGGAAAGTGATCGTTTGCAGCGAAGTATCCATCCCCGAAGCGGGCGAAGATATAGACAATAAAAGGTGGGCGATGAACGAAATGATCCGTCAGAATTGGAGAACTTTTGCTGATGGGTTTGCCGATTTGGGTGCTGATCCACGGATAGGAGCATTGGGAGCCTACGAAAATCCCGCCTATTTCATTGGCATACACGAAACAGAGGCCGGATACCATATTGTATATGAAATTATTCAGAAAGCCTTAGATAGTTTTTTCGTAACCCCTCCTGAACCGCCTATTTCCGGGGGGATGCAACTTTTAAAAGTTGATGGGCACTACCTTGCCACGGAAGATGTCAATCCGTTCTTTTACTTGGCAGATACAGGGTGGTTAATGATGTATAAGTTAACCATGTCAGAGATTGGATTCTATCTCGATAAAAGGAAATCGCAAGGGTTTAATGCAATACAAATCATGTTATTGTCGAGCCGGAATGAACGCACGGATGATGGTATCCCGGCCAACAGGCAGGGCAATTATCCGTTCCACAACCGGAATTCCGGCAATGGCATGAATGGTGATCCGCTACAGCCCAATGAAGCATTTTGGTCGTTTGTCGATCAGGCCGTGGCACTCGCTGAAAGTAAGGGAATGTATCTGTGCCTGCTCCCTGTTTGGGGGCACGCAGTTGACCCACAAAGCCCGTATTGGGCTAATGACAGCAATCTGTTATTCCCGAATAATTCAACCGGGATACAACGGGCGGGCGCATATTGTCAATGGCTAGGCAATCGCTACAAAGGGTATAACAACATCATTTGGATGTTGGGAGGTGACAGGAAGGCTGTCCGGGACGGGGTGGATTATCGTCCTGTTTGGGACGCTATGGCGGAAGGCTTGCTGAGAGGCAGATCAAACTACCTGATTACCTACCATTCGCAGGGTGGTATATCAAGTGGCGGGGAACGGTCGTCCACGTGGTTTAATAATCGGCATTGGTTGTCGTTTAACACATTTCAGAGTGGTCATGGCCGGGATCGGAAAGAGTATATTTTGGAGGATTGGGTATTTGGAAAACCCACCTATGATAGTGAGGCTTGCTACAGAAACATTGATCTTAGTGATGATGGTAGTGGTGATCTAGTTTCACCACACGATGTCCGAAAATCCGCTTATCGAAGTGTTTTTGAAGGAGGGTTTGGATATGTGTATGGTGAACTTGGTGTATTCCAATTCTTTGATGGGACTGACCCGTGGTTTAGTGTAAATCAGGTATGGAGAAATACAATAGACGATGAGAGCGCATGGCAGATGGGTTACCTGAAATCACTTATGGTTGCTCACCCCTATCAGGTTAATGATAGTTCAATCCTGTCCAATTACGGGTCGGGCGCATCCCGCAGGGTTGCTTGCAAGGGCGGTAATTGGCGTATGGTTTATATTCCTGATGGTCAATCGGTGACTGTATATTTATCTAATAACGTTACTGCTAAATGGTTTAACCCACGGAACGGTCAAACTATACCAATTGGCAATATTGCCATGAATACGGGGTCACACGTATTTACTCCACCGGAAACCGGGGCTGATAAAGATTGGGTACTGATCATTGTTTTCATTTAGTGTTAATTTAATATTTTTTTGTGCTATGGTAACGAAATCAACGGTTAGAAAAAGAAAACCTGTTACTGAAAAAGAAGAGGCTTCTGCGAAAGCCTTGAACCTTATCGCATCGGCGGCTGTGGAAGCTGCCAAAGTTATTGCGAGTTCCGCCTTGGACGCTACCAAGGTAATTGCTAATTCTGCTGCGGACGCTACTAAGGTGATGCACGACAGAGGGGCGGGAGATCATGACACCCTGTTAGTCTTAGTTGCGTCTGTTGATAATCTTGAAAAGAAGTTCTCTGAAAAGTTTGCTGATATTAAAAATGATATAAAGGCAGACATCAAGGATTTAAAGGATACGAATTCGTGTAGAATCAGTGCTTTAGAGGTTGACAAATTGAATGTGAAGGATTCTTACCCTGTGCTTTATAAAGTGGCAGCAGAAAAAGTTCGTGATGATCATGAAGTCAGAATACGATCTAATGAAAAAAACATCACGAAAATTGTAACCATTGGTGGGGTATTGCTTGTTCTTTTAGGGATTGCTGAGTTTTTAATGAGTAAATTTTTGTAATTATGGAAGCAGAAACATTGATTAATTTGGCTATCCTATTACAGATCGGTTGGATTACTGTTTTTAATAATCGTTTTTAATTAGTTAATATTTTTGTTTTATGGTAGTTGAAAATAAAAATAAACAGACAATGCGGACTATTACAACCGCAATAATATCTGGTGTATCGACTGCACTTTTAACGGTAGTCCTGATGGGAGCAATTGCCCCAAACAATTTGCGAAATAATATGCAAGACGTTAAAATGGAACAAGTTGTTCGTGCAAAACAGATGGATATTAACACGGGTAATATTTCTAACTTGAGTTCACGGATATACAACCTTGAATCTATTCAAGCTAATCTAGCAACAAAACAGGATTTACAGATATTGAAGTCGGATTTAATTAGGGAGTTAAAGTGAACAACCACCCCCCCCAAAGGAGGTGGCCTCAAAAATTAAGCTAAAAGCTCATTTATGAATTTTTCTTCCGTCATAGCTCCAACCATTGTCGGCAACTCAGGAAGCCCTACGGCACGTTCCATGCCTGAATATTTTAACAACCCCCAATCGAGAATGTTACAAGCAGCATTCTTATCACGCAGCACCAACTCACCGCATTTGGGGCAATCCCATGTCCGGTCAGCAAGGGTTAATTCCTTATTGATGTACCCGCATTTATTGTGCATTTTGCTGCTTGGGTCGAAACGTCCTATTTCAAGCACGTTCTTACCCCTCCATTCC
>Ga0172379_10004909_pt1 | contig 19214 bp, 15 predicted proteins | sample GrowelOW334metaG_FD_119756 | JGI IMG/M metagenome (GOLD analysis project Ga0172379, IMG submission 119756) | Groundwater microbial communities from an aquifer near a municipal landfill in Southern Ontario, Canada - Groundwater well OW334 metaG | ecosystem: Environmental > Aquatic > Deep...
GGAAGGAGGCCATGATCGAGGGCCCGAATCCATAACGGACGGAGACCAGCACTACCGCGAGCAGGAACAGCATGGCGATATTGGCCAGGTCGAACAGCGAATGCAGAGGCGCCGTAATCGCCGTCGCCATGCCGCAAACAGCCGCGCTCATGGCGTAGGACTGCCAGGGCGCCTTCAGGCGGTCGAGCCACGACTCGTCGGTCCGGTCGTCGGCCAGCCTCTTGGGGTGCACCTCCTCCCGCGCGACTTGGATGACTTCAAGATCGGGCGCCCGCTTGCCGACGCGGTCGGCGAACGAGCGGTACCACGGTCTCCATGATCGGACGTGGTCGCGGCCGACGATCACGCGGGCAAGATTGCGATCGCGGGCGTATTCGACGACAGCGTCGACCGCGTCGCTGCCGGAAAGCGCGGCGGTTTCGGCACCCATCTCCTGTGCCAGCTTGAGGGTCTTGAGGATGCGCTGACGGTGGCGCTCGGAAAGCCGCTGCAATTCCGGTGTCTCGATATACAGGGCGTGCCACGGTACGTCCAGCCGCGCGGCAATGCGCGCGGCGCTGCGGACGATGCGATCGGCGCCGTCGCCTGGGCCTATACAGGCCAGCAGCAGCTCCCGGGTTTGCCATACCGACGAGACAGACTGGTCGCGCCGGTACTTCAGCATCTGGTTGTCGACACGGTCCGCAGTGCGGCGCAACGCCAGTTCGCGCAGCGCGATCAAGTTGCCTTTGCGGAAAAAGTTCTGGATTGCACGTTCGGCCTGGTGGGGAAGATAGACCTTGCCTTCCTTCAGTCGCTGTAGCAATTCATCCGGCGGCAGGTCCACCAGCACAACCTCATCGGCGACATCGAAGACATGATCGGGCACCGTCTCCCACACCCGGACCCCGGTGATGCCGCCGACCACGTCGTTGAGCGTTTCCAGGTGCTGGACGTTGATCGTCGAATAGACGTCGATGCCAGCGGCCAGCAGTTCGTCGACGTCCTGCCAGCGCTTGGGATGCCGCGACCCCTGCACGTTGGAGTGGGCGAGTTCGTCCATCAGCATGAGTGCCGGCTGGCGCGCCAGGGCGGCGTCGAGGTCGAATTCCCTGAGCAGCTTGTCGCGGTACCGGATGTCCTTAAGCGGCAGGCGCTCCAGCCCTTCCACCAGGCCCTCGGTTTCCTTGCGGCCGTGGGTTTCCACCACGCCGATCACCACATCCCGGCCCTGCTGAACCTGCTGGCGCGCAGCCGACAGCATGGCGTAGGTCTTGCCGACCCCGGCCGAGGCGCCGAAGAAAATCTTCAGCTTGCCGCGCGCGGCGCGTATCTCCTCTTCCTTGATCCGGTCGAGGAGCTGGTCGGGATCGGGACGTCCGTCGGTCATTTGGCTATTTGATCATCGAGAGCCAGGTTCAGCAGCAATACGTTAACACGAGTTTCGCCGAAAAGACCCCATTGCGGTCCTTGGGTATGTGCGTCGATCAAGGAGGTCACCCGAGCCGGCGGCAGATTGCGCGCCTTGGCAACGCGCTCGATCTGGTAGCGGGCAGCAGCGGGGCTGATGTGCGGGTCGAGGCCACTGGCGGACGCCATCACCAGATCGGCTGGAATCTGTGCTGTGTTGTCCGGATCGGCCGCCTTGAAAGCGTCGATGCGCCCCTTGACGGCATCCACCAGCGCCGGATTCAGCGGCCCCTGATTTGATCCGCTCGAAGCGCTGGCGTTATAAGGATACGGCCCCGTCGCCGATGGCCGGCCCCAGAAGTATTTCGGCTCGACGAAGTTCTGCCCGATCAATTCCGATCCGACGGGCTTGCCGTCCTTGACGATCATGCTGCCGCCAGCCACCCCCGGAAAGATGGTCTGCGAGATTCCCGTTAGCGCCAAGGGATAGACGATGCCAGTGATAAAGGACAGCAGCACGAACAGGGAGATGGCGGGACGTAACAGGGCTTTCATGGCGTCTTCCTTTCTTCTTTCTTAGGCTAGGCCGGTGGCGGCGATCAGCATGTCGATCAGCTTGATGCCGATAAAGGGCGCGATGAGGCCGCCCAGTCCATAGACCGCGAGGTTGCGGCGCAGCAGCGTAGCGGCGCCCAGGGCCTGGTACTTCACACCCTTCAGCGCCAGCGGAATCAGGAACATGATGATCAAGGCGTTGAAGATCACCGCCGATAGGATCGCGGAGTTCGGGCTGGCCAGTCCCATGACGTTGAGGGCCGCAAGTTGCGGATAGGTGACGACGAAAGCGGCCGGGATGATGGCGAAATACTTGGCGACGTCGTTGGCGATGCTGAAAGTCGTCAACGAGCCGCGCGTCATCAGCATCTGCTTGCCGGTCTCGACGACTTCGATCAGCTTGGTCGGATTGGAGTCGAGGTCGACCATGTTGCCGGCTTCTTTCGCAGCTTGTGTCCCGGTATTCATGGCCACCGCGACGTCGGCCTGGGCCAGCGCCGGGGCGTCGTTGGTGCCGTCGCCGGTCATGGCGACGAGACGGCCTTCGGCCTGGTGCTGACGGATCAGCGCCAGCTTGGCTTCCGGCGTGGCCTCGGCGAGGAAGTCGTCGACGCCGGCCTCGGCGGCGATGGCGGCGGCCGTCAGGCGATTGTCGCCGGTGATCATGATGGTGCGGATGCCCATGCGGCGGAGTTCGGCGAAGCGCTCCTTGATGCCGCCCTTGACGATGTCCTTCAATTCGATGACACCCAGCACCCTGGCCCCGTCGGCCACCACCAGGGGCGTACCGCCGCGTCGGGCGACATCCTCGACGGTGACCAGTACCGACGGCGGGAAGTGGCCGCCGAGATCGTCCACCTGCTTGCGGATGGCGTCGCCCGCCCCCTTGCGGATCTGCCGCTCGCCGAGATCGACGCCGCTCATGCGGGTGTGGGCCGAGAAGTGCACGAAGCTGGCGCCGAGGGCCTGGATGTCGCGCTCGCGCAAGTTGTACTTCTGCTTGGCCAGCACCACGATGCTGCGGCCTTCCGGCGTCTCGTCGGCGAGCGAAGCCAACTGGGCGGCGTCGGCCAGATCGGCTTCCCGCACGCCTTCGGCGGGCAGGAAGGCGGAAGCCTGGCGGTTGCCCAGGGTGATGGTCCCTGTCTTGTCGAGCAGCAGCACGTCGACATCGCCAGCGGCTTCCACGGCCCGGCCGGAGGTGGCAATCACGTTGGCCTGCATCATGCGACTCATGCCGGCGACGCCGATGGCCGAGAGCAGCCCGGCGATGGTGGTCGGGATCAGGCACACCAGCAGGGCGATCAGCACGGTAATCGAGATCGGCGTACCGGCTTTGGCGACATCGACGCTGAACATCGAGTAAGGCAGCAAGGTTACCGTAACCGCCAGGAAGACGATGGTCAGCGCCACCAGCAGGATGGTCAGGGCGATCTCGTTGGGCGTCTTCTGGCGTTTCGCGCTTTCGACCATGGCGATCATGCGGTCGACGAAGGTTTCGCCCGGATTTGCCGTCACGCGCACCACGATCCAGTCGGACAGCACGCGGGTGCCGCCGGTGACGGCGGAGAAATCGCCGCCGGCTTCGCGGATGACGGGCGCCGATTCGCCGGTGATCGCGGACTCGTCCACCGAAGCCACGCCTTCGATCACCTCGCCGTCGGCCGGAATGGTTTCGCCGGTGTGCACGACAAACATGTCGCCCTTGCGCAAGTCGGTGGCCGGCAGCGTAAACCACTCGGCCGTGGCGTGCGGCTCCTTGAGTTTCTTGGCCCAGGTCTCCTTCTTCAGGCCGCGCAGGGATGCCGCCTGAGCCTTGCTGCGGCCCTCGGCAAGCGCCTCGGCGAAGTTGGCGAACAACACCGTGAACCACAGCCAGAGCGCGACGGCGAGAATGAAACCGGTCGAGGCCTCGCCTTGGCCGGCCAGCGCCTGCACCCACAGTGCCGTGGTCAGGATGCTGCCGATGTACACCACGAACATCACCGGATTGCGCCACTGGGTGGCGGGGTTGAGCTTTCGGAATGAATCGACGATGGCCGGTTTCACCAGCACCGGGTCGAACATCGCAAGTGTCTTGTGTGTCATAAGTTTCTCCTTTGGCTCAGTGAGATGGATAGAGCATCAGATGCTCCACCACCGGCCCGAGCGCAAGCGCGGGAACGTAGTTCAGGGCGCCGACCAGTACCACGGTGCCGATCAGCAGCACGACGAACAGGGGTCCATGCGTCGGCATGGTGCCGGCGCTGGCGGCGATGCGCTTCTTGGCGGCCAGCCCGCCGGCCAGCGCCAGCACCGGCACGATCACGCCGAAGCGGCCGAACCACATGGCGACGCCTAGCATGCCGTTATAGAAGGGCGTGTTGGCCGACAAGCCGGCGAAGGCGCTGCCGTTGTTGTTGGCGGCCGACGTGAAGGCATAGAGTATCTCCGAGAAGCCGTGCGCACCGGGATTACTGATACCGGCGACGCCGGCGGCGGCCATCACGGCGATGGCGGTACCGGCCAACACCAACAGCGGCGTGACCAGGATGGCGATGGACACCATCTTGATTTCGAAGGCCTCGATCTTCTTGCCCAGGTATTCCGGCGTGCGGCCTATCATCAGCCCGGCGATGAACACCGCCATGACGGCGAACACCAACATGCCGTAGAGGCCGGTGCCGACGCCGCCGAACACCACCTCGCCGAGCATCATGTTCCAAAGCGGCACGAAACCACCCATGGGCGTGAAGGAATCGTGCATGGCGTTAACCGCGCCGCAGGAAGCCAGTGTGGTGATGGTGGCGAACAGGCCTGACTCACTGATGCCGAAGCGCGCCTCCTTGCCTTCCATGTTGCCGGCTGACATGTCGACGCCAAGCTTGCCCAGCAGCGGGTTGCCCTGCTGCTCGAAAGTCATCGCCGCGATGGCCATGACGACGAACATCAGCGTCATGGCGATCAGCACCGCCCAGCCCTGGCGCGGGTCGCCGACCATGCGGCCGAAAACGAGGCACAACGCGGCCGGGATCAGGAAGATCGACAGCATCTGGACGAAGTTGGACAGCGGCGTCGGGTTCTCGTAGGGATGCGCCGAGTTGGCGTTGAAGATCCCGCCGCCATTGGTGCCGAGCATCTTGATGGCTTCCTGCGAGGCGACCGGGCCCATCGGCAGCGTCTGGGTCGGCGTCGTGGCCGGCTCCGTGACGACTGCACCCTTCTCATCCTTGAGCGGCTGGCCGTCGGGACCGTTCTTCGGAGCGTCGTATTTCGTGACTTCGACGGTCGTCACGTCCTTGTAGGCGTCGAAGTTCTGGATTGCGCCCTGGCTGACCAGGAACACCGCGTAGACCAGCGATATCGGCAGCAGCACATACAGCGTGATGCGGGTCAGATCGACCCAGGCGTTGCCGATGGTCTTCGCCGTGTGGCGGGCGAAGCCGCGGATCAGGGCGATGACGACGACGATGCCGGTGGCAGCGGAGAAGAAGTTCTGCACCGCCAGGCCCAGCATCTGGGTCAGGTAGCTCATGGTCGACTCGCCAGAATAGCCTTGCCAGTTGGTGTTGGTGGCGAAGCTGACGGCGGTGTTGAAGGATGAATCCGGGGTCACGTTGGCCATGGCCTGCGGATTGAGCGGCAGCCAGAGTTGCAGCCGTTGCAGGGCATACACGGCGAGCGCGCCGAGGACGTTGAAAAGCAGGATCGCCAGGGCATATTGCAGCCAGCCCATTTCCTCATCCTTGCGGATGCCGCAAAGACGATACAATACGGACTCGATACCGCCGCCGATGCGCGATGCCAGGTTGGCGCGGCCTTCCATCATATTGGCGATATAGCCGCCGAGCGGCTTGGCCGCGAGCAGCAGCACGACTAGGTAAAGCCCGAGTAAAAGCCAGGCATGGTTGCTCATGAAAAGTCCTCCGGGTTGAGCAAGGCCGCGATCAGGTAAATGAGCAGCGCGATCACGACAACGGCGCTGACGATATGCAGCCAGCTCACTTGGCGCCCCCGAGCCTGGCGCAGCCGACGGCCATGGCGGCCATCAGGGCGAAAAGCAGGGCGATGCCTGCGAGATAGATAAGATCCATGGTTGCCTCCGCAATGGGTTCCGACAACCCTCATACTAGGCAGACCGATCTAAAGATGCTGGAAAGACTTGGGGGGGCGGCATAAAGATCGTGATAAGAATGGACCTGCCAAGGAGCCTTGAACAGGCGCCTGCTATTCTCTTATCGCCGCTGTCCTGGCGGACCTGGAAAGCGGATTGAAGCTTGAAGTCTGCTCCCAAAAAGGCTATGCTTTGGCAAAGATAGCGGCGCGGAAACGACACAACTCATGGCTATCGGCTCATCCACTTCCAGCATACAAACTCTGCCATCCGCCACCCAGGATGCCTGGCAGCAGCTTAGGCTACAGCAGGCCAAGCGCGACGCCGACCGGGCGGAGCGGACTGCCGAGTCGTTGCAGGCCCAGGCCCAGGATGCTAAAAGAGTGGCATTGCGTGCAGACGAGACGGCAAGATCGTTGTCGGTCCAAGCGGATCAGGCCCAGTCCGAGGCCGGAAAGGCCCGCCAGGGGGTGGCCTCCTTGTCCTCCTTGGGACAACTAGAGACACTGGTTGATCACGTTAGCGACCAAGTCACCCAGAGGCTCCAAAGCGCGCAGCAGACTGCGTCGGTTAATGGCCAGGTGTCGGCGAGTGCGACCCCGGTCGTCAACACTCAGGGACAAGTCACAGGCACGGTGGTCAACACCACCGCCTGAATCACCTATCGGAGGCTGTCATGCCCATCAGTTCCATCCGTTCGCCCAGCAACGCGGCTCAAACCGCCCAGGCCCTCCAAGCCGACCAGCCCGCGAAGGAGCCAGTCAAGGCGCGCCAGTCCAAGGAGCAGGAACAGAAACCCGAACCCCCCAAGCCGGTCGTCAATGTCCAGGGGGAGTCAACCGGCAGAGTGATCAATACCAGCGCTTGATCTGTCCGGGTTCGGCATCTCACTGCGCTTCCTTGGCCGCGAATGCCGGCGCTGGCGGGTCGCTCGCCAATTGATTCGGAATGACTCGATCCAATTTCCTGCGCGACCAAATCGATGATCGCGATCATCACGATGATCGCCGGCTCCTCGTCTCGCCGATACTGGAAAGCCCGACGCCTTTCCTGATCAACAAAGGGATACTGCGGCTGATCGAGCCGGCCGATGCCGACCTGCGGCAATTGATTGGGCAGATACTCGCCGGCAAGTATGCCAAGCCCTTTGTCATCGACGACGGCCGCCGGCGCAGCCTGCATTTCAGCCTGGCCCATGTGCAAAGCGCCATGCGTATCGATAAGCCGTTTGCCCTTGAGCTGGCGTATACGCGAAAAATGATGTCTTTCCTGTCGTTCCAACCCGCTCCGCGGCGGATCCTGAGCATCGGTCTCGGCGGCGGTTCGTTGGCCAAGTATTGCCACCGCCACCTGCCGGAGACGCACATTACCAACATCGAGATCAACCGGGACGTGATCGCTTTCCGTGATCTATTTGAGATCCCGGCGGATGATCGGCGCTTTCGCGTCGTCCATGCCGACGCCGTCGCGTATTTGTCGAACGACCCAGCCGGCGCCGCCGAACCGGCCGACACCATACTACTGGATGGCTATGACCAGCAGGGCATCACCCCCGGCTTCCACGACCGGAATTTCTACCTCAAGCTGCGCCGGCAATTGGCCTCCGATGGCCTGCTGGTAGCGAATCTATCCGGCGGGAAGAACGACTGCCGGGCCCATCTGGCGCTGATGCGGGATGTCTTCGAAAACCGGGTCGCGGTGATGGACGTGGCCGGGGTGAAAAACAAGGTCGCCTTCGCGTTCAACAGCGACCAGGTCCAGCGCAAATTCAGGCCGTCGGGCCACAAGCTGGGCTAGCATCCCGGCCTCAACTACGGGCTAGAGAATCTTCTCCAACTCCTGGCGCTCCGCCACGCGCCGCGCCACCTCGTCGGGATGCGGCGCCGCCAGCGACGCCAGTCGCGCCTTGACTGCGCTCTTCTCCGGCTCCGGCAAGTCCTGGATCAGCGCAATGGCCTCGGCTCGCTGATTCCGGTGCTTGAGTTCGGCGATCCTGGCGATCAGGCTTTCCACCCGCGAGTCGGCCAGGTCACGCTTGACCTCGCGGTGGGGAATGTTCTGGAGATCGTACTTGATCTCATCCTGCCGCGTCAGGAACAGGAACTCGCGGAAGGAATGATGCGGTCGAGCGCCCGCGACGGCATCTTGGTTCTCGCCGGCGGATTGCAGCTGCTTCAGCCAATACTCGGCCCGATGATTGATCCAGCCGTCGCGGTGGGCGAAATATTCCTCATAAGTAGCGTAACCAAGGGTGCTGGCGTAAGCGATCTTCCCCTGCTTGGCGGCCAGTTGATGCCGGTACGCGACGCTTGCGGCCAGCATCTGCGTCGCCAGGAACAGCATGCCCAGAGCAATATCGGCGGGCAGCGCCGGCGTCGCCGGCACTTCCATGGTCACCGCCTCCGCCGTCTGGAACCTGGCCTGGTTCTTGAAGTGAACCAGGGTCGAGTATCCGGCGGCGGCGGCCAGTAACACCGCGGCGACGAGTATCGACTGCGTCCCGGTTTCAGTCCCGACGCGCCGCAAGCATTGAATGTGCGGCGGATCGGCGGCGTCGCCGGATTGCGGCTGGTGTGCCTGAATCTCCGCCAGCCTGCCCTGAAATGCGGGCGGCTCACCCGCTGCCTGATGGCGCCTGCATTCCCGGATCACATGATTGCGGTAGACCTGTCCCCCGGCCTGATACATGAAATACAACAGCGCCAGGCCCAGCACACTGGCAACGCCGAGAGTCGCATACCAAGCAGCGCTCCCATCGGCGCTTGCCCGGTTCAAGTCCGGATACAGGGCAGTCGACCAGGCCATCGATTCCACGACGACCGCCGCGGCCAGCGACCACTTCAGCCAGACGGGAGCGGGAGTGCGGCCGGTATCGCCGGACTTGCCAAGATAGCTCAAGTAGTTGTTGAAGGCGTCGCGGCTGATGGCATGCAAGTGGCCCTGGAACAGGTGGCAGAGCTGTAGTTCTGCCTTGCTCCAGGTGCCGTCCCACTTTCCGGAGACTCCTTGCTGCTTTGCCAATCTCGCCAGCCCGCCGATGCGGGGAAGCCACAACCAGAGCATTTGCAGACGCAGCCAATTCATCGCCGTTTCCTTACTGAAGCGCATGGTGATCAGCTTTCATCATAGATCACCGAGCCCACGGCGCCATCCGGCGTCACGTTCCGGCGGAGGAAGCGGGTCAGCGGATTTGCTTCAATAATTCCGCGAAACCCGGATACTCCCCCCGCACGATGGCATATTTGGACGTATACGCGCCCCACTTCCGTCCTTCGCAAAACGCCTCCCGGAAGCCGTCGACGTCGACCACGCGCCGGCCACCGATATGGTCCACACCGCGCTCGAAGAGAGGATCCGGAAGGCATCCGGCGGTCGGTCCGATGATCGAAAAATAGCGGGCGTCGCGACAGGCGTCGAGCACCGCGTCCAGGGTGTCGTTGAGCATGACCGTGCAAGTGCTGAGAACCTTTTCGCAAGCCGCCAGGTCTGCGGGAGCCAGCGTCACCCGGAAACCGTCATGTTCTCCCGCCAGATCGGATCTGAGCTCCAGCACCGTCAGCCGCGCCCGGGCCGCGGTTACGCGGCCGACCAGCGGCGGAAACAAGCCGATCATGCCGATGTGTTCGCCGCTACGGGGGTCGATTTGCCCCAGCGCATCGCCGGTCGCCGGAGGCATCCAGTTGGCACGGGTAAACAGGGATTGCGACAGCGCGTTGATCGCCGCAAAACCCAGCGCCTTTGCCACCGGATCGTCCTTCGGATAGCCGCACGCCAGTTCCAGGGCAGTCATTCCGCGGCATGTGTCGGCCACACCACCGGCGCGCAACAGGCGATCCGTGCCGTTCATCCGCACAAAGGAAAAGCCCACCGACCCATCGTCGAGTTCAAGCGCGCAGAACTCGGCATCCATCCCCGCGTCGGCCTCGCCCGACGGCAGGTACAAGGCCTTGATCCGTGGCGATCGCAAACCTGTCGAAATCTGTTCAACCATTTCCAGATAGATATCCGCAACCGGTCTCACCGCCCACCTCCTTGTCGGCCGGACCTTGGGAATTCCATTCCATAACGGCGCCAGTCGCGTACCCAGAAAACTTCGTCGGCGAGCTGGCGCATTCCCGGCGTATCGCGATCGCCGATGAGCACGCCGTGAACCCGCAACCCCTGGATTTCCTTGGCCTCCGCCAGCGCCTTGAGCGTGGCGGGAGTAGCACCGAACTCGCCATCCGAGGCGACCAGGAGATCGGCAAGCTGCCATTGTTCCTCGGCCAGCTTCGTCAGCGCGCGCTCCAGCGGGCCGCAGACGTCGGTGCCGCCGAGGAAACTCAGGCTCATGAACTCGACGAGTTGTTCAATGCCGCTTTCGTCCATGCCGAGGTCGAACTCGACAATCTCCTCGGGACCGCCGAAGACCAATACATGGCAGGCGCGTTTGTCGGCGTGCGCCGCGCGCATCGCCTCCAGCACCACGGCCTTGGCGACAGCCTCGGCACCGCCCTGCATCGAGCCCGAGGTATCCACGCAGATCAGCATCGGCCCCATCTCCATCCTGGCGTCCGGCAAGCGGTTGGGGCTCGGCCGCCACACCGGCAGGTGCTCATACAGCGCCTCCCGCAAGTGATCGTCCTCCTCATAGCTCAGTAGCGTGCGCTCGGCGTGATGGGCGTGCCAGACCAGGCGCAGCCGCCGGTGGGTGAGCAGCATGGTTTCGGCCGGCAACATGCGGGCGATGCGGCCGGAACGATGGACGCCGCGGGTCTCGCCGGGCAGATCCGGAACCCGGGTGATCCGGTGATGGATGCGCTGCGCTATGTTCTGCTCCATGACCGGCTGGTCCCGCGATCTGGCCTGGTCCGGCGCGTCGCTGGCCTGGGCCCGGCCGAGTTGACGGATGAAGCGCGTCAGCTCGGGCAGGCGCTCGATCAGGCCGCGGATCCGCACCACCTCCTGCCAGTCGGCGCTGCGCAGCAGGCCCCGCAGCAGGTCCCAGTTGGCATTCTTGAGAAGATCCTCCACATCGCCGAACACTTCCAGCAATTCCTGCATCAGTGCGCAACGCTCCTGCCAGTCCGCCGCAAACGCCTGTAGCGCCCTGGCCTCGGCGTCCGCCAGGCAATCGCCGCGATCGACATAATCGACGATGAGATCGAAGTGCCAGAGCATTGAGCTCATCACCTGCTGGGTGAGCCCCGCCCGATCGCGGCAGAATCCGGCCAGTTCCAGGCGCGTCAGGGTCTCGCATAGACTCCGCGCCAGCGCCCGGTGCGGCCAATGCAGGCTGGCGGGATCAGGCACGCATCCCGCCAGCAGCGTCGCATGCAACTGACCGACGGACTCCAGCCGGGTGTTCAGCGAGCCTTGCGAATTGATCAGGCTGCCCAGCCACAGCCCACGTGGCAGGCTTTCCAAGGCCGCCAGCTGGGCTTCGCGCTTCTCGAACAGCAAGGATTGGATCATGGCTTCAACCAGGCATCAGCTCATGCTCGACGGGCTCGGGAATGACGCCAGGATCGACGGGCAGGCGCGGCAGCGCTTCGAAATCGCCGCGGGCTTTCTGGGCACGCGCCGTCAGACCGGCCAAGGCAGCGGCTGTCGCAGCCAGGTTGCGGTCCGCCCGTTGCGCGAAATCGCCGTCCAGCCACAGGCCGTGCCGGGCATAAGCCGCCAGCTCCTCGCGCCGTTCACTGAGTTCGGCGGCATAACCGGAGATGCGTTGGAGCAGTTCATCGACCTGGCAGACCCTGGCGCCGATATGGCTGTCACCGTAGCGCCGGCGCCGGGTGTATTTCAGGCGCGCCACCTGCGCCGCGCCCTTGGCATCGACGACATTTTCATCCACGTCGTTGCTGAACCTGAGCCGCCCGGAGGCGTCGTAATCCAGGTCGTCGGCTTGCTGTTCCAGGCTCGCCTGCGCCTCGAACGCCTCGACGACACGGGAAAGCCGCGCCGGCGCCAGCGCTTCGCGTACCCCCAGGCGTGCCAACAGCCATTCGTTGACAGCCTGCTGGCGCTCGGCGTCGGGCGCCACACACCACGGCAGCAGCCACAGGTCCCACAGCAGCAGGTGCGGCCGCCCCTCGCTGGCGGCGGCCACCTTGAGCAGCCGGACCATTTTCACCCAGCGCCGGTCCGACACATAGGCGTGTTCTGCCGCCAGCCACAGGCGTAATTCGCCCAGCAGGCCGGCCACCTCGTCGGTCAGAATCACCTGACGGGCAGCCAGTGTGATCGCCTCCCGTTCGGCTTCGCTGAGCGCCGCAACCGCCGGCGGACCGTGTTTTCCCTCCAGCGCCAGGAGTTCCCTGAATCCCGCCGTGCTGACCGGCCTCACCGGCAGCCGCATCAGGAAGCGATCGAAGAAAGCCTCTCCCACCTCGTCTTCGGGAACCTCGTTGGTGGCGCCGATGACGCTGATCAGCGGGCAATCCTGGCGTCCCGCGCCGTTGTCGAACTGGCGCTCGTTGAGCAAGGTCAGCAGGGCATTCAGGATGGCGCTGTTGGCCTTGAACACTTCGTCGATGAAAGCGATCGACGCCTGCGGCAGGTAGCCAGCCGTCTGGCGCTCGTAGCGGTCCTGCTCGAGGGCGCTGATGGACAGCGGGCCGAACAGTTCTTCCGGCACCGAAAACCGCGTCAGCAGCCGCTCAAAATACCGCGCATCCGCGAAAGCCAGGTGCAGGCGGCGCGCCAGTTCGCTCTTGGCTGTGCCGGGCAGGCCGATAAGCAAGGTGTGTTCGCCGGCCAGCGCCGCCAGCAGCGCCAGCCTGACCTCGCGCCGGCGTTCCACCAGGCCATTCTCCAGCATCGCGAGGAGTTCGCCGATGCGTCGGGATGGATGCCGCAGATTGGATTTCATCGGCACATGATACCCAAACCGCGGCGGAGTTGGCCGAATGGCCGACTCGATCAGGGACATCAGGGAGGATGAGATCGATGCCCGGCCGTTTACACCTTTTTTACTTGCGCAGTGCAACAATGTCCGCGAAGTTCCGGTGGAGCCATCTATTCTGAAGTCTATGGAAGCCAACCAGCGTCCGGCCGATACGCCAAGCGACCGCAGCGACAGCGATGCGGCGGCGGCGCCATCGCATTATCTGCTAGCGGCCCTGGTTTGCAGCCTGGCGACCATGATCGCCCTGCCGCTGCTGGCCTATTTCGACCTGGCCAATATCGTCATGATCTTTCTCCTGGCGGTGGTGCTGATTGCCTTACGCTTCGGCCGCGGACCGGCGGTGATGGCGGCGTTCATGAGCGTCGCGCTTTTCGACTTCTTCTTCGTGCCACCGCGATTCTCTTTCACTGTCAACGACGGTCAGTATTTGCTGACTTTCGCCGTGATGCTGGTGGTGGCCCTGGTCATCGGACACCTGGTGACCGGTTTGCAGCAACAGGCCCGCCACGCCCGGTTGAGCGAGGAACGCACCGGGCAACTCTACCAACTGGCCAGGGAACTCGGCGGCGCCCTGACGCTGGGCCAGGTCGATGACATCGCCCGCCGCTATCTCTGGCGCGAGATGCGAATTCATTCAATGATCCTGGTGCCGGCCGAGAATGGAAGCCTATCCGCGGTTGCGCCAGAAAGCCAGGACGGCGAGAATCGCTGCGTCTTCAAGATCGAACAGCGCCTCGCCAGGATGACTTTCGCCACGGCGGAACCGGTGGAGTTCAATGCGCTCTCCGAAGCAAGTTACGCCGCTTACTATTTCCCGCTAAAGACCCCGACGCGGGTTCGCGGTGTCCTCGCCTTGGCGCCGGAAAGTCCCGACGCGGCGCTGGTCAAGGGGAATCACCCGCTGCTGGAGACACTGTCGTCCCTGATCGCGATCGCCGTCGAACGTCTGCATTATGTCGACGTCGCCCACGCAGCGCAGCTCGACATGGCCTCCGAACGCTTGCGCAATTCCGTGTTGTCGGCCCTGTCGCATGACTTGCGTACCCCGTTGACGGCATTGGTCGGCCTGGCCGATTCGCTGACCCTCGCCCGACCGGCACTTCCTGCGCCGCAACACGAAACCGCCGAGGCCTTGCGCGAGCAGGCCCTGCGCATCAACGGCCTGCTCGAGAACCTGCTCGACATGGCGCGCCTGCAAGCCGGCACGGTCAAGCTGAGGAAGGAATGGCAGCCGCTGGAGGAAGTGGTCGGGGCCAGCATCAAACTGCTCGAGCGCAGCCTGCTCGACCGTCCGGTCAAGGTGACGATAGCCGGCGACCTGCCGCTGTTGGCGTTCGACGCGGTGTTGATCGAACGGGTTTTCTGCAACCTGATCGAGAACGCGGCGAAATACGCGCCGCCCGGCACCGCCATCGAGATCAATGCCCGGCGCAGCGGCGATCTCGCCGAGATATCCGTAGCCGATCACGGGCCGGGAGTGAATGAAATAGCCGCCGCGGGGTTGTTCGAAATGTTCGTGCGCGGCGAACAGGAATCCGCCACACCGGGGGTCGGCCTCGGCCTGGCGATCTGCCGCGCCATCGTCGAGTCTCACGGCGGAACCATAGTGGTCGCCAACCGTCCCGAAGGAGGCGCGTGTTTCAGCTTCTCCTTGCCGCTGGGCGATCCTCCCGGCATCGAAGCCGAGGCCGCGGTGACGGCGAGTGCCGGAGATATCCATGGCCGATAACGCGCCCCGGGTGGTGGTCATCGAGGATGAAAAGCAGATCCGTCGCTTCGTCCGTACCGCACTGGAAAATGAGGGATGTCAGGTCTATGAGGCCGGCACCGCGGCCCAGGGTCTCATCGAGGCAGGGACCCGCAAACCTGACTTGGTGATCCTGGATCTCGGCCTGCCGGACCGCGACGGGGTCGAGGTGGTACGCGACCTGCGCGGCTGGATCGGCATTCCCATCATCATCCTGTCGGCGCGCACCCATGAAGATGAAAAAATTCGGGCGCTCGATGCCGGCGCCGACGACTACCTGGCCAAGCCTTTCGGCGTCGGCGAACTGCTCGCACGGGTGCGGGCCTTGCTGCGCAGGAAAGACGCGCTTGCGGAACAGGCCGACCCGACCTTCAGCTTCGGCGAGGTCAGGGCCGACCTGTCCCGCCGCGCGGTCGAGCGCAATGGTGCCACCGTACACCTGACGCCCATCGAGTATCGGCTGCTGGCCATCATGCTGGCCAACGCCGGGAAGGTTCTCACCCATCGCCATCTGCTGCGCGAGGTATGGGGGCCGGCCGCGGTGGACAGCAATCACTATCTGCGGATCTATGTCGGCCACCTGCGCCAGAAACTGGAAGCCGATCCCACCCAGCCGAAACACCTCCTCACCGAGACCGGTGTCGGCTATCGCTTTCAATTCTGATTTCAGCTACTCCACTATTCAATCCGCTTGGTTTGAGGAACTCTTATGCAATCATTGCACCCTGACAAAAAACGCCTGGCCGCCCTGTCCCTGGCGGCGCTCGGGGTGGTCTACGGCGACATCGGCACCAGCCCCTTGTATGCCATCAAGGAGGTATTCGCCAGCGCCCATCACCCGGTGCCGATCACGCCGGAGAATGTGCTGGGCATCCTGTCCTTGATCTTCTGGTCCCTCGTGGTGGTGATCACGGTCAAGTACGTCTCCTTCATCCTGCGCGCCGACAACAAGGGCGAAGGCGGCATCATGGCGCTGATGGCCCTGGCGTTGCGCGAGGCCCCTGAGAATTCGCGGCGGCGCGGCGTCATCGTCCTGCTCGGTCTGTTCGGCGCGGCATTGTTCTACGGCGACGGCGCCATCACGCCGGCGATCTCGGTGCTCTCCGCCGTGGAAGGGCTGGAAGTCATCACCCCGGCGTTCAAACCTTATGTCATGCCGATTACGCTGATGGTGCTGATCGGCCTGTTTCTGCTCCAGCGCCGCGGAACCGGTAGTGTCGGGGCGCTGTTCGGCCCGGTGATGATGATCTGGTTTGGCGTCCTGGCGATCCTGGGCGTCCTCAACATCGCCATGGAACCGCGCGTCATCAACGCCCTCAATCCCCTGCACGGCCTGACCTTTCTATTGGCCCATCCCACGCTGGGCTTCCTCTCGCTGGGCGCGGTGGTGCTGGTGGTCACCGGCGGCGAAGCGCTGTATGCCGACATGGGCCATTTCGGTTCCCGGCCGATCCAGCTCGCCTGGATCGGCCTGGTGTTTCCGGCGCTGTTGCTCAACTACTTCGGCCAGGGCGCGCTATTGCTGCATGATCCCAAGGCGATCGAAAACCCCTTCTACCTGCTGGCCCCCGACTGGGCACTCTACCCCCTGGTGGCGCTGTCCACCATGGCGACGGTGATCGCCTCGCAGGCGGTGATTTCCGGCGCCTTCTCGATCACCCAACAGGCGATGCAGCTCGGCTATGCGCCGCGCCTGGAGGTTCAGCACACTTCCGGCCAACAGGTCGGCCAGATCTATCTGCCCGGCATCAACTGGCTGCTGCTGATCGCCGTGATCGCGCTGGTCATCGGCTTCGGTTCGTCGACGAGGCTGGCCGCCGCCTACGGCATCGCCGTCACCGGGACCATGCTGATCACCAATGTGCTGGCCTACTGCGTGACGCGCTGGCTGTGGCAATGGAGTCCGTGGAAGGCATTCCTCGGCGCACTGCCCTTCATGCTTATCGATATCGCCTTCTGCTCCGCCAATTTCGTCAAGATCGCCGACGGCGGCTGGTTTCCCCTGGTTTTCGGCCTGGCGATCTTTGTGCTGCTGACGACCTGGAAACGCGGCCGCAAGCTGCTCTACGACCGCCAGTTGCAGGACGCGATCCAACTCAGGCCCTTCATCGACAGCCTGGGGAAGGACGGCATCGGCCGCGTGCCCGGCACCGCGGCGTTCATGACCTCCGACCCGGACGACGTACCCAAGGCCATGCTGCACAGCCTCAAACATTACAAGGTGCTGCACGAACGCGTCATTGTCCTGACGGTGATCGTGCTGGACGTTCCACACGTCAACGACGCGCAAAGGGTATCCGTGGAACCGCTGCCAAACCACTTCTGGCGAGTGAAGGTCTTCTATGGCTTCATGGATCAGCCGAACCTGCCGGAAGCGCTGGAGTGGTGCTCGGAACAGGGGCTGGAAGTCGAGATGATGGATACGTCATTCTTCCTCGGCAGCGAAACGCTGTTCGCCAGCCGCGAAGCGGAGATGCCGTTCTGGCAGGAAAAGCTGTTCATCGCCATGTTCCGGAATGCCGGCAGCGCCGCCAACTTCTTCAAGCTGCCGCCCAATCGCGTCATCGAACTGGGGGCGCAGGTGGTATTGTAGGAGGCGCCCGGCCGGCTAGCCAGGCGCCTTGGACCGCGGCTATTTCCGCGGCGGTGCCGCGGTGCTTTGGGTGAACATGTAGATGACCGCGCTACGCAGCTCCGCGTCGGTCAAATCGGGCAGGCCGCCGCGAGCCGGCATGGCGCCATGGCCGTGAATGGCCGAGGCAACCACGGTTTCGAGCCCGCGCTTGACCCTGGCGGTCCAGGCATCGCGATCGCCGATCTTGGGTGCGCCGTTCAGCCCCGCCTGATGGCACTCGAAACAACGGGCTTTGACGACTTGCTCGCCGGTACGGGCCACCGCCGGGACAGCCTTGTTGGTCGGTTCGATCCATTTCCCGCCCGACTGGTTCACCATGTAGGTGATCGCCCGCTGGATTTCGAAGTCGCTCAGGCCGGCAGCGCCGCCGTGCGCCGGCATCTCGCGAATACCCTTGAGTGCGTGCTGGGTGAGCTCGCTGAGCCCCTGCGAGGCACGCTTGGCCCAGGCGCTCTTGTCGCCGAGTTTCGGCGCACCCTTTTCCCCGGTGGCATGGCAGTTGCCGCAGGTTTCGGCAACGACCTGTTGGCCGGTGCGCTCCGCGCCCAGCGTCAGCGACGCGCCGAATGCCAGCGGCATCAGGGCAACGAGCAATAGTCCGCGTCTCAAGCCTGCGCCATGGTTCATCTTCATTTCTCCATTGACCGATTCAATTGTCATCATCCCCTCCTCTTGCCGACCAAGCTGAATTTTTCACATTCTAATGGAAAACCCCAGCCGCTCCTCGAATCAAAGCTCAATCTGTGTCCCCAGTTCAACGACGCGGTTGGTCGGGATCTTGAAATAGGCCGTGGCGGTGTCGGCGTTGCGGAACATCCAGGTAAACAGCTTCTGCCGCCAACGCTGCATGGCTGGAATATTGTGGCGCACGATGGTTTCGCGCCCCAGGAAGAAGGAGGTTTCCATGGCGTCGTACTTGATACCGTGCGCCTCGCACATCGATAATACCTGAGGAACATCCGGGGCGTCCTTGAAGCCATAGCGGGCGATCACCTGGTAGAAGCCCTGCGGCAACTTATGCACCTCGATGCGGTCGGCCTCGGGCACGTGCGGCACGTCCTCGACGTTTACGTTGAGCAGCACCACCCGCTCATGCAGCACCTTGTTGTGCAGCAGGTTGTGCAGCATCGCGCGCGGCACGCTATCGGGATTGGTGGTCATGAAGATGCCGGTGCCTTCGACGCGATGCGGCCCGCCGTATTCCAGGCTCTTGATGAAGGCGTCGAGCGGCATCGAATCCTGCTGGAGTTTCTTGTAGAGCAGATCGCGGCCGCGTTTCCAGGTGGATAACAGGGTGAATACCGTCAGCCCCAGCACCAACGGGAACCAGCCGCCATCGAGGATCTTGACGCTGTTGGCAGCGAAGAAAGCGAAATCCACCACAATGAAAATGGCCAGGAACAGTCCCGACTGGAGGCTGCTCCACTTCCATAGGCTGCGCACCACGATGAAGGCCAGCACGGTGTCGATCATCATGGTCAGCGTCACGGCCAGGCCATAGGCGGACGCAAGGTTCGAGGACGTGCGGAAGCCCAGCACCAGGATGATCACTGCCAGCAACACCAGCCAGTTGATGTTGGGAATGTAGATCTGCCCCTTTTCCCGTTCGGAGGTGAACAGCACCTGGATGCGCGGGCAATATCCCAACTGCATGGACTGGCTGGTGAGCGAGAAGGCGCCCGAGATCACCGCCTGGGAGGCGATCACGGTGGCCGCCGTGGCCAGCCCGACCATCGGGTAGAGCAGCAGGTCCGGCACCAGCAGGAAGAAAGGATTCTTGACCGCTTCCGGATTGTCCAGGATCAGTGCGCCCTGGCCAAGGTAATTCAGGTACAGCATGGGAAAGACGAAACCCAGCCAGGCCCATTTGATCGGCCGCCGGCCGAAATGGCCCATGTCGGCGTAC
>Ga0172379_10004910_pt1 | contig 19213 bp, 9 predicted proteins | sample GrowelOW334metaG_FD_119756 | JGI IMG/M metagenome (GOLD analysis project Ga0172379, IMG submission 119756) | Groundwater microbial communities from an aquifer near a municipal landfill in Southern Ontario, Canada - Groundwater well OW334 metaG | ecosystem: Environmental > Aquatic > Deep...
CAGCTTGCGCAGGCGCGGATCCTGCGTGGCGATGCCCACCGGACAGGTGTTGAGGTGGCACTTGCGCATCATGATGCAGCCCGCCGCGACCAGCGGCGCGGTGGCGAAGCCGAACTCGTCGGCACCGAGCAGCGCGCCGATCAGCACGTCGCGACCGGTCTTGATCTGGCCGTCGACCTGGACTCGGGTGCGGCCGCGCAGGCGATTCAGCACCAGGGTCTGCTGGGTCTCGGCCAGGCCTTGCTCCCAGGGCGAACCGGCATGCTTGAGCGAGGACAGCGGCGACGCGCCGGTGCCGCCGTCGTGGCCGGCGATCACCACGTGGTCGGCTTTGGCTTTGACGACACCCGCAGCCACCGTGCCGACGCCGACTTCGGAGACCAGCTTGACCGAGATCGAGGCGTGGCGATTGGCGTTCTTGAGATCGTGGATCAGTTGCGCCAGATCCTCGATCGAATAGATGTCGTGGTGCGGCGGCGGCGAAATCAGGCCGACGCCAGGCACTGAATGGCGCAGGTAGCCGATGTATTCCGAGACCTTGTGGCCGGGCAACTGTCCGCCCTCGCCGGGCTTGGCGCCTTGCGCCATCTTGATCTGGATCTGGTCGGCGCTGGCCAGGTACTCGGCGGTGACGCCGAAACGCCCCGAGGCCACCTGCTTGATCTTCGAACGCAACGAATCGCCGGGGGCGAGCGTCAGGTCGCGCTCGATGCGGCCCTTGCCGATGATTTCGGAAAGCTTCTCGCCGCCTTTGAGAACCCGGTAGCGGTTGGCGTCCTCGCCGCCCTCGCCGGTGTTCGACTTGCCGCCGATGCGGTTCATGGCGACGGCCAGGGTGGTATGCGCTTCGGTGGAAATCGAGCCTAGAGACATGGCGCCGGTGGCGAAGCGCTTGACGATTTCCTTGGCTTCCTCGACTTCCGCCAGCGGCACCGGCGGGCCGGCCGGCTTGATTTCGAACAGGCCACGCAGCGTCAGATGGCGGCGCGACTGGTCGTTGATGAGCTTGGCATATTCGCGGTAAGTCTCCGGATTGCCGCTGCGCGTGGCGTGTTGCAGCTTGGCGATGGCATCGGGGGTCCACATATGTTCCTCGCCGCGGATGCGGAATGCGTATTCGCCACCGGCGTCGAGCATGTTGGCCAGCACCGGGTCGGCGCCGAAGGCCTGGCGATGCAGATGCAGAGCCTCTTCGGCAACCTCGAACAAGCCGATGCCTTCGATGTTGCTGGCGGTGCCGGTGAAGTATTTGTCGACGAAGGCGCGTTGCAGGCCGACGGCTTCGAAGATCTGCGCCCCGGTGTAGGACATGTAGGTGGAAATGCCCATTTTCGACATCACCTTGCACAGGCCCTTGCCGATCGCCTTGGTGAAATTCTTGAGGTACTTCTCCGCCTTCTCGGCGTCGCCGTGCGCCAGGTCGGTCAGCGTATCCAGCGCCAGGTAGGGGTGCACCGCCTCGGCGCCGAAGCCGCCCAGCAATGCAAAGTGATGGACTTCCCGCACCGAGCCGGTTTCGACCACCAGGCCGGCGCTGGTGCGCAGGCCTTGCTGGACCAGATGCTGATGGACCGCCGAGGCGGCCAGCAGGGCCGGCATCGCCAGGTGTTCGGCGTCGATGCTGCGGTCGGAAACGATCAGGATGTTGTGGCCGGAGCGCACCGCATCCTCGGCTTCGGCCACCAGCGACGCCAGGCGCGCCTCGATGCCGGCGCTGCCCCAGGCCGCCGGGTAGCAGATGTCGAGCTGGCAGGAGCGGAACTTGCCGCCCGTGTAGCGCTCGATCTCGCGGATCTTGGTCATGTCGTCGCGCGACAGCACCGGTTGCGAAACCTCCAGGCGGATCGGCGGATTGATGTCGGAAACGCCGAGCAGATTCGGCTTCGGTCCGATGAAGGAGGTCAGGGAGGTGACGATTTCCTCGCGGATCGGGTCGATCGGCGGATTGGTGACTTGGGCGAAGAGCTGCTTGAAGTAGTTGTAGAACGGCTTGTTCTTCGAAGACAGCACCGGCAGCGCGGCGTCGTTGCCCATCGAGCCGAGGGCTTCCTCGCCGTTGACGGCCATCGGTTCGAGGATGAACTTGATGTCCTCCTGGGTGTAGCCGAAGGCCTGTTGGCAATCCAGCAGGGAAGGCGTCGGATTGGCCACGGCCGGACTGTCGCAGGAAATTGCGTCGAGCTTGATGCGGATCTTGTCGATCCACTCGCTGTAGGGCTTGGCATTGGCCAGCGCGTCCTTGAGTTCCTTGTCCTCGATGATGCGCCCCTGAACCAGGTCGATGAGGAACATCTTGCCAGGCTGGAGGCGCCACTTCTTGACGATGCGAGACTCCGGAATGGGCAGCACGCCAGCCTCCGACGCCATGATCACCAGGTCGTCGTCGGTCACCAGGTAGCGCGCCGGGCGCAGGCCATTGCGGTCGAGAGTCGCGCCGATCTGCCGTCCATCGGTAAAGGCGACTGCCGCCGGGCCGTCCCAGGGTTCCATCATCGCCGCGTGGTATTCGTAGAAGGCGCGACGGTTGACGTCCATGGTCGCATGTTTTTCCCAGGCTTCCGGGATCATCAACATCATCGCGTGAGCCAGCGAATAGCCGCCCATCACCAGGAGTTCGAGCGCATTGTCGAATGAGGCGGAGTCGGACTGGCCGTCGTAGATCAACGGCCACACCTTCGGCAGATCGGCGCCCAGCACCGGAGAGGAGATGCCCTTCTCGCGGGCGCGGATCCAGTTCACGTTGCCGCGCAAGGTATTGATCTCACCATTGTGGGCGATGAAACGGAACGGGTGTGCCAGATCCCAGGTCGGGAAAGTATTGGTCGAAAAGCGCTGGTGCGCCAGCGCCAGGGCCGAGACGACGCGCGGATCCTGTAAATCCTTGTAGAAATTGCCCACCTGGTCCGCCAACAACAGGCCTTTGTAGACGATGGTGCGAGCCGAAAACGACGGCACGTAGAATTCCTTGCCATGCTTGAGCTTGAGCCGCTGGATGGCGTGGCCGGAGCGCTTGCGGATGATGTAGAGCTTGCGCTCGAGCGCGTCGGTGACCAGCACATCGGTGCTGCGGCCGACGAAGATCTGGCGGATCACCGGCTCGGATTGCTTGACCGACTCGCCCAGCACCGAGTTATCCACCGGCACATCGCGCCAACCCAGCAGGACTTGCCCTTCGGCGCGCACGGCACGTTCGATTTCCTCCTGGCAAGCCATCCGCGAGGCGCTCTCGCGCGGCAGGAATACCATGCCGACGCCATATTCGCCGGCCGGCGGCAGCTGGATTCCCAAGTCCGCCAGTTCGGCGCGAAAGTAGGCATCGGGTAGCTGAATCAGGATGCCGGAGCCGTCGCCCGCCATGGGGTCGGCGCCAGTCGCTCCGCGATGGGTGAGATTCTTGAGGATCTGCAAGCCCTGCTCGACGATGGCATGGCTTTTCTGGTTCTTGATGTGGGCGACGAAGCCGACGCCGCAAGCATCGTGCTCGTTGGCGGGGTCGTATAACCCCTGGCGCGCGGGGAGAACCATTTCACTTTCCTTAGAACGGAACCGGCTTTCAATAAAGCAGCCGGCAAAAAAAGCCGGGCGCCCCATTGACGGGACAGCGCTCCGGCTTCTCAAAACCCAATGGGCGGACTTGGAAATATACCGTCAAACGTCGATCAATTCAAGACACGACCTTGGTCTGCCATGGGCCCGATCGACGCATAGCGGCAAGGAAAAGCCTGGGGCGACGTGCTCGCGGGCTAAAGGCAGAGTTCAGGCGCGGTGACCGTTGCCCGGCCATCAGTCGTTGATGGTCATCGATACGATGGAGGCGGTCCTATTGGGTGTAGTCATGGTTACTGTCAGTGTCACGCCGGCGGTTCCCAGAGAGCCGCAGGCTGTGCCGCTACTGTCAAAGTTCTTGGTGATCTGGAGCGAGTGGGCCGTACCCCCCGCGGCACTGCTGTCCTGCACGGTGCTTGGACTAATGGTCGCAGCATTCAGGGAAGAAGTCGGAAAGGACACGGTCAGTACCGTACCGGCAGGGAGCGGGTTCTTGTTTTGATCGAACGCATAGAAAGTAAAGGTCGGTGAATTGAAGCATTTTGTCGCGCCGCCCATCGAGTACGTGGGAGCCGCGATCGAGCCTGGAACGTCGGTTCCGGTCGGTCGGCTGGCTTTCACGTAGCCTTCCGAACCGGAGAAGACCACGACGCCGCTTTGCCGCACATGGGCCTGGCCCCAGACGCGATCGCATGTCCCTGCCTTGCTGGGTGCGGACGGCGAAGTGCTGATCGAGTTGGTGCAGTCTTGGGTGTTGCTCGCATAAGCGATGGACTGCTCTGTGGCGTCCCAGACGCCGCTCTCCTTGTTGTCAATGAAGACATCGCCCAGATCAGTGAAGGTTTCCCCTGCGTCATATCTATTGTTACCGTTGGCATCAACGAAGCTTTCCTCGCCTAGCGTGTAGGCAAGCACTGTCGCGCGTCCCTTGGTCACGATGCCATTCGGTTCGCTGTCACCGGTGGGTCGCGGATTGGCGCTGGTGAAGGTGACGCTACAGGTACCGCTTACCGTCGCGCAGGACGGCACGATCTGTCCGCCTTCGGCGATGAAATTGATGGCTGTCCCGTCCGGTACCGGATTGCCAAGCCGGTCGGAGGCAATGACGGCCACTGAAGTGGTAACCCCATTCGTCGTATAGCCTTCGATGTTGTGCGGCGTCACGCTCAGAGAGAAGCGATCCTGGGCAGGGCGGCCGGTGGAGATTCGCAACTGGTTGGACTGGCTGAACACCGAGGTCGCGCTGAGACTGGCATTAACCCAGACGGCGGTCGGCGCAGTCCCGGCCTGCACCGAAACACTGGCTTCGCCGTTGCTGTCGGTGAGCTTGGTGACCGTCGTGCTCAAGCCGTCGAGGAGGATGCCGCCAGCGCGGGTAGTCAGATCGAAAGTCACGTTGACGCCGGAGATGACGGGCACGTTATTGCTGTCCACGACCCGGAACTTGACCACCGAGCTTTCCACCAATCCGGCGCCGCCCGTGCCTTTGAGCACGATGGTCGACGGGGTCGCGGAGACGAACTGGAGGCTGGCGGCAGCCGGCGAATTCACTTGCAGCGTGACCGTTTTCGTGACTGCCAAACCTGCGACGCTGGCAGTAATCGTGTCGCTTCCGGCGCAACCCTTGTCGGTATAGGTGGCCGTCGCAACGCCGTTTGTCGATTGGACGCTGGCCGGCAGCGTCGCCTTGCCGCCGCTGGCGCAGATCGACGAAAAGTTGACGGTGATCGGCGTACTTGCCGGCACGCCGGTCACCGTGACGGAAACGCTGGTGGTCGCGTAGGACGAGAGCGGATTCGTCCCCACCGTCATGTTGGCAAGTCCGGCGTTGGCGGCGCTGACGCTGAATCCGGAACTACCGATGACTTCGGCGCCATCCACCGTCGCCGTCGCGGTGATGGTAGTGGCGCCCGCCGCCGTCAGGCTGGCCGCATCGATCTGGATGGTGGCTACGCCAGAGGCATCGGTCAGTGCGGTTCCAGTCGTCGGCGTCATGGTTGCCAGCGTGGCGGTGGTCGAAAAGGTCACGACGGCATTGGGTACGCCCGAACCGGCGGCATTTCTGATCGTTGCCTTGACCTTGGCCGGATTGCCCGGGCTGATGCTGGACACCGCATTGCCTGAACTGGGGTCGAGCAACACGATACTGACGCCTGGCACGCCTACGCTGCTGGCGGTCACGCCGAAACTCGCGCTGCCGACCACCGCTCCGCCATCCACCGTCGCCGTCGCGGTGATGGTAGTGGCTCCCGCCGCCAGGGGGCTGGCAGGATCGATCTGGATCGAGGCCTGCCCCAAAGCGTCGGTGAGCGCCGTGCCAGATGACGGCGTCATTGAAGCGAGGGTCGCCGAGGTGGTAAAGGTCACAACGCTATTCGGAACCACGGCGCCGCTTCCATTCTTGACCGTGGCGGTCACCCGGGCCGGCTTGCCCGAACTGATATTCGTTAGCGCCGCGCCCGTGGTTGGGTTGGTCAAGGCAACCGAGACACTTGCGGCGCTCTGGGTGGCAACAACGTTAAGATTCACGCTGCTTGAAACTGATATGCCACTCACAATCGCGGTCGCGGTGATGGTGGCTGCCCCTGCCGCCGTTTGGCTGGCGCCAGAGATCTGGATAGATACCCTGCCCGACGCATCCGTCACGGTGCTGCCCGAGGCTGGATACATGGTAATTAGCGAGGCTGGGGCGGTGAAGGTCACCAGCGTGTTGGGCACGCCCTTTCCCGAAGCATCGTTGACAGTGGCATACATAAAGTAAAGATCGCTGGACCTGATCGAATTGATAACAATGTTCTGAGAATTAACTATCGGTTCGATTTGGAGGTAGCCTGCCACCCCGGTGCTGGTGGCAATTACGCCAAACCCGGCACTGGCGGACAACGAAGCGCCACCAACCGATGCGGAGGCGGTGATCGTGGCAGCACCCGCAGCGGTCGAATTGGCCGCGTTGAGCTGGATCGACGCCGCCCCGGAAGCGTCGGTGAGCGCGGTGCCGGTCGCAGGGACCATCGACGCCAGGGATTCTGCGGTCGTAAAGGTGACCACCGTATTGGGCACCGCCGCCCCCGAGGTATCGCGCACGGTGGCCGTCACCCTGGCCGGATTGCCGGTGCCGATATTCGTTAGGGTTGCACCGGTGAGCGGATTGGTCAAGGCAATGCTGATGCCTGTGGCACCCGTGCTGGTGGCGAGTACACCGAAGCCTGCACTGACGGTGAGCGCAGTGCCACCCACCGAAGCGGTCGCTGAAATCGTCGTCGCGCCGGCCGCCGTCGGACTGGCGCCGATGATCTTGATCGAAGCCGTGCCGAACGAATCGGTCAATGCGGTCCCGGAGGCGGGGATCATCGTGGCCATGGCCGCCGCGGTGGTGAAGGTGACTACCGTATTGGGAACCACGTTTCCAGACGGATCCCTGACTGTCGCGGTCACCTTGGCCGCGTTGCTGGTGCTGATATTGACCACCGCGAGGCCCGTGACGGGGTCGGTAAAGGCGATTGAAATGCTGCCCTTGTCTGTCTTGTTGGTATTGTCGGCGCTGCCGCTGACGCAGCCCGTCAGTACCAGCACGGCGCCGAAACAAGACAACGCGGCGGAAATTCTACGCAAGATGAGTTTGAGCATGTTTGGTCGAAGTGTATTCAGGTCGTTCCGGGATGGACCGGATTCATTCCGCTCGCGGCAACAATTGGTAAGCAACGGCGAACCAATGATACAAGTCTGAACCGATAACTGCAAAATACGTCTGGTGGGGCCGCAGAGCTTTCATATTTCTCCGACGGCGAACATCCGGCGGTGTTCGCGGATGGCATAACGGTCGGTCATGCCGGCGATATAGTCGGCCACCGCGCGCGGCAGGCCGGCCTCCGCCATGTGTTGATACTGCGGCGGCAACAGGCTGGGGTCGTTCGTGAAAGCGCCGAACAGGTCGCCGATGATGCGTCGTGCCTTGTTGGTCATGCGCAATACCTGGTAGTGGCGATACAGTTTGTCGCGCAGGAAGATCTTCAGCGATCGCTGCTGGAGATGCATGTCAGCGCTGAATGCGACCAGCGACGGCGCCGCGTGAATGTCGTCCAGCGATCGCGGGGCAACGGCGGCGATGTTCCGGCGTGTCTCGGTAATGAGATCCAGCACATGAGCGTTGATCATGCGGCGGATGGTTTCATGGATCAGGCGCCGCCCGGCAAGCCCTGGATATTCGCTGCGAACGTCTTTGATATGGAATGAGAACGCGTCAACCTCGTCGAGTTGCTCGAGCGCCAGCAGGCCGGAGCGCAAGCCATCGTCGAGATCGTGATTGTTGTAGGCGATCGAATCGGCCAGGTTGCAGATCTGCGCCTCCAGTGACGGGCGGCGGTCCTCCAGAAAACGCCGGCCGAGTTCGCCCAGCGCGCCGGCGTTAACCAGCGAGCAATGCTTGAGTATGCCCTCGCGGGTTTCGAAACTCAGGTTCAGGCCGTCGAAAGCCGCGTAGCGCTCTTCCAGCAAGTCGACCGTGCGCAAGCTTTGCAGGTTGTGTTCGAAGCCGCCGTGGTCCCGCATGCATTCGTTCAAGGCGTCCTGCCCGGCATGGCCGAAGGGTGTATGGCCCAGGTCATGCGCCAGCGCGATGGCTTCGACCAGGTCTTCGTTGAGCCGCAAGGCGCGCGCGATGCCGCGGGCGATCTGGGCGACCTCGATGCTGTGCGTCAGCCGGGTGCGGAACAAGTCGCCTTCGTGATTGACGAAGACCTGGGTCTTGTATTCGAGGCGGCGAAAGGCGGTGGAATGGATGATGCGGTCGCGGTCGCGCTGGAACTCGCTGCGCTCCGGCGGCGACGCTTCGGCAATGGCGCGGCCCCGCGTATTGGCGGCACTGACCGCGTAATCGGCCAAGTGCGGCGCCGTTTCAGGCACAACAGCACTCCGCGATGGCGGCCAGGATTTCGGCGGTCGGTGCATCCGACCGAGTGACCGCCTCGCCGATCTTCGCAAGCAACACCAGGCGCAATCGTCCCGCCAGGACTTTCTTATCGTGGCCCATCAAATCCAGATAGCGCTGGGCGCCGAGTTTGGGGCCGCGCACGGGCAGTCCGGCGCGCGTCAGCAGGCGGCGCACGCGGTCTACATCGGCGGCGGCCAGCCAGCCCAGGCGGCGCGACAAATCCGCCGCCATCACCATGCCTGCCGCCACCGCTTCGCCATGCAGCCACTCGCCATAGCCGAGGCCGGTCTCGATGGCGTGGCCGAAAGTGTGGCCAAGGTTGAGCAACGCACGTCCGCCTTCCGTCGCGGTTTCCAGCTCGTCGGCCGCCACCACCTCGGCCTTGTTGGCGCAGGAACGCTCGACGGCGCGGGCCAGCGCATCGGCATCGCGGGCGCACAGCCGGTCCATGTTCGCCTCCAGCCATTCCAGAAACGGCAAGTCGCGGATCAAGCCATACTTGATCACTTCGGCGAGGCCCGCCGAGAGCTCCCGTTGCGGCAGCGTCTTCAGGGTGTCGGTATCGGCCAGCACCAGCCGAGGCTGCCAGAATGCGCCGACCATGTTCTTGCCGCGCGGATGGTTGATGCCGGTCTTGCCGCCCACCGAGGAATCGACCTGTGCCAGCAAAGTCGTCGGCACCTGGATGAAAGGGACGCCGCGTTGGTAGCTGGCGGCGGCAAATCCGGCGAGGTCGCCGATGACGCCGCCGCCCAGGGCGATGATGGTGGTCGAGCGGTCGCAGCGATCCGCCAGCAGGGCGTCGAATATGCCGTTCAGGGTCTCCCAGTTCTTGTGTTGCTCGCCGTCGGCCAGGATGATTTCAGTCAGCTTCACGCCGGCCGCGCGTAGCGGATCGGCCAGAGCCGCCAGATACAGCGGCGCCACGGTGTGGTTGGTGACGATCGCGACCCGCGGAGACTTCAAATGCCCCAGAATCAGGTCGGCCCTGTCCAGCAATCCACCGCCGATGTGGATCGGGTAGGTACGCTCGTTGAGGCTTACATTCAGGCTGAGCATCGGGTGCGAACCTCGCGTTCGATCTGTTTGACCAGGTGATGGAAAGCGCCGCTACCGCTTTCGACGACAATATCGGCGATTTCACGATACAGGGGGTCGCGCTGGACAAACAGCTCCTGTAGTTTCGCCAGCGGATCCGCGACTTGCAGCAGCGGACGGTTGCGGCCGTGGCGGGTGCGCTCCCACAACTGCCCAGGTTGCGCGCACAGGTAGACCACGATGCCGGTATTCGCCAGGTTGGCGCGATTGCGCGGGTCGAGGACGACGCCACCGCCGGTCGCCATCACCAGGTTGTTTTCATGCGTCAATGCCTCCACCACCTGCATCTCGCGCGCCCGAAACCCGGCTTCGCCCTCAATCTCGAAGATGACCGGGATGTGCACTCCGGTGCGCGACTCGATCTCGTGATCGGAATCGGCGAAGCGCCGCCCGAGACGCTTGGCAAGCTGGCGGCCGACGGTGGTCTTGCCGGCGCCCATCAAGCCGACGAGGTAGATGTTGGGTGAGGAGTCCACGGCGTGATTGTATCAAGGGGCTGCGCCTGAAACGAAAAGCCGGCACGGCCGGCTTTTCGCGGTGAGAATCAGGGTGTTTTTTGATCTAGATCCGCACCAAACGGGGAGTCTGGAAGGACGCAATCGGGGCTCATGTCAGCAAAGGATGGAATGAGAAGGAATTTGAATTCATTGACTGACTCCGTGCCGTTTACTACTACCTTGGCGCGGATGCGCGATTCAACCCAATGCGCATAGCTCTTCAAGTAAATGAGATTGAAGCTGCCTACGCCGTTGGCATTTGTTACCACCGTCGGCGGCAAGGTCCCCGCCGATGCATGCGGAGGAGTGATCGAATCCTTCCCGCCACCGTCGCCATTCGGATCGTAATCTTCCCCCTCATCCAGGATGTCGTTTTCGTTCACATCCTCGTTGGGAAAATCCATCGTTACATTCGCGACCACTGGGCCGACTGTCCGTTTGGCCTTAGTGTGAACCGCCGCGCAGTAGCTTGGGTCAAGCTTGTTGTCGTTACGATATCCTCTGTAGTAATGGGTCGGAAAAGCGGTGAGGGTCACGGTCGCACCCGCGACAGCCCCTCCCGTACTCGAAACGACCAATACGGTCATAGGCAACGTATAAGTAGTGCCGTTGTCGGTTGAAGTGGTTCCACTGCTTCGTCCCAGCGTCAGCGATGCGCCGGTACCGGAGACATTGATGGTCTTGGTGTCTATCACCGCAGGGCTCGTCCCTACCACGGATGCTCTGACTTGCAGACCGCCGACCGTCGCTACGGCACCCGAATAGAAAGTCGTCACCGCCAGTCCGTTGCTATTCGTATAAGCGACGACGGGACTGATCTGTTCGCCGCTACCGGTTGGATCGACGATTTCGAAAAGCACCGGCGCATTGCCCACGGTATTGTTCTTGTCATCACGAACCGTGGCAATCAAGGTCGCGCTATTGGTGGTTCCGCCATTGCTTGGGGCAACAATTGACACGCTGGATTGCAGGCTGATCTTGGTTCCGGTTGCCGCAGACAGGGCGAACACCCGATTGAGCGTGGCGAGCACGTTGCCTGACCCATCGAGCGCATCGATCTGAATATTCGCATTGCCCGAACTGATGCCGGCAGTCAGGGTTTCCGTTACCGCATTCGCGGCCGGAATCTTGGTGCTGGTCTTGCTGCTATTCGACCATTTGCCGAGCGTGGTGGCGAAACGCACGTTGGCCACCGTCACTCCCGAAATCGCCGTCGGCACACTCACCGAGATCGCCTTGGACGCAGACAACGCCAGCGCCGTTGGATTGGTCGCCGGCGAAGTAACCTCGAAAGGAATACCAATCGAGGTCACAACTATGGTCGTACTTGCACTCAGTGTTACATTGCCGGCGGCATTCAACCAATCGGCATTGACAATTAGATTGCCCGGCGCAGTGACGGTCAGCATCAGCGGCGCTATGCTGCCGGTCGAACCGGTCGTGGCCGTCGCCGCACTCAACGTTCCGGCCCCCGTACTCTTGCTGTCGATTGAAAACCTGATCGACTGGTTACCCGCGCCGGTGCTCCCCGCATCGTAGGTTGCTGCGACCACGCTTACCAGTTCGCCTATCTGCGCAACATTCCGCGATGGCGTTATCGCAAGCGTCGAACCGGTGATCTGGATCGGAATTTGCGCCGTCACCGCCGTGCCGACGATGCTCGCCGTGACGACTTCGGTGCGATTGGTCCGGTCGGCCTTGCCGGCCAAGGCCAGCGCGCTGAAGGGTATGGTCACCGTGCCGTCCGCCTTGGAGTCGCCGGAACTGGTACCTAGTAGTCCGGTGGGCGCATTGAAGACGACTTTTTGCCCGGACACCGGCGCGCGAAAACTGTCGATGACCGATGCCGTCAGTGTGGTCGAGTTCGAGCCGTCGGTCTTGATTGACAGCGGCGAGGCACCGAGGAGCAGTGACAACGACGATGCGGTGACCGGTATCGCCATCTCCCCGGTGACGCTGGTCCCCACCACTTCCGCCGAAACGATGTCGGTGTGGTCGGTCTGGGTGGCGGCACCCGAGGCGGAAAGGGCGGAGTAGGTGATGGTGACTATCCCGCTGCCGGCGGAGGATGGCCCCGAACTGGCGGTAAGGAAATGCCCGGATCCGGATTTGACGGCGAATTTCACGGTGGCGCCGCCGACGGCCCAGCCGTTGGTGTCGACCACCGTTGCGGTGAGCGTGGTCGAAGTCGAACCGTCGGCTTTTATCGAAGTTGCCGATGAGGCCAGGATCAGCGAGGCGGCCGGCGCTACCGCGGTAGTCGTCACGGCGACGGGAATCTGCGCCGTGATATTGGTGCCCACCACTTTCGCCGTAATGGTCTCGGTGCGGCTGGCCGAATTGACCGTGCCTGAGGAAGCGAGCGCGGAGTAGGGAATGCTGACCGTTCCAGCCCCTGAGGAGACTCCCGAGCTTACGCCGAGCTGCCCGGATGTTGCGGAGAAGTCGACGGTGGCGCCGGCAACCGGCAGCTTGGTGGCATCGACCACCGTCGCAGTGATGGTGGCGGAACTCGAACCATCGGCTTTGACCGACGTTACCGACGAGGCAAGGATAATCGAAGCGGCCGACGCGGCCGGGGAGGTCGTGCTCGTCGGCGTCCCCCCGCCGCTGAGACAACCCGCCAGGCCGAGCAGCAGCAACGCCATTCCGGGAAATATCTGAAGTTTGGTGATGTTCATGTCCATTCCAATCCGACGCTAACTACCCGAACCCGGCTGGTCCGATCTCGGGCCCGCGTCATAAACGAAAGGCCGGCCTGGAAAACATCGGCCGGCCTGCGCAGCGACATCCGCAACGAACTACCAGCCGCCCGGCGAATTCGACAAGGTGCAGTCCTTGGTATCGGCCTGGGAATAGGGCAGGATGAACTTGAGTTCATTGGTCGACTCGGTCGTCCCGGTCGACACCACCACCTTCGCCCGAACCCTCGCTTGTATCCAGGACGCATATTGCTTCTGGTAGATCAGGTTGAACGTGGCGACGCCATTGGCATCCGTGGTGACCGTCGACGGCACGGTTCCAGCCGTCGAGTGCGCCGGCGTAATTGCCCCGTCGGCACTTAGGTCTTCGCCCGGATCCAGGTTGTCGTTCTCATTGACGTCCTCGTTGACTTTTGGATAGCCGAGGTTGTAGCTGGGCGCGCAGGTCACGTGATCGCGGAAGCCCGTCAAGTACTGGGTCGGAAACGCGGACAGGGTGACCAGGGCGTTCTTGACCGCGGTGCCCGCGTTATCCACCACCAGCACCGACATCGGCAGTTGATAGTTGGTGTTGCTATCCACCGAGCTGATCACGCTGGCGAAACCCAGCGAAACCGAAACGCCGGATGCATTGACAAATATCGCCTTGACGTCGCAGATGCCCGGCAACGCGGGTGTCACCGAATTATCGCAGTTGGCAGCCGTGCCCACCACGCTGGCCTTGATCTTCAACCCGCCCACGGTCGATTGCGAACCCGAGGTAAAGGTCGCCACTGCCTGGCCGCTGCTATCGGTCTTGGCGACTACCGGAGAAATTTGTTCGCCGCTGCCGGTCGGGTTCATGATTTCAAACAGTACCGCCGCGCCGCCCACCGTATTCCCGCCACCGGAAGTGCGCACCGTCGCCGTCAGGGTCGAGCTGTTACTGCTGCCGGCGGTGCTCGGGGGCACGTTGGAAATGCTCGACTGCAAGGTGATCACGCCGGCAGCCGTGGCGGGTGCGCTCAAGGCGAACAACTGGTTCAGGGTGGCCAGGGTCTTGCCTGTGGCATCGAGGGCATCGATCTGCACGCTGGCGGTTCCGGAGGAAGTTCCGCCCGAGAGGACTTCATTGACGGCATTGGCGACGGGAACCACGGTGCTGACCTTGGTGTTATTCGACCAGTTGCCCAGGGTGGTGGAAAAACGCACGCTCGCCACCGCCGTGCCCGAAATGCTCGAAGGCACGCTGACCGAGATCGCCTGCGTCCCACCCAGGGCCAGCGGGGTGGGGTTAGTCGTTGGCTGAGTCACGGCAAACGAAACGCCGACAACGGTCACGTTGATCGTAGCGCTACTGGTCAGGGTCACATCGCCGGCGGCGTTGAGCCATTCGGCAGTGACCACGACATTCCCGGCCACGGCGGGGACAAAAGTAATCGCCGGCGTCGCGCCGCTGGACAGGGTGTTGGCTACTTGCGATGTCGCAGTTCCGCTGCCTCCGCTCAGCGTTCCCTTGCCCGCCGGAATGCTGAAGCGCAGCGGCTGGCTGGCTACCCCGGTCTGGGAAGCGTCCTTGGCGGTAGCCGTCAGCGTCACCGTGCCGCCGGCCGGCACGGTCGTCAGCGAGGGCGTGAGGGCGAGCGTCGAGCCGACCACCTGGATCGGAATCTGCGCGGTGGTGGTGGTTCCGGCGACGGTCGCGACGATGGTTTCGGTACGGTTGGTCTTGTCGATCGGCGCGCCGGTGACTTTGTCCAAGGCGACGGCCGAGAATGGAATGGTGACGATGCCCGCCCCGGAGGTGAGCCCCGAACTGGTACCGAGTAGCCCTGTGCCCTGGGTAAATGTCACCGTTGCTCCGGCAACCGCGATATTGTTGGGATCGGTCACTGTTGCCGTGATCGTCGCCGAATTCGACCCGTCCGACTTCACCGTGGCGTTTGATGTGGCGACGGAAATCAACATCGAGGAAGATGAAATCTTGATCGGAATTTGTGCCGTGGCGGTAGCGCCCACGACCGTTGCCGAGACTGTTTCGGTCCGGTCCGCCATGTTGATGGCGCCGGTCGGGGAAACCGCGGAATAGGGGATGGTAACCGTGCCGGCAGCGGAAGAGACGCCGGAACTGGTGCCCAGCGTTCCAGACGAGGCGCTGAATTTCACGGTGACGCCGGCAACCGGCAAATTGTAGGTATCCAGCACATTCGCGGTAATCGTGGTCGAAGTCGATCCATCCGGCTTGACGGATGCGCTGGAACTGCCAAGAATCAACAGCAGTGCCGTTGACGACACCTTGATGGGAAGCTGTGCGCTCACGCTGGTGCCGACGACGGTCGCGGTGATGGTTTCGGTGCGGTCGGCGGCATTCACGGAACCGGTGGAGGATAGCGCCGAATAGGAAATGGTGACCTCCCCGGATGTGGATGAAACCCCCGAACTGACGCCCAGGGTTCCCCCGGTTGCGCTGAATCTTACGGTGGCGCCCGAGACCGGCAAGTTGTTGGCGTCCACCACATGCGCGGTAATCGTGGTCGAATTCGAGCCGTCCGTCTTGATCGACGCCGTGGAACTGCTGAGAATGATCGATGCCGCGGTCGGCGTGGTGGACGGCGGCGTGCTGCCCGTCGCCCCGCCGCCACCGCCACAGCCGGTCAGGCTGACCAGCGCCGCGGTCAGTGCGCCCGCGAGAAAGAGATGAAATTTGGTATTCAGCATGGCCGTTCCTATCAAAGATTGCTCTACCTGATCCCCGCCTGGATCTGCTCGTTGATGACTCGCGGCGTGATGAACACCAGCAATTCTTTTCTCGACTGGGTTCGGGTGTTGCTCTTGAACAAGTTGCCGACCACCGGGATATCTCCCAGCAACGGCACCTTGTTGGTGGTCTCCTCCTCGTTCTGTTCGAAGATCCCACCCAGTACCACCGTGCCGCCGCTCTCCACCGACACTCTGGTCTTGATGTTCTTGGTGTTGATGGAAACGCCCGACGTGAAGATTGCTCCGACCGTGTCCTGCGACACATCCAGGTCCAGGATCACCGTCCCTTCGGCAGTGATTTGCGGCGTGACAGATAGTTGCAGCACGGCTTTCTTGAAAGAGGTGATCGGTGTTCCGGTGGTGGTGAGCGAGGTGTAGGGGATATCGACACCCTGCGAAATGATCGCCAGCTTCCCGTCGGCGGTGACCACGCGGGGACTGGCGATGCCCTTGACGCGGCCGTCGGTCTCCGCCGCCTGGAGTTCCAGATTCAGGAAGCTCGCCAATCCTGATTTGAACAAGCTGACGGCGAAGGTGCTCGGCGCGGCGCCGCCCTGGATCGAAGCCGGCAGGTTGACCATGTTGGTCTGGTTCAACGGCGGTGCGGCGCCGCTGGCCCGGCCGCCGCCGGTGGTCTGGCCAGTGGCGCTGTATACGCCTTCGAGGCTGCCGCCGACCAGGCTGTAGGTGTTGTTCGAACCCAGAAAGCGGTTGCCCACGCCCAGCCCCGGCACCGTCGAACTCAGGTCGTTGTAGCCCAGACGCACGCCCAGGCTGCGGCCGAAGTTGTCTTCCGCGCTCACCACGCGCGCCTCGATCAGCACCTGCTTGACCGGTTTGTCGATCAGCGCGATCAATTTCCTGACCCGCTCCAGGTAAGCCGGAAAGTCGGTCACGAATAACTGATTGGTTCTGTTGTCGACGGTCACCACGCCCGACAGAGACAGGTAGCTGCCCCTCTCGCCGGTGGCCGCCGGCGGTGGGGCGGCGCCCGCCGGGCTGGCTGCCGCGGGCGCCGCGGCGCTGGCGGCCGAGCCCTTGGTTTGCTCGCCGGTGACAAGTTTGATCACATCCTCGGCCTTGGCATAGTTCAACTGGAATGTTTCCATGCGGATCGGCTCGGAAGTCGTCGAGGCCTGCCGCGATTTGGATTGCTCGTCGTCGCGCCGGGTGATTTCGTCCTGCGGCGCGATCCAGATGACATTGCCGGTCTTGCGCATTCCCAGACCCTTGGCCTGGAGAATGATGTCGAGGGCCTGGTCCCAGGGCACATCCTTCAGGCGCAAGGTGACGTTGCCGCCGACGGTGTCGCTGGTGATGATATTGAAATTGGTGAAGTCGGCGATGACCTGAAGCACCGAGCGGACTTCGATGTTCTGGAAGTTGAGCGACAGCTTTTCGCCCTGGGCGCCCACTCCCTGGACCAGCTTGTTGAGATTTTCCACCACCGGACGGACTTCGATGACGAACTGGTTGTCGCTCTGGTAGGCATTGTGTTCCCACAGGCCATGCGGGGTGATCAGCATGCGCACGTTCTCCCCCTGCGGCTGGGTCATGATGCTGGTCACCGGGGTGGCGAAGTCGGTCACATCCAGGCGCCGGTTCAAGTTTTCGGGAAGATTGGTCTTCTTGAAATCGACGACCAGGCTTTGCCCTTGTTGCCGAATATCGATGCCGACGTTGGGATCGGATAGGTCGACGGTTATTCGCGCCTCGCCGTTCTTGCCGCGGCGAAAGTTGATGTCGCGGACATTCTGTGTCGCCACTTGCGGCTTGACTTCGGCGAAATGCAGGATCGCCGGCCCCCCGCTCGCGGCAACGGCGGCCTTCGGCGCGAAACTGATGAGCATGGTGTTGCCTTCGACACGCGTATCGTAAGTGCTCATCTGATGCAGATTCAGCACCAGCCGGGTTCGATCGCCGACCTGGACGATGTTGATACTGCGAACGTCGCCTTCGTTGACTTGCTGCGCGTTGCGCCCGAGTCCATTGCCCGTGGAAGGAAAGTCGAAGGCGATGCGCGCCGGGTTGGCGATGCTGAAACTGGCGGGATGGGCCGCCAGGGGCTGTTTCAACGTCAGTTTGACGACGGTAACCCCGCCTTGCTGGCTGACCTGCAATGCATCGATGCTGTTCTTTGGAACGGCCCCGCCATCCGCCGCTGGCGACCCTTGCTGAGCAATAGCGCCTGGAACAATCAGACACAGCATCGACAACATGGCTGTCGCCAGCAGTCGCTTCATGATTTTGCCTAAAAGGTTCATTTCTTCGTCTCCTGTTCCTGCAACTGCAAGGTGCCGGGGCGCTCCACCCAGTCACCGGCGGAATCCTGAACCAGTTCCCTAAGATGCACTTCGGACTCGGTGATATCGGTGATCATGCCGAAATTTTGCCCCAGGTAGTTGCCGATCTTGACCAGATGCACCGCCTTGTCCGCCTTGATGACGGCATTCAGCATCTTTCCCTTCTGGATCAGCCCGACCATCTTCAGCGATTCCAGGGGATAGCCCTCGAGCGGCTCCCGGAACCGGTTGAAGTCGGGTTTGATGCCGCCCCCGCCGCCCGCTTCGACCTTCTTGTCGGGCCCGATCTTGACGGGATTGAACGGATCCGTCATCTCCGCCGCGTCGTAGGAGACGATCGGGAAAGGTTTCATCTCGGGCAGGGGTTTGACCCGGCCCTTCATGTCCCTGGTGGCGTCCTTCATCCACTGTTTCAAATCCTGATGCTCATCGCTGCCACAGGCGCCGAGCAGCAGGCTGGCGAGAACGGCCGTAATCAATGCTGGCCGGCTCATTTCTTTTCGCCCTTGGCCGGCGCGGCGCCGGTGGCCTTGGCCTGGACTGCCTTCTTCTGCTTGGCGACTTCCGCTTCATCGAGATAGCGGAAGGTCTTCGCCACCGTCGTCATGGCCAGGGCGCCGTCCTTGCCCATCGAAATGTCGATGTCGTTGAGGGTGACGATGCGCGAGAGTCTGGCGATATCCCCGGTGAAGGCGCCGAGATCATGGTAATTGCCGAGCAGCTTGATGGTGATCGGCAACTCGGCGTAAAAATCCTTGACGACTTCATTGCCCGGCTTGAACAGCTCGAACTGCAAGCCGCGCCCGACACCTGCTTGGTTGATGTCGATCAACATCGAATCCATCTCCGCCTTGTTCGGCAACTGCCTGAGCAAAGCGCCGAAGGAGCGGTCGATCTCGACCAGTTGATTGCGATACTCCTCGAGGTTCACCGCCTGCTTCTTCTTGTCCAGCCACTCTTCCTTCAGCTTGGTTTCCTGCTGTGCCTTGTTGTCCAGTTCGTCAAGCTGGTTGCTCCAGCCGAACCACCAGGCGCTGGCCAGCAGCAACAGGAGCAGGCCAGCCAGTATCACCACGCGCGGCAGTATCGGCCACAGGCCCGGATCCTTTGGATCGAGGGTCTTGAACTCCTCCTGGAGCGCCTTGAAATCGAACGTCGGCAATTTCGGCAAGGCGGGCGCTTTCATGGCTTCTTATCCTTGGTTGCGGCGCCGGCGGCCTTGCCTTTCTTATCGTCCTCGGTGGTCTGCCGAGTGATGAATACCGTCAGGTTGAACTCATTGAGGCGGCGACTAGCGACGGTCGCGACCTTGATCTCCACCAGGTCGGGGCGCTCCAGCAAGGGCGACGCCTCAAGGTTGCGCATCAGGACTGAAACACGCGAGTTGGACTGCGCATA
>Ga0172379_10004911_pt1 | contig 19206 bp, 20 predicted proteins | sample GrowelOW334metaG_FD_119756 | JGI IMG/M metagenome (GOLD analysis project Ga0172379, IMG submission 119756) | Groundwater microbial communities from an aquifer near a municipal landfill in Southern Ontario, Canada - Groundwater well OW334 metaG | ecosystem: Environmental > Aquatic > Deep...
ATCACGCAATAATGGCTAAAATAATACCGAAAACGGACGCACTAAGAGTAAAAATAATTAATTCTCAAAAGTGTTTAGGTGGTGTGAGGAAAGGGAGTTATAGGAAACTCCCGCACCAATATTAGCAGAAACAGCGACTATGCTATCTTCCGCATATCCTTCCACGGTCATAGAACCTGCACCCATTCCAATTTTTAGAAATGGATAAACAGATGGAGTGACTTCGAATTCTTTAATTATGTCAAAACCGAATTCCATCAAATCTTTATTTACACCATCAAAAACGGCTTCATCGTAAGAGATTAAAGACAGTGTTCCTTGAAACTTTACTCCTCCATCAGTACCGCTACCAACCTTAAATTTTAAATCCTTGTAATTATTATCACCTTCAATTGTTCCTAATAGAGGAGCATCCATTGTTGTAGTGCTTTTTGCAGCCCCATACTCAACACCCACATACATATCCGCCATTGCAACACCTGAAATCATACTACTCGTTAACAAGCCAAGTAAAATTTTGTTTTTCATAAAACGCCTTTTGTTCAAATTGACCAAAGTGTATTCAATATGACCTTTGCATCTTCTTATTATTGACTAAATTATCTCATTTTGACCAAAGGTTTAAATTTTATGGAAGTTTGGGAAAAAGTCAATTATCTTTTAGATGAAAAGAAAATCACAAAACAAGAATTTGCACATAAGCTCGTAGCACTAGAGCCAAAGCTAAAAAGGACAGGGGAGTCCCCATCGACCCAAACAATTTTGGGTTATTTGTACGGCAAGCGAGAACTAAAAGTAGAACTCATACCCTACATAGCCGAAGTGTTGGGAGTTGATGAACAGGAGCTTTTTCGTTTTGATATCGAGTATGCAACCGAATACAATATGCGCTATTCAAAAGATGCACGGGAAATTTTGGATTTACTTCAATATACCCCAAAGCCGATGCTAGAACAGATCAAAACTGTAATGCGGAAGTTTAAAAAAGCGTATGAAGAGGGGATGAGAGAGTTGTAGGGCTAATAGACAAAATAATTTCCATTTTAGAACGCTATAAAAGTATATTTGAAGAGTTTGAGGGGGAAAATTACCCTCTCAATGACATTTTAATGGTTCGATAAGCTCCCGACGAACGGAATTTCTTGGTATTTTTAATACTAAATAACATCCCTAGAATCAGGTGCCCTATCTGGTGCATTTTTCAGAAGATTTATTGCATGAGAGCGTGAACCTAAAGCAGATCTCTCTATCAAATATTCTTCCGTTCGTAGTGATGCTAATTTTTCACTCAAGGCAGTGATAATAAACTGATTAATAGATACATCCCCTTTGAATGTTTCAATTTCCTGTCGATAATAGTCAGGAATTCTGAGTGCGAAATTCATAATGTGCCTCCTATTTGGCGTAATAAATCTTTTGGTATCATTACTTTGATACCCATATGTTTTTCAACGTTAGCAAAATCTTTGAGATTATAAGTGATAATGGCATCCGCACCCGCGTTAAAAGCAGTTTCCAAAACCATATCATCTTGCGAATCACGTAAAAAAGGTCTCCATAAAAAATTAATCTTCTGATGATGTGAAATCAGACATAAATCATCTATAAATTGATTAATCTCTTCGTCCCTTAAATTGCCAATTTTTTCTTTATTTGATGGATGTTTCAAAACAGCTTCAATTTCTACCGTTAATGTATTAGAAATGACATTGATTTTTTCTTCCGTCTCAAAAAGATATATAAGTAGCGCATTCGCCGCACCATTTCGACTCATCAATGCTGCTACGATGACGCTGGTATCCAAAACTATTTTCATAGTGATATTATATACAATATCGTTTTAATGTCAAGATTACTACAAGAATAATTGCCAAAAACGGTAGCAAAAATTATTTCGATTTTAAAACGCTATAAAAGTATGTTTAAAGAGTTTGAGAAAGAGGGGGTTTGAGGGGGAGGAAACTACCCTCTCAATGAAACTTTAATGGTTCAACAATGCCTCAATACGCACCAACGTCTCCTCTACCCCGATGATCGCCATAACGCTATCCAATCCAGGACCTGAAAGTTTCCCCATTAGGGCAATACGTAATGGCTGTCCAATTTTCCCAAATCCGATTTCAAGCTGCGCCACAACCGCTTCCATCACATGGTGATAATCACTGGGCAAGTGGAGTTCTGACGTATTCTTCAACGCTGTAGCAAAGGCTTCTAAGATAGCTTTGCTCTCCTCTTTGTACCCTTTCTTCAATGCTACTTCATCATACTCGGCAGGGCAAGCCAAAATCTCAGTGATAAGGGTTGCCATCTCCAATAAGGTTTTAGCTCTCTCTTTGACCGCATCGAGGAGAATCTCTTTTTTATCGTGACTCATTAACATTACCCCATGAAATTCGAGGAGTTCACACAGCTTCTCGTTGGGGGTATTTTTGATCGTATGGGCGTTAAGCCAATCAAGTTTGTCGGTGTTGTAGACCGATGCCGAACGGTTGATGTCGCTTGGATCGAAAAGTTCTAACATCTCTTCCATCGAAAAAATCTCTTGATCGCCGTGACTCCAACCCAAACGGACGAGAAAATTCAACAATGCTTCAGGGGTGTACCCCATTGTTTTGTACATCATGACATCGGTTGCACCATCACGCTTGGAGAGTTTCTTTCCTTCGCTGTTGTGGATCATCGGAACGTGAAAAAACTTCGGCAATGGGAATCCTAAGGCTTCATAAACGACGATTTGTTTTGGGGTGTTACTGAGGTGATCGTCGCCACGAATAACATCCGTTACCCCCATAAGAGCATCATCGACTGCAACGACGAAATTATACGTAGGAGTACCATCGGCTCGTGCAATGATGAAATCATCCAAACTATCCGCTACATTGAAAACGACATCCCCTTTGACCCCATCGTGTACCGTAACAGAACCCTCCAACGGTGCTTTGATACGAATAACAGCTTCACGACCCTCAGGAGCTTCCCCCGTAAAATCGCGGTAACGGTTGTCATATTTTGCTCTCTCTTTACGCTGTGTTTGCTCTTCACGAAGTGTTTCTAGCTCTTCTTTGGACATATAACACTTATACGCCTTCCCCTCATCAAGAAGCTTTTGAGCATACTCTTGATAAATACTCAAACGGCTAGATTGGTATTCAATCACACCGTCATGCTCCAAACCAACCCATTTAAACGCTTCCACAATCGCCAATGCTGCCGCTTCATCGTTACGGCTAAAATCGGTATCTTCGATACGGAGAATGAATTTCCCTCCGTTACGACGTGCCCAAAGGTAACTCAGAAGTGCGGTACGTAAACCGCCAATGTGCAAATATCCCGTTGGACTCGGAGCGAAACGTGTTACTATCATAAATAATCCTTTTTTGATTTCCTAATTTTAGTTGAGGCTAGGTTAAAAGCGGGTAAAATAGGCGATTATCACAAGGAGCTTTAATGCGTTCACTGCTACTGGCATCACTACTACTCACCTCACTTTGGAGTGCACCTATTGGTGGCGTCTCCGTGTTGGTAAAAGATAGCCCTATCACGCTGTATGAAGTACAACAAGAGATGAAGCAAAGCGGTACCACTGCCGAGCAAAGTATCGATACCCTTATTCGTAAAAAACTAGAACAATTGGAAGCGACGGAGAAAAAGATTACCGTTAGCTCCGCCGAGGTTCAAGAAGAGATGGAGAGGATGGCAAAACAAAATAATTTACCATTGGAAAAATTTTTGGATGCTATGCAAACCACACGAGGAATTAGCCAAAGCGATCTAACGGCTAAAGTCCAAGAGAGCGTTCGAAGTCAAAAACTTTATAGCGCTATCGCTTTTTCCAAAATGGCTCAGCCGACAGCATCCGAAGAGGCTGAGTATTATCAACTGCATCTCGATGAGTTTTCACGCCCTGACAAATATGATGTTACCACCTACTTCTCAACGTCACACGAAGCGTTACAAGCGAAAATTGATGATCCTATGCGCAATATTGAGAGTGTCAATTTCAAAGATGAAAAAATTCCCGGAGCTTCTATTAATCCTCAATTGGCTCAAATTCTCAATAAAATCGAAGTCGGGAAGTTTAGCCCTATCATCCCCAATGGCAAAGATAGTTTTATGAGTTTTTATATGAAAGACAAGCCCAATATTATCACTGAAAATCTCGATACCGTTCGACCTCAAATATCAAATGCGATTATGGGTGAAAAACGAAATCAAGTATTAAACGATTATTTTACGCGGTTACGTTTAAGCGCGGATATTAAAACGGTACGATTACCTGAATAAACCCGTGATAGAGCCCTTACTGCTCCATCATATCATTCAAAATATCGAATAGTTCGGCACTCGCTTTTTCTGCCGCTTCGAAACAATCGGTAATCGCTTTTGTGTTGCGAAGCTGATCCTCTTTTAGTAATGTCATCGCTTTATTAACTTCTGCATGTACTTGTCTATGGGGCTCTAATAGTTTGCCGTATGCTACTGTTGCTGAGAACTCTGCTCGACCATCTCCATTTTCATACCAATGCCCCAAGGCGCACTCATGATGATCACTAAACTCTTGAGACACTTTCCCCTCAAATCCTGCTGCATACGCATTACTTTTAAAAATCATATGATCAATTTTTGCCATATTAGCAAATATTTCATGACTAATTGATTGATTGTCTTTTTTAATTTTATCCACATTATCAATCAGGATTGCCATAACTTTTTTAAATTGATCTAACTTTTGAACAGAATCAGTTGCATATTCTTCTACTCTCTCGCTATTTTCTAGCATCCCTATCGAGTTTTGTTTTAATATACTAATATTGGCTTCCACTTCACTTGTTGCTTTTTGCGTTCGCTCCGCAAGCTTTCGAACCTCATCCGCTACAACAGCAAATCCACGTCCATGTTCACCCGCCCGCGCTGCTTCAATGGCAGCATTAAGTGCCAATAAATTAGTTTGATCCGATATATCTTTAATCAAGGTGATAACATTGGCAATTTCGCTCACATTATGATTAAGTTGTTGGGAATTTGTCCGTGAATCATTAATCATTTCAGTAATATTCACCATACTACTCATAATTCCATCGGTTTGACAACTAACATCGTCTACTACACTTCCAGTATTCTGATTGAGAGAATTAACATCATGCAAGTTTTTAATGTTCTGCTCCATCGACTCACGTAGACTACCAGAATTTGAAATAGACCCTTTAATCATCTGACGAGCCAGTGTCAAAGACATCTCATTTTTCTTCATTTGAACGTCCGACTCACTTTTCGCCTCTATCGCCTCATACGCCCGACGTTCTTCAGCTTGCGCTATTTTTTGTACCTTCTCAATAAAAACATTGAAACTTTTTGCGGCTTTTCCAATTTCATCATCCGAAGTAACACGAAGGCGTTTTGTAAGATCAGCATCTCCACTTGCCAACTCTTGAGCAATATCATCCAAATTTTGAATGGGTTGAATTACAGCACGTCGGATAATAATAATGAGTAAAATCAATATGATGACATCAAATACGGACATAATCATCACTTGACGTAATAACGAGTCCTTCGATTGACTAATAATGGCTTCTACCGCTTCAAGTTTTTTTCCTGAAAAAGCATATCCAACTTCCTCTCCCGAAAAATCTTTGATGACAATAGGATTAATATAATAGTTCTTCGTCGTAAAAGAACCTGCTTTAGGGTCAAATTCAGTATTCTTAAGCTCTGCCAAAAACCCTTTATCAACACTATCTTCTTTTACAGCAAGGGTAAAACTTTTACCTATTTTTGGGGCATCCTGAAGTTCAAGTGCGTGCTCTAAAAAGCGGTTATCCAGTACGATGATAATTTCGGTTCCAAAATTCTTTCGTAAGTCTGTAATCACCGAATTAAGACCCTGCATAAACTCTACTGAACCCACATATTCCCCACCTGAAATAATAGGGGAAATACCACGAAGTTCTAATCCACCGACACCTACTTCAATCGCTACTAGTGGCTTTTTTGTCTCTTTAACCGTTACAATTGTTTTACGGAAACTGCTTAAATCATCACCGAATTTCTCTGGTTTCCAGACACGGACGAAGCTATGTACATTTCGATCATGTACATGAATTTTAACACTGCCAAATTTCGTAGAATTTTTATACTCAGCTGAGAGATCTTGAAGATTTCGTATCACACCTTCTCTATCATTACTTATTAACCCATTAGCTAGGGAACTATTTTTTGAAATACTAATAGCATTAGTCAGACCAACACTCTTTTTCGATTCAATCGCTTCCTCAAAAACAGTCTTCATCTCTTTGGATTGAGTTTCATAAACATCTTTTTGAAGCTGCGCAATAGAAAGCCAATAGTTAATCAAAACCGCTATAAACCCGATCACAATCGATGCAATCAGCGGAATATGTACTTTTTGTCCAATACTTAAGTTATTCATCACTATTCCTTCTAAAATCTATGTAAGAACAGTGTAATCAATTATTTCTAAAAAGGGTTTTAAAGAGGTGCGAAAAGGAGAAGATATAACAGCGATTAGCCGTTATAATTTTCGAGGTACTTTGTATCGAAGTTATTATTGATGAAATCAGGGTTTTTCATCATTTTTTGATGAAATGGAATCGTTGTTTTGATTCCTGTGACGGTAAATTCACTCAATGCGCGGTGCATACGAGCAATCGCATCGTTACGATCTCTTCCATACACAATGAGTTTTCCAATCATCGAGTCATACGTCGGAGGAACCATATATCCTGCGTGGACATGCGTATCGATACGAACATTACGTCCACCTGGTGCAATCCACTGGGTGATTTTACCAGGGCATGGCAAAAATTTAATAGGGTCTTCTGCCGTAATACGACATTCGATAGAGTGACCGCTCAGAATAACGGTATCTTGCGATGGCAAAGCTTCACCCTCTGCTACACGAATCATCATCTCGATAAGATCCAATCCGCTTACCATTTCAGATACCGTATGTTCTACTTGAAGACGAGTATTCATCTCCATAAAATAGAAATTTTTATCGGCATCAAGAAGGTATTCAAACGTCCCCGCACCCTCGTATTTAATAAACTTCGTTGCACGAACTGCCGATGCGTGAAGCTCTGCTCGGATTTCAGGAGTCAATGCGACTGCAGGAGACTCTTCAATGAGCTTTTGATGACGACGTTGCATCGAACAGTCACGCTCACCGATGTGCAATACATTACCATGGCTATCCGCAATGATTTGTACTTCAATATGACGCGGGTTTTTGATGAATTTTTCCATATAGATGGTTCCATCGCCAAACGCCGTAATTGCTTCTGCTTCTGCTGCTAAAAAGGCGTTCTCAATACCGCCCTCTTCTTCAACAACGCGCATACCACGTCCACCGCCACCTGCTGCTGCTTTGAGAATGATAGGGAAACCAACCTCTTTGGCACGAACACGCGCTTCAGCGATGTCTTTGATTGCACCGTCAGAACCAGGGACAACAGGGACACCCGCAGCGATCATGACATCTTTAGCTTTGGATTTATCCGACATCATGACCATCACTTCAGGAGTCGGTCCGATAAATTTAATCCCGTGATGGGTACAAATCTCTACGAAATGCTGATTTTCACTCAAAAAGCCGTATCCCGGAAAAATGGCATCACAATTACTAATTTCTGCAGCAGCAATTATAGAGGGGATGTTTAGGTAACTGCTCGAACTTGGTGCGGCACCGATACAAATAGCAGCATCCGCGAGCTTAAGATAAGAAGCATCTTTATCCGCAGTCGAATAAACGGCAACAGCTTCTTTGCCCATCTCTTGAATTGTACGAATGGCACGAAGAGCGATTTCCCCGCGGTTTGCGACTAAAATTCGTTTAATTTCCGCCATAATTAAAGCTTTTTAACAGAGTACAACGGCATATCGTATTCAACCGCTTGTCCATCAGACTTGAGGATCTCAAGGATTTCACAGTCAAACTCAGCTTCAAGCTCATTCATTATTTTCATTGCTTCTAAAATTGCAACAACTTGCCCTTTTTTAACACGATCACCAACTTTGACAAAAGCCGCTGAATCAGGAGAAGGGGAAGAATAAAATGTCCCAACCATAGGTGATAAAATCGCGTCACCAACAACAGGAACATTTACTGCTGGCGCGTCAAGAGTAATCGGTGCAGCAACAGCCATAGGAGCTGCCATCATAACAGGGGCAGCAACAGTACCGATATTTTTTTCCAATTCAATTGAAAAAGTATCCGATGTAATTTTTAATTTTGACAATGTACTTGTATCAAATTCTTGCACAAGTGCTTTAATATTGTTAATATCCATGAGGTTCATGAGTAAATCGCTCCTAAAAGTAGGGTAATAGATGTGTTATACTACCACAAATAAAATTAATAATGGATACGACAATGGGTCTCAAAAGTGACGGATGGATTCGGAAAAAGGCATTAGAAGAGGGGATGATTTCTCCATTTTGTGAGGATCAAGTGGGAGTTGGAGTCGTCAGTTACGGGCTTAGCTCGTATGGGTACGATATACGGGTAACCGATGAATTTAAAATTTTTACCAATCTCAATTCCACGGTCGTTGACCCCAAACATTTTGACGATATGAATGTGGTTGATTTCAAAGGGGATGTTTGTATCGTCCCCCCTAACTCATTTGCATTAGCCCGCACCGTGGAATATTTTAAAATTCCTCGGGATGTCTTGGCTATTTGTTTGGGAAAATCAACCTATGCACGGTGTGGAATCATCGTGAATGTCACACCGTTTGAACCTGAGTTTGAGGGGCATATTACTATTGAAATTTCAAATACGACTCCATTACCTGCCAAGATCTATGCCAACGAGGGGATTGCACAAGTACTCTTTTTGCAAGGAGATGAGATGTGTGAAAGAAGCTATAAAGACAAAAGCGGCAAGTACCAAGGTCAAGAGGGGATCACTCTTCCACGTATTTTAAAATAAAAAATGGTAAAATCTCTATAAATTTATTTCAAGCCTTTAAGGAGCACCTATGTTACATGAATACCGTGATGTTATTACCCATATGAAAGAGAACAATGCGGCAAATGCCCATTTCTTAAAAATTTTTGATCGCCACAACGATCTTGACAATCAAATCACCAAAGCTGAAAACGGTGAAGTTCCAATGACCGATATGGAATTAGAAGTTCTTAAAAAAGAAAAACTACTTCTTAAAGATCAAGCGTATGCGATGATTATCGATTACAAAAAAGAGCATAGCCTTTAAATTTCTCCCATCTTTCCCGACTAGCTCGGGAATCTACTTCCATTTTTCTTTTTTTGTTTCTCCCTTTTGAGTCAACTTTTAGCTTTTCAATGTTAGCATTGCTTCAATTCTACCCCACAATTGCATTCGAGGAGAAATTCATGGATTCCCAGTCAAGCTTTACTAAATTAGCCGATTTTGGACGTGCTCTTTTGACAAAACCAACATTAAGTGAAGGGTTACCTATCATTTCTGAATACGCCAAAGGGGTTAGCGGTGCACAGCGATGCTCTATTTTTATTCGTAATGCTGAGAATAGGACTCTTTGGACAACACTTGCTGATGAGACAGATCCTATTATTATTCATGAAGATGATGGTATTGCTGGTCATACGATCAAAGAGGGAAAACCACTGCTCATCAACGACCCATATCGCGATGAACGTTTTTTATCCTCGATTGATGCTAGGACAGGGTTTGTCACCGAAAATATCGCCTCTGTCCCTATCTTTGATTCGGCTCGTCATATTATTGGAGTTTTTCAATTGCTGAATAAACCCGATGGATTTAGTGCTGCCGATTCCAAGTCAATGATTTTCTTTGCCCACTATATCAGTACTTATCTCGAGTTGGCTCTTTCCTACGATGCCCAAGGAACACTCCTTAAAAAGGAACAATATGAGCATTGAAGTCTACCAACGAATTGCCGATTTTGGGAAAAAACTAGCACTTCTTAGCACCGTCGAAGCTACGCTTCCTGCTATTGCTGAGGAAGCAAAAGCAATTATTGCGGCGGAGCGATGCTCTATTTTTATGATTGACCGTGATATTAATATGTTATGGACGAAACTAAGTGATGGAATTGGGCGTATTGCTATCGGATTGGACTCTGGTATTGTAGGGCTGTGTGCCACAAGTGAAAAACCTCAAATTTCGAATCACCCATACGAAGATAGCCGATTTATGGCAAAAATTGATGAAAAAAGCGGTTTTATTACCCGAAATATTTTGGCCGTTCCTATTTTTAACTCCAAACAAGCCGTTATCGGAGTAATTCAACTCCTGAATAAATATCATGGAGACTTTACCGAAAGTGACGAAGGAATTATGAGTTTTTTTGCAAATTATGTGAGTGGTGCCTTGGAATTGGCACTGTTGATGGAAGAGAATCAGAAGTAACTTTTCCGTTCGTGGTGAGCTTGTCGAACCATGAAAACCCTTCGACAGGCTCAGGGCGAACGGGGAAAAAAGACTACAACAACTCCCTCTTCATCCAGTGACTCAGCACATATAATCCCCATGTATGTTGTTTGAACTTCCCACGTTTCGCCATTTCAATGTACTTATCAAGCTCAAGCGGATGAAATAATCCCGTCTGAGTATTCACCTCTTTAATCAATTTTAGTCTATCGGATGCGATAAGCCATTCCATATAAGGGTTTGCAAAGCCTTTCTTCTTTCGGTTTAGAATCTCGTCACTCAAATACTTTTTCCCTATCTCTTTGAGCAAATACTTCGTCCCCCCCTCTCCCAGCTTCATTTCATGCGGTAATCCAAAAATTGCTTCCCCCAATGGTTGATCAAGGAATGGGGCGCGAGCTTCAAGGGTGTGTGCCATGGAGACGCGGTCAAGCTTCGTCAGGAAATGTTCCCCTACAAACAGTTTTAAATCAATCGCACTGTACCAATGGGAAGGGTGGGAATAGTTACTTTGCTCAAATTTTTCTCGATAGAAGTTCAAAAAACGAAGCGATTCATTATCCCGAACATTAGCACGCAAAAGGAGATTTTGCTGTAAATCGGTAAATTTCTCCCCCGATGTTCGAAAGAGCAACGTCTCATCAAAGATTCGTTTGTACCACTCCCACTCACGGTTCATTGAGAAATTGCTGTGAAAATATTTTTTGAGCCAATTTTTATGGGCAAGGGTGGAAGTTTTTTCGATGTCAAGGTACTCAAAATACTGCCGATACCCCAAGAAAAGCTCATCAGAGCCTTCACCGCTCATGATAACTTTATACCCCTCACTCGCAATACGCTTCATCAACAAATACAAAGGCAATGCAGCAGGATCATTAAGAGGTTCATCCATCTGCTCTAAAACGGTATCCAGATTTTCATCGAAATCAGTACGTGAAATCACGACTTCGGTATTTTTCAATCCTAAATATTCCGCCGTTGTACGCGCATTCTTCCGCTCATCGTACCCCGCATATTCATCGTAGCCCAAAGTAAACGTGGAAAGTTTTTTCCCTTGGTGCGCTGCAATAGCACAAATCATCGCACTGTCAATCCCCCCTGAGAGAAGTGCGGCGATAGGGACATCAGTATCAAGCCGTTTTTCAATACTGTGATGAAGAAGTGTTTCAATACGATTGTCATTCGTACGTGGTATATCCAAAATATCATAATAACTCTGTTTTGTAATTTTTCCTCTCTCGAAACAAAGCCACTCACCACTCTCTAATTTCTCAATCCCCTCATAAAAAGTATGGGGAGGCGTTGGGGCTAAAAAAGAGAGATAGGAACGCATCGCTTCATTGTTCATTTTGATCGACGATAAGAAGGGTTTAATCGCTTTGATCTCCGAAGCAAAAATAAAAGTTGCTGCGTTATGATAATAAAACATCGGTTTTTTACCTGCACGATCACGGACGAGATAAAGCTTTTCTCCATCCATAAGGGCAAAAGCAAACATCCCATCCAAACGACTCAAACACTCAATCCCCCACGTTTGATACGCGGCTAATACCACCTCTGCATCGCTGTGTGTTTGCCATTCAAACTCCTCCAGTTCAAGGCGCAATCGTTTGTGATTGTAAATTTCTCCATTGAAACTAAGGAGTAACTTTTGATGTCGTAACGGCTGGTGAGAACGCGCATGCGTATCGGTAATCGAGAGACGCTGATGCGCTATAAAAAGTCCTTGCTCTTCAATAATCCCGCAATGATCCCGTCCACGATGAGCAAGAGTTGCAAGTGCTACTCGCGCTTTCTCTGCTGTATAGTCACCGATTATTCCAAATACTCCGCACACGCATCCCCTTTTTATAGTATTTTTACGACAATTATACGCTATCATTGCCTAACTATAATTTGACATAAAGCGTATATACTGATGATACCTGTTTCAACGTCTCAAAAACAAGTCGTTATGAATTTTTTCGAGAACGATATTAAAATTGTCAAGAAGTATTTTAATGCTATTGGTTTTGATTTTGATGAAGAATTTCAATTTGATGTTTTTAAAGAGTTTATTTACTCTGCAGCTGGAATGTTTAGAGATCTTGACCCCACTATTTATAATCAGAATTTAATTAATAAATTTAAAACTATCCGCTTTCTACACGAAAAATACGCTGATTTTGAACAACGAAGTTCCTACGCCTCACACGTCTATATGAGGAATTTTTTAGGAGCACAAGAAGGATACGTCAAAGAAAAAAAAGAGTTTGAGACGCTCAAAGGAGAACTTCAGATGCTCATGGCGAAAGAAGAAGTTTTAACAGCCAAGCGTAAAATCATGGAAATTGAAGCACTTACTATTGCTAAAGAGCATCAAAAAGAGTTTGAAATTGATCTCAAACGCGTCCGTCGGGAGCAAGTGGATACCATCCACACGATCGGAACCCATCGTAGCGAACTCGAAGAACATCAAGCCAATCTTAAAGCCTTTGAAGAGTTACACAAAGAGGAGTTTTTAAAATGTTTCAATGAAATTAAAGAAAAGATAGCTTTTCAATTTACCGAAGCACTCAACTATTTTGGATTCGATTTTAACGAAACACTTTTCCACGACTCAGAACGCTCAGGTCCCATCCAGCGGTTCAAAAAAGAAGCAGGGATAAAAGGAGATCTTAATCTCTGTAAATACGTCGAATATTATTTACGAAGCGTTATCTCCGAAGCCCTTGCTGATAGTAAACACAAAGAGCGGTTATTGATTGCAAAGAAGTATTGTGAGAAACAAACTAAAAAATCAGGATTTTCTTTCTAATCTCCTCTTTTTAATCACGCTAGAGGGGTGTGAAAGAGTAATTGAGAGGAGTCCTTATTTATGACTAATCGTCTTCAATGTTGCACTAATCTCGCTATGTTGCTCAAGCGTTAAAGCAAAACTCGAATCCATCATTTTGTCCAAATGGTTCATTTCGGTAAGAGTAATCCCCAATGGATCTTTCTTCGCCACTTTTGCTACGCCATCTGCTATCGTAACATTATCAAGTTTTTTACCCGAATGACGAAGGAAATAAGTAAGGAAATATCCCCCTACGTGATCTTTTTCGATTGCTACTACCGCCCGTGTCGCCTGAGAATTCTCAAAAGAGAGAGAAGGGATAAGAATATAAAAATCCTCCATACTCAAATATCCAATATAAATTTTGGTATAAATATCATGATACCGCTGTGTCGCAGGTTTACGGAAAAAATCCCAATCGATAGGAGTTCCATTACGCAAAGAGCGAACCATCCATGATAACGTCGCATAATATTTAAAGGACGATGTTCGAATCTCTTGGGCGTGGGCAATTTTATCACTCTCCACACAAATCATAGGCGCACGTTGGGAGTTTGTACTTAGTCGCTCCAACAAATGAGCAGCACTATAGGGCTTGGTAAACCAAACGCTCGCATACGGTGGAAGTTCCGTTGTCCCCGTTGCCCCATCGTTGAGAACCAAAATGGAGCGAACGTTATAGCGAGGAAATAATACCTCTAGCAGTGCCCGTTTTTTACGAAGCCGTTTTTTGAGATTACTCACCGATTTCACCAACGTCATCTCGATGAAATAAAGCTCTTTATCGGTAAATAGTAACCCGTCGAATTCCCCAATCTCTTTGTGCCGTGCACGATAGATAATCTGCCCTTTCCAGCTCACCGAGAGAGCATCACTTTGCGCATGGGTACGGCTTTTGTGGGGACCTTTGATAATAAACTGCTTTATTTTCGGTTCATTGGTAGCAAATCGGAGAAGTTTTTCGTAGATGTAATTTTCATACACCTCCCCCTCAAATGATCGAAAGGCACTCACATAACTTTCATCCTCCATGGTAAGCCCTTTGGCTTGCAGGGATAGGAGGTGGTCAATATTGTAGTCATAGTAAAGAAGATTATCCCCGAGATCTTCATCTCCATGGGGGATTACGGTAGCATTAATAGTTAGCAAGGGGAGCCTTTTTACCTGTGTTTAGGCATGCTGACAATGCCCACCGTATTTTAGCGAAAATAATAAAGTTAGAAATTAAAAGAATTCTATATCCTCCTCATCTCCCAAATCCACTTCCGTTCCTGTTATAATTGATTCTATTTGCATACACGAACTAAAAAAGGAAGCATCAAGATAATGAATATCCAACGCATCTTTAATCTCAAAAATATGATGTACCCATGCGGTGAGATCATTTTTAAGCCCCTCTAAGAATATTAGCACATTAGTACGTTTGATCTCATCGTTTGCGAGAATATAACCATGTGTTTTCAAAAGTGTCGAAAGAGAAACGATGGCGTAAGAGAGCCCTGAAAATTCATACAAAGCACTAATAGCATTACTATATGCCCCTAAAACTTCATTTGCAAAATTATAAAAATTTTCTTCACTCCCCTCTTGAGAGAGGGTATTTTCCCACGATGTCCACTCCCTCTGCGCTTCATAAAGATCATGAATTTCCCCATATGCATCGGCGTCAAGCGTTTGGACATAATCCCCTGCCATCACTTTATGGATAAAACTTTCTCTCAGAACCTGATGCTCCGCCGCACCAAGGGCACGGTTAACTTTTGGTTCACATGCGATAGCAACTATTAACTCTTCTTTTTTATGCTGCACGTGGGAATCATTCACTATCGAAGAGACTAATGGGATACGAAATGCCGCCATCTTTTTCGTCATCAAACACCCATCTCCCAACCCACGAATCAAATGATCAATCATTTCATTATGTTTTATCGGCTTTTGCAAGGGAGCTTGAATAAACATATCATCAAAACTCTCTTCAATAGTAATCGTTACCATCGCTCCACTTTTGACTTCATGCCGAAGTAGTTCGTATAGCAATTCAATGACTCTATCAATATTGTTACACATTCTAGTTCGTGCACACTCAAATCTCATCAATAACCACATCCCAAAATCCATAATTGCATCCATATTATGAATCTCAAAAACTGTTTTAAAACTACGAACCTCTTCGCCAAAAGGATTAAGAGCAACTGATGTAGAACGCGTTACCCTCTCCTTTCCCCCTAGAGAAATTACTCCAGCATAACTTTGCAGTTTTAACCGAATCAACTCTTTATCAATTGGTTTTCGAATATAAGCTGCTACCCCGATAGCTGCCATATTCTCTTCCATCTTCGGATCAATGACTGCCGTTACCGCCATAATAATCGTCTTTGGATAGCGCTCTTTAATGATCTTTGAGGCTTGAAATCCATCAAGTCGCGGCATCATTACGTCCATCAAGATGATATGCGGGCGTAATGCGTCACACTGCTCAACCGCATCATGACCATCAACTGCTTCGTAAATTTCAAATTCGCTAAGTTTTCGACAAATTGCCCGCAATACCAACCTATTATCTTCTACGTCATCAACAATTAATAGCTTTATTTTTTCCATTCAACACTCTCCTCTTCAGTTTTTATCATCGGAATTTTCAGGGTAAAACAACTCCCCTCACCAAATACAGAAGCAACTTCCAACGTCATCCCCATCCCTTTGGCGTACTCACTAACGATACCAAGTCCCAATCCTGTTCCCATGTCATGCACACCAACCTGCTCAAACGGCTCAAAGATGTGATCTAGCTTATCTTCAGGAATCCCAATGCCACTATCATCAACTTCAATGTAACACGCATCCGCCTCTAAATGAACGTAAAGCCTCACGTATCCCCATTCCGTAAACTTAATCGCATTGGAGATGAGATTCGTCATAATTTGACGCAACCTCAATTCATCGCTTTGAATATACAACAAAGCATCAGGAACCTCAAGGAGATACTCTAGCGCCTCTTTTGTATTAAGTGCGCTGGTCGTCTCATATATATCTCTCACCAATGCTGTAACCTCGGTAGATGCCATCAGATAGTGCTCTTTTCCTGCACGAAGTTTCGCCATGTCTAACAATGAATTAATCAGCTGTAACAAATGCAACGAATTTTTATGGGAACGCTGAATATACATATGTACCAGATCTCGACTCTCTTCATCATCCATAATCTCATCAAAACTTTCCAACGCACTGTCAGTGAAATTAATAATAGCATTTAACGGCGTACGCAGTTCATGAGAGACTTGATCAAAAAATTTATTTTTGGCTTCAAGTGTTTTGTCCGCCATTTTTTTGGCTTCCATTACTTCAGTTATCTCATGCGAAAGGGAAAAAAATTCAATAATTCTTTTCTCATGATCTTGAATAGGGATAAATGACATATCCAAATAATGAGCCCCCCCTAATTTATCCGCAATCTCAAAAGTTCCTTTATAGATTTTACCGCTTTGCACCCTCTTCCAGATAGCATCATGACTTTCATCGCTCACATTCACCCCACGCAAAACGGAAAAATGACGACCACTCAATTCACCCTTTCCATACAGCATCATTTCACTCAACGCTCTATTGGCATAGGTAATCGTCCCTTTTAAATCGCATTTAAACACTAATGTTGAGGCTTCAATTGCTTTGTCATATTGGGCAAGCAAAAATTGCGTTTTATTCCGATCCTCAACACTGCTTTTGATCCCTTCTTCAAGGGTGGTCTTATACCCCATAATATCGGTTACATTCGTTAATGTAGCAATATACATATCACTTAACGGCTCCAAAGCGTTAAGGGTGATATTAAACGTATTCAAGATATTGTCTTTCATCACCCCAATACTGTAATGCCCTTTCGTCCCTTCCAAAATCGTTTCAAACCATCGCTTATCTTGATACCCTTCGTAGACGTAACCAAACTTTTCAATTTTTTCAAATAATGATGAGAAATAAAACGGCTCTAAAGAACGCTCGATATAGGGCTTAAAAAAATTCAAAAAAGAGGTATTCGCATCAACAACACTCTCTCCGTCCGTAATAACGATCATATCGGTAGTAGCATTAAAAATATTTTTGTAGTAACGATGCACTGGATCATTCGAACGTAAACGTTCCTTCAGTTGCTCTTTTAGCGTCAATGAATCTATTGGCACAGAAACACTCCCTGTTATTTTTGTATCTTCACTATCTTACCACACTTTTATTCCTCGTTGAATAAGGAAGATGTTATACTTCGCAAATGCAAAAATATATCCCAACCGATGATCAAATCCGCACACAGTTTGTCACCTCGTTGATGAACTATTTCAAAATCGAAGAGGACGTTTTCTTGCGCTCTCACATCGATGAGTTGATTCGCCCTATCAGCACCAATCGCTACAGTGAATTTCTCCGTCGTCTCTCTAGTCGTGATTTTTCTTACAAAACAGGGATTGAAAAAATATCATTGATTTCCCATGAACTTCTGGAAGAACAACGCTCCCCTCTCGAACTTGAAGCCTACGAACGGGCGCAAAAACTTTATGCCCTGATGTACGATTTACGTCGCAGCATCACCGATGAACGTAACCGCGAACAAAGTGCCATAGAGCGGTTTGAAAATGTCCGTTTCACCTCGATCAAAGAGGCAGGTTCTACAGAGCCATTATTGGACTCACTTGACATTGAGGTAATTCGAATCCTCACAAAACGGTGGATTTATGATTATGTCTCGCTGGATCGGGGGCTTTTTGAGGGACGCGTTGCACATGAGTACACCTTATTGCTCCTAGAACGCCAACGACAACGGGCACAACCCTCTATCGCCACCCCAACCAAACGAGTCATTACGAGAAAACCTAAATGATAGGAATCCCAACTTCTCTCATCGACCATGATGATTTAAGTCTATTAGAACGCGCATTGATTCCCCTTATTATCCGTCATGGATTTATTTGGGGATCATTACCAAAAGCATTAAGTGCTTCATTTCTAGCTGAACTTTTACGCCACAGCTCTCGAGAAGTGGTCGAAGCACTTGATAGCCTCGTTGTCAAAAAGATTCTCAAAACAACCCGTGAGAAAACAGCCGATGGAGTAATGATCCTTTATCGTTTAGAGGCTATCATTTCCGCACAAAGCATTCCCCAAACAGCTCTCGTCGCGACCCAATACACCGACAGTAATTATTATCTCAACCTTTCCAATGAAGTGTTCGAAGAGCTTCACGGCTATGCGCTGGAGGTGTGTGATCGTGAGGGGTTGCGACGAGAGATTTTCGATGATTTCAACTTTCACCAACGCTCTCAAAACCGCCGTTCATTTGATTGGCACGCTGAGTTTGAAAAATGGGTACGGCGCGAAGTGGCTTCCAAAGCACCTGTCATAGCTAACGCTTCACAACTCGAAGAGAATAAACCAACATCAGCAGAGTTTGAAATGGCACAGTATTTCATCCGTCGTCTAGCTTCTATCGACCCCCAATTTGAAGAACCATTTGATGTAATGAGCTGGGCAAAACAGATTAAAATTCTCATTGACACCCAAGGCTATTCCGTGCTTGATGTCAAGACTGGGATCGATTGGCTCTTTAGTGCCAAAGGGGATTGGTTCCGCCCCAATGTCCCTGATGCGTATCATCTACGCAAACATTTCAAACGGCTTATTTCCCACACCCGAAGTTTCCGAGAGGGAACAACACGACTTCCTGATGGTGTCAATATTTTTGATATTATTGGGAGAGAGTAGACTACATAACTAAAGATTGATCATATGTTTGGTAATAAAAATATACTTGAAAAGCAAAAGGCGATTGACAATATATTTAGATAGTTAAAAGAGAAAAATGGAAGAATGATTAGTTGTAAAAAAAGAAGGGGGATAAAGAAGAAATATTCCGAGGCCAGGCGGCGACCTACGTTTCCACACCTGAAAGATGCAGTATTATGAGCGAAGAGGGTCTTAGCTTCC
>Ga0172379_10004912_pt1 | contig 19206 bp, 18 predicted proteins | sample GrowelOW334metaG_FD_119756 | JGI IMG/M metagenome (GOLD analysis project Ga0172379, IMG submission 119756) | Groundwater microbial communities from an aquifer near a municipal landfill in Southern Ontario, Canada - Groundwater well OW334 metaG | ecosystem: Environmental > Aquatic > Deep...
AGAGACTGTCAATTGAAGAAGTGGTCTCTTCCTACATAAAGCTCGAGAAAGCAGGCAACAACCTGAAAGCAAAGTGTCCTTTTCATAATGAAAAAACGCCTTCGTTTTTTATTTCTACCGATCGGGGCACTTATTACTGTTTTGGTTGTGGGGCTTCCGGAGATATTTTTACTTTTATTGAAGAATTCGAAGGGCTTGATTTCAAGGGCGCATTAAAACTTTTGGCGGACAGAGCGGGCGTGCCCCTCGGACATTTTAATCCAAAAGAAGAAAGTGAAAAAGAGAAATTATACAGAATAATGGAGGAAGCGGCATTATATTTCGAAAACAATTTGAGCAAGGAAGTACTAGAATACTTAAAAATTCGCGGGTTAAATGAAAAAAGCATAAAAGATTTTAGAATAGGTTTTGCTATTTTGGATTGGCGTAAACTTTATGATCATTTGAAATCCAGAGGTTTTACCGACAATGAAATAGAGCGCGCCGGTCTTGCCAAGAGACCTGATGATAAAAATAAAGCAATGTATGATAGATTTCGCGGACGAATAATGTTTCCGATTAGTGATTCAAGCGGGCGGGTGATTGCTTTTTCTGGGAGAATTTTTGTGGATGATGGAAAATCGGCTAAATATTTGAACAGTCCCGAAACCCCTATTTTCAGCAAAAATGCGGTGCTTTTTGGGATCGATAAAGCCAAAGACTCAATTCGCAAAAATAATTTTTCTATTTTAGTCGAAGGTCAGATGGATTTGATTTTATCTCATCAAGCGGGATATAAAAACACGATTGCAACTTCTGGTACAGCGTTGTCCGATGCTACTGTTTCAAAAGAAAACGTGGTATCCAATCTAGGTCTCATTCGCAGACTTTCTCAAAATATTGTTTTAGCATTCGATGCGGATAAAGCTGGGGCCAATGCCACCATAAGAGCTGGAAAAATAGCTTTATCTTTGGGTATGGATGTAAAAGTAATAAATATGCCTGAAGGTGTTGACCCAGCTGATATGATTTCGAAAAATGGTGTTGACTCATGGCGTGAGGTGATAAAAAATTCTAAACATATTATAGAATTTCTCTTGAATAAAGTTTTGAAAAATTTAAGTAATGATGAGCGTAAAGTTGGTCGGGAAATAAAAGAAAAAATATTGCCATTCGTAAATGCCCTGGAAAGTTCGATAGAAAAAGTGCATTTTATAAAGAAAATAAGCGATTTATCAGGTGTTCCGCAGAATGCCCTGCAAGACGATTTGAAAAAAATCGAGCAGGAATTGAAATATGAAAAGGAAGAAATTAAAGATGCAAAAGAGGCATTGAACACGATGTACAGAAAAGATTACATCGAACGCAAATTATTGGGTATTATTCTTTGGCAAAAAACTCTGAAAGAACAAAACATTGATGTTGAAAAAACACTGGAAGGGCTGACGAATATTTTAAAAATTTCCCTTCCGGAATTATTAGAAAAGACAACAAACAACCAAGAGGATTTAATTTTTGAAGCAGAAGTTTTTTATGAAGAAGGTAGCGATATCAAAAAAGACATAGAAGAAATGATGAGAAATTTGGAAGGGGAATATTTGAAAGAAGAATTGGAACGAAAAATGCGCGAATTGCATCATGCTGAAGAATCGAAAGACAAAGAAAAATCAATCCAAATTTTAAAAGAATGTCAGATTTTAAGTGAAAAGATACAAAACATTAAAAATGGTCGTTTAAAGAAAAATTAATTATGAAGAAAAAAAATAAAAAGAAAAAACTTAATAAAAAGATAAAAAAAGTTAAAATCAAAAAAGCCAAAAAAACTAAGAAAAAAAAGGCTCTAAAGAAAAAAATTACGAAAAAAATCGGTAAATTTTCTTCAGTTGAAAAAAAAGCCGAAGTGTTGAATCAGCTTGCCAATGGGCTTATTGAAAAAGGAAGAAAGCGTGGTTTTATTACTTACGATGAAATATTAAAAACCTTTCCCGACATAGAAAACAACATTTTGTTTTTGGATGAGCTTTACGAAAAGTTCGCAATAGCTGGTATTGATGTGCTGGAAGGAGGGAATTTACTTAATTTGGATCTTGATTTAGACGATAAAGATTTAAATAAGGGGAGTATGCACGACTCTATTCAAATGTATTTGAAAGAAATCGGACAGTATCCGCTTATCCATGCTAGTGATGAAAAAGATTTAGCTAAGCGTATTGAGCATGGAGATTTAGAAGCAAAAAACTTACTGGCTCGTGCTAATTTACGTCTAGTAGTTTCCATAGCCAAAAAATATGTTGGCAGAAGCGCGAATCTAACCCTATTGGATTTAATTCAAGAAGGAAATCTGGGCTTATTCAAGGCGGTGGAAAAATTTGACTGGACCAAGGGATATAAGTTTTCCACTTATGCTACTTGGTGGATTCGCCAGTCCATAACTCGTGCTCTAGCCGACCAAAGCAGAACTATTCGTATTCCCGTGCATATGGTGGAAACAATTTCCAAATACAAACAAACCCATCGTCGGCTTTCACAAGATTTAGGGCGGGAACCGTTGGCGGAAGAAATTGCCACTGAAATGGGCATACCGGTTGAAAAAATTCATGTCATTGAAAATATCAGTCAGGAAATTGTTTCTTTGGAACAGCCAGTGGGAGATGATGACGATAAATCAACTCTGGAAAATTTTATCCCGGACGACAAGATTTTGCGTCCCGACCAGGAATCTTCGCGCCGAATTCTTTCTGATCAAATCCGTGAAGTTTTAGATGAATTAAATCCGAAAGAGCGCAAGATTTTAGAAATGCGCTACGGGCTTATTGACGGTATTCAGCACACTTTGGAAAGAGTGGGGGAAGAATTCGGCGTAACTCGCGAACGTATCCGTCAAATTGAAGCGAAGGTACATGAAAAACTTCGCCAGCACGACAAGATTTCGCGGCTGAAAAATTATTTCGACTAGTTGGCAATATTTTTAAAGCATTGATTCTTCAAGGCCATTATTGGATGGGGTAACTTCAAAAAGTTTATCCATATATTTCCAAAAAACTTTATTTCCACCCTGCTCCCAGGCGCATTCGGTGGCTTCTGCTTCGTGGAAAGCTTTTGGATGGAGTTGTGGAATCGGATAATGCCTGAATACCCAAGCAACATTAGGATTATTTTTTTCTACCACTTGATGCATCGTGTTATGAAATACTTTACAGAACGGGCATTCCAAATCCGAATATTCCACTATAATTATTTTCGCATCTATATTTCCCAGAATATGATCGTCCGATGAAACCGGCCTTAGCTCTGTAGTAAGCGGTGTTTTTTCATTTTTTAATATATCTTCAATTTGTTTCGTTATTTGTTCCAAAGGCTGGGCTCCGGGTATAATACCTACAACCTTACCGTCTTTTAATATAAAAGAGGATGGTGTCCCGTTTACCCCAGCTAAAACTCCGCTATCAATATCAGTTTGGATTTTGTCTTTAAATTTTCCGCTCGCCAGGCATGTATTGAAGGATTTTACATTAAGGCCAATTGTCTTTGAAATTGGCTTATTTACTGCCGGAGAATTTACATTGCCGTTTTTTAATAAAATTGCGCCGGCTATTAGAATTCCCACTATAAGTATCGCACTAGCTATTGATTTTTGGTTATTATCTTGCATATTTTTATATTATAACTTGTAATGAGCTATTGTAGCATGTTTTTTAAATATGATATAATAGATTTATTAACACTAAAGGTCTTTTATTAATTAACTCATTTAAGTCTGAAGGCCCTCGGGGTCTGAATGACTTGTAAAAAATATGCTTAATGCAAAAGGTTGTTGTCAAAGTGGATGTGTCGTAAGAAAAATTAGAAAAGTTTTGTTGATTGTCGGAGGTTTGAATTGGGGCTTATATGGAGTAGGGATGCTAATGAATACGAATTTGAATGTTATTAATCTGCTTTTGGGAGACATACCAACACTGGAAGCTATTGTTTATGTGCTTGTAGGTCTTGCCGCAATTGTGAAAATTTTTGGTTGCAGATGCAAGAAATGCATGGAAGCATGTGCGTCTTGTTGTGTTGCTGATGGAAAAATGGAAAACAAGATGTAATCTTTCATATTTTTTTTCTAAAAAAATCTCTCTCAAGATGGAGAGGTTTTTTTATTTACTTTTAAGCCGAAAAATGCTATGCTAAAAACAAGTTTATGACTTCAATTTTTGATGTTATGTTTTATGTGTTAATTTTTTTATCTGTTTATGTGCAGGTGTTTTTTTTCGTTACCTTTCTTGAAAATAGAAAAAAAATAGTGACAAGAAATGAAAAGATTAAACTTAATTTTTATCCGGCTGTGACAATTGTTGTGCCCTGTTGGAATGAAGAAAATACAATTGAAAAAACCGTACAATCGCTTTTTAATTTAAATTATCCCAAAGATAAGATTAAAATATTTCTTATTAATGACGGGTCTACTGATAATACTCGGAATGTGATAAACAAGTTTGCAGAATATCCCAATATAAAAATTTTTCACAAGGAAAATGGAGGAAAATACACCGCCTTGAATCTGGGGTTGGAAAATTCGGAAACTGATTTTTTTGGATGTTTGGATGCCGATTCTTTCGCGGATTCGGAATCCCTTATTCGTATCATGAGTTATTTTGAAAAAGACGAAAAAATTATGGCGGTTGTCCCTTCAGTTGTTTTAGACAATTCCGTAAATTTTGTTCAGAGTGCCCAAAGAGCTGAATATTATATGGGGGTTTATTTTAAGAAGATGCTTAGTTTTTTAGGCGCGATTGACGTAACTCCTGGACCGCTCACAATTTTTCGAAAAAAAGTGTTTAATGACTTGGGGCATTATCGTCAAGGTCACAACACGGAAGATATGGAAATTGCTTATCGAATGCAAAAGAATCAATACAAAATAGGGCATTGTAACGATGCTTTTGTTTTCACCAATACACCCAAAACAATCAAGAAGCTTTACCGTCAACGCTTACGTTGGATTTTTGGTTTCATCAACAATGTAATTGATTATCGAAGTGTTTTATTTAAGAAAAAATACGGCAATTTTTCTATCTTTGTTTTGCCTACTCGCGTTGCCTTTGTTCTGGCCACTATTTATCTTTTTGGAAATATTTTTTATAATTTGGGTAATTTTTTATATTCAAAAATCATAGTTTTTCAAATGGTTGGTTTTCACCCAAGCATCAAAAATTTTGTTTTTGATCCGTTTTTTATAAACCTGCAATCCTTTACCTTTTTAGTGATAGTTGCTTATGTCTTAGTATTATTCTCAATGATTTTGGGAAGGAGAATGGTTGAAGGAAAATGGAGTTTTTCCGTCGATATGCTTTATTTTTTCCCTGTTTTTGCTTTGGTGGCTCCTTTTTGGCTGATGAAAGCAATTTATAATACCATTCTCCAAAGAAAACCATCTTGGAGATAATATATGAATAATAATATTGACTGGAAAAAATATCTGATTGTTCTCCTGATTACTATAAGCCTTTTTTTTACCGCTGTTTATTTGAGCAATTATTTCGGTGAGAAAAAAATTAATCAGTTAAAAACGATTCAAGATACGATAGCTATCGATATTCTTTCTTCAGAAACCCAATTTTCTCTGCTTTCAGAACTTTCTTGTAAAAATATTTCTGATTCCGTATTTTCTAATGAACTTGGAGAATTGGGCAATAAGTTAGAATGGAGTCAAGAAAATTTAGGCGCCAGTGAGGAGGTTTCTTATTTGAAAAAATATTATTCCTTGTTGCAGATTAAGGATTATTTACTGTCGAAAAAAATCTCTCAGCGCTGTGGAACAAAATCTGCTTTCGTTCTTTACTTCTACACCACGGCTGAAAATTGCAGTTTGTGCCAAGAGGAAAGCGTTGTGCTTTCGGCTCTACGGACGAAATATCCGGAACTACGGGTTTATTCCTTTGATTACAGTATTGATCTTTCCGCTGTTGTTTCAATGTTGCAAATATACAAAATAAAGGACACAGCTCTACCAGCATTGGTAATAGACGATGAAGTTTTAACAGGTTTCCACGACATGGAAGAACTAGAATCGCGCATCAAAGAATCTTTTAAGCTTCAGGAAGTAAAGCCAATAGGGGACAACACAACAAATTCTTAGTTCTGGAGTTTTCTCTCGTTTTGAAGCTATAAAAACTTGGATGCCTATTTATTTTGATTTAACGAGTTTAATTTCTGGAGCCGCCTCTCGGATTCGAACCGAGGACCTTCGCTTTACAAAAGCGTTGCTCTACCAACTGAGCTAAGGCGGCATAATTTAATTGTATCAAAATAACTTAAACGATGTAATATTGCATTCTACCAAGACAGCTAAGGCGGCACTACTTTTATAAGTTTTCTTCTTCTTTTATTTTATGTTTTATTTCCTTGATTTTGTGTTTATATTCTGAAATAATTTTTAAAAACTTTGAAATTTCTTGTCTATCTAATGATTCTCCTTCGGAATTTCTTTTCTGTATATTTTTTATTTTAGTTTTTACTTCTTGATATTTATTTTTCAAAAAATTAGACAATCGGACGTAAAATCTAATTATTGCTACAAGCCCCGTGTAACTGTGTTTCTTTACATTTTTGAGAGTTAAATCTTTTAATTCTTCTAAATACGGAGTTTTTAAAACAGCTTCTTCTTTATAAAATACAGTTCCATTTTGGAGCATTATTAATTTTCTTCCAATCATTAATATGATTCCCAGAAGTGATAAAAAAAATAAAGTTAAAAGAAAATACATCATGGTTTTATTTTATTTTGTTCTTATATTGAGTAACGTTTTACCTCCTTAACTTTTGCTTTTGCTTTTTCTAAAAGCTTACCCACGGTCATTTCTCCGTCTTTTATAAATATTTGATCCAATAAAGTTTTTTCTTTAAAATATGTAGTCATTTTTCCATCTAACATCTTTTTCTTTATTTCTTCCGGTTTATTTATATCAGCAATTTCTTTTTCAAAAATCTCTTTCATTGTTGTTCTTGCATTCTCGTCAATTTCTGCATCGGTGATATATTCTGGTTTCATAGCAGTTATGTGCATAGCTATATCTTTTGCCAGTTCCGTGTTTCCTCCTATCAAACTTACCACCACTCCTGTTTTATTATTGTGCACATAACTTCCCAAAACATCTCCAGATATTTCAAAAGCTTCACCCAGCTGAATATTTTCTCCGGTTTTTTGGATTATTTGGTCTATCATATCTTTTGATTCTGTCCCCATCTTACCTATTCCGTTAGATGATGCATTGTCGGTAAGTTTTGACAGAAGGTTTAAAAAATCTTCATTTTTAGCAACAAAATCTGTTTCGCAGAGCAATCCTACTAAAACAGCTTTGTTGCTTGAACCTTTTATTATAATTGCACCACTATTTAAAGACCTATCAGCCTTTTTAAGCGCAATATCAGAGCTTGTTTTTTTTAAAATAGCCAACGCTTTTTTCATATCACCCTCAGCCTCTTCGAGGGCGCGTTTACATTGCATCACCGAAATACCCGTATTATCTCGGAGCTCTTTTACTTGCTCTGTAGTAATTTGGATAGACATATTTATTTAAGAGTTTTTTCAGGTACGGACATTTGGCCTTCTTTATAGGCATTTCCGACAGCGTTGGTAAAAAATCTAATGGATGGTATCCCGGCGTCATTGGCAATAATAGGGTATTCAATACCTTTTATGTTGGAGTCAGAATTTACCAAGGCAATTACCGGGACACCAGACTTTCTGGCTTCTGTTGTTGCGATGTGTTCACTGCGCGCGTCTACAACAAATAAAGCATTCGGAATCTTTTTTAAGCTGAGCAGTCCGGTATAATATCTCGCAAGTTTTTCCATTTTTTTAGCCATTACCACTCTTTCTTTTTTGGTGTATTTATCAAGTCCGCCGCCAATGCTGTCTTTTTGATAATTTTCAAGCTCCGTAATTCTTTTTTTTATTTCTGTAAAATTAGAGAGTGTCCCTCCTATCCACCTTTCCATGACATACGGCATATTCAAAGATTCGGCTACGTTTTTAACTACTTCTTTAGCTTCAGGTTTGCTACCGACAAAAAGAATAACTTTTCCCTGAGCTCCCAATTTTTTTATAAATTCTACCGCTTCACTGAGCATTTCGTTTGTTTTTTCAAGGTTAATTATATCTCCTTTGTTTTTTGTAGCGTATATATATGAAGAGACAGAAGGGTGTCTTCTGGTCTTACTATAGCCGTAATGCGCTCCGGCTTTGAACATTTTTTCTACTATCGTATCGGTGTCTTTTTTTGGTTCTGCTTTTTGCATACGAATCAATATAGCAGAATATTCTCGTTTTTGCAACTTTGACCTGAAGGCCCTTTTCGGGTAAGATGCTCTTATGAGACAATCTAAACTTTTTACGAAAACCAGGAAAGATGCTCCAGCGGACGAAACTTCCAAAAACGCTGAACTTTTAATTCGGGGCGGTTTTATCCATAAAGAGATGGCGGGAGTGTATTCTTTTTTGCCATTAGGTCTGCGGGTTCTAAATAAAATTGAGAATATCATTCGAGAAGAAATGGATGAAATTGGCGGAACCGAAATGCGGACTGCCATATTACAGAACAAAGAAATATGGGAAAAATCGAATCGCTGGAGCGATGAAGTTGTGGATAATTGGTTTAAAACAAAATTGAAAAACGGAGGAGAGGTCGGCTTGTCTTTTACCAACGAAGAAGCCTATTCAAACATTTTAAAACAGTATGTGAGTTCCTATAAAGATCTGCCGCTCTATCCATACGACTTTAAAAGTATTTTCCGAAACGAAACCCGAAGCAAGTCCGGCATTATGCGGGGTCGGGAGTTTTATTGGAAGGCGTTATATTCTTTTTCTCGAGACGAAGCGGAACATAATGCTTTTTACGAAAAAGTAAAAATTGCCTACCAGAATATCTTTAAAAGAGCCGGTATTGGTCACTTGACCTACCTGACTTTCGCTTCCGGTGGATCTTTTTCGAAATTTTCTCATGAATTTCAAACTATCACCGCGGTCGGCGAGGACACGGTTTATTTGGATGAAAATTCCAGCATTGCGATTAACCAAGAAGTTTATAATGATGAAATTATTGCGGAACTCAAGTTAAAAAAAGAAAATTTGGTGGAAAAAAGAGCAGTTGAGGTGGGAAATATTTTTTCACTTGGGACAAAATTTTCAGCACCCTTTGATTTGAAATATAAAAATGAAAACGGAGAAGAAAAGTTGGTAATAATGGGTAGTTATGGTATTGGTCTTGGTAGATTGATGGGTACGATAGTTGAAGTTCTCTCTGATGATAAAGGAATAGTGTGGCCGGAATCTGTCGCTCCTTTCGCCGTGCATTTGTTAGCTTTGGGAGAAAATGAAGAAATTTTAACAGAAGCCGAAAAGATTTATAAAAATTTAACTAAATTAGGTATTGAAGTTTTATTTGATGACCGCGCGGGTGTATCAGCTGGTGAAAAATTTTCCGATGCGGATTTGCTTGGTATTCCTTTTAGAGCAGTTGTGTCCGCTAGGAGCATCAAAGATGGTGGAATAGAATTAAAAAAACGCACCGAAGAAAAGGGGAAAATAGTTTCGCTTGAAGAATTATTAAAACTACTAAGGTCTGGTAACTAGAAATTAAAACCCAATTTATTTATGTTTGAGAAAATTTACAAATTAATTTCTAACGATATCGGCATAGACTTGGGTACTTCCAATACGCTGGTGTATTTAAAAGGCCACGGTATTGTAATCAATGAACCCTCAGTTGTTGCTGTAAATATTAAAACCAATCAAATTTTAGCAGTCGGCACACAAGCCAAAGAAATGCTCGGGCGCACACCGGGGCACATTAAAGCTGTTCGTCCGCTAGTGGATGGAGTTATTTCTGACTTTGAAGTGACCGAAGAAATGCTTTCTTATTTAATAAACAAAGCAGATAAAATGTCTAAAAAACTAGCCCGACCAAGAGTTTTAGTTGGCGTGCCTTCTGGCACGACCAACGTTGAAACACGAGCGGTGTATGATGCAGCTCGTTCGGCTGGTGCCAGAGAAGTTTTTCTCGTGGAGGAACCGATGGCAGCGGCTATTGGCATACGGCTTCCAATTAAAGATCCGGTTGGTTCTATGATTATAGATATTGGTGGAGGTACAACTGATATTGCAGTGATTTCTTTGGGAGGAATTGTTAAGTCAAAAAATTTGAAAATAGCGGGAGATAGATTAAACAATGACATCATCGCCTATATGCGGGACGAATTCAAAATACTTATCGGCGAAAGAACTGCCGAAATGGTAAAAATTGCCATTGGTTCTGCTATCCAAGGAGAATATATGGAAACGGAAGTTCACGGACGCGATCTTTTAACAGGATTACCACGAGAGGTAGTAGTAACAGATTCAGATATCCGTGAAGCTCTTTCTTTGTCCATCAAAGGTTTGGTGGAAGGAGTGAAAGATATGCTGGAAACAACACCGCCCGAGATTTTATCTGACATAATGCATCGAGGAATTACTTTGTCCGGTGGTGGGGCTTTGCTTCCTGGGCTTGATCAACTTTTACAGAGAGTGCTTAAAATTCCAGTTTATCTAGTAGAAGATCCGCTTTCGGCAGTGGCCCGAGGAACAGGTGTAATTTTAGATAATCTTCCGTTTTATCAGGAAGTTTTGATTGGTAATCAAGATGAATTACCTCCTAGATAGAAAAACAAAAGAAAAGAAATTTTTTAAAATCGCAATCGGGGTTGTTGTTTTAATTGTTTTGTTTTATTTCAGGTCAGGCATTTTTGGAGGCCTTTCCTACGTCAGCCATGTAATTTTTCGCCCGGTTTTAATTTTAGGAAATAATATTGGTGAAAAATTTGAAAATCTTAGTTCATATTTTATCTCTAAAAATTCTCTTTCTCTGCAAAATCAGAATTTGCAATCTCAGCTAGATAGAGAAGAAACGAGAATGTCTAATTATAATTCCGTAGTCGCCGAGAATGAAAATCTCAAAGAAATTTTAGGACGCAAGAATGAAAAAGTTTCTATGATTTTGGCTTCTATTTTATCCAAACCGAATCAGAGCTTTTATGACACATTGATTATTGATGTTGGGATAGCTCAGGGAATTGAAATAGGGGATATGGTTTTTGCCCTCGGGGACGTGCCGATTGGACGCGTCGCGGAGGTTTATGCGAATTCTTCTAAAGTAGTTTTATTTTCAAATGCCGGAGAGAAAACACAAGTAGTAATATCCCTCAGTCATAGCCCTGCGGGCGAGGCCGGTAAAAATATTTTTATGGAAATTATCGGACGAGGCGGGGGAAATTTTGAAATGATTTTACCCAGAGATTTAACTTTGACAAAAGGAGACCAAATTCTTCTGCCCGGAATCAATCCTTATCTTTTAGCTGTAGTTGAAACAATAATTTCCGATTCGCGCAATCCTTTTACTAAAGCGTTGCTCTCAAGTCCGGTAAATATCCAAGAGCTTAAATTCGTGGAGGTGGAACAGTAAGAAATGGATTTTAAAATTGAGAAAAAATTAAAAAATAGTTTAGGAAGGGTAGGGGTATTAATAACTGCGCACGGAGAAATACATACTCCAGCTTTTGTGGCGGTAGGGACTAAAGCAACAGTGAAATCTTTAACACCGGAATTGGTAAAAGAAGCCGGGACAGAAGTTGTGCTTGGAAACACTTATCATTTATATTTACAGCCGGGGGATGAAATTGTTCGTGAGGCGGGAGGAATTGGGAAATTTATGAATTGGGAAGGCCCCACCATGACTGACTCCGGAGGTTTCCAAGTTTTTTCTTTGGGCGTTGCTTATGGAAAAGATATTTCTAAAATTACAAAGATAACCGACCCGTCACTTTTAATTCCGGAACGCTTTGACGATTCTGATGCGCCACGACTCGCAAAAATTGGACAGGATGGGGTTTCTTTCAAATCGCATCTAGACGGGTCTATCCACTACATTACTCCAGAGAAATCAATTCAAATTCAGCACAACTTGGGCGCGGATATAATTTTTGCTTTTGACGAGTGTACTAGTCCGACGGAAGATTTGCGTTATCAAGAAGAAGCGCTCGAGCGGACACATCGCTGGGCAGAGAGATCTCTCGTTGAGCACAGAAGGCTTCTAGCTGAACCTGATGCTTTTGTTCAGTCGCTCGGTCCCTCGCTTCGCTCAGCCACTCCTTCACAAAAGTATACAGGTTCGGCTCCTGCCTTATTCGGTATTGTGCAGGGCGGAAGGGAGGAAAATCTTCGCAAAAAATCGGCAAAGTTTATCGGTGGTTTGGATTTCGATGGTTTTGGTATTGGCGGTTCTTTTGCCAAAGAAGATATGTCTTCTGCGGTGAAGTGGGTAAATGAAATTTTGCCGGAAGAAAAACCGAGACATCTGCTCGGCATCGGCGAACCGGAAGATTTGTTTATGGGGATAGAAAACGGCGTGGATCTTTTTGATTGCGTTTTGCCTACTCGGCTTGGCAGAAACGGAACTATTTATACAAAATACGGGAAAATGATTATTACTAATACAAAATTTAGAAACGATTTTAAGCCGATTGAAGAAAGTTGCGAATGCTATACATGCAAGAATTATAGCCGGAGTTATATCGCTCATTTATTCCATGGAAAAGAAATGCTTGCCGGAACTTTAGCTTCTACCCACAATTTGTATTTTATTATCAATTTGGTTAAAAAAATCAGGCAATCAATTTTGGATGACAAATTCTTTGAATTCAAGGAGGAATTTTTAAAAGCTTATTTGAAAGGTTAATTTTGTAATTTTACTTGTTTTTATTTTTAATACTGGTATAATACTTAGTGGAGGTAAAGCGACATGACCGAGACGTCTTATTGGGCTTGGAGGGCTGGTCGTCTGGCGAGAACTGCAGCATCACTCTCGCCGATCCCCCAGCTTCCCGTTGTTGGAGTCGTCCCTGGTGGAACCTCTCCGGAGGACGACCGACGAAAGGGGCCGTGTTGTGCGGACGGCCTCCCTGCGCCAGCACCGCCCGTCGTTGCGAGACACAAGAAGACCAGACGTTAAGTTCGGGCGACGCGCCATCGTCGTCCATTCCCCGGGGAGCTTCGGCTCCCCATCTTTTTTGTCAAAATTCATTGCATTTCAGAAGGTGAGTGCTATAATTATTTTTATCAGAAATGGGAAAGAAAAAAAGGAAGAAAATCAAAAAATCCAAGAAACCGCAGAAGAATTGGAAAAAGTTTTGGAAATTAGGAGCGGACGAGTTTAATACTCAGTTTTTGGGTGTGAGTAAGGATGGAGAACTGACGGCTACCGAGGGCAATCATATATATAATCTTCATGATTTGGCGCAGAAATATGGAACACCCCTGCAGGTGATTTTTCCTTTTGTGCTGGAGGACAGACTGAAAGACCTGATTGGCTACTTTCAGGCCTACATGAAAATTTACAACTATAAGGGTAAGTTTTTTTATCATTACCCAATGAAGGTAAATCAAAATAAAGAATTTATCCTCCCGATTCTTTCTGAGGGAGGGAATTTGGAAGTGACCTCCGCCAACGAGCTTTGGATAGTAAAAAAACTTTGGGAAAGAGAAAAATTTAATAGCAAAATTAAGGTTCTTTGCAACGGTCCGAAAACAGACCAATATCTAGATCTAATAGAAGAATTGCGTGCCAAGAATATGAATATTGTGCCCATTATAGAAAGTTTTGACGAAATTGAAAGAATTTCCAAATATAAAGGTGATGTCGGTGTGCGAGTCGACCTGGATATGAAAGCAGATACTCATTGGGATAAAAAATTTGATCGTTTTGGAATTCCAGAAAAAGAAATTTTTGATTTGCCTAAAATAAAAAATCTCAAAATCATGCATTATCATATGGGTTCGCAAATCAAGACGCAAAAAAGTATTTTAGAAGCGGTAAAACATGGTTTCGGTGTTTATAAAGAATTGCAGAAAATATATCCTTCTTTAGACACTTTGGATATTGGCGGCGGGTTTGGTATTTTGCATGAAAAAAAGAAATTTTACACGGCAAAAATTGTTTCCAGTAAAATAATAAAATTGTTAAAAAATTTGTCAGACAAAGCTCAAATTAAACATCCTAATTTGATAGTTGAATGGGGCTGGTATATTGTTGATCCGGCTCAAATTACCATTTATAAAATAATCTCTAAAAAATTTATACCTAAAGCAAATGCCAAAGCTTGGTATATTATTGACGGGTCTTTTATAAATGACCTCAAAGATACTTGGACGATACATCAAAAATGGCATACGATACCGGTAAATAATATGCATGGTGCTTTAAAGACAACCTGGTTGGCGGGCAGTACCTGTGATTCTGATGATAAATATACTGCCGGAGGCAACTACATTCTCTTGCCTAAACTCCACGAAAATCAAGATCAATTTATAGCAATCTTGGATACCGGGGCGTATCAGGACGGGTTGGCCTCTCACCATTGTCTTCTTTCTGCGCCGATGAAAATCGTTGTTCAGAATGGTACGATACAAATTGCCCGTAAGCGTGAAAGTGCTGATACCATCGGAAAACTTTTCGGTTGGAACGGGGATCCTAAATAATATATGAAACACGGTCTATACATGTTTCTTTTTGCTTTCATTGTTTTTCTGGCTGCGGCGGTAGGATTTTTTTTAATTAACTATAATCAACCTGCCGGAGTTTTAATACCCCAAAATATCAGATATGTAAAAATAGCGGGGCAGGAAGTAAAAGTTGAATTGGCTTTGACTCCAGAAATTCGAACAGCCGGTCTCTCTGGTCGAGACGGTTTAAAAGAAAACGAAGGTATGCTGTTTGTTTTTAGTAAGCCCGGAAAATTTTCTTTCTGGATGAAAGAAATGAATTTCCCGATTGATATTATTTGGCTTGGAGAAGATTTAAAAGTTGTTTACATAAAAAAAGATGCGCGACCGGAGTCGTATCCAGAATCTTATGGTCTTGATGTGAACGCAAAGTATGTCTTGGAAGTTAATGCCGATTTTTCGGAAAAGAATAATTTACAAGTAGGAGACCCGGCAGTGTTTACTTATTAAAAATTTATAGTATATGGATTACCATATAGCAACAGTACTCGGACATAAAGCAAATAAATTTGCTTTTGCTCCTCGTTTGTTGCTATAATCACCTTCGGTTCTGCATTGGATAGCTAAGCCTCGACCTCGCGTCGGGGTTAGGAAAGTCCGAACACATAGTTTCGCTTTGGCGAAATTAAACGTAGCGGGTAATGCCCGTCGTCCGTAAGGATAGAGTTGAGAACAGTGACGAACCGATTTAGTTCGGGTGAAACGGCAAAATACTTACGCGTGTGCAAGATCGTGCTCCGACCTTGGTCGGAGAGAATCGCTTGACCCCGAGGGCAACCGAGGGGCTAGATAAATAGCTATCACTCCGACCTTGCGTCGGAGAACAGAATTCGGCTTATAGATACAGAACCAAAAAATGAAAAATCCCCTCGAAAGAGGGGATTTTTCTGTAAAACTTGCATTTTTTTAGCAAGTGTGCTATACTCGTTTTGTAAGTGTGAGGTGATTCTTGCATTTATCGTAAACAACGTATGTGCCGCAAAACCCCGCCGTAAGGCGGGGTTTTGTTTTTGTGATGTTAAACAGATTTGTTATAATCAAAGGATGTATATTATTTACGCATTATTAGGGGCAGTGATGGCCAGCGCCGGAACGATTTTTGCCAAACTGGGTTTAAAGGGTGTGGACGCCAATTTACTTACCGCGATCCGGGGCATTGTAATGGCGATTATTGTCTCCGTTGCTGCGTTATCTTTTGGTAAATTATCCGTGACGGCAATACATTCACTAAGTCCTAAACAGTGGATTTTTGTAACTCTCTCTGGGCTTGGAGGGGCCTTGTCTTGGTTATTTTTCTATCAGGCCTTAGCTGTTGGTCCAACAGTAGCAGTGACAGTCATAGATAAGCTTTCTGTCGTTTTTACGGCAATTTTAGCCATTATAGTTTTAGCTGAAGGAATAACACTGCAAGCGGGAATAGGGCTTATTTTGGTATTTTTAGGCACACTTCTGGTGTCTGTGCCATGGGAAAAGATTCAGAAGTTGTTTTCTTAGTTATCCACAGGTCTTTTTATCTTTAGATATTCTATAATTAATTTAAGTTAATGTATTTTTATATTAAATATTTATTAAATTAACTTATTCGAGTCTGAATGACTTAAAAATTTATGAATAATGGAAAAACGTTGAAAAACTTTTTAGAAATTTCTTACGATGAACTTGAGGCAATGAACCTTCGGGCGAAAGATAAGGCGGAAAAAGGAAATGCCAAGGAGCTCGAAAAAGAATATCGCCTATATTTGCAAAAAGAAAAAAAAATCAAAGCAATAACGCTTTGTTTTACAGATCTGGAAGGAAGGTTCCATATGCTTGATTATGATAAAAAATTTCTACTTGATTCGGCCAACAATTTAACCTTTGACGGTTCTTCTATTCGTGGTTTTAGCCAACAGCACGAGTCTGACTTACGTCTTTCTATTGATTGGAGCAGTATTCGTTTTCTTCCGTCAGACGTATTTGGTCCCGGCAAAGTTATAATGTTTGTGGACGTGCTTGATCGGGATTATAAGCCATACATTTCGGACTTTCGCGGTCAACTTAAACTCTATGCACAAGAATTTAAGAAAAAAGGTGGTATGACTGTTTATGTTTCGGCTGAGGTGGAAGGATTTTTGGTTGATGGAATTAATTCTGAACAAAGTTATGCTGAAACGGGCTCTTTTCAATTTATTTCAACTGGTGGTTATTATCATTCATTACCCCTGGATCGTTTGCGTCAATTTATTGACCGAGCGGCCGAAGCGCAACGCGCAATGGGATTCAAAAATGAAAAAGACCATCCCGAAGTAGCTCCTTCGCAATTTGAACTGAATTTTTCCTACACCGACATTGTGCGGGCTTCTGATAATATTCAGCTCTATAAACTTGTCTGTCGTCAGGTTGCTAATAATTTGGGCATGACGGCAACTTTTTTGCCCAAGCCGTTTATCGGCATCAATGGTTCTGGCATGCATATGAATATTTCTTTCGCTCAAAAGGGGAAAAATATTTTTTATAATGCCAAAGGCAAAGATGGCCTGTCGAATGTTGCTTGGGATTTTATTTCGCGAATTTTAAATCATGCATCAGAAATTTGTTTGACTTTGAATTCAAGTGTAAATGCTTATCGTCGACTGGATCCGCATTTTGAAGCGCCGAATCAAATCAAGGTTTCACCAATTGATCGCGGGTCCATGATTCGTATTCCTGTCGGCAACGAACGATCAACTCGTATCGAAATTCGTTCTGTCGCTCCGGACTCGAATCCTTATTTAGCTCTGTATACGATTATAAAAACCGGACTTGAAGGAAAGCCATTAATAAAAGACAAAGAAAAACGCGATCGAGTCCGTGTTTTGCCGGACAACATTCATGATGCAATCAAGCTTTTTAAGGGGAGTGATTTCGTAGGAAAAATTCTTGATAAAGTCAATCAGGAAAAATATGTGGAATACAAACAAATGGTGGCCGATCGCAGTCCAAAGGCATTAGGCTCATTTATCAAACCATCTGAAATTATTTATCATCATGAAGTGACCAATCAGGTCCTTTGGCATAAATTTTAATTGGTGGACCTAGCGAGAATCGGACTCGCGCCTCGGCAATGCGAATGCCGCGTAATACCACTTTACTATAGGCCCTCATAAAAGAGGGTGGACCTACGGGGAATCGGACCCCGGCCTCGTCCATGCCATGGACGCATAATACCATTTTACTATAGGCCCATTATTGCACCAACGATAGTAGCATAAAGTTGCCAAAATTTCTAGCTTTCTTTTGTTGGATTTTCTTCCTCATAAGCTTCTATAAACTGCCACTCGGCCTCTCCCATTATTCCGGATAAATTTTCCGTGCGATTTTCTGAGTCAAGCTGGTTGGTTATGGCTCTCAAAAATTTTTCGGTAAATTTTTTGATCGCATGATGTAATTCAACCATCTCTGCGTCAAATCTTGCAGTGCTTTCTTCCGATTCCCTCAGTTCTTCCACAGAATCGAAATCCACAATGCGACCGTCCAGGGTGATGTTGTGCCCTTGGGTTAAATACTTATGGAGCATTCTGTTTTTATGCATTCGGCCAAGATTTTCTCCGATAGTCCGCCACAGCCAAAGGAAATAATCCCGCCAACCGAATTCTTTTTCACTTCTGCTCAATTCTGCGGCCACCAATGATCTGGCATCTTCCAACATCCTTACCGCCTGCCAAATTTCTTCATCGGACAAATTTTTGCCCGGATCAGACAGGCGGTAATGCGTTCCGAAAGCCCTAATTTCCAAAACAGGCACCGTGTCGGGGGCTAATCTCCCGATTGCTTGAGCGTGTTTCACGCTCGTCTTTTTTCCGTCTTGATCCGGAATGATTTCTTCCAGTTCAATGATTCCTAAAACTCGAACAACTCTTATCCCCTTGGAAAAAAGTTTCTCAGACATATCTCGATCATGTAGTGCGTAATCTTTTCGGACCGTGCCGGTGGATTGTCCATCCTCTCTGATTACAATATTGCTTACCACTCTTGCGTGGCCGAAAACAAAAGACCCTCCCAGTCCTTTTGCATCAACATCCCGATACAGGTTTCCTTCGCAATCTTTAAAAATAACTCTTCCCAAAAGCCCACTTCGGCTGTGTCCACTGTCTATCTCGACTTTTCTTTCTCCGTCCTTCGATTTTAAAAAGATTCCCAAATTGCTTGAAATTTGTTCTTGTTTAGCTTTCGCTCTTTTTAATTGTTTGGAGGAGGGGAGATCCAGCGGAATTTCAGGGAAATCCGGGTTGACCCATAAAACATGGTTTTTTACTTCCGTAGCTGGCAGGGTTTCTTTTTTTAATTTTTGAATGTCTCCTATTGGCAGGGGACTAGGTTCTTTGAAAGGGAAAGGCATATTGTGATTATATCAAATTTTGTGGACCCAAGGAGACTCGGTCACGAATATTTTTCTGCTGAAAAATTTCGCGACCCCGGCTCGACCCGTCGGCCTCCACCTTTCTCGTCTCTTGAATCACACAATGATGTTTCATTCGAACAGCTCCCAGCTGTTCTCGCGAATCATTGTGGACCCAAGGAGACTCGAACTCCTTACCTCCTCATTGCAAATGAGGCGCTCTACCAGATGAGCTATGGGCCCTTTTTCAATAGAAGTATTCTATCTTATTTTGCCAATAATGCAAATTATA
>Ga0172379_10004913_pt1 | contig 19204 bp, 13 predicted proteins | sample GrowelOW334metaG_FD_119756 | JGI IMG/M metagenome (GOLD analysis project Ga0172379, IMG submission 119756) | Groundwater microbial communities from an aquifer near a municipal landfill in Southern Ontario, Canada - Groundwater well OW334 metaG | ecosystem: Environmental > Aquatic > Deep...
ATAACTCTTTGATGAATTTTGGCAAGTCGCTCCTGAATCTGAGGCAAAAGGTCTTTGGCTTCAGCAAGCTCGTCCGGTGACATTTTTTCAACATCCAACCCCTTGGCTTTCTGGAATAAATCTTGCATACAATTTGGTTTACAATTTAGTTTAATTAATACAAAAGCATAACACAAAAGAGCCTTTTCGTCAACAAAAGTATGCCACTTTTTAGGATTATTTTAGAAAAATTTTAGACTCTCCTGATTTAATGCGGTCATGCAACAAATCATTATCAGCGAGGCGCTCCCAAATCCCACCGGTAAAGACATGGGCAACGAGTGGATCGAGCTTTTCAATCCGAATCCGGAAAATATAGACCTCTCGAGCTGGAAAATCCAAACCGGCGCAAAATCCTCCATCAAACTCGACGGAAATATTGTCAGTGCAAAGTCATTTCTGGTGATTGAAAATTTTAAAACGCAGTTAAAAAATACCGATAATAAAATTCTTTTAATTGACGATTTCGGGAACACCGTGGACAAAATTGAGTATACCGATGCCAAAGAAGGACGGAGCCTATCTTTGGCAAAGATAGTGGGCACCACGGAGGCAAAAACAGCGCACATTTGGGATTCGCCCACTAAAAATCTCCCGAATAAAACATTCTACGAGATTGAGGGAGTGGTAGAGAGCGAGCCCGAAATCGGAGAAGAATTTTCATTCACAATGAAAGATAAGGCGGACAAAACTCTCACGATAAACTTCGACGAAACTTATCAATTTGATCTAATGCAAAGTACCCTCGCGAGCGGCTCCCCCATCGTAATTCTGGCAGAAAAAGATTCCGGTCATTACAACCTAAAGAATTACCAAATTCTGGAGACTAAGGCGGCGCAAACAACCGCGGGGGCAAAGCCCGAACAAGCCTCGGCGCCGCCTCAAAGCAGCTGGGAATTATTTCTGCTAATCCCGATAATCGCGCTCATTGGAGTTCTGATTTTCCTTGGAAAATTTGGCAAAAGCACCAGATACGAGGCGACAGGAAAATTTTAACCGCAATGCACTAGTCGATTAGGTCTTTCGCTTTCATCGCATTATAAACCATCTGAGCGTAATCCCCTCTCGTGAGTTCATAAGTGGCGTCGAAAAGAGGAACATCATGCACAATGCCTTTATCCTTTCCAACGTAAGCGTAAGGCGCAAACCAAGCGTCAACTTCAACATCATCAAAAGGCTTTGCCTCAAGCTTTGTAGGAATTTCGTATTTAAGAGCAGTCAAAAGCATTTTTAACGCTTCAACCTTTTTCACGTTGGAATTCGGCTGATATGTTCCATCCGGATATCCCGAAATAAGACCTTGTTCCTTTGCATAGCAAACATAAACGGCAAACCAATCTTCCCGGACATCATTGAAACAATTTGAATAAGTTTTTCCTCCAAAATCAGCATCGATAACATTTGTAAGAATGACCAACGCCTCCGCGCGCGTAATTTTTACTTCCGGTTTAAAAGATCCATCATCGTATCCCTTTATAACCCCCGCGTCTTTAAGTTTCTCAATCGGCACAGCGATAGGGTCATTAGATAAAACATCTCTAAAAATCTCATAAGGCTCAACTTTACAAAATTCCGCGCACTCCGGCGCATCGGTACATGGCTTGCAGATATCAGGAACAACACCCTGGCTGGCATCATCAGAACTAACAACGGAAGCATACATGTTTTTTAAATAACTATTCGTTGAGAAAAAGAACGAAGAAATCGCGTATAAAGAAACTCCGCAGAACAGAAGCAAAATAACCAGGAAACTAAAATCTTTTGCGCCGATACCGGGTTTCTTAATCACTTCACTAACAGAAGCTTTCTTAACAGACTTTGGCTTAGCCTTAGTCAAAGGTTTCTTTTTTGGCATATACTAACCGTTAAATTATTTTTTAAGGACTTTAGTATACTCCGCCTCGTAAATATGTAAAAGGGACATTACAAACATAAGCACAATCGGACCTACGATGATACCGATTAAGCCCATAGAGAAGAGCCCTCCCAAGATTACGAAGAAGGTTAAAAGTGGATGAGTCTTGGCCTTGCCTCCTATTAAATACGGGCGCAGGAAGTTATCAACAGTTCCAATAACCAGGAATCCCCAGATAGTCAGGAAAAGCGCCCCCCAGTAATTTCCAAAAATAACCAATAAAAGTGCTGCCGGAACCCAAACCAAACCTGTTCCAACAACCGGTATAAACGAAGCCATGGCGATTGCCGTTCCCCAAAATATAGGATTGGAAATACCTGCAATGGCAAAACCTATTCCACCAATAAAACCTTGCGCGATAGCGGTAAGAAACACTCCGAGGATTATCGCCTTAACCATAGAATCCATCTTCCCGAAAAGTTCCTTCTCGTAAATATTTGGCAGAGGACTTATATGTCCAAGTTTTTCCATAATAAGATCTCCGTCCTTGAAAAAGTAATAAAGCGAGAACAAGAATAAGACGAAGTTAAACATGAAATTCCAAAGGCTGGCCAAAATATTCGTGGTCTGGTTGAGCAAAAACGAGCTTAGATTTTGAGCGGCATCAATAATAGTTTGTTTAACATTAAAATCGTTGACGTTGAGAATTGGAGAAAGGTACGGCCCGAGATAACCGTCAATTTGTGTTTTTAAATCAAAGAAGAATCCGCCTTGGCTCCATTGAAAATATTTATTAAGAGCACCGGCGTCTATTTTCACGCTGATTATTTTATATGTATCGAGAGCCTCATTTGTAAGAAGCAAAGAGAAAAGAATAAGCGGAATAACTATAACCAAGACCACGATTAAGCAGCTTAAGAATGCGGCAAGCCTATCACGGCCTCCGAGCAAACTAACAAACTTCCTATATAAAGGATAGAAAACGATAACAAGCACGGCTGCGATAAATATCACAGCCAAAAACGGTTTAATAATATCAAAAAAGAAAAACAGCGAAATTAAAAGAGCACCAATCAAAAAATAACCCGGCAACTTCTCGATAATAAGCGTGTCCTCTTTTTTTATTGGAATATGCGACTTAAACTGAGGCTGCTTATTGTTCTTCATCATGTTCTTTACAGCATCAAGATAAGGAATTTTTTTCAGCTTAAACTTGTTGAGATTAAATGCCATTGGAATGAGGTTTAAAGATACTGAAGAATTTATACCATGTGGTAATTTTTTTTACCACTTGTTATGATGAACTTTTGCTTCACTGAAACACTCGCCTTTGGAGGCCGCCTCTTGGTCCGGGTATCCCATTACAATAAGTGCGAGCGGCACCACCTCTTCAGGAATTCCAAGCAATTTGCGGTAGCCGGCAATTCTATCTTCCCAAATATATGCGGCCGTCCAAACAGCCCCGAGGCCAACGGCGTTGGCCGCAACTAGCATATTTTCCACGGCCGCCGCACAATCCTGTACCCAAAATCCTTTATATTTTTCTCCTTTTAAATCTCCGCAAACCAAAATCGCAAGCGGCGCATCCTTTGCCATATAAGCATAAGGACTAAACTCAGGAATTTTTCCCAGAACTTTCGGATCATCAATCACGACAAACTCCCTCGTCAAAGCCCCTCCAGCCGACGGCGCGCAAAATCCGGCTTTCAAAATATCATTTACTAAACCCTGCGGCACCTTGTCAGTTTTATACTTCCTAATACTCCTTCTTGTATAAATTGCTTGAAGTGCATCCATAAAAAGATGGTTAATTCTTGCTACCGCGAATTGTACCAAAAAATAAAGACATGTTGAAGAGCCCCTAATCCTTTGGTTAGGGGCTCTTGGTTTTAGACTGTTTGCATTGCGTTGGCGCGTTATTCCACCGCCATCACTTCCGCATTGAAGGCGAGATCAAGTTGCTGCCGATCGTCGATTCGGGTGTAACTGCAGTCGCCATCCGCGTTCACGCAGTTCTCACCGTCGAAATCGCTGAACTCAATGTTCGACCCATACCCATATGGGTGAGAGTCATCAAAAGCATACACATCGAACTCGTCCTTGATGAAGAATTTGATTTCTTCTCCATCGTACGAGCCGAAAATGTCGTTGTGTATCCACATCTTCATTCCGTTACCGTCGAGGAGGTCAATCATCCCGCAGTCTAGGCTGCTGCAGGACATCCCATCACACAAAAACTTTGGATTTCCGTCGGTGTTTGTGATGACGAGATTCGGTCCAGCACTTTGTCCAGCCAGACCAAGATCGACCACAACGATATGTCCGCCGCGGGCCGCGAAGCTGAAAGCGCCGGTCAGCGCCTGCTCCTCACCACTAAACGGCGGCGGGTTGACCAGTGTCGAATTCGGAGTCAGATAGAGCGTCGGAGCATGATTGTAAAAATCGATTCCGACATGGGCACCCTCAAACGTTTCTCCTCGCCGCGTCACGTCCGCGGGGACTCCGATGCCTTCCGGGGTCATCTGGAAGTTGTGATGCGGTCCGCCTGCCGCAACTTCAGGAACCAGCTCGCTTTCGAGGTTTCCCTTCACGCGAAACGCAACAATGACATTCGGCTGGAGTTGGAAGGGGTATTCAAAATTGAAAGTGACCGAGTTCGTCGTCAGGTCAGGCACGACACTCGCCGAAATCCTTTCTCCATTGAAGTAAAGAGCGAAAGCTTGAAAATCGCTAACGCTCCGCGTTCCGATATCCGGAATGGTGAAGGACAACATCGGAATCGGCAACGTACCCGGATTAAGAAGCTTGCCGTCGCTCAACGCGATATGCGTTGCCCCGAGGGGCATATTTTCTCCAGGGACGCCACCGCTGAGGAGCGGTGTAGTCGGCGGGAGTAAATACACTTCGCGACACCCGGTGAACGCAAACAGCACCAGAACGCACACGATGATCGTCGATATTCTCCGCATTTTTTGTCTCCTATTTTCCAATGCGATGTTGATTTTTCTATGCTCACTCTTGCATTTCTGCAAAAGACTAAGAAAGGACTCTATATAAACATGTGCTGTAAATGCACATTTCTAAGCAATGCAAATTGTCAATGTTCATACCATTTCCGCTTAGGGATATATCTCTTATAGATTTAGACGAATCGGATATACCGAAACGTCATAAATACTGGATATATCTCCCATTTATTAGAGAAATAGGTAGCGAACATTGTGCCATACTTAGCCAAAAAAGTCAATAACTAAAAAGAATGCTCAAGCACTCCATCCGGACATTGAACTTGCACACCAGCCAACTTATTTGTTGTAGGAGGAGGATCTATTAAACTTGTTCCCTCCATTTCGGTTGGTAATCCTTCATAAATATCGCCTTTTTCGTCTTTAAAAACAGCCTTAATGGTACCTTTCCATGGATATTCCATTTCGTCGTCTTTAACTCTTTTATATCTGAAAAACAAATAACCTTTTCCCCTTGGACCTTTGTATTTACAAAAGCCGAATTGTGCTCCCGATTCCCCTTGTTTTAAAACATTATGCTGGATACCAAATTTGCCCAAAAATTCATGAATATTCTGAAAAGTAAGATTGGTTTTGCCGATTGCAGCTTTGATAATTGCAGGAATTTTATCATGATTTTTCTTTGAAACTTGAGACAAAGCTTCATATCTTGCACCAAGCATTGGTGAAACACTATGCAAGGATTTTGCCGAAGGCATGCTAATCCACGGCTGATCCAAATCTTCAGGAGAATATTCCTCTTTATTTCCATCAGCTGCTGTGGCTATAAATTCCCGAAGAATAAGAGGCCATTTTCTTGCCTCCGGACCGAGTAAAAAATGCGTTAATTCGTGAGGAAGAGCCTCAGGATTTGCGATAATTTTGGTGAAATCTTTGTTAACGCTGCTGACAACAACTTCAAAATGTTTTTCATCCGCTAAATGATCAATACTGGCGGCCGCGACATCACCATATTCAACACTAAGGTTTTTTGGCTGCCAATAAATACCGCCAACGATCCCCTTTGCATAATCATAGGCTTTGCGAAAATTAACTTCAGATACTGTCGTGCTTTCTATGGTAATGCCGTCAATTTGGTAAGTGTATTTCTGCTTTTCGGGAGCGGGAATAGGGGTTTGCGGAGCTGAGACCGGGATCTTTTGAGCAGAAACCGGTGTCAAATTTTTGGGCACAATATTGTCATGACTAAAATGCTTATCCACAGCTATAGCAGCCACTCCAACTGCGGCGGCCAATAATATTAAACGTGTAATACGCATTAAAAAAAGCTTTTGCAGAAAAGATACATCGGCAGACGCGTTTTTATTTTCTCTTTTTTCATTACGAGAAGCATTTTTATCGCGCTCCTGAGCTCTATGCCTTCTCTCAAGTCCACGCTTGGACATGCGCATTTTGTTAAAACTATGGCGAGCATTCTGGCAGAATATCACTAACACGTCAATAATTGCGATTTTCAATGTAAAATGATATTCTCGTGTGGGCAAAAGCTGCACGCAAACAACACGCAAATGGATCAAAAAACGCTTATCAAAAAGATAAATGAGCTTAAGAGACGCAAAAACGCCATTATTCTTGCGCATAATTACCAAAGGCCGGAAATTTATGAAGTGGCGGATTTCGTTGGAGATTCGCTAAAACTCTGCCTGAAAGCCACGCAAACAAAGGCAAAAATAATTGTCTTCTGCGGAGTAAACTTTATGGCCGAAAGCGCGGCAATTTTAAATCCTGACAAAAAAGTTATCGTTCCAAACGTTGATTCCGGCTGTGCCATGGCAGACATGGTAGACATAGACGAAATTAAAAAGATGAAGAAAAAACATCCTGACGCAAAAGTTGTTTGTTATATCAATTCTTCCGCGGAAGTAAAAGCGCTTTCGGATATACTTTGCACCTCCGCGAACGCCGTAAAAGTTGTAAAATCCTTGAAAGCGAAAAAAATAATTTTCCTTCCTGATAAAAATCTCGCCGACTACATTCAGAAGCAAGTTCCGAATAAAGAAATAATAGCATATCGCGGATTTTGTCCCGCGCATCACTCAATTACAAAAGAATCTGTCGAAGAAATTATCAAGACTTATCCAAATGCAAAATTAATCGCGCATCCGGAATGCCGACCGGAAGTTTTAAAGCTTTCCGACTACGTTTCCAGTACTGAAGGGATGGTGGAGGCCGCACGCAAGGATGCCGGCAAAGAATTTTTCATAATGACTGAGTGCGGCATGACAGAGCGTTTAAAGAAAGAACTGCCAAACAAAAACTTCTTCGGTTTGTGCAACATTTGCTTCGACATGAAAAAGAATACGCTTGAATTAATTCTTAAAGCGTTGGAGAATGAAAAACCTGTCATTAAGGTTGATAAAAAAATCGCGGTAAAAGCAAAAGAAGCCTTCGATAAAATGTTCGCTGTAAAATAATTTTATGAACAGAAAAAGTCTAAGAGAAGAAACTCACAACCCGAAAGAGCTGCTTGATATGACCAATGCAAATTACGAAGCGGCTGTTATTCGCCATACTCTCGAAGAAATGAATGCGGATTTAGAAGGACCGGACGGAGCCGGCGACATAACTACAAACGCTATGTTCCCGGAACGTCAGCAAGCTAAAGGAACGATTATCGCGAAACAAGACGGAGTCATCGCCGGCCTCGAAGAGTTAGAGTATTTTCTAGCTCAAATAGGCCAAACTTTCGGCCAAAAACTTCAAGGGAAAATTTCCCTAAAAACTTTTGCAAAAGACGGCGATAGCGTAAAAAAAGGAGACGAAATATTAGAAATTTCAGCAGATATACATTCTCTTCTGGCCGCCGAAAGAACAATTTTAAATCTACTTACTCACATGAGTGGAATCGCAACTTATACCAGAAAAATAGTCGATTCAGTCGCTCGACATGATGTATTGGTAACGGCCACCCGAAAAACTCTCTGGGGCCTTTTGGATAAAAAGGCCGTAACCTTAGGTGGCGGGGGCACCCACAGATTAAACCTCGCCGACGCAATTCTAATCAAAGACACGCATCTCGACCCCATCAATCGCGACTTCGAAAAAGCATTCGCGCAAATAGCAGCCACAAACCCGGCTTGCCGCTTCATCGAAATCGAAGTCCTATCAAAAGCAGAAGCCATCGAGGCTTGCCGTGCTTTCATAAGATCAAAAATAAAAGGCACATGCACAATCATGTTCGACAACATGCAGCCGGACGAAATCTCGGCCGCGTTAAAAGAGCTGAAAGCCCAAAACCTTTACGATAATTTTCTCTTCGAGGCTTCCGGAAACATTACCGAGAAAAACATTACCTCCTATGCTGAGACCGGTGTTGATATCCTTTCGCTTGGCTGTTTGACCTCGCAAGCACCGAGTTTTGACGCGAGTTTAAAGATTGATCAAACGCAGATCTAGCGTTGTTCTTAAAGATTTCACATTGCACAGGATTGGCTTTTTTAACATCTCTCCTATCGAAAATAGGCAAATCAAAATGCGTAGCTTCTTCAAAATATTCAGCCGCCTCACAAGCCCTAAAAGATGTAAATAGTTTTTCTCCTGGCACTTTGGCAACAAGGTGAACTTCATGTTCATGGCCATCTCTTGGATCATCGTATGTAGCTAATTCATATTTGAATCGTCCAAAAGTATCAACATAATCCGGAATTCTACGTACAAATGCCGAATCTTCATTAAGCTCAAAATTACAATCCTTATCCGTTTCAACTCTTGGAACAGATACAAAATTTGAAAAATACGGAGCAAGACTAAGTAAATCATGTCTCTGTTGTATGTTCATAAAAGTCATTGCCACTTCATAGCCAACATGTGAATTTGCTGTCGAACTGCGCATTACATCTTTCATGACTTCTTCCGTTCCCTGCATCGCCAAAAGATGTTCTTCACCTTTCTCGTCGGTATAAACATAAGCGGTGTAAACAAAAGCATATGTACCTGAGGCTGAGATTTCCCCTATTTTTCTTAAATTTTTATTTTTTTCCTCAATAGGAATTTGCCCGACGTGATATTGACTTATCATATTTTGCGAAATATGCGGACCGCCCTCAATAGCTTTTTTAATAAGATCCATATACTTGAAAAAGTGAGCATACGGCTTTCCTATTTTTATATTTTTCGATAAGAAATAGAACTCTTTATCCTGAAGAAATTTATCCAGAGCTGTTAAAGCGGAAGCCCAGTTTCCATGCCATATAGGCAAATCGAATTTATTCGCAATCATATATTCCATCAAAAAAGGCTTAAGCCCTTCAAGCTGTTCATCGTCCAAAAGATACCTTCTTTTCATTTCTTCCATAAAATCATTCACGATACCACGAAAAATACTAACATTTTTTTCTCTTCCCACCTGCCACTTTCCCTCAAAACGGAAAGATATATCATTTCTATCAATAAGCTCTTGCTGTAAGCGTGCATCAATAAGTTTCATTACCTGAGCTTGTTTATCGGATTCAACATGTTTACCTCTCTCATACGCACCAAAAACAGCCAATCCGGAAAGTGCTGAGTAAAGCAGCAATCTTATCCATGCTATATTTCTTTGAAGTCTTAGGGCGGAAGGATTTAATTCAGTATCTATGTGCACAGTCGTAAATTCTTCTTTTTCAAAAATCTTAAACAATGGCTCAAGATCTTCGATGTTTTTATATCCTCCGGATTTCCCAAGAACAATTTTCTTGATAATTTCATCATATTTTCCTTGCCTATCAACTCCTCCATGGATAGTTCTGCCCTGCATAATTTCGGATAATCTGATAGCAACCTCAGTAATCGCATAAGACATTTTTGAGATATCTTTTATGCTCATTTCCGGCGCTTCGTTATCGTCCTTCTTCACAAGAGCTTGAGTTTCCTGATCATCATCCGCATCTTTTTCTCTCAGTCTTGGAGGAACAGCATTGAGAAACGCGTAAAACAATTGCTCATTCCTAAGAGCGGCAGCAAGAAGAAATTTCGTGAGAAACAGAGACATATTCGTACGAGTCACGCCGGCCAAATCCATATTTCCAAATTCTTCTTTATCATCTATTGAAGCCATGGCTTCAATCATATTAACAACACCGGCATTCTCATCAACGTGAGCTCTCAGAACTTCAAAAAGCCTCTTATGTGCAATCATTTTTTCCAAATCTTCCACATCCAGATCTCTATCGCCTTTGCCAAACTTTTCCTTTGCAATACGACGTATTAAATTAATTTGTTCTTCCGAAGACATTGCGTTTTCTACATCCTCATATCCATTAAAAAGTTCGCTTAAAGAAGGACAAACAACAAAAGACGGCCTATCCCCGGGAGTCTTTTTAGCATTTTCAAAGGCATAACATAAAGCACCCTCAACAAACTCCTCCGTGTACATTCCATTATCAACGGGCTTGCCCCAACCTAAAACTCTCAATATTTTATCCCCCGTCCCAAGCTTAAACATTTTTCCCAAAAATATTTTATGATTTTCTAAGCTAAGTTCAATTGAAGGCCTTTCGTTAGCCTCTTTCCCTTTTTCCTTAGCCTTATTTGGATGTTTTGGACCAAGATGAGTATGAACACCAACCCAATGTTCAAAATCCGAGTTGATTTTCATAAAGGCAGCAGACAGCGTACGCGGCAGAGGAATCTGAATTTTGCGCCTTGAATTTGGAGATTTTTCTGATTTTTCCGGTCCTTTTTTCATGTACAAAAATAGGGAGAGTTATTTTACAACCCTTCTTAAGGCACGTCAATAGCAGAAACGTGTTTTACTGAAGCCCTAAAATCAACTAAATCAACGGTTCTTCAAACTCCGGAGCTTCCTCCGGGCCAGTATTCTCAAATTCGCCCGCTTCGTCCCATTTAGACAACATTTTTTCAACGTTGGCACGCGGGTTGCTATAAAGCTTTCTGGAATTTTCAACTATTTCAGAAATATAACTTTCTTTAGTCTTCGGGACCGTTAAAGTCTTACCGGAGAAAGCTTCACGAATTTCCCCATCCACGGACATTTTGCAATAAAATTCTCGAACGCCAAGATTGATAATATCTCTCTCTTTAAAAATTGGTGTGTATTCTTGAGCCAGTAGTTTAGCGTCATCCGCTCCAACTCTGAAACTGACCATACTTCCCACATTGCCGAACACGGTTTTTTTAATAAGATCGGTAACTTGTCCCATATACTGATGTGCGATTGTAAGATTTAGACGATATTTGCGCGCCTCGGATAAAATTTCCGAAAAAGTATCAGTGGCAAAATTCTGGAACTCATCAACATACAAATAGAAATCACCTCTTTTGTCTTCCTTCGTATCCGCACGACTCATGGCCGCCTGATAAATCTTCGTGATAATCATGGATCCCAATAGCGAACTGTTTTCCTCGCCAAGAAGACCTTTTGACACTTTTATGAAAAGAATCTTTTTCTCGTCCATTATTTTTCTAATATCAAACTTATTCGTAGGTTGCCCGACTATATTTCTAATCATATTTGTAGACACAAATTGTCCTACTTTATTCAAGAGAGGAGTGATCGCCTCAGCATCAAATTTCTCGCTCCAGCCGGCAAATTCCGAAACCCAAAAATTTTTAACTACATTATCTTTTATGCGGGAAACTATATTTTGCCTGTAATTTTTATCCGTAAGCATCTTCAAAATAGAAAGAACTGTCGTCCCTTCACTATCCAAAAGAGCAAGCACCGTATATCTCAAAACGTGCTCCAAACGATCGCTCCAATTTGACCCAAAAAGTCTTTTAAAAATCTGTATAAATCCGATTGTGACCTGCATTTTGTAAGCTTCATCAACCTTCTCCATCGGATTAAAAGAAATTGGAAAATCAATATCACCGGGGTCAAAATAAACCACATCTTTTATTCTATCTTTCGGAACAAATTCCATTACATTATCAACCAAATCTCCGTGCGGATCCAAAACACAAATACCCATTCCATTCTCCAAATCCTCCTTTATCAAAAGCTCGAGAAGTTTGGATTTCCCAGAACCGGATTTTCCAACGACATACAAATGTCTTCGCCTGTCGGATCGTTTTATTCCAAAAGTTTCAAAATTGTTATGATAGTTTGTAACACCGAACAAACTGACCTGGCCGCCGTCAGCGCGCGGCAAATCCTGCGGTGGCTCGGCTTTTCGCGCAAGCACATGCACGATATGTGACGCCTCATCCGAATTTGGGAGGTGATAAAGCGTAGCCAGCTCGTGAGGCGTCATCACCATCGGATCTGCAAATTTTCTCGCCTTATAATCGATTAAAAATTGCTTCGTCGGCATATGAATCGCCTTGAAATGCTGGATATCTGTAATGTTGAATTGATGAAACGCATTTATAACCGCTTCGATTTTCAGTTTTGCAGCCTGCTCGCTCGCAGCAATATATCCAACTCTGACGCAAACCTGAAATGGCTCTTCTTTACTCTTTTCCACAGCCAATTCCCTTCTCTCTTTCGCAATTCCATGTTTTTCATCACTAACACGAACTTTATCGCGTATAGAAAATCTTTTCTTAAAATTATTCCATCCAAAAGACCACTTTCTTCTCAAATGAAAACTGGCACTTTCTTCTTGAGTCTCAGTCACAAATTGAACCCAGACCTGCTCGGAAGCACCAATTTTCGATATAACCGAAAACAGCCTGGATAAACTATCGTCATCAAAATCTTTATAAGTTCTAAACGGATAAACATCTCCGTACTTAAAAGCCAATCTTACGCCATATAAAGACTTCTTCGATGGGTCAAAATTATCCACATAATCGGCACACTCGTTAATTTCGCACTCAGGATAAGTGGAATAGAAAAGTCCCTCCATTGTTTCGTAAAGATGATCCGGAGTAGTTACAAAAAAGTAAGTATATTGCTCGTAGCCGGCCATTTCGAAAGACACACTTTCCCCTTCCGCCGTTTTATGAAAGTTTATAAGCAGTTCTTCAAATATGTGCTCCTTTTTTTTCTGATCATCACCCTGAGGGACAATGACCTGGAAATATCGCATATATAGCTATAAATCAATATATTTTAGCACATTTTACGCCCTTAGTAAACCATCTTCAAGTAACATTCCTCACAATAGACTTTTTCAGGTTTATCAGATGAATAGGTCGTCTCTATCCCATCCCCGCAATTATCGCATTTCCTACCCCAAAGCTTCCTAGGATTTTTAAGCTCAGAAAGATCATGCATCCTACAGTCCGGGCACTTGGTGGAAAGCGGCGTTTTCATCCTTTTACACAAATTAAACTCGAGTTGCAAAATCTTATAGTTCTTCCCGCACTTTTCACAGCTCAAAATTTTATCCACAATATCCTCTTTGGCATCTTCTATTCTTTTTGGAACCTTGATTTCCGATTTTTCATATTCCCTGGGGCCTTTTTCTTTCATAGGGAAATAATCATTGGCCGTAGTTTCGTTATAAGGATGCAAAGAAAGCGACGGCGGAAAAAATTCTCCATATTCTCCGGTTTTCATCATATGCTCAATAATTTTGCCCTTTAATTTATTGTATTCTTTCTCGGAATACTGCTTGTTTAAAATACAATATTTTTTCTTGGAATTAATACTGTCGCATCCAAAGCAATTTTGGGGATAAAAACAAGAATATGTATATTCGTTGCCATATCCATTACTTGGGCAAAAAGAAAATTTTACCAAAGTATCTTTATCTCCTCCTGAAGCCACTTCGTAGCACAATTCCACTTCTTTATCATGCATGCTGTTGTCCATAGAATCTTTGACGCCAACCGACTCAATCATATATTTACAGTCCTCATCGTTAAAACAGTCATAGCATTCAATGGAATTTTTACAATTTTGGATATAATCACCGGAAGAATTTTCACAGTTCAGTTGATTTTGATATCTCTTCGGAATGGTTTTATTAAATTCAAAAAACTCTTTAAGCAAATCCTCATGCAGCTTTTCCTTTTTCTCCGAAACCAGTTCTTCATACTCAGATTTCGAATATTGTTTATTCTTAACACAATACTGTTTTTTCGTTATAGCAGAGCACATAAAACAGTCTTTGCAGCCCGTAGAATCAGCCATATATTCACAATTACTACAGTTCCTGCAATTTATCAAATCATGGCAGTTATAACACTTGTTACAATTCGTGGAAGATTTCATTAGTTCGCAATCATCAAGAGCGTTAACATCAAGACAGTCTTTGCAATTCTGACTTTTTCGACAATACATTGAGTCCTCCATAAAATAACTTCCCGGAGAAAGATAAGTATTTTTACTGAAAGAAATCAGGGTGTTGTACTCGCAATTTTCATTATTTAGCTGCAAAAGACCCATCTTTGGAACGGTACTCAGAAGCTCTTTAAATTGGTCAAAGAATGGCCTGTTAAAGTCAAAATCGCGACCATATTTAATAGGATCCCATTTGTCACTCCACCAACATTCAACGCAATAAATCGGACACAAAACTTTATTACCATAAATCGAGAGCATTTGTTTTCCGCAAAGATCACATTTTCTTTTGTGTAAATGTCTTTCATTTCTAAAAGTAAGCCTTCTTTGTTGCCTGCAGTCCGGACACAGCGTTGGAGTTGGCAAAGGATATTTTTTGCCTTCAATAACAGTAGAAACTTTGTCGTAAAACTTTAAATCACTATCGGTAATTTCAAATTTATCTCCACATTGTTTGCAATTCTTATTCATAAATTTTAACTTAATAAGTTTGTTTCAAATAACATTCGTCGCAGTAGATAATCTCCGGTTGATTAGGAGAATAGCTGCTCCTTATGCTCTTTTTACAATTTGAACATTCGCGATCCCAAAGTTTACGAGGAGGCCTCATAGAAAGTCTTTTAATGTGACGGCAATCGGGACATTTTTCCGGCGATGGCAAATGATATCTTTTATAGAAAATTTCCTCGGCTTTTTGAAGTTTGTAATTTTTTCCACAAGACGCGCATGCCAAAACGTCACCATGAGGTTTTTGGTAGTCCCGCTTATCTTTTTGTCTCCATCTGAATCCCCTTTTTATCGCTTCCTCCTCGGACAAAGGAAAATACTCATTAGCAACGGTTTCGTTATAACAAAATGGAGAAATTTTAATCGGAAAATACTCACCCCACTCGCCATGCCTCCTCATCTTTTCAATAATTTTTGGCAAAAGTTCTTCATATTCATCCTTCGCATATTGTTTGTTCAAAATGCAATATTCTTTATGCCTTAATCCAATACATCCAAAACAATTTTTACACGACATGCAATAAGCTGAATAAAAAACATCGGACGAATTTGCACACACGATGGAAAACATACAATGCACATCTCTGTAATACCCCATATATTCATAAGCAAGCTCATTTTCTTCAGTATAATTACAATCACAACAGTCCTTAGTATCAATCGTTTGCGCCAAATATCGGCAATCCCAAGCCCTTTGCACATCATAACAATCATTGCTGGTTTTTGATTGATATATATAATTTCCGGTACAATTTTCCGTGCTCACTTCCACAGAATATCTTCTTGGAACATGTAGTTTCTGATCTTTAAATTTTCTACTGATATTTTCAAGTTGTTCCATAGAAGAAAAATCCAACATTTTCTTTTTTTCTTCATAATCCTCGGGCGTATATTGCTTATTGAAAATCTGATGTTTCTTATTTCGAAGTCCTGTGCACGCAATACAATCACTGCATCCATGGCAGTCATAGCAGAAAGACAAATCATCGGAATTTACGCAGTCCTGTGAGAAAAAACACTGATAGCATTTCTCGCAAGTTATACATTGATAACAAAACTGGCTGTCGCGAACCAACAGTGAATCTATACAATTTTTGGAATAATATGGGCTTCCATACAAACAATCCTCCGAATATACCGGCCCAAAAATCATATAACAATCTTTGCATTCTCCTGTGTAATTTACATACTGGGAATTTTGATTATTAACAGTATGCAAAGCAATCATTGGAACTTTCTTTTGCAGCTCGTCAAACTGCTCGAAAAATCTTTTGTTAAAATCGTAATCCATACCAAAATCACATCCCTCCCATTTATCTCCCCACCACTCATCCTGCTCATAAACCTTCACATTCTCATCAGGATGATAGCAAGTGACTATTTCCTTTCCGGAAAGATCACTTTTTCTTTTATAAAGATTCCTCTCATTACGGAAAGCAAACCTTCGCTGCATACGACAATCCGGACAAAAAGTCGGCTCGGGAACGCTTTGTCTTTTTCCGGCGATGACAGGAGAGATTTTGTCGTAAAATTTTAAATCACTGTCCGTAATTTCAAATTCCGCTCCACATTGTTTGCAATTTTTATTCATATCAATAAACTTCTTTTAAGTAACATTTTTCACACAAAACAGTCTCGGGCCGATTAGGCGAATACGTTGTCCTAAAGCCAACTTCACACTCCGCGCATTTCCCATCGTAAAGCTTCATCGGATTACGTAATTTAGTCCTTCTGGCATTTCTGCAATCAAAACAAAACTCCGGAAGCGGTAAATTCATCTTCTTATAAAATTTATATTCCAAATCGACAATCTTGTAATTTTTTCCACAGTTTTTGCACGCCAAAATCTGGCCGACGACACTTTCATCAAACTCGCCAATATCATATTTTCCGCTATAAGCCTGCGGCATATATTCCTTTTCGTCTTTTTCTTTCCATTTCCATCCACGCCTCAAGGCCTCTTCTTTTGTTAATGGCCAAAATTCTTGCGCTAAAGTTTCATTGTAATAAAAAGGTGCCATGGCAGCAGGCAAAAATTCGCCCCAGTCCTCCGTTTCTTTCATGTTTTCAATTATTTGCGGAACGAGTTTTTCATATTCCTCCTTCGTATATTGTTTATTTAAAATACAGTACTGTTTATGTCGAAGGCCATCGCAGCCAAAACAGTTTTTTAAGTGATAACACCCAAAGCAATAATAACAATCTGCGTTATGTTCGCCACTCATCAAAAACGCCGAGCTAAAAGAGAAATCGTTGTTAAAACTGTCGTACATAAGCTCCCCTCCGCTAACTCCGCTTATATCGTAAGAATCTTTCTGTTTTTTGCTGGTCCTGTAACTGTAATAAATATCTTCGCAATCAAAAATCACATAAGAATCTTTTATATTTTTTGATCGATAAACAAAATCACCGGTAACATTTTGATTGCTGACCCCGGCCATATATTTTCGAACGGCTTTTTTCTTCAGGTCATCAAATTTTTTCATAAAATCAGCTATTTGAGCCTTATTCATAGCCGCTCTAAATCTCTCAATCTCCTCTTTCGTAGATGGCTTATTGAAGAGATAATACTGTTTATTAACCAAATTCGTGCAGCCGATACAGTCCTTACAATTTTGACATGAGTACAAAAACCACGAATTCGAACAGTTGTGACACATCTCGCCATAAAAAACTTCATAACAACCGTTACAATCAACACATTCGTAACAATATCTGGAATCATCTACAAAAAGTGCATCCGTACATCCGGTGGAATTAATTAAAGTCTGCCCATACAAACAGTTTTCCGCAAACCAACTTCCAAAAAGAAGATAACAATTTTTACTATGGCAGGCGTAGTTATTGTAGTCGCTATTTTCCTGATCGAAATTGTATAAATCGGACTTTGGAACTTTATGATAAAGCTCTTTAAATTGTTCGAGGAAAGATTTTGACTGGTCAAAATCCAAACCGTATTTCATTGGATCCCAATCGTCACTCCACCAAGCCTTGGAGGAATAAACGGTCATTCCACTTTCCGGCGGATACATTGTAATTATCTTGTCTCCGGTCAAATCACACTTTCTTTGATACAGCCCTCTTTCGTTTCTAAAAGCCATTTTTCGCTGCATTCTGCATGTAGGGCAAAGCGTCGGCGCGGGAATTTTATAAACTGTGCCATCAATCTTCGGAGAAACTCTTTCATAAAATTTCACATCCTTTTCTGTTGTTTCAAATTCATCTCCACATTGTTTGCAATTCTTATTCATAAAGAAAATTTAATAAACTTCTTTCAGGTAACACTCTCCGCACAAAACCGTCTCAGGACTTTTCGGAGGATACGTCGTCTTAAACATTGTGTCACAATTCGCGCATTTTCTCTCCCAAAGTTTCATTGGATTCCTAAGGGCGATTCTGTCTATATGCCTTTGCTTTGGATCTTTGTCCGGCAATAACACTTTAAATCTTTCGTACATTTCCTTCTCTTGAGGAATAATTTTGAAAGGCTTTTTCTCTTCTTTTTCGCCGGAAACCGGAAAAAATTCGGAAGCTATTGTCTCATTATAATAAAAAGGACTGTCCTCTATCGGAAAAAATTTCCCCCATTCGCAGGTTTTAATCATGTGTTCAATAATTTTGGGAACCAAATTTTCATATTCTTCCTTGGTATACTGTTTATTCAAAATACAATATCGGGCATTTTTAAGACCGACGCAACCAAAACAATTACTTACATTATTTGTACATTGACCGCAGTATGCCAGCTCGTGCACATTTCCCCAGCAAAAATAAGAAAAAATAACATTCGAAACTCGATCATAAAAGGCTGACACATAATACAAAAGCTCTCCGTACTCCCCAACCGTTAAATCCATACCATCGTTAATTTTTAAAAGCTGGAATGAATAAGATACGTCTCTGCATTTATCAGCGCTATACACTTCGTTGCAATCTTTAGAGCTAAAAATATAATCTCCGGTAACATTTTCATTGTTAAGGCCGCAATAAAAACGATGTGGCACTTCTCTCTTAATTTGATTAAATTTTTCCATAATTTCTTCGAATTGAACTCTGTCTGTTAAGTCTATGGATTTAAGAATTTTCTCATACTCCTCCTTTGAATACTGTTTATTTAATACGCAATATTCCTTGCGATTAAGAGCCGCGCAGCAAAAACAGTTTTTTGAATTATTAACCTCAAAACAAAACTTCAAATCAGAGCTGTTTGAACAATTTTGGCATCGATAACAGCTATATAATTTACTACTATCGACACATTCCAAACATAATTCCGAGTCTCTTAATAAGAGACTATCTATACATTGCTTGCATCTATACGGATTTCCATAATAACAGTCCTCGCATTCAACAGAACCGTATATCAAATAACAATTTCTGCTGTTCCCGACAACGTTGCAATAATTACAATTAATATTATTCTGAAACACCAAGGACATGTGGGGCACTTTGTTTCTCAATTCAACAAATTGTTGGAAAAAAGGCTTATTAAAGTCATAATCGACACCATATTTTTTCGCATCCCAGTCGTCCTTAATCCATTCTTCATGAGCATAAACCGGAAAAGGAGCATCTGGTCGATACATAGAAATCACCTCTTTGTCC
>Ga0172379_10004914_pt1 | contig 19202 bp, 19 predicted proteins | sample GrowelOW334metaG_FD_119756 | JGI IMG/M metagenome (GOLD analysis project Ga0172379, IMG submission 119756) | Groundwater microbial communities from an aquifer near a municipal landfill in Southern Ontario, Canada - Groundwater well OW334 metaG | ecosystem: Environmental > Aquatic > Deep...
ATCGCGGAGCATGGTGCAAAATGACCGGACGTTGGAGATGATACTGTTGTTGGAGACAGCTTCACTCATTTTTTTATCAATTTGCCCTCTGTATCATAAACAGTTGTATGGAATGTATAGGAGAACCATTCGTTAAACATCGAGAAGGTTCTCTTTGCCGGCCAAAGGGATTCGTCAACATACCAGTTGTTGAGTTGATCAGTAAAGATATCGTCAAAATGTTTTTTAAGCCATTGCTCAATCTCAGAATGGATTTCATAATCCGGAAGCAGGTAAACATCTCCCTCTGTGTGCGAGATAACGTTTTTATTCTCTTCTTCAATACTGATGAGCCAGTCAAAAAACGGCTTCTTAGGAAAAAGAACCATAGCAGAACGATTGATGAAATCGTAATAATATGGGATCGGTTCCATAGTTACCCCGGTTTCCTTTCTGTATATACCTCACGATAGTTAATTGCCTGCGCACGCTGATAAATTACTTCCTGAAATCCATTCCCGATTTGCCGATGAACTTCCATTGCGCAACCGATTATTTTTTCCGTAAGTTCAGAATAGTTGTAATGTTCATTAATCATTACTAATCTGTGTAATCAGCGTAATCACAGTCGCATTGCAGGCCGGAAAGGTACTTGGATTTGGAGAGGAAGGGAGAGTTCGTTGACATTTCAAACTTCCTTAATCATAATAGATGGAAGTGTCGATTTTTATCATGTGTGTTTCACTTATTTCATCAGACTCCTCAACTCCTTCAACTTCCCTTTCGAATCCCTGAATCTCCAAAACTGCCAACCGTTAGTCGATCTTCCTTGTCGAAGGGATCTTGCTGCAGCTGATGGTGAGAGATACACTTTACCATTAAATAGTATCTTCCCCTCCTCCGTTACAGTTGCCATGTAGGTCGTCCCTTTATACGGAGCAAATAGTTCTGTTCCGGCAGGAAGGACTCCCTGCAAGCCCGGCTTGGAAGGTTTGGAGCGGTATTTCGCAAAGATTTTCGATTTATCCTTTTTCTTGCCCGCTTTGGGGGAGCCGAAGATAGAGGCTTCCTTCGCTTTATTTTTTGCTCTCACTAACTGCTTTAATTCATTTTGAAGCGACTTCGATTTAGAGAATCTGCCGAGTTGATTATTCCCTTTCGGATGAGAGATATGGATAAGCAATGATTCTAATTCTCGCAAATGCTCAACATCGTTAATAAGATATAAGCTAAATCGATCCCACTTATCTGCATGTTTATCAAGCTGATGCTGTTTTACACGCTTGTGCAGGTCGATGGCAAGGCCGACATAATACAGTGCATTCTTTTTATACAAAGCATAAATGCCGTGATGCTTCGCCGCAAGCTGTGTGATCTCTTCTTGATAGTCACTAAAGACTGCGCTGGAGATTTTCTCGAGATGTCTGGTGATGAGTGATTTCATAGGGGTCCGACTAATTTAAATTCACTTCCATTATTGATGCTGAATCATTTAAAAAGAAAAAACCCACCGAATTACGCTTGCAAGCAGAGGCGCGGCGGGTATGCTGATATAATAATAAGGTCTTTCAATGTAATTGTCAATTAGTTCTTATTCCTACTTTGCTGGAGATTTTTTCGAGGTGTCCGGTGATGAGGGATTTCATGGCTATTTATTATTGTATTTTCGATTCTATAAACAAATTCTGAAATTGCTTTTCCAGCTTTGTCAATCAGTTCTTTTGAAATTTTTAATTGATTGTTTTCTTCTATTAATCGTAGTAACTTTGCTTTTCTCTTTTTCTCGAACAACACCATTATTGTGGATAAGTGCATTTCTTATTAATCGTAGTTCATCAATCTCTCCTGGTACCACTAAACCAATGCTCATATTGGCATTTAAATAACGAATCTTGTCTTTTAATTGTAGCAGCTTTTCATAGTCTTTAGCTTTCTCAACGGTTAATAATTCCTCGACAATGTCATTAAGGTAATATTCAAACAACGAATAAAGAAAAATCAAACTTTGCTCGTAAATAAAGTCGATATGGAAAGGAATATTTATGCGTTTTTGTTCGATGTCTTCTTCTATTAATTGACGAAATATTCTCTTAAGTGATTTCCCTAAATGGTATTTAAATAATCCTCTAACAGGCTTCCAGATTCCTCTTTCTTCTTTTTGAAGTTGGAATGAGTCAAAAAGTTCATGCCCGTTAGTTATCTGTTTAACATGATCAAGATAAACGGGTAAGGAAGAAGACGACAAATCAATAAATTCTTTCAACCGTTTAAGACTTGTCTGGAATGAAATATAAGATTTACTACTGGTTTGTACCGATTCCGTTTTAATACTCTCAGGAAGGGGGATTTTCATATTGATCTAAATATCGTAACCAATTCTTTAAAATCTTTTGCTTTGTACTTCTCGTATTCCTCTTGCTTTACATATAAATAATTAAATTTCACGACATCGTTTATTTTATTCACATCATCACACCATTGCTTTAATCGTTCAATCTTCAATGGATCATCTAAATCTTCTCGTCCTTTTGTTTCTACAATCCAAATTTCTTTTTCATTTCTTTTAACGATGAAGTCTGGGTAATAGTTTGAAATGTCACCTTCTTTGTTGCGATAATCGAGTCTGAAACTCACGGCAAAATAATTTTTAACGAATGAAATAATATCCTCACAGCTATCTAACAAACTTGCAAATTCTAATTCAAATCCGCTGTCGCCTATAATCTTGTTAAAAATACTTTTCTTAGGAATAAGATAGCCTTGCTCTTTTGCAACAAACGGACGGCATTTACTGATTTTGATATAATCTCGTATTTCAGCTTCACCTTTATCTAATATTGTTAGGTCGTTAATCTTTTTCTTAAATGTTTCCTGTATCGTTTTATTAACTGCAAGTTCTGAAAGATTTCTTAGTGTGTTAAGATCTTCAAGATTGATTGGTTTATCAAAAAGATAATTTGCAACAAACTCTTTTACTTTCCCATAGAGAATGTCGTATCCACTAACTAGCCGTAAATCTTTCATTATTGATTGTGTAAAATAGCCTATAACACTTTGATAATTTGCGACGACATCGGTATCGAGAATTGTTGTATGAGTTATTTCGTTGGTTGTAATATCTTTAAATACTATTTCTCTCTTTTCTTCTTCAGAGAACTCAATTAATGTAAATACCTGATTCCCAAACTTCGATACATCTAATTGGGAAAGGTTCTTATATTCCCGATATACTCTCGGCGATAATACCGGTATTTCAATATCTAATACAGAAACATCTTTCTTTTTATTCTCATTATCAATTTCTACTACAATGGGAGCTTTCGGCTTTGATCCTTCTCCCATCGCACGTTTTTCAAGTTCTACACCTTCACTCTTTATGGATTCGACAAAATCCATAAACGCATCTGTTCCAACAACACTGACCAATTCCGTTACGGTATTATCACGGTACATTCTACGTAAACCACGTCCGAGAGTCTGCTCTGGCAAAATATTGCTTTTCGAACTATAAGCGCGTAATCCGACAATTGTTGTTACGTTACGAACATCCCAACCTTCTTTTAGCATTAGGACAGAGACAACAGCTTTGTATTTATTATCCAACTTATCAATATGATTTGCTGCTTCGCGTAGTTTCTCCAATTCTTCTTTACTTTTGCCGGAGACATTTTCAGATATTTCACCGTTGTTTTTGGTGTGAATTACAAGGACGGCATCTTTTAATTCGGGATATGTTCCTTCAAGATACTCTGCAACCTCATCGCAGTTTTTTGTATCGTCGGTCATTATAAAGAGAACAGCTTTTTTATCAACTTTGATATGTTCATCATACACTTTTTTCCACTCGAGATAACCAAGATGGATATAGTCCTCGTACTTCTCAGTGAACTTTGAGCTTTTCTTTTCGTGAAGTTTTGTTCTACTTGCTTGATCCGGTAAAACCGGATGCTTTACAACATCCTGGTGTATTGCTTCAACCAAAGGATAATCGCTGATGGTTTGGACAAAGATTGCGCCGTTATTATGTTTCGGTGTAGCAGTAACGTCAATCTGTATTGCAAGTCCGCTTCCTTTCAGTTTCAAACGATTGTGGATATCTTCAATCGATTTGAACCACGCAAGTTTCTCGTCGTGAACATGATGCGCTTCATCATTCAATATAGCAAGTTCGTCTATGTCGCGAACAATATCACCAAGATCGATCTTAGAATCGGTTGTTGCGCCAACAGGTTTACTTCCCAAGAAGTAATCTGTCATATCATCATCGCTTGCGGCGGCTTCGGTGTTATTATTATCATACACCCGATGGATGTTTGTTAGAAAGATATTTCCTGTTTTACGAATAACACCAATGTCATCTTGAATATGAAGTGTCAATTGGAAATCGTCCTGCCAATTCCGATCTTCATATCCATTTTCGGGAAGGATCGGATCATCATAAAATATCTTTAATCCGTCAAAATCCGTTCTGATACGATCAAGGACGATGATGTTGGGAGTAATGAGAAGAAAATTTCGAGCGAGTGTTGAATCAGATTCGTAAAGTTTATGAAAATAACTCCACGCCAATACCAAACTTAATACTTTTGTTTTGCCGCTTCCTGTTGCCATTTTCACAACAAAACGCCGCCATGATTCATAAATTTCTGATGGACGAACATAACCAAGTGCATCAAACCGCAACAGATCGTATTTATCTTTTACTTGTACTATTTCGTGCAAATAAATGATTGTTTCAATCGCTTCGCGCTGTGCAAAGTAATATTGAAAATCAAAGATTGTTCCATCGGCTGCTTGTGTAGGATGCTCTTTAAGAAACCACCATTTTAAAAGCGCAAGGCTTGTTCCACTCGCGCCGGTATAACCTGATTCTCTCCATTCCTTTACCTTTTTTCTCAGCGTTGTTACAAGCGGAGGAAGAAGTTTTTCGTAGCCTTGTTCACGTAATGCTTCGTCGGCAGGAAACCAGCGAAGTTCGGGTTCAAGTATTGCGTACGGAGATTTCGGGAGATTTGGGTGGAGTGCCATGGTTAGTCTTTAAGCAAATTCGTTATTAGCGCAATCATTTGTTCTTTTTCTTTCGGCTGGCTTTCTGCAATGAGCAGCGCAAGGGCTGTGAGCGCGGTATCAGTAAATTTCGGTGTATGATCTTTCTTTAAGAGCGCATTGTTTTTCCGAAGAAACTCAAGAAAAAGCAATGCACCGCTTCGTTTGTTTCCGTCTGAAAAAGGATGATCCTTAATGGTGAAGTAAAATATATGGGCTGCTTTCTCTTCAACGCTTGGATACAATTCCTCTCCGCCGAATGTTTGAGCCACCGCACCGAGTATTTGTTCTATCCCATGTTCACGCTCAACGGCGAACAAGTCGCTTGCTTCTCCTTTGCGCATCAATTCTCTTTTCAATATCTCAAGGTTCTCACGGACTTCTTCCGGCGTTAAAAAGAAAGATTTTCGAGTTGATTTCTGACGTCGTAATTTTTTTGAATCGTATGCTTCTAATGTTGTCCACGTATCGGCATACTGCTTAATAATCGTTAACAACCCTTGTGCTTCATCGGAAGAGAGTTTTTTGTCACGGACACTGGTAACAAGGTTAATGGTTTTTTGCAACTCTTCAATGCTCGCTGTTGTTCGGGGAAACGCTTTTTTATTTATCGTATATCCCTTTACAAGATGTTCGCGCAGAACATTGGTTGCCCAAATTCTGAATTGCGTCCCGCGTTTTGATTTTACCCTGTAACCGACGGAAATAATTACATCGAGATTGTAATATTGAGTTTTATATTGCTTTCCGTCTGCCGCAGTATGTAAGAATTCCTTACATACTGATTCTCTTTGAAGTTCTTTTTCTTTAAAAACATTACCAATATGCTGTGTAATTGCCACACGATCTCTGCCAAATAATTGCGCCATTTGCGCCTGTGTCAACCAAACAGTCTCATTCTCCAACCGGACATCAATAGCCGTCTGTCCGCTGCCGGTTTTGTAAATAATTACTTCGCCTTTATTTTCGTGTTGATTTTTCATTTTTACAGCAAATTCACTTTCCGATGTTTTTCAGCTGCAGGAAACCAGCGAAGCTCAGGTTCAAGTATTGCGTATGGTGATTTGGGAAGATTTGGATGGAGTGCCATTTTTTATTCTTGATCTTTGAATATTCTTTCAAGTTCATTTCGATAGTTAATTAATAGTGTATTCACTCGCTCCATATCAGATTTAAGATCGGCATAGTATTTATATTTTCTTTGAATTTCTTGTGGTGATGCATTTTTATTGATCTTTACCTCTAATTGAGCGTTATACCATTTTCTAAATTTAGCTTGCCACATAGTTAAATGAGGACGCAAACCAAGATTTAATACTTGGATTGCAATCATTACAAGTTTTTGAGTATCCTTACTTTTGTTGAGTTTTGAAATTGGAATTTCTTTTAATAATTCACGAGTGATTTTGAAAAAATCATACCATGAATTATAAACTTCGACTATAACATCATGCTCAAAATCTAATGGTAGTCCGATTTTTCTCGTACTAATCTCTATCCATAATTTATATGCGATTTGCATATCAACAAGATTTGGCTTAATTGTGATTTTTTGATCACCAATTCCAAGTTCTATTTGGTCGATTTCAACTGATTTAAATCTTCTAAGAAGGTATCTCCTTGAAAAAACAATCCATATAATTAGACCTAAAACCATTAAGGAAACCAACCAAGGATTGAATGTTACTTGTAAATTGCTTTCACAATCCAAATAAATCTTGAAGAGTTCCATTAACGCACCTATTTTTTTGATACTGAATACGAGAATTATCAATTAGAGTGTTTTTATCAATCCGTGCATTAAAAGCCTCTTCAATATACTTTTCCATTTTAGCACTATCTTCCGTCCATCGGTATACTTTAGCATAACCAGTTACTACATTGTCATTTAATCTTTCTGGAACGGTGCTTTCATCATATTTATCATTTAAGCTGTAATATGCCGGGTGAGTGGGAAGTACTAATCCAATTAAACCAGAATATCCATTAACTTTTTTATTTAATGCGGCAGACATTTCCCAATCTACATGTTTTCGGCAATATGTTTTGGGTCCCACAAGAACGGCCAATACAGATGCGTCGGAAATATGATTATCTTGTATGAGTTTTTTTATATAATCCGTACTAATATCGGTATCAATATCGCCAGGTTTTACGGATTTATTAATAAATAAGTGACCAAAAAGTTGTTCAAATTGAATTCGATAATATTCATCATCTTGATGATAATAGCTTACAAATACTTTATGTTTTCCTTTTTGCTCCGCAAGCAGCTTGGCTAGCGAACTTAAATAATTGGGACGGATTGGTGGAAACATAGTTATGAATCCCAGTCGAGATAATTATCTAAAGGATGGTTTTCATTCTTAGCTGCAAATAAATAACCATCGCCGGCCAAAACAGATTTATATATACGCTCTTCAGTAAGTAAATTTGTTTTTAACAAAGAATTTAAATACAAATTTAAACTACGTGTACCGTGAATGATATTACTTATTGAAAGATATTCTGGCAGAGTAACAGTGTCCTTTAATAACAATGTTAACAATTTCTTTTGCCCTCTTTTACCATAACCTAATTCATAAGGTACCCACCACGAATTTATCGTATCTTCAGATACAATACACAAAACATGACTACATATACTTATACCTTTTTCTATATAACGTGTAATTCCAATTGGGTCACCAGAATTTACTGCATTTTGGAGATTTTTATCATGAATATCTAAATACACATTAAAACCAGCATTTTTTATATATTCTGAAATAGCAATTGCTGCATCTAAATCAGTACTTATATGTGAAATAAAAACACTTATTTCATCTGATACTGGGGACCCGGATTCACGGAAAAAACGTAGCGATTTAGAAAATCTCTGATTTGCTAAATTTTTCCCTCGATGAATGTTCATTTTATATACCTACTTCAACCACTCTCATCGTATCATTTCCAAATATATCAACAACCTTGACAGCAATTTTGTAACGACCTTTTTTGGGATATTCGTGATAGACGCTTGTCATTTCTAATGAACGGTCTCTCTTTGTTCTAAAACTTTGCCATTCATTTTCAAAAATATAATCGCCCGTCCATACTTCTTCGTATTCAATAACTCCGGCGGATTCATCCATCGGTAATGTTTCGCCCGATTTTACAGTTTCCGGTATTACTTCAGTCTTTGCTTTTTTAACGCGAATAATCTCTTTCTTGCTCTCATAATCAAAATCTACTGACCAGTAATCAATCCAGTCTGTCCATTTTTTGGTCAGTGTTTCACGCTTAACAATGCCGTTTTTATCTTTACTGACTTTAATAATCTGCCCGTTCTCCACGACGATTTTGCTGCCGCCGTTCTTTAATGTTTCTTCGGCATGAGCAATGGTATCTTGATTGTAATAGACAGAAAAATCTGTGAGCTGTACTGCAACAGTTGGAAGATGACCTTTTTTCTCTTTGTATATTGGTTTCACTTCTATATAGCTGACATCGTGAAACACTACCTGATTCTTTTCAATTGCGCGTTTATCAAACACTTCCCGCGGGATATATTTCAACGAAAGATCAATTCCTTTGTTCTTTGCTTCATCCTGAGCGTTCGGACTTAATCCCATTTCAAATTCAAAAGCAAGGATATCGATTTTAGTGATGTATTTTTGACGGCATTCGTTGATCACTTCTTCCACAAACAAGCGCGTTACCGGCAGATTGATTGGACCAACCGTAACCATTCGATTGTTCTTTTTACCGTGAAACGTAGTAAACCCTTCAACGTGATCTGCGCGGAATGCATGGAGGATAAGATCAAGAAATTCTTTTTCTCGCTGCGCTATTTGCTTTTGTTTCTCTTCGTCTCGCAGATTAGTATTAATGCCGATATAATGTTGACGCTCATATTTGCCAAGATTTAATATCTCAAAAGCACGATATGATTTATTTGCATTCTTTAATTCTCTCTGCACCCCAACCATACGTTTGCGTGTAGTGTGGATTGCAAATTTGCCAAGATCAGAACCAATCCATTTACGATTAAGTTTTTCTGCAACGGCAAGCGTTGTTCCTGAACCACAAAAGAAATCAGCAACAAGATCTCCTTCTTTACTAGAAACTTCAAAAATACGATTTAATAAAGTTTCAGGTTTTTGTGTTGGATAACCGACTATTTCTGCATTGCCGCCTTTAAGAGTAGATAGGTCTGTCCATAAATTATTAATCAATTGTCCTTTGTATTCATCTAGATAAATCTTTTTATATATTTGTTTATCCTTTGAATCTGGAAAAAATAAACGACCTTCTGAGTCTAGTTTCTTCATTGTTTCCAATGGAATTGCCCATCCATTTGGCGGTGTTTTATATCCCTTGTAATCATATTTTAAGTTTGGACGTGGATTAGGGCTTCTCATTACATTAATCATAAATTTACGACCATCTGGATCCACATGCCTAAATTGTGTTTCAATATAATCATCAGATGCTTCAGCATATACAGGGTGAATGTTATATTCGTCTGATTTTGAATACCAATAAATTGTATCTGTGGCAACAGATAAACGGCTCATATCACCTAAAGCAGTACCGCCTTTTCTTCTCCAGATAATTTCATTTAAGAATGAAGTTGAACCAAATATTTCATCAAGTATAATTTTTAAGTAAGCACTTACTCTATAATCACAATGCACATAAATACTTCCATCATCAGCAAGCAAATTACGCATCATAGAAAGCCGCTCATAAATCATCGAAATAAAACTATCAGCACCTTTGCCCCACGTATCGCGATAGGCAAGTTCTTCTAACACGCTTGGCTCTTTGGTAAATTGTTCATCGCCAATTTCTATATTCATCGAAAAATTTGCTCCAACATCAAAGGGCGGATCAATATAAATCAGTTTAATGCCCCCCTGATCTTCAATCTCTTTACGTAATGGTCCGTTCTTCAAACTGCTCAATATCAGTTTGTTATCTCCCCAGATCAGTTTATTCGTCCATCCTTTTAACTGCCGTCCGCGGTTATCAATCGAAAATAATTCTGCCTGAGTTGTCGATACGGCCTCAGCGCGAGGTTCGTCAATCTGCTCAACAATCTGGAATGGAAGCACAACATTGGTCACCTCATTTGATTTGCCGTTCCACACCAATTCTACTTCCCGCTTTTCACCAAACAACATGAAGCGGTAATGTTCAGGGAGCGGTTTACCAGCTTCAAGGAATCGGTTAATGTCTCGTATTTCGTTGTCGGTAAGTTTCATATTAAATAATGTTTGATTTCATCCAATCATCAATTGAACCCGAAATATTTTTCTGATCTAGTGCCTTTGCTTTAGAAAACAGTTTACTGGCTTTTTCTTTTTCATTAAAATGTTTGTAAAGCAGTATTGCTAAATTAAGTAAGGCGGATACATAATTAGGTGATATTTCGAGAGCTTTTTCTAAATAGTTTCTTGCGCGTTCGTATTCCTTTAATTTGTTTAAATAAATCATTCCTAAATTATTTAAGAGTGGGATTGAATCATTTTTTATTTCTAACCCCTTTTCATAAATCTCTTTTGCTTTTTCCCAATTATTAAAATGCTGGTCATACAGAAAACCCTGTTTTATATAAGCTTCAATATTACTAGGATCTAATGCTTGAAGTCGTTCATAATATTCTAGCGCCTTTACCGGATTATTGAAGACCATCAGCTCCATAAAACCTAGTGAATTGATAGAATAAATATCTGACGGGGTAATATTTATTATACTTTCAAAATGCTTTTTTGCCAAATCATACTTATTTAGTTTTGTAAAATATGTTTCGGCTAAAAGCTTCATCGATTCGATGTCATTGGGTATACTTCGAATAGATTTTTCTAGATATTGACATGCCAACTCAAAGTGAGTATTTGCATTTAATAAGATAATTGCTGCATTTTTATATAATTCAGGATTATTGTTTACCAACTCAAAAGATTTTTCAAAATGAACAATTGCACGATCAGTATCGTTAAAATTATTCAGCAACAAAGCAGCAAGGTTATAGTGTGCAATGTTATCACTTTCGTTTGATTGAACTGCCAATTCATAGTACTTAAGAGCCTCAGTAAAATTGTTGTCTCTGATAATATATAGTTTCCCAATATTCACCAATGATTTAAAATCATTTGGATTAATTTTAACCGCTAAAAGAAAATGCTCTAATGCTTTGCTTAAATCCGGTAATCTGTGTTGGTAGAATACACCGAGTTCATAATGAGCCCTCCATTCTGATGGATCTACGGTTAAAACGTGTTCATAAAGCATTCGTGATTTATCGTATTCCTTAAATTTTTCGTCAAGAAGATTGCCCAAATTAATGTAAGGATCTGAGTAATTAGGTTTAATTTTTATTGCCTTTTCAAAGAGCTCACGTGCATGTCCATAATTTTTCCAGACATTCTTATATATAACTGCTAAATTATTAATTACAATAGGTTCATTTGGATATTTTTTTAATATATCTTCATATGTTTGTTGAGCTAGTTTATAATGCCCTATATTATTTTCTATTGAAGCTTTTGCAAACATTACATATTTATTGTTTTGCTTTTCATTTTGTAATTTATTGATTAACAGCATTTGCTCTTCAACATCTGTCAACTCAGATATTGAAAACAATGTTTCATTTAATACTGATAAGTCCCGGTCGATATATTCAAATATTTCTTTGTAACCCGATTTCTTTGCTGTTTCCCAATAGAGATATTTATGATTTATTATTTCCGAAATAAAACCGTCAATTGATTCAATTATTTTATTATAGAGTTTTAATTCTTCTATAATACTGTTTGCATTTTCTATTGATTTTAATTTCTTAAAATCCGTTTCTACTTTATTTTTTTTTTCTTCCCAGAATTTGATATATGATATCCTCTCAACAGGATCATCTATCTTAACATCATCAATTACTATTGGTAGAATTCTATCTCTTTTACTTGAAATATTTATCATTTCAAGAGCTTCACTCATACAATATTTTGACTTCAAATAATCATCGCTTAAAATTAATAGGATATAATCTACTAAGGATACACGATTCATAAAGTCTTTAATGCTCTGCCTGTATCCTATATCTCTTACATCCCTTTCAAGAATTAATCCAGCATTTTTCCAATCCTTATCGATCTGTTCAACGATTTCAATATTCTTCCATGAATACGATATAAATATTTTAGGATCCATTAAAGTATTATTGGTTGTTACAAAAATAATCCGCAGTTCTAGCTTCAACGCCATCCCTGCGGATCCAATTATCAATAATGTAACTTTTTATTATACCTTTATCAATCAAATGGAGCCTAAGTGGTTGATGATTAAAGCATTAGCTCACTAAACCTTTGTCATCATTCTGACACTAAAATGTCAGTAAATTATTATAATTTTCGATCCCTTTTCCACAAAACTGATATCGAATCTTTATCCTAAATGACCCTTAGACCATATATAGGCAATAAAATTGCCAAAAAAATAATACCAGAATCACTCTTCTGGGAATAAAACGCAGAAGGGGTCGAAAAAAAAATCCAAATAAAAAATCATAGAAATGATGTCGCTACCAGGATTCGTGGTGAGGGCGGGTCTTTAGATCGAAGTAGAAAGATGTTGATGGCACCACGTAAGGCTTAAAATGATGGAACCAGATTGGGTCCCATATTTGGATCTGCTTCTATTTACGATAATGCTATTAAAACTGCTTCTCTTTCATCCCTCAAATAGTATCGATTACTATTGGAGAGAATGACAAACCAGTGGTTGGTAATAGTTTTTAACTTATCATTTTATTATCCGCGTCTTTTGATCTACTCTTTTTGATGCATAACTGAAATCAAAAGGGTCAGCAATTACCATGTTTTTTTCTCTGCAATTACAATCTTCAAACTTCTTTAAAAAGGCGGCTACATTTGCTGAATGCAACGCCTTTTTCGAATGGCCAACTCCATTTCTATAATTCAACGATGTTAGGTCCACTGAAATTGCTGCGCTACCAAAATAATAAAAATGCTTGGATACTAGAACATTTTCTGATTTTGTGTCTCTTTTTTGGTTATCAATATTCATCGAACCATCAAGATTGCTATGATGAGAATCTTCTTGTATCCATCCTTTCGTTGAAGGATTCCGATGGTATATGTTATCGCCAACCATCATCTTTTGACTTCCATTGCGAACTGGTTTTTTTATCCTAAACTTCACATCTGCCCAGTACGTGTCATAAGTCAGAATTTGCGAAACTTTCATTAAGAAAATACATCTCCCCGTCGCTTTTAAACGACTCCCACCAACACCCATTACCCAATCTCCGACATGAGCCGCTCTTCTGATTTGAGGTTTACAAGTTGCAAGAGTACAGTATCCATGAAAGGGATTTGGGGCGAAACCGAAGTCTCGATCAACAACATAGATATAGAGATTATTTTCGAATTCTTCTAGCATGAAATATGTTGACCGTCCCTCCTCGGAGAAGGTGTTCCGTCAGGATTCTGAAAAACAGATTTTCCTTCAATTGCGTCAATAATTGCATCCGAATTCCAACCAACCTGCGAAGTTCCATACTTTGCCAATGCTGATGGTATTTCAACTTCGTTATTAAGTCCATGTTCAAAGATACCTACGATATTTTTGCCTTGTCTATTCGCTTCTTCAATTTCCCAATTTACCCAAGGTCGAGAATGAGTCTCTTGGCCAACTAAGACAATAACCGATCCTGCCCAGGACATCTTCATCCTAAGCAGACGTTTGATTATTTCATCACTGACAAGTCCCTTATCCAATCGTTCCTGGTTAGCGGGTTTTGCTCTGATAGAGCTATTTCTAATTTGATATCCTTTTTTCGCTAGCAAAGATGTCAATTTATCAACATGGGAATCATCTTTGTGATGATGACTTATAAAAACATTTTTTGTATCTGTGGTACTCATTTCTTTCCTCTAATTGCAGATGGAATACTATTTACACACGTTTATTGAAATACCATTTTCACTATCTCGTAACATGGATAGGTAATAATCCCAATTTAACCACATTGATTTCAAATCTTGATTACTAATTGTATTGATTAATTCTTTTGATAATTCGATCCACTTATGTCTTCTTGAACATTCAACACAAAATAGAATAAGAATGTCGTTGTATGAATTGTTAAGGTTTGAATTAGATATTAAGTTGACTATTTCTTTTTGAGTGATATTATTTTGAATAAGTCTTTCAATGATACTCTCTAGTATGGAAAATGAATGCTCCGATTCATTCTTTGGTAATGATAAATTCAACGAATTATTTTGTTGAATAATACTTCCCATATTAAATTTCTCGAGATCTTGAATATATGAATGCAAGCTGTCACTAAAGTGATTATACGATCCCATTTCTATTCCAAGCCATCCAGCTAATACTTCTTGCAACACTGTAAATTGAATTATATTATATGGCAGCCCTCTGTAAAAATCATTGCTCCGCATAATTTGAGTCCATTCTAATTTATTATTCCGGACTTTGATCATTGAAAGCAAATTACACGGAATATCTTTTGATTCCGGTTGCCCGTTTACCTTCGGAAGATCTTTAGTTGAGTCCCATATCTGCAATACTACTTGCCTTGAATTAGATTGATGTTTTAAAGTGTTGTATGCCTGCTCTAATTGATCATGCCCAAAATGTTTTCTTATCCGATACCCATATGAACCATGATATTCATGTGTTTCTCCAGCATATTTTGGCAAAGCATTATTCCAGTAATTTAGAAATTTTGAATCATTTCTACCCCTCATTATCCAAACCACTTCTGCCATTGCGAAGGTTATATTTATTGGCGGTTTCCGTGAAACAATAAATCGTTGTTTGGGGTTATTCAATTGAAATCCAAAATGTAGTATTTCTCTGTTTGGGCCATTTCGGCTGTCAACTATGGAGAATACATTTGGATCATTTAACAAGTTAAATGCTTGCATATACATTTGATCAGCCGTATTTGATTCAATTGTAATCATTATTTTTCCTTTTTAGTATTTAATCCCCATTTCGGGGGATACCAAACTTCAATTGAATCTGAATGAACTTTATATTTCTGTTTAATTCGTGTTCTACCACTCACCCCTTTGATTTCAGGATGTGCTATTCTGGAATACTTATCGACTTCACAAAATAAATTTTGACAGTCAATCAATTGCAAATGTCTCCCGAAAAGTGTTTTAAATGATAAATTTCTTATTGAAAATTCTTCTTGCTGAACATCTGTCGTATATTTAATAAGATCAGACAGTGAATATCCCATAAAGTCTGAAAAACATTTTGTAATTCCGTCGATGGCTCCTGGACCAGGAACAATAAATTCCATCTCGCTAAAAGTTGTTAAATTGCTATAATTAATATCTATGGCAAGTTGGTATGCAAGAAAATCTCCGATAGTTGGATACGATTTGAGTAATTCAAATAATGCTTGTAATGATTTTAATTCGGTTATTTTTTCGGGCAATTCATTTTTTATCATTAATTCAATTAGTTTTAAATGATTTGAGTGCTTGGCGTCATAGTTAAAAACCGATTTACCAGAAGCCATTATATAAGCAGCTGAATAAATCCGTCTTTTATTTCGCATCGCCTCAGTGAGTATTTTATTATACGTTTTAAATGAATAATTGTAATAGCCAATATCACCTAGATTTTGTTTAAACAATTCCCATGTCTCTATTTTATTAAATAATTTAAAAAGGATTATTCGAAAAAATACCTCGTTCGGCGACTCATTCCCATTATAGATCACATTCTTAATTAAATATTGGCTAACCCTGTCAGATGCTCTGTACGCATTTGTAAATTTGTATTCTATCAAAATAGGATCTGAAGTCCAGGGTTTTGATTCATTGAATAATCTCTTAAAAAATATATCTTGTCTTTCGCAAGCAAATTTCCAATACGTTTCATATGCTTTTGTTGTTTTTGGCTTTGCTAACTTGCTCCAAATAATCTGAGAATTGTTACTTTTAACCATTATGATTGAATTCTTTCAAGGATGTTATCGGTAATCAGGTTTGATATCTCAACTATAGACTGAGTGTTGTTAATTATTTTTATGGGATATGCTTCACTTTCTTTTTTAGACAATTCTAAATATTCGGCTCTAATTTGAACCCATTTAGTGTCGTCCATTTGTTCATTAAATGGCTTGTCTCTATCAATCAAAAACAGAATGGATGGTATGATTGGATTCCAGAATGATTTTTCCAATTCAATCATCTGATTAATTGTTTCAACTTTACCTCCATTAATTAAACCATACACATATGTAGACCACCAAAACCGATCTAAAATAATATGCTTTCCTTTTTTCAATTCGGGCTCAATTTCATGTGCAACTAAATCTATATGTGCAGCGACATGTAATAATTGCATGCTTGTTGAATCAATTCTGTTGAGCTTAAAATCCTCTGGATTGTGATGAATATTGTAAACTATTCGACCCAAAGTTCCATCATCTTTTCCCGGAAATGTTTTTAATATCGTAGGTATTCCCTGATTGTTGCATTCTTCCAAGACCATTTTTGATAAAGTCGATTTTCCAACACCATCCGGTCCTTCAAAAACAAATAATTTACCCACCATTTACACCTCCAATACTTGCCGACAATTGAATGTAAAAATCTTTAAGTTTACCCTTCGTTTTATCTGATAGTTTTGCCGTACATGCAATGCAAGATATTTCACTTAATTCCAGGTTCATTTCATGCGCCATAAATTTACCGAGTCGAGCTAATCCCAAATAGTTACCCAATGCTTTATCAAAAATATACTGCATTGCATAAACCCCCGTTATCTTTAACGTGTTTCCAGTGACATTAAAAACAATCTGGTCTAAACAAGGAAAGCCAAGGATTCGTGCGTGAGAATGATCAGTATATGGATTAAATATTTGAGCTTGCAAAGCACTCCTACGATGATTATTACCATTCCACGTCGTGATAATATGCTCCAATTGATTCACCGGTTCAGCATCGTTTGTCTGAAACGCAATTAGCCTCTGAAAGTAAACACCTTTTGAGTTTCGACGGTCTTTCAAGATATGACGTAAATTTTTTTGATATCTCTCAAATAATATTTTTCGATTTTTATTTGAATTCCATAAAGAGATCGGGAATATAGTATTTGCGATTGTATTTATGCTGTTTGATTTGTGGAGCAGAAGTTCCTCATCTAAGTTCATGTAAATAGAACTTTGCTCTATTGAAGCTAAATCGGTATATGGAAATGTTACCAAGAGAGGTGATATTTCACTATTAGTATGCTCATATACTTTGCAAAATACTTTCGCCCAAGCAGAAGATAAATCACTGCCCAAAATAACATTTACATTATCACTAGTTTCCATACTCTGCGTCCGATAAGTAACGAAATATGCTGCGACCTTGATATTCTTTTCTTATTACTCTTATTCGAATTACAGCTTCATTTTTTTTATTAATAATAGCACCCTGCCCTGGCATAGTAGCATTAATCTCAACACCAGATTCTGTTCCTTTTTCTGATACTAAACAATTCCCTTCTAGAAAGTGATCATCTTTCAACAGTATTTTGTCTCCTACCTCCAATTCAATGACTGATGTAGTCCAATAATCATCTAAAACAACTAAATGGCCCTTAAAACTCTTGCCGAGGATTTTTTCTTTTATTTTGATAGGTTGGACTTTTACTAAAGAATCAAATGTTGAAGTCCCAATAATCCTCAGTGAGTAATACATGTGAGATAGAAATGAAGAATATCCAACACCAAAATAATTAGAAAGTAAATATACATCTTCGGGAGTTAAATTTATGGGGGACCAATTTCTCATAGACAGAGATTTTGAAACTGCCGCAGGGGGCATAAGTAAGTAACCCGCAAAACAATCAACTAAAAATTCATCAGGTGATTTGTTGTTATAGGTATCCACTACTTCATCTACAGCATTGCCATGTTTGTAAACGTGATGACCCAATTCATGTGCGCTTGTAAATAATTTCCGACCCTGAGGACGCATTGTATTTATCAATATTGTTGGGAAAGGTTTTCTTATATATAGTCCTTCAATATTTGATAATTCGATAAACCGCAATTCTATTCCAAGTTTTTCAATAATATCATATAACGGGATCGGTTCATAAATGGAGTATCCGTTATCTCTTCGAAATTTAAGGGCATTACTTAACGCACTTCTTGCTAATTTTATTTTTGTGCTTTGATTCATTTTTTTCCTTTCGTTTGAAGCGCGTTGAGCAATCCAAGTATCCTTTGTAAATCCTTTTTATCTAATTTGCTTAGCTCTCGCGCTGCTAGCTCTAACGTATCTTTATCGATATTGACTTGTTTTTTTCCACTTGGCGCAAGCCATTCTATATTTGTCCCATATATTTCAGCTAATTTAACAAGTTCTTCACCAGTGACACTTCTTCTCCCCGCCTCAATTTCGGATATTGTTGGACGATGTAATCCCAACAATACTGCAACTTGACTTTGGGATAGACCAGCCTGTTTTCTTGCAATGGCTAATCTCGATGCTATTAATTGTTTTTTTTGATCATTGTGTTCCATTTTTACTTTCCTTTGGGGTTTAGAATATCTAATAACTGTTTTACAATTTCTTGCAAATTAAGGGAACGGGTACCATCTTTCGAAACAAATAGATTTAATCCATCCGGTAAAGATATATTCAAACGTGTTTCAATTTCAATCGTTGTTTCAATACCTCTTTGACTGTCAAATCCTTTAAGGTCTTGAATTGGAATAGTCACATCAGTAATCTCTTGTTTGACTTCCCCACTCATTTCTTGCACGAACGATATTGCTTCGATTATTGTTGAGATTATATTTATTTCTGCCATTATTTGGTCTCCTTACATGTGGTAAGATTAACTTACCTATTAAATTATATAAAGTCAAATTAATTTTAAATATCGATCCATAATTTTGACTTTATACAAAACACTATAATTTTCGCTTCATTTTTTTAACGACGTACAAATTTTATCGATAGTCAAATTTTTTCGAATCTTGGCAGTTTTTCGGCAAGTTTAAAATAAAAATTGCCCGAAAATCGGGCAATTTCAAGTGATCGCGGATGGTCTCGAACCATCGACCCTCTGCTTAAAAGGCAGATGCTCTACCGCTGAGCTACGCGATCATCATTTGTAAA
>Ga0172379_10004915_pt1 | contig 19199 bp, 18 predicted proteins | sample GrowelOW334metaG_FD_119756 | JGI IMG/M metagenome (GOLD analysis project Ga0172379, IMG submission 119756) | Groundwater microbial communities from an aquifer near a municipal landfill in Southern Ontario, Canada - Groundwater well OW334 metaG | ecosystem: Environmental > Aquatic > Deep...
CGAAAAGGATATTACCACAATCGTTAGGTTTATTAAAGCGTCGCGTTTGGGCCAGGTGATGTTTTTAAATTCAGCGACGACTTCGCGCAGAAACTTAAGGACTTTGGACATGAGGGTATTATAAGGCAGAACGAAAGAATTGTGTTGTCTGACTAGGTGTCCAAAGATTATAATAAATACTTACTTTATACTATGAATATGATTGACCAAAGAAATGATGACAATAATAGGCTTCCGCTCAACCCGATTAGGATAGAAGAAGTAGGTTTTTTAAGAGGTGTTGTACCGGAAGGGCAAAGAGCTGAAGCACCTTTGGTCGAGGTAACAAGAAAGTTGGTTTATTATATGGATGAAGCTGCTAATAGAGGGAAGTTTGAAGATACACAGATATCTCAGATGCCCGATGGTTTTTATAATCACCACAGTAAATATGGAGAAAGAGGTTTTCATGTGTGTGACGTTGAAGAGTGTGCCCAGCCGGGGGCAAAAAAGCCATTAATGAGCGGGGAGTTTGCTTGGAAAAGTCGTGGCGTGATTATGGTTATACCAACCGGCATTGTTCACTATTTGTTAGATCATAACTTAAAACCCAATGATGATTTCTTACATAGGTTGGCGCAATTACCTGACCCGCCGGAAGATTTTAAAGGTACCAAACAATCTTGGATTGCACCCAACACTAATAAATTGTTTCAAATTGAAACCAGAATCACACGATAGAAGTTTGGTAAAGGGAATGTTTTTGATTTGGACCAATACTTAAGATAAGTCGTTGTATTTGGAGGATTAATTATATGAGTAATATTTGTATTCACTATATGGTGGGAGATTTGAGAGGGAAAGGGTGGTAATTGATATAAAAACTTCTAGTTGACGGGCGCTAGGGGTGGTGGGTATTATGTGTTCTATTCGCTATTCGTAGCGTTAAGCTTAATAATTAATAAATTAGCCCATGCTTTGCCCATATTGTGGATTTGATGAAAGTAATGTTTTGGAGAGTCGCGACGCTCTGGAGGGTAAAGCAACTCGGAGACGGCGGGAATGCGTGAAGTGCGTTAAAAGATTTACGACATATGAGAAGGTGGAAACAATTAATTTAAAGGTGGTTAAAAAAGACGGGCGGATGGAGGATTATCGCCGAGAGAAACTGGAGAAGTGTTTTGAGAAGGCGTGTTGGAAACTGACGGCTGAGGAGCGCAGTAAATTAATTGATGAGGTAGAAATGAGACTTTTAAACTGGGAAAGCGTGGAAATACCAAGCCGGGAAATTGGCAAGTTGGTCATGGAGAAATTAAAGGACGTGGACCCGGTGGCTTATATTCGGTTTGCGACAATTTATCAGAACGTAAAATCTGTAGACGAGTTTGAGAAATTAATTAATAGTTATAAAAAAGAAAAGTAATAATGGACGGTCAAAATTTAAAAACTTATCCGTTGGTAACCGGAGAATCGGTACCATCACTGTCTGACAACGCCCGTTATATTGCGGAGACCAGGTACTCTATGAAAAATGAGGCTGGAGAACCACTTGAGAAAGCCGGAGATATTTTTTGGCGGGTGGCTTACAACGTAGCGCGAGGGGACGCAAGATTTGGAGCTAGTGAGGCTCAAGTAGAGACTTTGGCCCGGGAAATATATAGATTATTGGCGGCTCAGAAGTTTTTTCCCAACACTCCTTGTTTGGTTAATGCCGGAAAAGTTCATCAGCAACTTTCGGCTTGTTTTGTACTACCAATAGACGACTCAATGGCTTCGATTATGAAAACTATGACAGACATGGCCATGATTCACAAAAGCGGGGGAGGTACCGGTTTTTCTTTTTCGCGTTTAAGACCGAGTGGGGATTATATTTCGACTTCTGGAGGAACCACGGTGGGACCAGTATCTTTTATGCAGGCATACAACGACGTGACGGGGCAGGTGAAACAGGGCGGCGTGCGACGGGGAGCGAACATGGGGATGCTGTCTGTTGATCATCCTGACGTATTGCGCTTTGCCGTAGTAAAACTGGATGAGTATTCACTAACTAACTTTAACATTTCTCTGGCGATTACCAATTCGTTTATGGAGCGGGTCGAGTCGGATAAGGTATTTTGTGAAGATGAGAGTATTCCGGAGGCAGTAGTTGAGGAAATAAGAGAAGCACAAGGTTTAAGAGACGTTGACGCTAGATTGCGAAAAGTTGAGGAAGGGGTAAAAAAGCTATATGAGTGGGCCCAGGCGACAAAAGAAGGAGAGGGATATGAACTAATAAACCCAAGAAACGGAGAAGTAACCATGAAATTAAACGCACATAAGGTTTTTAATTTAATAACCCGATTGGCTTGGCAGTACGGTGACCCGGGACTGGTGTTTATTGACCGGATGAACGAGATAACTAGTAACCCAGTGCCAAAATTGGGTCGGATTGAGGCAACTAATCCGTGCGGAGAGCAACCGTTGCTGCCATATGACGCGTGTAACTTGGGAAGTATAAATTTGGCTCAGTTTGTGAAGTCGAGTGATGCGAGTCAAGTTAAAAATGAGATTGCCACGTTTCCCGAAGGGTTTCGGGGAACTCGCAATGACGAGAAAGTAGATTGGGAAGGGTTGGGAGAAGCAGTAAAGCTGGGGATTCATTTTTTGGACAATGTAGTTGAAATAAATGAATTTCCGGTACCAGAAATTCGGGAAACGGTGACAAAGTACAGAAGAGTAGGTTTGGGAGTGATGGGTTTTGCCGACGCACTTTATAAACTAGGGGTAAGGTATGATTCGGAGGCGGGAGAAGAGTGGGCTCATAAATTTATGAAATTTGTGGGAGAGAAAGCCAAAGAGGCGACGGTTGAGTTAGGTAAGACTCGGGGAACATTTCCGGCGTGGGAAGAAAGTGAGTATGCTGGTACTGACTATAGGCCAAGGAATATGGCCCTAACAACAATAGCACCTACCGGTACTATCTCGATGATTGCTGACACCAGTTCGGGTATTGAGCCGGCGTTTGGACTGGGGTACCAAAAGAACACAGTTGAGGGAAAAGTGCTCTACATTGTTAACCCGGTGCTGCTTGATGATTTGAAAAAACGAGGAATTTATAGCGAGGAAATTTTGGAAAAAATTGTGAAAAATGGAGGCAAGTTAACTGGGCTTGAGGAAATACCCAAAGACTTAATAGAAATATACCGGACAGCATTGGAAATTAGCCCTCAGTGGCACGTGCGACTACAAGCAGCGTTTCAAAAATATACGGACAATGCTGTAAGTAAGACCATTAATTTCCCCAGAGAGGCGACGGTGGAGGAAGTGCGGCAAGCCTATTTGTTGGCTTATAGCTTAGGAACCAAGGGAATTACTATATATAGAAGTGGCAGCCGGGAAAAGGAAGTGATTGCGCCGGTTAAAGCGGACCCGGCCGTTGCCGGGTCTCATGTTATTGATACAACTGAAGGTGTTCGAAAAAAGAAGACGCCGGAAGCGGCACGAGGAGTGAGACTGCGCAAATCGTGTGACGCGGGTAAGGTTTATACGGCGGTGTATTTTGAGGAAGGAGACGGGCCGGTGGAAGTGTTTGTTAACTTGGGAAAATCGGGAGGGTATATGGCCGGAGCGGCAGAAGTGACCGGACGTCTAGCATCACTGGCGCTTAAATATGGAGCGGAGCTAGACGAGGTGGCGGATGAGTTAGTTGGCATATCATGTGGGCAGAAAGTGGGTTTGGGAACAATGGCAACACTGTCGATGTTTGACGCTGTCGGGAAGTCACTTTTAGAAATATCGAGAGGTGAGCAGTTATCAATGTTTGAAGAAGAAAAAACAAAAATTGATATTCCTAGCGCAAAAGAAGCCGTTAAAGATGTGGCTGTAACCAAACCGATGGGAACCAGAGTACTGGCAGAAATTAGAGAGAAACAAGCGGAGGGGGAGAGCAAATTTGTAGGATGTCCTGACTGCGGTAGTCCGCTATATGCTCTGGAGGGGTGTTTGAAATGTAGTAATGCATATTGTGGTTATTCCAAATGCTCATGAGTGTTGTGACAACAATTGGGGACGGGGGAGAGACTTACATTCGGGGAAAATTAGTGCCCAAGTGCGATGAATTGATAGAAGCATTGGGGCAAATTGATGAACTGCAAGCGATCTTACAAATAGTTTATGATAAATGTAATAACGCCGAAACTAGGGGTATATTGATGGAAATTACGAATGACTTGTGGGCGATTATGGGTCATTTGGGGACAGGTAAACAAAGTATCAATTTGGATCAAAAAATTGGCAAAATGGAAAGTCAAATAAAGAAACTGGAAGAGGAACTTGGTGAAATAAAAGAGTTTTTGGTGTTTGAGGAGGAAGAGTCAGTTTACTTAAATTGGGCCCGGACAGTGGTCCGAAGAGTGGAAAGGCGGGTAGTAGGTTTGAGTCAAAAGAGTGAGGTAGATAAAAATATCTTAATCTGGTTTAATCGGTTATCTGATTATTTATTTACTTTGGGGAGGTACGCGAAAGAGTAGTTGTAAGTTGTTGGAATCAGGTGGAATTCCTGAGTAGTGCCGCTACGGTGATAACCCGACCCATGCAATCCCGCCCAGGCGGGTAAACTTTCGCGCAAGAGTATGAGTAGAGAAGTATTAATATCACCAGGGGCCAATTATGTTGAGTGGGCTAAGGCAATGACTGAAAACAGAGAGGGGGATTGGTGGCAAAGAGTAGTGAAATATAAACTAGTTTTTGACCCGCTAGGTCAACCGACATTTAAAGTAGACCGGAGTACACCATTATTAGATGCCGAGTATACGGGAATGATGGGTATGAGAGATTTGGCAATGTTGGGCCAGGATTGGATAATTTGGTTTAGCCCGGCGGGAGGAAAAAGCGAGTATCCGGAATCTAGAATTATTGTGGGGAAAGTTGAAAAGAAAATCGGAGGAGTAGAAATTGATTGTTTAGGTATATGTTCACCACAAAATCAGGAAGATTGTCTATTTATGGCGAAACGGTTTAAAGAAAATGGAGGGACAAGTTTGGGGACGATATTTGAGGCTGAGGATTTGCGGGAAAAGGCAATAGGATTTGAAGGAAAGGATAATCAGATACTTCAATTAATTAAAAAGGTGGTTAATGTACCGGGAGTATGGGCGGCAGTTGAAGATGGAAGGGTTGAAAATAATAACCGAGTTATGGAAAAGAGGGTGGCGGCGATTGTGGCTGATTTGCCTCATTTGAGAGAACTTAGTGGATGGATGATTCAGAGGTATATTGAAACAGAAATGGCAAGAAACTTTGGAGTTAGGCTACAGGGAGGGGGAAATCACGGAGGGTCGGTGTTAGGAGGAGGGGGAGGGGTTTTTGATCAAGTATTTGGTATGACGAAAATGGTTGGAGAATTGGACTCAAGATTGGTGGAATGTGAAAACTGCCATAAGGTATATATGAAAAAAAAGGGAGAGTGCCCGGCTTGTAAAAGCTAGTAAAGATTAACGGAAATTTAATCTAATTCACACAGAGGGCGAGGAAAATATGACTTGTGACTGGATTCAATGAGTTTGAAAGCAGGATTAGTATAGAAGAGGCGTTGGTTCCAAAAGACAAGGCGGGTGGTTGGTTGGGGCCGGGTAGAGAAGTGAGAGCTCGGGAGGTTAAGAAAAAAGAAGTAGGAGGTCGGGGGGTATGGGAGTATTTTGATAAGATGAGACGGGTAGTTGAGGGACTTGAAGAAATTAAAGAATGGTGGCCTCATACGACTCAAATTCAGGTGGGTGACACATGGATTCGTGCCAGCTGGATTATTGAAAGTGAATTATTTAAAAACAATGCTGGTTTTCGTCCTGAGTTGGCAGTAATTAGTGAATGGTTTAACGGCGCAGATAGAGTGGAAGTAAACCGGCAAACGAACGCTTTGGAGATTAGAAGTGCGGCTGGCTTAATGTTGGCTTGGGAAGAGGGGGGGAGGGTGGGAGTGGCAGTGATGAGAAGACTTCAAGATGAAATGCCAAGTGCCACGGTGGGAATTGGTATTGAAAATGGCAGTATTAGCTGGGTAATGATGGAGGGGGTAAATGATGAGGGGCAAAGAATTAGAAATTGGTGGAATTTGGCTGATATTGGTTGAGGAAAACATATATTTAGATTAGAATTAACTAATGAAAAATACAATCATCGTAGCTTTGTTAGTGATTGCGGCTGTTTTTTTACTACCTTTTCGGCTGGTCAACTGGGGTAAGGTGGCCTGGCAGCCCGCAGAAACGGTGACGGTAACGGGAGAGGCGAAAACTCAAGTGGCCAACCAATTGGCTTCATTTACAGCCGGAATTGATGTAATTAATAATGACAAGAATGCGGCGACAAATGAAATAAATACTAAAATGGAGGAATTGGTAAAGGCAGCTAAAGACTTTGGAATTGACCAAGAGGATATAAAAACTCAGAATTTGAGTTATTACCAACAGGAGGAGAGTTATTATGAGGGGGGAGTGCAGAAATTTCGAAAGGGTCAATGGCGGGTGAGCAGTTCAATTGAAATGAAATTGCGGGAGATTGAAAAAGCGACAGAATTGGCTGGAATTTTGGCCAACAGCGGAGCCAATAATGTATATGGCCCTAATTTTCAGTTAGACGACACTGGTGAGGCAGAAAACGGATTGTTTGACGGAGCTATGACTCAGGCTAAGGCTAAGGCAGAAATTGCTGCCAAGGCTGCCGGGAGAAGTTTAGGAAAGGTGATTAGTGTGAGCGAAGGAGTTCAGAACGGTACAGCATTTCCAATGTACAGAGGTAATATGGCCGAGGGTGGCGGTGGGGGAGCCCCAATGGAACCCGGTAGTGGGATGGTGTACAAAACCGTAACAGTGGTCTACGAACTGAGGTAGTGTGATATAATCGGCGCATGAATAGAGAGGAAGCAGTCCGTAAAAGAAGATTGGAATGTCGTCGAGAAAGTGTTGTTAGGTTAGTTGAAGGCACGGGAGATATACTACTAATCGGTGGAGCGACGGCAGGTTACATATTTGGGATTACAAGACGGGCAGATTTAGCATTGGCTTTGGGAATGGGAGCGGCGGCGGTAACTGGAATGTTTTGCTGTAGGAAAATGTATAAGGAAAAATGAAACTGAAGCAATCTTTACGAATTAGTAAGTAAATCAATAGATACTGGTAAGGACAGGTGGTAGAATACGGAATGAGAGCAAAACCTGAAGGTTTAAAAAGCGTAGGTATCAAACTAATTGAACAAAAAAAACAATTTAGAAATCCGGAGATAATTGGTATAAAGAGTAATTTGCAAAAATGTGGCCCTTTGGGTGATTGTAATCCAGATTGTAGTCCCTGCGATGTTTGTGAACCTTGGTAATGAGATTTTTTCTGAAGGCTAATTTTGTATTAATCAAAGGGGTCAAAAGGGGGGCAATTTATGATCTGAAAAAGGGAGATGTTTATGATGTGGTACCTAGATCCGTAAAGCAATTGGAATCAATTGAACAAGATGAAAAGTTTTGGAGAATATTAGTTAAGGAGGGTTTGGCTATTAGGGTAAAAAATAAACCAAAAATAGTAATAAGCTCTCCAACACCAAAATTAAACTTTGTTTGGTTAGAGGTAAATGAAGACTGTAATTTCAAGTGCATTCATTGTTATGGTGGGTGGGGTAAGAAAAGGGTTGAGAAAAAATATAAGGATGTAAACTGGTACAAAGTGATTGATTTTATTAAACTACAAAAATGTTCGCAAATTCAAATAATCGGAGGAGAACCTTTACTATTTCCAGATTTAAAAAACTTAATTAAGTATTCAAAAAAAGTTGGTATTGAGTTGGTGGAAGTGTTTACTAATGGGAGTTTGTTAAACGATGAATGGTTAGAGTTTTTTAAAAGTATGAATGTTGATTTGGCTATTTCTCTACATACGGTTAATGATAAAAAATTTAAAAAAATTACACAGAGTAAGTTTGATGTAAATTTGATTCTAAGTAATATTCGTAAAGCGAAAAAAATTGGATTAAAGCTTCGGGTGGCGACAGTGGTAATGAAGCAGAATCAGAATGATTTAGTTAATATTCAAAAAGAATGTCCGGTGAAGAATCTTAGGTTTGATGTAGTCAGACCGTCGAAAGATTTGAAAATGGGTAGTTTGCTACCAAAAAAACAAATTCAGTCTAATTTAGCCTTTTTTACTAGCCCTCCAATGAAAACTAGTAAAAAAGATTTTGAGTTAAAAAAATATTTTAACTCTTGTTGGATGGGAAGAATGGCGATAACTACAAATGGTGATATTATTCCCTGTATATTTGCCCGGACTATTGTTGTGGGGAACATAAACGAAGATAGTCTGGAAACGGCCTATGAAAAATTAGTGGAAAAATATTGGAGTTTCAATTTAGATAAGGTGGAAAAATGCGCAGGTTGTGAGTATAGATATGTTTGTAAAAACTGTCGCCCTTTGGCAATGGGATACTCTGGGAGACTAGAGGCTCCTAACCCGTATTGTAAAGTCTAGGATTAATCACCGCAGAATATTCGGATGATATAGAGTGTGTGATTGTAGAGGGAGGAGAATGCCGATAAATTAGGAGAATGATTTTAGCGGACAGGGATTTGAGAAACAGAATTCAACAAGATTTAGTAATAACGCCCTTTGATGAAACTTGTATTCAGCCATCAAGTTATGATTTACATTTGATGGATGAAGTGTTGGTATTTGATAATTATCAAGCTTCAGAGATTGATGTGAGAAAAAAGATTGATGTTACTCGTATGGTAAAAATTGAAGAAAATGGTTTTGTGGTTCATCCAGGTGAGTTTATTCTCGGCTCAACTACTGAAAAGTTTAAAATTCCACTGGACTTGGCCGGAAAGTTGGAGGGTAAAAGTTCCTTGGGAAGATTAGGGCTGTTGATTCATGCTACAGCTGGATTTGTGGACCCGGGATTTGAGGGGCAGCTGACTTTTGAAATTACCAACGTTTCCCGGTTACCAATTCGGATTTATGGAGGAATGAAAGTGGCCCAGATTTGTTTTTTGACCATGAGTAGTGCTGTAGAAATTGGATATGGAGATAAAAGATTAGGGAGTAAGTACGGGGGACAGACGGGGCCAACAGCCAGTATGGGTTATTTGAATTTCGAAAAAGATGAAAGTTAGATTACTGTCCTATACTAAGAATGCTCAACAAGTGTGTGCGGCTGCCATTCGACAGTGTTATTCACCAATTGGGGCCAAGGAGTTGACTAAACGCCAGAGTCAGGAGGAAATTAAGAAACTAATTGAAATGGTATTGGGTTCCGGGCACACATCGACGCTGGAACACGCCAGTTTTACCTTTGCTGTTGAAGGGGTAAGCCGGGTAACTGAGATTCAACTGATTCGCCACCGATTGGCGTCATTTTCAATTCAATCGGGAAGGTATTTAAAAAGGGGAGGAGCCCAGTATGTGATTCCTAAAGAAGTAGCGGCTAATAAAGTAGTATTGAAAAAATGGAAAAAATTATTGGTGGAGGTTAATAAACTATATTTGGAGGTAACTGAGGCAGGAATAAAAGCTGAGGACGCTCGGTATTTACAACCCCAGTCGTTACAGACAAAAATTGTATTTACTATGAACGCCAGGGAGTTGTTGCACTTTTTTGAAAAACGACTTTGCCTGAGGGCGCAGTGGGAAATAAGAACGATGGCGGGGGAGATGTTTAAACTGGTACGGAGTAAAGCACCATTGATTTTTGCTCACGCTGGGCCAACGTGTGTGAGCCAAAAAATGTGCTGGGAGGGAAAGATGAGTTGCGGACAGTACTTAAAGATTCCGGGAGCAGTGTTACAATCGCGAATAATTGAAAATGAAAAAGGTTAAAGGTTTGTTTGCTTTTGAGGGGATTGGCGGATCGGGAAAGAGTACTCAGGCAGAAATGTTGGCAAGAGCTTTCAGACAAAATCACTCTGATGTATTACTAACTTGTGAGCATACTAGAGATAGGCCTTTTGGAATGAGAATTGAAGAAGTAATTAAGGGAAAAGTTGGAAAAGTGGATTTATTAGCTTTGCAACTGGGATATACGGCAGACAGAAGAGATCATTGGGCCGGAGATGTGGAACCGGTAGTGAGTAGAGGTGGAATAGTAGTAACAGATAGATGGTACGGATCGACCGTGGCATACATTTCACCTGATTACCGTGAGCTACTATTACAAACCAATCAGGCGGTGGTAGGAAGACCTGAGTTAACATTTATTGTTGATCTTGACCCCGTAACTGCAGTGGCCAGAGTTTACGGAAGAGGGGGTGAGGATATGTTTGATAAAATTGAAACTCTAAATCGTTGCCGGGAAGGTTATAGGTGGTTTATGGAGAAGTCAGGTGATGAGTGTGTGTGGATTAATGGACAGATGTCAATTGAAGAAATTCATGGACAAATAATGGAAGAAATCAAAAGAAGGGGGATATTAAAATAAAATGTCTAATATTGAAAAACCTGATTGTTTTATAGGATTAATGGGGGCAATAGATTCGCTGGTTTGTGACAATTTAAAATGTTCAGAGGCTAAGTGTCATTGGTATTGGGTTGCGGTTAGGCAACAGGTTAAACCGGTGGAAATAAGTGATACTGGAAGAGGGAAGATGGAAGGTGGAAGGCCAAGATAGTAACGTAGATGATAAGTAGATCAAAATAGTGTAAAATCCGCGGGTGAATAAAAAAGGTGGAGAAATAGAAAGTGTTGGAGATTTTTGCAAGTTAACTATAACTCAGAGAAAGAAGTTAACCCTACTCCAGAGAGAAGCATTAATTGCTAAACAAATTACTGACGGCGGTTTGGTAACAGATTTACCTAATATTAGGAGAATGACTGGAGGGATTCCTCCATTTCCTGGCAGCAGCGCTTATTTTAAAATGTATGGCCGGGGTGCGATAGTTATGGATGTAGTGGACAGGGTAAATGGGGCTGTAGATACTATTTCAGAAATTTGTTTACCTGTTGTTCGTGGACAATTATCCAAATGTGGCAATGACGGAATTGATGTGAGGGGGAGGGTTAAAGAATCAGTTTTTGGTTTTGATACATCGCTTACCGGTGACCCCCGAATTTTGGCAAAAAAAATAATTTGGAGAGTAAAAGGGGTTGGCAGGCAAATTGCTGAGGAAGTGGAAGCACAAGGAATGAGTCAGAAAGTAGTAGGTATGGAAGGTTGGTTGGAATTAGAACAGATTGAGCAAAATTTAAACAAGAGTGGACTAGATGGTGACAATTATGGAGAAGCGGGTGTAAATGAGCAAGAAAAAGTCGTTGGAGGTTTTGAAGTTATGAAGAGTAGATTGGTTGCTCAAGCTACAGAACAACCAGATGAATGGGAAAGGAATACGTGGCCGAAATTATTGAGGGAAGAGAGACTGGTGGCCGAGAAAATTTTGAATGAAAATAACGGGGGTGAACAGTGGAGCATGCCAGCACTGGCTGTATTAATTGGGGTGAAAAATCGGTCATCGGTTTTTTCTGTAATAAAAGGAATGGTTGATTTTGCAGAGGGTAAAATGGATCGGGTTGTAGATACCAATGATGAAGTTATTAGGGGTAACAGGTATCCAGCGGTAATGTTTTTTATGAAATCCGACTGGATTAAATACGGATATATAAGTGAATTACTAACAAACAGACAGGAACTAATTGAATATGTATTGCAATCAGACGAATTTGGACGATGTCACTCAATGGGAGAAATAAAACAGAAGTTTGGAAACGGGCGGGATGTTGTGACTTATTTAAGACGAACTGTGGAAATAATGAGAGGTATAATTGCTGAAGGAAGAGAAAATGAAAGACGAAATATTGGACCTAATAAATAAGGAAGAAGAAAGGCAGGGGAAGGAGGCGACGCTAATAGCGTCTGAGAACTTTACTTACCCGGAAGTATTAGAGGTGCTGGGGAGTTGTTTGACCAATAAATATGCTGAAGGGTACCCTGGGAAACGGTACTATCAGGGAAATAGAATAGTTGATGAAATTGAACAAATAGCTATTGAGCGAACCAAGAAATTGTTTGGGGTGGAGGCGGCTAACGTTCAGGCCTATTCAGGGTCGCCTGCTAACGCGGCTATATTGATGGCGCTGGCTCAACCGGGGGAAAAAATTGCTGGATTGAAACTGTCGGCCGGAGGCCATTTGACTCACGGGCACCCAAAAGTGACCTTTTCGGGACAATACTTTGAGAGCCTGCAGTTTGACGTTGACGAGGAGGGGAGAATTGATTATGAGGAGGTGTCAAAACTTGTTGAGAGTGAAAGACCGAAGGTATTAATGGTGGGGTCAACGGCTTACCCTTGGATTATTGACTGGGAGAAATTCGGAAAGATGGCAGAATCAGTGGGCGCTTGGTTGGTGGCTGACATATCTCATTTATCGGGGTTGATAGCGGGTGGAGTTCACCCTAGTCCCGTGCCTCATGCTCACATTATTATGAGTACAACGCATAAAATGTTGCGGGGACCCAGGGGAGCGGTGATTGGAGTAACGTCCTTAGGTTTGGCCAAAGATAATGATTTGGGTACAAAAATAGATAAGGTGGTTTTTCCAGGACTTCAGGGGGGGCCGCACATGAATAATATTGCCGGAATTGCCATAGCGCTTCAGAAAGCCGGGGAGCCGGAGTACAAAGAATACGCCCAAAAAGTAGTGGTTAATGCTAAGTTTCTGGCTGATGAACTAAAAAAGGCGGAGCTAAAGGTGTGGGGAACGGAAAATCATTTAATGGTGGTAGGAGTAGGTGAGGGAAGGGGAAAAGAGGTGGCTCAGGAGCTTGAAAAAGAGGGAATAATTGTAAACGCTAATACGATTCCTCATGACCCGGCGGGTCCATTTAAACCATCAGGAATTCGACTAGGAACTCCGGCTATGACGGTTAAGGGTTGGGGTGAGAAGGAATGGAAGGAGATGGCAATTGAGATTACTCGAAAAGTAATAGGCAGCTAAATACTAGTGTGTTTTGACAGGAGGCTGTTGCTTGGCCTGATTGGCCAAATTCTGGTATTGGTCTTGGTGACTTTGCTGAATTTCTTCCCAAAGTTGTTGCTGTTGTTGACGGTCTGGGTTAGTAACTCTGGGAAGTCTAGAACGGAAGGGGGCGATAGAGGTTATGTCATGTGTTGTTTCAATACCGTTTAATCCAATAGTAAAGGCGCTTTTTCCCCAATTAACAATAGATTGTTCTGCTAGAAGATTAAGTTTTTGGACTTCCGGAGGTACTAATACAGTGTGGCAAATGGTATCTCCGTTAAGCTCATTGGGTGCATAAAATCGTCCATGTAATGGCTGAGATAAGGATGTAAGTTCAGGAAGTTCCTTGATATCAGTGGTAAGTCCGGGCGGGTATTCGATACATATGGCATCTTTTTGATATAGGTTAGGACCAACGTCTTGATTGGTGATTGTGCCAGTAATTGAAAAAAGATCTCCGGCTTTTACTTGAGTGGGTACTGAGACTGCAAAGTCTGGTTTGGGTATTTCACTTTCAGTACATACTAACTTGTCAGTGTCTGAACTTGGCTCGTGTAGGCATTCTATTGCGCTTATATCTGAAGGCTTTTTGGGATCAAAAGAGACAAGATCGGTCCAGGATTTGTCGGGTTGACCTGAGACGATTCCTAAAGGTACTTCGCCAGGAAGAGAACCGACTACAGAGGTACTTTGAATTGAGTCAGACATGCTATCGCGGGCGGAAACAAAAATTGGATTGTCGTTAGTACCTTGAGTACCTGATATAACCCAACCGGATTCACCACGGGGAATAATATCATTGGCTATCATGCCTTCATATGGAAAATTATCCATAGTTGAGGGAACGGTTTCATTAATTACTTCTCCTTGACAGGTATCGGTGTCGGAGGTGTCAGTGCAGGTGGTAACTGTAACGATAGGTTTATCGTTAAGATCGGTATCAGTACAAACCTTTGTGGTGACCACAAGATCACTATCGGTATATTGGACGAGGGGGGCAAGACAGTCTAACGATGAAAGGTTCGAGTCTGAGGTAAAAGTAAGATTGTGTTTGGAAGTGTCGCTACTGGGGACAGATCGGGCGGGAACTGGTTTTCTGTGAGATGATTCAGAATTGTTTTGAGCCGAAACTTTGGGGGTACCAGCGGTGGCTGCTAATACTAAACCCACTGTTAAAATACGAGTAACTACTTCTCTTGTTTTCATATTTTGTAATATACCAAGGGGTACGTAATATGTAAAGGGTGTGTAATATATTGCACACATGTAGCGGGACGAAATGATGAAGTGGAGTCGAAAAACGGATTATTTTTAGCGTCTGGGATTTTTGGCCTTCTGGGCTTGGGTTTGGTTAAGATCTTGTGCGCGCTGTTGAATTTCCGGCCACCTTTGGCGGTCATTTGATAATTGAAGGTTTGAGTTCTCTTTGGTGTCAGTAGATATATTGGGAAGATAAGTACGGTTGTTGATTTTATAGTAGTAAGGAAGGCTCCACTCTTGGGTTTGGGGGTTATAGTTGCGTTTTAGGTGGAGAATACCGTATCCGGTTTGGGCGGTATAACTAACTTCGTAAACAGGATTGGGGTTTTTAGAGTTTAGTGGATCACTGGCTACAACGAAATCATCAACCGAAATAACTCCGGCACTATTTTCTGCCGGGTATGAACTGGGTAATGGATAAGATTCATTTAGATCGTGTGAAAAAGCCGAGATTTGAAGGACTGATAATAAGGGATATTTGGGATCTGAGGTTTCATTATCTGTACGATAGGCGATTATGATTAAATCCTTACCGTTTTTTGTTTCTGAACCCGGAATAACCTGGGCTTTTGGAGCAAAATCGGGACCGGAGGTGCGGGATACTGGGAATGGTAAACCATATTTGCCATCGGGGGTTTTCATTACACCCCAAATTTCTGATGGTTCATTCGGGTCCCGTTGAGTGGAGAAGAAACCATACTCGTTACCGTCTGTAGTGACGACTTTAGAAGTACCGGAGGGAAACTCGAAATCCGGTCCAAGTTCTAAGGTAGGGCGGGATTCGGGATGCTGACGGTCGTATTCTATTCGACTATTAATTTTGAGTTGCTCAGTAGCTAGAAGGCCAGATGTGGCTGGGGAGAGGGAGTTCTCAGGTAAGGTACAAATAGTTTTGCCGCCGACACTAATACAGCTGGGGGATTCGGCTGAAGCAATGGGAGCTGAGCTCATGGTTATGCCTGCGATGAGTGCGGCAGTTCCTAATAAAGTATTGATTTTTCGGCTCATAATGAAGTGGTTACTTAATGACCAGATTATACCACAGACAGCACCAAATTAGAATATTGTATGTACGTATTGTGTACGTAAGTATGTAATGATTTGCGAATCGTAATAAGAGAGGTTATTACGAATTTAACGAATATGAGGAGGGAGGAGTTGGTTTTTGGGATATAATTTGGAAGTGAAAAATATAGTTAAAGGGAACTGGAAAAAGAGGATATGGCAGTGGGTGGTTAATAAACCGTTTTTAGCAGTAATAATTGGGATTTTGACAATATTGACAGTAGTGAATTTGAAACCAGATTTTCACTTGATGGGTTGGGACAACTATTCATCATATTTTAATTTGAATAACGGTATTTTTCGGACACTATTTGGAACTTGGAGAGAGTATCGAGGACTTGGAGTGCCAACTGACGCTGAGTCAACCGATTTATTTAGAATGATTGGCTACTGGGTACTTCACTGGTTTATTGGCGAAACATTGCTTGATCAGATTTTTTATTTGAGCGCTTTATGGCTGGGGGTTTTGGGAATGTACTTGTTAGCTTCTGAGTTAATAAAAGAGGTTAACCAAAGTAAAGTTGATTTTTTTTCCGGGATGGCTGCTTTGTTTTATTTATTTAACTTAAATACTTTATCGGTATTTTATTCACCACTAATACCATTTACCAACCGATTTTTTGGCCTGCCATTATTGCTTTGGGGACTAATTAAAGTAGGGAGAAATGTTAATAAAAAAAGTATTGGCATGTTTGTATCTATTGTAGTTTTAACAAGTGGCAGCTATATAACTCCAACTGTAATTATTACTAACGTAATTGCTTTACTAATTTTTGGACTTTGTTGGTTTGGAGCTAAAAAAACTATTTTGTGGGGGGCGGTATATTTACTAATTAATTCTTTTTGGTTACTGCCATTTGTAAATTATAGTCGGGAGAAATCTCCACTGGTACCCCAAGCACGAACCTTTGTGGAAATTAATGAATCGACTTTAAACCGTCCCTCTGATGTGTTTTCCTGGGAGAAACAAGCAACAATGTATCCTAGTTTTTTTGATATGAGTTTTCCCTCAATTGAGGGAAAAGCAATGCCAATACATCCGTTGCTTGGTCAGTATCAGGACGGATGGGGAAGAAAAATGTTGTGGCTGTTTCCAATTTTATATTTAATAGGTAGTGCTGTGATTTTGGTTAAAGCTGATAAATACAAAAGGTGGCGATGGGTTTTAATTTGGATTGGATTGTTTTTGTTTTTATCGACTAAAGAATTTGGTGTTGGTGGGGTTATTTATGCTTGGATTAAAAACCATGTACCTTATTTTGCGGTACTTTTTAGAATATCGGACACCAAATTTCATGCTTATATAAATTTAGCTGGGAGCCTGGCTGGTGCTTTGGCTTTTTTACAAATAATTTCCTGGTTGGACAAGGGGAAAATAAGAAAACTACTAAAAGTTGGGCTGGTAACTGTCTGTCTGGTTTATGTTTGGTTATTTAGAGGGTACCTAGGAAACTTAATAGGGTTTTTCGCTTATACCAGATTGCCTCCAGCGTATGAAAAAATAGCTCAAATTATTAATAAGGATACCGGAGGCGGCAGAGTGCTTCATTTGCCAATGAGTTTGGATCACCAGTACTGGCGCTCTTACGCTTGGGGATATTTAGGATCAGCTTTTTTTGATTTTATGATTGGAAAACCATATGTAGATAAAACTTTTGAACCAGCGAGTATGGAAAATGCTTACTTGGACGTAAAGGTGAATGATTTGATTAATGATTATTACCGAAACACTGATTTGTTAAAGAAAACAGAGCTGTTAAATTCATGGACCCAGTTACTAAGACGTACAGGAGTGGAATATGTATTGGTTGATAGAACAATTTCATCCCGAATATATATGCGAAATATGGTTTATAACACTCAACAATTTGGTGTTAGGGCAGAGTCAATAATGAAGGATATGGAGAGTGTGGGAAATGCTAAAAAGGTAGAAAGTTTTGAGGTGGATTATAAGCAGCTAATGCCATATTACAAAAAACTTTATCCGGTTAGCGTAACCGGATTTTCCAGCCAAATGCCGGGTAATAGCTTGATAGATTTATATAAAGTAGATGAAGTTGACCCTATGATTAGGTTTGAGGGTGAAGTAAGAAAGACAGATATTAATTTTAAAAATTTGTTGGAAACTGAAGCAGAAGATAGTCAAGAAACTAGCCGACAAACAAGTGAAGCCGGGGTAGTGAAACCATTTTTGGTGGCTAATCATCGGCTTGAATATGTAGATGATCAAAAACAATTAATATACGAACTTGGTGGTAAGAATCAGAAATATAAAATAGAACCAGGAATAGACAGAAGGACGCACTTGATTGAGACTTTGGGCATGAGAAATGGAAACGAATTAATTGTTAAATTTATTCACCAATATTTACCGGTCATAAATGGAAAGAAGTATGAACGAGTACTAGGAGAGATGAATTTTAGTTTGGGTGTGCTGGGGAGTGGGGAGGCTAATTGGATTGGAGAGGGGAATATAAATGAGAAGGGGTTGTATAAAAATTATCGACTGGTAATAAATGACATGGTGTTGCCCGTACCAGTAATTAATGAGGGGGAGACAAAGAATATTGGTAGCTTGGTAATAGAGGGAGAGACGATACGGTTAGGATTGCTGGAAGGGGGGAAGGGTGTTGAGATTAGGGAGGGAAAATCTGGGGAGACTTGTTATGGGCCCAGACTTGAGGGGTATGAGGGAAAAGCTGTAGGAGGAGGACAAAACTGGACGCTAAATTCAAAAAAGGGGACCGTGTGTGTAAACAAAGAAGTAATTTTGCCAGAAACAACTGTTGACACTCAATATGTAGAGTTGGAATTTGTGGCTAAATCAGAGACTTTTGAGAATAATAGGGACTTACCAGTTACCGCTTTGGCTTTAGAGAAAGTTGGAGAGACTGTTAAAAGAGGTTATGTTTGTATAAAGAGGATGGAGTGGGGACCGGAATGTTTGAATCTTCATCGGCAGATACGATTATTTGGAAATAAGCAAAAATATATTGTACCAATTGGAAATGTTTTGCCGGATAACATTCCGCTAACTGTTGAGTTAGGTTCGGTTCCGGTGGGTAATAAACGACAGATTACAGAGATTGAAGGGTTAAACATAAACCGATTTGAAAAAGTTGATGAAAAGACTTTAACGTTTGAAACTGAATATGATAAGCCGGAAATTGACGGGGGGGATAAATTAACAATTGAGATACCAGAAATAATATCGAAAAATTCATACAACCATCAGCCAGAACATGAGACGATGACGGTACCAATGGAGACTTGTAAGGGGGGAGGGGAGAGGACGATGGTAAATGTGGGGTCGGTGGAATTTAATAGAATGGACAGGTGTAGTGTTTATATGGCTCAACCGGTGGTTTATAACCCAAACTCATCTTATTTATTTAGCTTTGATTATTGGCTAGGGTCAGGACAGCAACCTCATATTGTAGTTGGCCGCAACGGGGATGATTATTTGGTAGAAAGAGCGTCACTTAACCAGGGATATCCAAACTTGGAAGGGATGGGTCAACTTTTAGACCCTCAAACAAAAGTGAGCATTGGCCAGGTAACAGAGACAATTGGGAAAGTGAAGTTGTTACCGGCTTCAAGGTTAATTGAGCCAATTTGGCGCTTGGACGGGAGTATTCGAGAGGCTACGGCTCATTTATTTCAAGATACGGACAATGAAGGAATATTAGCTGTGGGTAGGTTTGCGATGAGTGAGTTACCAACCGACTGGAGTGGGATGGAGTTGATGCCTGAGGGGGCTGTAGTTAAGTATGAGGTGCCTACTGAAGTCGAAATTAAAAAAATATTACCTAGTTGGTGGAAAGTAAAATATGTAGGGACTGGGGGTAAAAGTTTACTGGTGTTAAACCAGGGATATGACAGGCAGTGGACAGTGTGGGGAAAAAGTGCGGTGAGTGGACGGTGTAACG
>Ga0172379_10004916_pt1 | contig 19196 bp, 18 predicted proteins | sample GrowelOW334metaG_FD_119756 | JGI IMG/M metagenome (GOLD analysis project Ga0172379, IMG submission 119756) | Groundwater microbial communities from an aquifer near a municipal landfill in Southern Ontario, Canada - Groundwater well OW334 metaG | ecosystem: Environmental > Aquatic > Deep...
GGATCGCCGCCACCTCCTCGGCGGTCAGGGTTGGGCAATCTATCATGCTACCGGAAAGAACCTTGTACCCTTCAGACGGGGCCGAAAGAAAATATCCACCTTCGCCTCGTGTCTCGATGCGGGTATCTTCCTTATAGTTCCCCTCCTCATCTACCCCCGGATTCATGGCCAGTTTGAGACTGCCAGCAACAGGGGAGGAACAACGATAAATTACATGATACCCGCCTGAAGGCGTCTGTCGGCGGACTGTCAGCTTTCTCAGCAGGCCAGGGCACCGCATTTGCAGTAGTTCATGGAATGGCTCGTAAATGGTGGGATCGTCAAAATCAAGGCATTCCAGATTGCCGGACACCTTCCCGCCGATAATGGCCAGCCTTGCGCCATTGGTGAAGTGCTCCTCGGCTTCGTCAGAGGTCATCAGGCGAGATTGAAACGGCTTCCAAGAAGATATGGCAGCTCGTTTGTCTGCTCCGGTGGGGATGATGGAAAATCCTGCATTCAGTAGGGTGTGGGCGGCTTTAATCATGGGACACCGCCTTCCGGGTCTGATTAATGCGATCCGACACGAAGCGGGAAGCGGCTACGAAGCTTTGGACGGGGATAGGGGCGTTGGCCATGAAGGATCGTGTTGCTGATTCAAGTTCAGGCGAATACTCAAACACCGCCTCGATTATTCCGCCTGCTTGCGGGACAAAATCCCCCTGAAAGCCAAGTGTTACAAGATACGCCGCGTGGTTGCGGTCGCGAATGCTGATTTGTTCCATTTTTTTGATTTCCTTTGCCGCTGACGTCGCGTCATGAGCCGTTGGGGGTTATGCTTGCCACCTCAATCTGTTATGCGTCTCGGAAGGCGGTTAGGGTGTTGGAAACCCGATCCAGCGTAAACACGAGACCGTACCTTGCGTCCTGGCCTAGCCATTCGCGGTCAAAAGGGGTTCCGGGTGTGGGGAGTTTTCCGTCAGGCTCGATTGATTCACGAACCAAATGCAAAAAAGAAATTGCCTCAGCGAATTTATCTTCAAGGGCGCTGTATTCGTGGAGTGTGAGGGGGGTATTTTTTTTCATGGCCTCCTATGCCCCCATCGTGCTGTTGTCGATTTGAGAGAAGAAGGCGGTCTCGTCGATCAAAACCTTCTTGCCTACTTTCCGAAAAACTGGTGCAAAACCGTTTGATTCCCGATGGAAAATCAGCCAGCGCAAAGACGCTTGCGAGAATTCCGGGTGTTTTTCCGAGAACGATTTGACGCCCAGGAATTTTTTTAACATCGGGGTGCTGCTCTGGTTCTGGCTGTCCGTTCTTGCCTCTTGCTTGGTCGCTTCCATTTTTATGCTCCTTTTTTAGTATTGAGGTAGTCATGCGAGGTCGCTTAATACTTTGACTTACCACTTATGGTAATTTATATTACCACTTTCGGTAAATGTCAACATTAATTTACCACTTATGGAAACAAGGGGGGATAAATGACAAGAGAACGGGGGAGCGGTATTACCCCTCCACGCGTTGTTGAGCTTTTGAAGAAGGAAGTTTCTGAAAAAAGCATCCTCGCGGTTTCGAATGCTACGGGACTTGGGCTTGCCGCTATTGGAAGGTATTTGAAAGGTGTCGGTGAGCCTACCACGGCCAGCCTTCAAAAATTAGCTGATTACTTCAAGGTGTCGGTGCCATGGTTGCGGGGGGAAATAGACATCCAGGACATTGCCCGTGTTCCTGGCGGATATATCATAAAGACTTCAAAAGGGGAGATAGAAATAGACAATGATTTGATCGTTAACGCTGGTATTGATTTTATTGTATCGATCTGGGGGAATGAAGACGAAGATTTAATGATGGACCGTTTTAGGTCTATTGCTCGATCTCTGAAGAAAAAATTTAATATCGGCGAATAGATCGGCAAAATCGGCGGAACACTCACTCCCCAAATATCTTTTCATTCATCGAAGCAACAACACCCCCCACATGCGTTTCTGAAAGGTGGCTGTACCGTTTGACCATGGATAAGGTCTTGTGCCCCAGGATCGCGGCAATATCCAATAGCGGGGCGCCATTCATTGCCAGATAGGACGCGGCGCTGTGTCGCAGATCATGGAATTTGAAATTGTCGATCTCGGCCTTCTTCAATGCGGTAAGCCAAGCGGTACGGATGGAAGCGGGGCCACGGTTCATGGCGAACGATCCAGGGAATACAAGATTGCTGCCACGAAGATTCTTTGCTTTCAGTTCTTGAAGCAGGGCCAGGGCTTTCCCTGCCAGGTGCACCACTCTTCTCTCTCCGTTTTTGGTATCATGCAGGGTGATCCGTTGATTGTCAAAGTTGACATCGTCCCAGGTTAGATTGATTGCTTCTCCATGCCTCATCCCTGTGCTCAGTGCCAATATGACAATGGTGTAGAGCAAAGGGTTTGCGCTCCCCTGGCAAGCGGCAAGCAGGCGCTCTCTTTCGTCGTCAGACAGGAAACGCACTCTCCCCTGCGGCTCGGTTTGTTTTCCGATTTTCTTCATAGGGTTGACGTCTATCCATCCCCATGCTGGACTGGCTGCAATTGTAAGACATCCCCCGAACGCGGCCAGGTAGCGGTTGACCGTGGCCTTGCTGCGGAGGCGTTGTGTCGTTACAATCTTGCCGCCCTCTTTGCGGGTGGTGAGGCGGGGCTCTTTAAGGAGCTGGTCTCGAATGCTGACGATCAAGGGCGTGGTGACATCCGAAAGGAGCCTGTCGCCGATTTGCTCTTTCCAGTAACGCAACCGGATAGTGGTGTTGAGGACATCTTTCTTCCCTGGCAGTTCGTCGGTAATGTATCGGTCGATCATTTCGGCCACGGTGTGGCGCTTGGCCTCAACCGTTTTAAAGTGCCGCCCGTCTCTGATCGCACTCTCTGTATCTTGCGCCCATTTCTTGGCGTCGGTCTTTCTGGCGAAGGTTGCAGATTGAGCGGGACACCCTTTTAGGCGAATTAGAACGCGATACTTGGTTCCGGCCTTGCCAACGATCTCTTGAATGTTTGCCATGGGTGCACCTCATCGGATGGATTAAACAACCATGATTACAAACTACAACAAACCGCCACTTCTGTCAACTGTCGGATTCTATATCCGATGATTGTATTATGTAATTATGCGTTTTTGCTGGTAAATAATTATTGCACTTGAAATAAAGTGCACTCTCGGTGCAGTTCGATTTCAAAATGATGTTTCTCGGGCCATAAAATCAGGAGGGGTTTTGATAATGCTCGATGGTTTTTTTAGGTGCTTGTGAATGTGAAGTGCACTGAATTTGCACTAAGACAAAAAAAAGCACTTACCGAATTAACGATAAGTGCTTGATTTTACTGGTGCCGGGACCAGGATTCGAACCAGGGACACTCGGATTTTCAGTCCGATGCTCTACCGACTGAGCTATCCCGGCAAAAAAAGTAGCTATCATATATTGAAATCTGGCCTGCTTGTCAACCTAATTTCACCAGCACACTTATTTCATAACCACCCGGGTGGCAGCCAAATGGTCGTGCCAAGCGCATTTTTCCCGGTCGATGATACTCCAGAAAAGCCCAAGCCCTAAGGGGATAATCGACAGGCCATAGCCGACAAAGCGCAGAAAGGCGAGGCCCGGTGTCACTTCCCCGCCGTCGGCCCGCATCACTTTGAGGCCCATGAACATTTTACCGAAGGTCTGCCCCGTCCAGCCGTGCAGGACCAAAAAATATACCGCGACAAACAAGGGGAAAGTGAGCAGGAACAGAAGAAGAGCGAAGAGGATGGAAGGAATCAAAACGAGCCAGCGGTGGGAATGCGTCCACAGAGCCACCGCCACCGCGCACAGGCAGCAGAAATAAAGAAGGTGGATCAGGAGAACATCGATAACCAGAGCCATGCCGCGGGCCAGGAAACCAGCGTATTGCGGCTGGGGAGAAGGTTCCCCATGCATGGTTGTGACGCCCCCCTTACTGATCATCGTTTTCCAAAATCAAGCCAAGATCTGCAATGTCGGCCACCGCGCTGGCCGGCTTTTTGGGTACACCGGCTAGGTCTGTGACATTTTCCTCATCTTCAAGGCTTAAATGCAGCTCCTCCGGCTGATCGCCAAGGGTAAGCTCAAAAAGATCGTGGTCTTCTCCCCTGTTCTCCGGTTGCGCTGGCGTTTCATCAAAATTCATCAGAGAGGAGAGGTCTACAATCTCTTCATCCTCGGCATTGGCCTGGGGCTCCGCCACCTCGTATTCCAGCTCGTCAAGAGGGCTCTCTTTCTCGTCAACCTTCAAAGTATCGTCGGAATCAAAGCCGGGAAACTCGATGCCCGAGAGCAAATCAGCTTCATCATTTGAGGGCAGAACCGGGGCCACAAGCACCTCTTCTTGCTCTTCTCCCAGGGACAGCACCGGCGCTTCTTCCTCTTCTTGTAACGGCACAAGGTCTGAAACATCGATATCTTCAAGACTAAAAGATGGCAGAGCCTGGTCTTCAAGGTAGTCCTCGTCCAACGGTGCCCCGGCGAAATCGAGCTCATCCTCGTCCGCTGGCCGAGAATCGACTTCCAACTCGTCCAAGTCAAGAGCCCCTTCTTCGTCTGCTGGCGGAGCACCGGCTTCCAACTCGTCCAAATCAAGGGCCCCTTCTTCGTCACGGAGAGCAGGGCCAGCCTCGGCAGTGTAGATTTCTTTTTTTCCAAGAATCGCACCAAGAAAAAATGGAGAGGCTGCTTTGCCCACCGTGCCTTGGAGCTGTTCAGCCACGGCCATTAAATCATTGCTGCACTTGCCGCAGAATTTTTGCCGGTCAAACGAGATGTAGCCGCATTTTGGGCAACGCATGGTGGATCTCCCTTCTTACAGTGGGCTCGGCGCTCAAGCCTCTGTCCCGCCAAGAAAAAAAGTATGGATAACACTACAACTTTATTATATATCTTCACAGATGGTCAAGACATTCTCCTGTATCCGTAGCAAAAAAGCAACCGTAGTTTGCCCGCCCAGAGAAAACCAGACATACGGTTTCTTGCAAAATACGGCGAATCGCGTTACCTTTCCCTGCCCCTGCATTTGCGTCAAACCCTTTTCTCAGAGGAGAGAAAAATGAGATATGTCTTCCCTTCGCGTTTTGTCGTGTGCCTATGCCTGCTGGGTCTTGCCGCAACAGGATGTTTTTACCGTGATCCTGTACGCCATCTTTCTTCGGATATTTGCCTGATTACACCCAACCTCAGCCAAAAGGAGGTGCTTGCCTATCTTGGTTCTCCGGATCAAAAACAAAAAGGGGAGCAGGGCGAGATTTGGGTCTACAATGAGGTGAAAAAAAGCTTCCTGCGGAAGACCCCCTTTGTCGGAGAAAAACTCGGCTCGGAAAATTATGATGTGGTGACCATAACTTTTGTCGGGGACACGGTTTCCACCTGCCTCTACCGCGCCTATAACGAAGAAGAACTCAAGAAAAACGGCGTTGCCATCAGTGGGCCGCGTGCGGATTAACAAATACGAGAAATTCCGGACCCGCATGGTGGAGGAGCAACTGCTCCCACGTGGCATTGAAGATCAGGCGGTCCTCCACGCCATGGCGGCGGTTCCCCGCCATCTTTTTGTCGCCGATGCCCTGCACGCCCAGGCCTATGGCGACTTTCCCCTGCCCATCGGCCATGGCCAGACCATCTCCCAGCCCTATGTGGTGGCCCTCATGACCCAGTTGCTTCAGCTCACCGGGAAGGAGAAAGTCCTTGAGATCGGCACCGGTTGCGGTTACCAGTCCGCCATTCTCGCCGCGCTCTGCGAGCGGGTCTACACGGTTGAACGGCTTAAGCCTCTCCTGGCTCGCGCCAGACGGACCTTTGATCAGCTCCAGATTTACAACATCATGAGCAAGATTGCGGACGGCACCGAAGGCTGGCCGGATAATGCTCCCTTTGAGGCGATCATTGTCACCGCCGCCGGACCGCAGATTCCGCAGCCGCTGGTGGACCAGTTGGCGGACCCAGGCGTCATGGTTCTGCCGGTGGGGGATCTGGAAGGCCAGACCCTCATGCGCGTCAGAAAAGAAGGAGGGGTGGTGACAACCACCGCAGTGGAAAGCGTCTGCTTTGTCAAACTGGTGGGCACCCACGGTTGGAAAGCGGCCTGAACCGGTGCGGGTTGTGTCTTAAACAACTGCAAGCCGCAAACCCGTTTCGCCCCTATTCTGCCTCCTCTCTTTCACTCCCCCGCCCTTACCCGTTTGGCCAGGCGTCGGACCTCATCCAGGGTTTCCGCCAGATCAAAGGAAAGCAGCCGTCTGTCCTGCATGACCACCCTACCCTCGATGAGTACGGTGGCCGCATCGCTGCCCCTTCCCGCGTAGACAAGGGTATCCGGATTATGAAAAGGTGTCAGGTGGGGCTGCCTGCCATCAATGATGATGCAGTCTGCCCGCAGGCCCACGGCAAGGCGGCCAATCTGCCGGGCCAGGCCGAGAACCCCGGCACCCGCCTCCGTGGCCATGCCCAGCAAAGCCGCGGCAGGCAAGCAAGTTGGCGCATGGGCGGCAACTTTGTGCAGCCTGGCGCAACTTCCCATTTCCTGAAAAAGATCCAGATCGTTATTGCTGGCACAGCCATCCGTGCCTAAGCCCACCGAGACCCCGGCTGTGAGCAATTCCGCCACGGGAGCTACACCCGAGCCGAGTTTCATGTTGCTCTCCGGGCAGGTTACCACCTTGGTTCCGGTCTCCCGCAGCAACCCTATATCCCCCTCTTCCAGCCAAACACAATGCACGCAGACCGTATTTTCATCCAGCAGTCCAAGTCTGTGGAGCAACCCCACCGGGGTACAGTTATATTGCTCCTTTATTTGCGTTGTCTCTTCCCTGGTTTCGGCCACATGGATGAAAAAAAGGCTTCCGGCCTCGCGGGCCAAGGCCTTGGCCCGTTGCAAGGTCTCCGGGGAGCAGGTGTACGGGGAATGGCAAAACAGAGCCGGAAGGAGCAGGGAATTTTTCCCCTGCCAGGTGGAAAGAAACTCCGCAGCTGCCGTAATATTTTGCTTTGGGTCCGGCACGCCAGGCGCCGGAAAATCAATGATGCCTTGCGCCGCCACCGCACGCATGCCTGCTTCACAAAAAGCCCTTGCTGCCGCATCCTCATGAAAATAGGCGTCCGCCACAGTGGTGGTGCCGCCCATAATCATCTCGGCTGCGGCAAGCTTGCTGCACCAATACACCATCTCCGCATCCACCAGCCGCGCCTCGGTCGGGAAAACATACTCATTAAGCCAAGTCATAAGCGACAGGTCATCGGCCAGCCCCCTGAACAGGGTCATGGCCCCATGGCTGTGACAGTTGATCAGACCGGGCATGACCAGATTGCCCCCGGCGTCAATGATCCGATCCGCCCCGGGTCGCACGGGCAGGTCGGCCATTTTGCCAATCCCGACAAGGGCCCCATTCGCCACAGCCAAATATGCCGCCTTCTGCAAGTGTCCATCTACGGGATTGGCTAAAAGCGTGGCATTTATTATGAGCAGATCATGGTTCAACACGGAGATGAGCCCTCGCAATGGTCAAAATGTAAGGAGAAGAATTCGAAGGCGCAGGGGCGAGGAAAAGAGAGATAAGCGAAGAGATTTTGGCCCAGGGGATCAGGCGAGGAGTCTCTCTGAGTTGTTTCAGTTTGGGTAAAAACGTTACTATAATCGGTTGAATCTTATCCTCCGCTTCATTTCCGGAGAGCAACCGAGTTTTCCTCAGGACACAGACCAGTCAACTCCACGCCGCAATGTGTGGAGTTGACTGGTCTGTCGAAAAAATTTCAAGTCGCCAAGCGAAGACCTGTTCCCAAAATTCCTGCTTGAGCAGCTCCTCGCCAATCTGCCTGCAAGAGGTGATCTCCCTCCTACTCGGCTTTCTGCCTTCTTGAATTCTCATACAGGGCGTGGAAATTAATCGGCTCCATCAGAAAAGGGATAAACCCGCCATCAACGGAAACCTGACTAATTATCTGTCGCGTGAATGGAAAGAGCAACGCCGCGCACTCCACCGACAATACCGCCGGCAGATGCTCCTCCGGGATATTTTTCAGCAAAAATACCCCGGCATGCTCAATCTCGATGATGAAAAGCGTTTTCTCGGTCTGACTATTGGTCACTTTGGCGGTAATAGCCAGGGTGACCTCATAATGGTCTTCCGTCTCCAACTTCCGGTGCTTCAAACCCAGATTCACATCAACCTTGGGTTCGCCTTTAACAAGAAAAACATCCGGCGCCTCGGGATTTTCAAACGATAGGTCCTTGAGGTACATCTTCTGCAACCGAAAAACAGGGGGCTGCGGCGCCTGGGCGCCCTCGTTATTCTCTTCCGTCATGATTCGCAATTCCTTGTCTGATTCTGAGTTTCTGTATGGCAAAGGCCACGTTTCAACCTGCTTTAAGTACCCAACTCCATTCTTTATAATGAAATATGCCGAAACTTCAACGGGTCTTTTACAATTTAGGAGCCGTCACAAAATAACTTGTCCAATTCTGGTCATTCCTTTACGGCTCCCTATGCCGTTTTGACCATACGAAATGACCAACATTTTTAACAACGGCTTCCTCCGAATCACACGGAACTTCATCCCCTCGGCGCGATTCGGATGCTCACGCCACGGCCTACCCCCGTCCGGCCAGAATCTTCTTGAGAAATTGTCCGGTGTACGATTCCTCGATGCGGGCCACCTCCTCGGGGGTGCCCTGGGCAACAATAGCGCCGCCCTGATCCCCACCTTCCGGGCCGAGATCAATGAGATGATCGGCGGTTTTGATCACATCGAGATTGTGTTCGATGATAACCACGGTATTGCCGCTCTCCACCAGCCGATTCAGCACATGGAGGAGATGCTGAATATCGGCAGGATGGAGTCCGGTGGTCGGCTCATCCATGATGTACAGGGTTCTGCCGGTGCTTCTTTTGCTCAGCTCCTTGGCCAGCTTTATCCGCTGCGCCTCGCCGCCGGACAGGGTCACCGAGGACTGGCCCAGGGCAAGATAGGACAGCCCCACCTCCAACAAGGTTTGCAGCTTGCCCTTGATCTGAGGAACCTTACCGAAAAAATCCAGGGCCTCCTCCACATTCATGGCCAGGATCTCGGCGATATTCTTGCCCCGATAGGCAATATCCAGGGTGTCGGGGTTGTAGCGTTTGCCGCCGCAGGCCTCGCAGGTCACATAAATGTCCGGCAAAAAATGCATGGCGATCTTGATCACACCCTCGCCCTCGCAGGCCTCGCACCGGCCGCCCTTTAGGTTAAAGCTGAAGCGGCCCGGCTGATAGCCCCTGGCCCGCGCCTCGGGCAACCGGGCCAGGAGTTCGCGCACCGGGGTGAGCAATCCGGTATAGGTGGCGGGATTGGAGCGGGGTGTGCGGCCAATGGGGCTCTGGTCGATATCTATCACCTTGTCGATTTGCTCCAGTCCCTCAAAGGCGCTGCCTTTGCCGGATTGCCCCTGTGGGTGCGCGAGAAAATTGATTGCCCCCTTGAACAGAGTCTCGATCACCAGCGAACTTTTACCCGAGCCGGAAACCCCGGTGACGCAGGTCATCAGACCAAGGGGGATGCGGACATCAATCCCTTGCAGGTTGTTGGCCGTAGCCTGTCGGATGGTGAGCCAGGCCTTTTTCGAACCGGGCCGCCGCCGTTTTTTGGGAATCGGGATGGACAAGCGCCCGGAGAGATAGCCGCCGGTAATGGATGCTTCGTGGCGCAACAGCCCCGCCACCTTGCCGTTGTACACCACCTCCCCACCGTGTACCCCGGCGCCCGGCCCCATGTCCAGCACATGATCCGCCGCCCGGATGGTATCCTCGTCGTGCTCCACCACCAGCACGGTATTGCCCAAGTCCCGCAGCCGGGTCAGGGTGTTGATCAGCCGGGCATTGTCCCGCTGGTGCAGGCCGATGCTCGGCTCATCGAGAATGTACAAAACCCCGGCCAGTCGCGAGCCGATCTGGGAGGCCAGTCGAATCCGCTGGGCCTCGCCGCCGGAAAGGGTTGCCGCCTTGCGAGCCAGCGAGATGTAGCCCAAGCCCACATCGTGCAAAAAGGTGAGCCGGTCGATAATCTCTTTCAGTATCCGCTCGGCAATGAACAGCTCCTGAGGTGTCCAGGCAAGGGAAGGCAGGATTTCCAGAAGCCCACCGATACTCTGGCTGGTCAACCCGTGGATATTCCACTCTCCGATCCGGACGGCCAGGGCCTCAGGCCTGAGCCGCGCCCCATGACAGGCCGGACAGTCCTGTTCGTTCATGTACTGTTCCAGATCTTCCCGCACCGAGCCGGAGCCGGTCTCCAGATACCGCCGGGCCAGTTGCGGAAGGATTCCACCGAAGGGCTTTCGGTGGGTGTGGAGCCGCCGAAAACGCACATAGTCAAAGACAACATCCTCGAACCCGCTCCCGTGCAGAATAACCTCCCTGGCCCGCTCAGGCAGTTCGACAAACGGGGTATCCAGAGAAAAACCATACTGCAGGGCAAGCCCTGTCATGAGTTCTTGGGTATAGGTGGAGGGCGAATTGGACTGCCAGGGGAGGATGGCGCCCTGGTTGAGGCTGAGGCGCGGATTCGGCACCACCAGGTCAGGATCGAAAAACTGTTTCACCCCCAGGCCGCCGCATTCCGGGCAGGCACCCTTGGGATTGTTGAAGGAAAACAGCTGGGTGGTCAGTTCCGGCAGGCTCTTGCCGCAACGGACACAGGCGGCATGCTCGCTGTACAGAATCTCCTTGCCGGATTCCACCAGCTGCACCAGCAAAAAGCCAAGGCCGAGTTGCACGGTGGTGGCCACGGAATCGGACAACCGCCTGGCAATTGAGGGCTTAATCACCAGTCGGTCCACCACCGCCTGGATGGTGTGGCGCTTATTTTTTTCCAGGACGATCTCCTCACCCAGATCGCGGATCTCCCCATCGATCCGGGCCCGGACATACCCCTCGCGGCGGAGTTTCTGCAACACCGCCTGATGCTCCCCCTTTTTTCCATCCAGCAACGGAGCCAACAGGACGATCTTCGTCCCCTCTTCAAGGGCAAGCAGGCTTGCCGCCATATCCTGCATGGACTGGGGCCGAATCTCCTCACCGCACTCCGGGCAAAAAGGTCTGCCCACCCTGGCAAAGAGCAACCGCAGGTGATCATAGATCTCGGTGATGGTTCCCACCGTGGACCGCGGGTTCCGGCTGGTGGTCCGCTGCTCGATGGACACCGCCGGAGACAATCCCTCCAGCGAATCCACCTCGGGCTTTTCCATCTGCCCCAAAAATTGGCGGGCATAGGTGGACAGCGATTCCACATAGCGGCGCTGCCCCTCGGCATAGAGGGTGTCAAAGGCCAGAGAGGATTTCCCCGAACCGCTCAGTCCGGTGAAAACCACCAACCGATTGCGGGGCAGATCCACGCTGATATTTTTCAGGTTGTGCATCCGCGCCCCACGGATGCTGATGTATTTTGGTTCCATGGTACACCAATAAGCAGTTCACAACGAAATTGCTACTTTCTGAACGCCGTAATAACTCACTGTAAGCATCATCACTTGCGAAAGCGCACCTCGCCCTATCCCTTTCTCTCCATTCGCGCGGCAAAAAAACCGTCCAATCCCTGCTCGGGGGTGGTTTTCAAAAAACCCTTCTCATCACAGAGCCCCCTGGCCGCTTCAGGCAGATACTCCTGCGCCGGGGTAATTGAAAACTCAGGATGTTCGTGGATAAATGCAGTAACAACCTCATCATTTTCCTTTGGATCAATGCTACAGGTCGCATAGACGAGTACCCCTCCTTGCCCCACAATCCCTGCGGCTGCTGCCAACAACCCCATTTGCTTCACCTGATAGCCTTGCAATGTCGTCAGTGATCGCTGCCAGCGGATATCAGGCTGCCGTCGGATAACGCCCAAACCAGAGCAGGGCGCATCAACGAGAACGCCCACAAAGGACTCTTGGCGCTGCCCTGCAAACTCCTGGAGAGTTCCTCCGTGAATTTCTATCTCCGGCCCACCAAGGCGCTGCAAATTGCCTTTGAGCAGGGCCTGACGTTTCAGGCTTGGCTCTACCGCTATCACCCTACCGCCTTCCGGCAGCAGCTGCGCCAAATGCAGCGTCTTGCCGCCAAGCCCGGCACAACCGTCAAGGTATCTGGCGCTGGCAAACGGAGCCAGCAATTGCGTGACCATCTGGGCCGCCTCATCCTGCACCGCAAAAAGTCCTTCGTCATAGCCGGGCAGGGCGGCAACAGGACCCTGAAAATTATTGATCCGCACCGCCTCTTGGGCAAAAAAACCGCGTTCGCAGTCAAGCCCATTTTCCCGCAGGAGGGTTATAAACTTGTTCGTGGAAATGCGGCGGCTGTTTACCCGCACCACCAAGGGCGGCAGGGTATTGTTTATCCAACAGATTTGCCTGGTCCGTTCCGGGCCGAACAGCGCTTCCCAACGCGCCACCAGCCAAGCCGGATGGCTCAGCACCGCCGCCGCCTCATCGGGCACGGGCAGGGATGCCCTCTGTCGGACCATGGCCCGAAGCACCCCATTGACAAAACCGGTAAGCCATTTCGGCTGCCGAGCAAGCTTTAAGGCCTGGACTGTTTCATTAATAGCGGCAGATTCCGGGACCCGATCCAGAAAAACAAGCTGAAACAGGCCAACCCGTAAGGCCGCTACGGTGAGAGGCTTCATTGTTCGCAGGGGGAGGCTGGAAAATTGCTGAATGACTGCATCAAGATATCCTTGCCAGCGGACAACCCCAAAAACCAGGGCCATGACAAGTTGCTTGTCGCGCGGATCTTCCAGGGCAACTCCGGACACCATGGTTTCCAGCACCTGATCCAACGGCTCCTGCGATTTCTCCCAGGCAAGAAGCGTATCCATGGCTATCCCACGAGAATTTTTCATGAAATCGGTTTCACATGCTTCATCTTTATCCCTGTGCCTTTGGGTTAATCATGTTCAAGCCTATCACCGAGGCAAAACGGCCGGTAATTCGGTCACGGCGATAGGAAAAATAATCCCCATCGCAAACCGTGCAGTGCCCGGCGATCTCGAGATGTTCACTCCGCACCCCACTATCGCGAAGCTGATCCCGACTGATGGCCCAAAAATCAAAATGATTGGGCCTTGTTTGATAGCGATGAAACGCCGCCGGCAGTTCGTGTTGATAGTTGACAAACTCCCCGCAGCATGGCCCCAGGGATGGGCTGATGGCGGCAAACAGACTGGCTGACCTTGTGCCGTAGGCTGCGGTCATGGCGGCTACGGTCTTGGCGATGATATTCTGCACGCTGCCTCGCCAGCCGGAATGGATATTGGCCACGGCCCCGTGCTCAGGATCATAGAGCATGACCGCCTGACAATCGGCCTGCTGGATCATCAGACCGACCTCGCAAATGTTTGTCATAAGGGCGTCATGGCCCGCATACTCCATATCGGCATTCGGCATCCAATCCAGATTCAGAATACTGTCCCCATGCACCTGCTTGGCCGAAACCAGCCGCACCAAACCAAGCTGTTCCTTGATCAACCCTCTGTTGCGTAAAACCAGCGCCTCGTCATCGCCAACATGCAGACCGACATTGCGCGAATGATACGGGGCTTCGCTCGCGCCGCCGTGCCGCGAGAAAGTTGCGCTGGAAACAGCTGGGAGATGAGAGAAAAAAATCACCGTGAGGGGCTATAATGGCAGGAAAATTCTATTGGTTGTTCTCGATACGCCGGACCGGGGAGCAGTGTGGCGAGCGTGATTTCCAGGGCTGTTTCCAAGCGGATCACACGTCCGGCCAGACTTTCTATTTTGGTCTTTTGAGCCACGACGGTGCCAGCCAGCCGCGCCACTTTGTCGTTCATCATAATAGTGGTAAGCGCATCCCACATTTTTTCCGTAACACCCATGACTATCCTCGACTGGTCGATCCATGGCGGCAATCCGCTGATTGGCTGCCTCAATAAACTCCAAGGCATTATCAATGGCCTACCTTGTTTTTTGGGCAAGATCCATCTTTTCTTCTCTCGGTACCAAGACGGGTATTCTTGCGATTGCAGTTGCCTCTGTGCCTCCTTGCCATATGACCATGCGCAGCACATGATCTCTATAAGCTTGCACCGATATTTTCGCAATCACAAAAAAAAGAGGGAAAGGCTTACGCCCTTCCCTCTTCAGTTATTACAGAAACAACAGGTACGACACAAACGATTTAGAACGCAGCCTCAAAGGTCAGGTAAACCTGATCAGCGCTCTCAACCGGCGGAGCCAGCTGGAAGGAGGACCCTGCATCTTCCATCTTGACCGGCGCCATGTTCCAGTCGCCGGAGCCAGTGTAGTTGTAGTCATAGTGCTGATATCCCAGACGCATAAAGGCCTTGCCGTACTTGGACACAGCCTCACCACCCGGAATATCATAGATGCCGTACACCTCGTACACATTACCACGGGCGGCCAGCTTAGAGGCATAGAGATCATCATGCCCAGGGGTCATGCCGACCCAGTACTTGGAACCGTGGTTGTACTCGGCGCCAACCTTAAGGAGAGTATCGGGAATATCGTACCGTGCACCTACATGCACCATATAACCATTCTCGTTGTCAGTGTTGCGCGGCTCAAAACCAAACATTGATGCGGCAGTATTGAGCATACCCACATCATTCGGATCGGTACGGCTCCAGCCCAGCATACCAAAGTAGTTCACGCCCGCAAACTTATCCTGATACACGCCGGAGGTGTGCAGCATGTTGCCGATATTCTTCCGACCACCCATGGCCCAGCCATAAAACTCATCGGTCATGGAATCACTGAACGAAGGATAGTTCATGAGATCCATGGCAATAAAGGACTGCACATAGGCAAACCGGCTGCCTTTTTTGTAAATATCCCAGCTTACCCCGGCAAAATCGGTATCGTTGATACCTTGATTAACGCCGGTATCTGTCTGGTTCACGCCGGACTCAAAGCCACGGCCCCAGCAGAAACGGACCCGACCAGGGGCATCCGGCATGCCAAAGAGGTTGTTGTAGGCATAGCCAAGGGAAATACCATCAAAGGGATAATCCATGACGGCAGTGGGGGTTGCCATCCGCTCGTCCATGTTCATGCGCAGATGATTAGGCGGACCATCGGTGGTCGGCCTACGGCCGATAGAGAACCAGACCGGCACGCCGGCGATGTTGTTCCAGTTGACAAAAGCGCGGTCAACGCGAAGAATGTTGTCGTTGGGCTGACGGGTTGCATTACCATCCCAAAGCGCAGCACCACCCATCTCGGGAGCGCCGGAGGGGTTATCCTCATGGCCCCAGGTCTTGTACATGGCCAAGCGAGCCTTGAACTCCACATCCTCCAGAGCCTTGGCCCGCATGTCCAAACGGAACCGGTTGGTGAAGGTCGAGTTGTTCTTGTAAGTGCCTTCAGGCATCGGCCCTACCGGAGCCATGGGATTATTAAAGCTCTTGTTAAACAGTGAGTTGTAAGCTGTGCCGCCCATGCCGCCGTATATATCCCCGGGAACAATCATCGGCATATAGGCCGTGGTGTCGGCCTTGTAGTAATCGCCCCGAGCGCGGAAGTCACCGGAGAGCTGGATGCGGGAAGCAAGATCCCACTTTTCAGATTTTGCATCAAAGGCCTCGAACTTCTGGTCCTGCGAGGACTTGATGTCCGCCATCTGCGCCTTCAGGCTGTTAAGCTGCTTGGTCAGGGCATCAACCTGTGCCTGTACGTCAGCGGTGCCGGCAGCGCCGCCCGCTCCCGCAGAAGCCAAGGCAGGAAGAGCCAAAAGACCGGCCAGTGCCAATGTAGAAATTTTTTTCACCATCCCACTTTCTCCTTAAGAAAATATTTGGTAATTCGGGGCGGTTGAATCCACCCCCTCCCTCTCGGTGGCATGCGACGTCCACATGCCCCCATAGTTCATGCTTCCCCCTCAAGGAGGCAGGAAGCAAGATCGCGAACTGTATTTCAACTGCCTGCCTACAGCCTGTTCCGCTATTCCGCAGAAAGCCGGAGGTCCTCTAGCGGAGTGAGACTCCAATCCAGAATGCCAGCTAGTAATTACACCGCACCCTGGCCTTCGCCGAAGTATACGACAACTCCCTAAAAAATATAAAGATTTGTACTTTGTTACCGCAGTATGACACCATTGTCAAAATAAAAATGTATAAAATATGAATAGCCCTTCAGGAAAAAGACGAGAGCTGTCAACCAACCGCCGCTTAATGTGCATTTGTGCGGACATCCATTGGCATTACGACGGGTAGGCGTTGCCTTGTTTGTCGAGGTATCAAATCCCCCTGTTGCTCCCATTTTTCCCGCACGGGGAAAGGAGTTGCCACAACCGCATTTTCCCCGGCGAAGCAAATTGTCCGACAATTGATCCGGGTATCGTATTTCAAATTTATGTCGCAGTTCGGAACAGGGGGACTATTCCCAGACATGCAGCCAACAAACGTCCGACATGCGCCGCACACTTCCCCTTCCGTCACCTATCTCCCCTGTTGTTCGTAAAAAAATCTTGCCAGCCCTGCTTGCTATGTATTAAAGGATGAGGGCATTTATATGTTGCCCTTCGCCAAACTCACGCGAACGGCTTATGCCTGATCCTCCGCTCACCCCGAACTTATAGAAGGGTGAATCAGCCCCCAAATGCCTTTTGCCAAGGAACGCACATGTATTTTCAGGATATCATTCTCGAACTCAGCAGATTCTGGGCAGAGCAGGGTTGCGCGCTGCAACAGCCTTATGACATGGAAGTGGGAGCCGGCACCTTCCATCCGGCGACCCTGTTGCGAGCCTTAGGTCCCGAGCCTTGGAAGGTTGCCTATGTCCAACCCTCGCGGCGGCCAACCGATGGCCGTTACGGCGAAAACCCCAATCGCCTCCAGCATTATTACCAGTTCCAGGTGATGATCAAACCCTCTCCCCCAAACATCCAAGATCTCTATATCGAGAGCCTCACCCGCTTCGGGCTTGACCCGCTGGAACACGACATCCGCTTTGTCGAGGATGACTGGGAATCCCCAACCCTGGGCGCATCGGGCCTGGGCTGGGAGGTATGGCTGGACGGGATGGAGATTACCCAGTTCACCTACTTCCAGCAGGCGGGCAGCCTGGAGCTGCACCCAATCACGGTGGAAGTGACCTACGGCCTGGAACGCATCGCCATGTATCTGCAAGGGGTGGACAGCGTCTACGATATCGCCTGGAACTCCGAGGTCTCTTACGGCAACATCTTTCACCAGGCCGAGGTGGAGTTTTCCACCTTCAATTTCGAGCAGGCAAATGTAACGGCCCTGCTCTCGTTTTTCGACACCTTTGAGTCCGAGGCCCATCGTTTGCTGGAATTGGAACTGATCCTACCGGCCTACGACTACTGCCTCAAATGTTCGCACACTTTCAATCTGCTGGACGCAAGAAAAGCCATCAGCGTGGCGGAACGGACCCGTTATATCGGCAGAATCAGAAATATCGCCAGAAAAGTTGCGGAAAAATTTGTGGCCCAACGGGAGAAAATGGGATATCCATTGCTGAAGACAAGGGGCTGAATACATTTTGATTCGTCATATGGATTTCTTTACGTCCGAAGAGCTCCGAGGACAAAGATTGGCCATCCGCCAACACATGTAAAATAAGACGGATATGGAAATGGAATTTTTTTCGCTCGCCAAGAGCCTGCTTTTCGTTGTTTTCTCCTTGCTGTTTCTGGTGATTTCCTGGAAACCGTTGCACAATCCGAGATGCCACGGTTTTTACCGTTTTTTTGCCTTCGAGGAGATTCTTTTCCTAACGCTGCAAAACCACCCTTTCTGGTTTGACGACTGGTATGCTCCGCACCAGATCATCTCCTGGCTGCTGCTGTCGATTTCCATTTTGTTTGTCGCCCAAGGGCTCCACATGCTCAAGACGGCGGGAGGGTCAAAGACCCGAGAGGCTGCGCCAGAAAATTTTGCGTTCGAAAACACGGTCACACTCGTTACTACGGGGATCTACCGCTACATCCGACATCCCATGTACAGCTCGCTCCTGTTCCTGGCTTGGGGGGCATTTATCAAACATTTCAGCCTGACGGGGCTCGGCTTGATCACCACGACGACCGTTTTTCTGGTTATCGCTGGTTTCATCGAAGAAAAAGAAAATATCGCCTTTTTCGGCCCCACGTATCTCGAATATCGCAAAACGACCAAGATGTTCCTGCCTTTCGTGATCTAGAGGCTCGGCCCAGGAAACCACACCCATGCTGTTTTTTATTTATATTTTACGATAGTCACCTCACTACGGATTGCAGAACTCTGCACTTTCCCCTTCAATTTCCGGCTATTCCCGAGACAACCACCCCCCCAAGCTTTACATGTTTCGATCAGCCAATCCCTTTCTGGATACCTCTTCCGGCAAAAGCGCCCACCTTTCCGGTGATTCCAGCCGGCAACAAGAGAGAGTCGCTGCGTGTGTATTTTTATTCTGCCACAGTGTCGCAAGGTGCCTAGCAGAACCTCTACTCCACCAAATTGTCGCAGTATCAGTTTCTTAACAGAAGCGCCTCCGACAGGAGGCCCATGCTGAGCGCAACTACAAAAAAAGCCCTGCCGGATTTCCGGCAGGGCTTGATGTAAACAAGAACCAACTAAGACGTTATGCAAAACGCCTATAAGCAGATTAGAAGGTCATGGTCAACGAGTGGGTCAAGATGTAGATATTCTTGGTGATATCAGGAGAATTCCCTGCACCGTTGAAAAAATCTCCGGTATCGAGGTAGCCGAAATGGGCCTCGTAGGTCAGATTGTCGAGCAGCTTGTAAGCGGCACCAACATTATACTCCCAGCCATATGCGTCATCCTGACCAGCAGCCTGAACCTCGTCCGCCTTGGCCCAGCCAATGGCACCGTGCAGACGCAACTGGTTGGAAACCGCATAGTCCGCAGCGGCAACCACAGCATGTACACCAGCTGTGCTCAAGCCACCGGTGTGACCGCTGAAGATGTCGTTGTTCAACATACCGGTATGACGACCGGTAAGAATGTACAGGGGCTCAAACATGTCGCCGGTGCCAGAGGTAGCAAGGGCGTTCTCGAGGTCACCGCCATTGGCAGCAGTAGCGCCCATATCCTGACCCTGAGCATAGAAATACATAAGGCTGGGAGTAAGGCCACTGATATTGGCACCGACCTGCATCATGCCTGCCCATGAATCATAATCGCGGTCAAGGGTGGCTGCCGCGTCATAATCCTTGCTGCCGAAGTAATGGGTCA
>Ga0172379_10004917_pt1 | contig 19190 bp, 18 predicted proteins | sample GrowelOW334metaG_FD_119756 | JGI IMG/M metagenome (GOLD analysis project Ga0172379, IMG submission 119756) | Groundwater microbial communities from an aquifer near a municipal landfill in Southern Ontario, Canada - Groundwater well OW334 metaG | ecosystem: Environmental > Aquatic > Deep...
CGTTCCCGAATTTCGCATAGAGATCAAACTCGCCCTCTATGGGCTGCTGATAATCCTCCAGGCACCGGTCGCACGGCTGCATAACCCATCCGTTTAGAGTAAAACTGAACTCCAGCTGGCGATCCTGCTTGATCATTTCTACGTGAACCTGCACATCCGCTTTCTGGATTTCACTCTCTGGAAACAATAAAAAGAACGCATCAACAAGCTCAAATTCAAACTCATGCAGACCATTTGAATAGGAACTGAAAGGGATAATATATTCAGAAAACCGTTTCAACCCTCTTTCAAAAAATGTCCGGCAAAAGTATAAAACAATATCGGATAAAAAAAAATGATTTTGAGAACCAACGGATAATCCGTCAGTTAACCATACATCCGGTTATTTTTTCAGTACGATCCGGAAGGTGGTGCCCCGGTTGATTTCGGAATTTCGTACGAATATTTTTCCGTTATGGTAATTTTCGATGATCCTCTTCACCAGCGACAAACCAAGGCCCCAGCCCCTTGGTTTGGTGGTGTATCCGGGTTGGAAAACAACTTTGTAATTTGCTTTCTGGATTCCCTTTCCCGAGTCGCTGATATCCAGGTAAATCACCTGGTTCTGGTCCTTGACCGATATGATGATCTGTCCGTTACCATCCATGGCATCGATGGCATTTTTACAAATATTTTCCACGACCCATTCAAACAGGGTCAGGTTTAATGGTACATACAGCTCGTCCAGATCACCAAAATGCAATTCGAACCTGATTTTGTCCGAAACCCTGTTTTGGAGATACCTGACTGAATTTTCGAGTACGGCCAGCAGGTTCTCGGGCAGGAGGATTGGTGTTGAACCGATTTTTGAAAAACGGTCGGCAATGGTTTCCAGCCTTCTCACATCCTTTTCCACCTCGCGGATGACTTCAGGACCGGCTTCATCCATTTTCAGGAGTTCAACCCAGGCCATGAGGGAGGAGATAGGCGTGCCCAGCTGGTGGGCGGTCTCTTTCGACATCCCCACCCAAACCTGGTTCTGCTCGGCCTCACGGGTCGAACTGAATCCAAAGTAGGCAAGAAAGACAAACAGGAATATGATCGCCAGCTGTATGAGCGGATAAAGCTGAATCCGGGTAAGGATATAGGAATCCTTGTAGTAGAAGTACTGCTTCGAAGAGGGCAGGTTTATCAAAATGGGTTCATGCTGAGCCTTCATTTTTAGCAGCTGGCGCTCCAGGTATTTTCTACTTTTGGCGCTGATGGCATCCAGTGTTTTACCCTCGTTGATGGGCCGGTTATTATTATCGAATAATTTCAGGTTCCTGGCATTGACAATGTTTCCGTTTTCATCGGTCGTGATGACAGGAATGGTGGTGTTGTTCTGGATAATCCTGAGCAAAAAATCATCGTAAATGGAGCCCGCACCGAGATCTATATTATTGAGCCTCTCGGTAGCACCAACCCAGGTCTCCATCTTGAGCTTTTCCTCGATCTCAAGCTTTTTGACCATAGTATTGGTATACCACGTTGTGGCAATTCCAATAATCAGAGCGCCCGCAAGAAGTAGAAATTTCCAGCGTTGCTTACGCGTATAAATATGCAAACCAGTCAGTATTAAGAATTACGAACAGTCACAGGTTTCAGTCGATAAATTAAAACGGCCGTAAACCCGGTGTTATTGTATCAGTGATCCTTTTTTTTCCATCAATTTCGATGCGTAGTCTTTGGGTTCACAATCAATCAGCTCCAGATCCAGAATTTCCTGCCTGTTCCGCCTTTCCATGCTATGGGAATAGGTTTTATCGTAATAGGGCAGGAGCAGCCGGACCACCCCTGCAAAGTCCCCCTTTTCCAATAATTCAAGGCATTGCGCTGTGACTAATCCCCCCAGGCGTTTTGAAATCTGATTAACGGAGGCCGCCAATTTATCAGTATCCAGACCGGCATATTCATCGAGGATGATCTGTATTCTCAATTCCCCCGGAATTTTTATCCGGATCAGGGGTGAAGCTGTCATGGCCAGGTATATCGGCTCAGGCATGAAAATTCGTCCGATCTGGCGGCTTTCATCTTCAAGCCAGATAACCTGTCCCGGCTGGAATGCCTGTAAATCCCGGTATAAGTCGTTCTCAAACTGCTCATTGGTCGGTTGTGACCCCAGTCCGATTCCCCCGAACACCGAGCCGCGGTGGTTAGCCAGCCGTTCAAGATCGACTACCGGCTCACCGGCTTCAGCCAGTTTTTTCAGCCAGATGGTTTTTCCGCTTCCGGTAAGGCCACCGAGAATAACAAACTTTTTATTGGTAACAAGATTGTCGCGGACCCAGGTCCGGTAAGCTTTGTATCCCCCTTTCAGCACACTGATCCTGAATCCGGCCGTTTCAAGCAGCCATGACATCGAAGCACTGCGCATTCCACCCCGCCAGCAATGAATGAGGATTTTCTTTTTAGGAGCCAGGTCGCGGGCCGTCCGTACAAAATCCGACATTTTCGGACCTACGATATCCAATCCCATATCAAAAGCAACGCTCCGGCCAATTTGTTTATAAGCAGTTCCGACCCGGGCTCTCTCTTCATCGTTAAAGAGGGGCAGGTTGAAAGCTCCCGGGATATGTCCCTGGGTAAATTCGGCAGGTGACCGGACATCGACAACCGGTGTCCCGGATGCCTGGGCTAAAAATTCCCGAGGTCCGATTTCTTTCATCACCCATTATCTCTGGAGGAAGTTCCCCAGGATCGACTGGTTTTCCTTGCCGGCATTTCCACCAAATGGCGATAAGGCCTGGATCAGTTTACGGATCGGCATGGACTGCAGCCAAACCCGCCCTGTTCCTCGCAAAGTGGCCAGGAACAATCCCTCTCCGCCAAAAACCATCGATTTCAGACTTCCGGTAGTTTCAATATCGTAATCAATGCTTTCCTCGAAAGCCACAATGCATCCGGTATCCACCCGCAGGGTTTCGCCGCGCAGCTGCTTTTCAATCACGGTACCCCCGGCATGAACGAAGGCCAGACCGTCACCTTCGAGTTTTTCCAAAATAAAACCTTCGCCCCCTACCAGCCCGGCACCCAGCTTCCGGTTGAAAACAATTGACAGGCGGGTGCCCATTGCTGCACACAAAAAACCATCTTTCTGAACGATCAGGCGGCCACCCATTGAATATAAATCAATCGGGATGACCGTTCCCGGATAAGGGGCAGAAAAGGCAACCCTGGATTTCCCATACCCGCGGTTGGTAAAGTGGGTCATAAACAGGGATTCACCGGCCAGCACACGCGAACCGGCGGAGAATAATTTGCCGAGCAATCCCTGGTTGGGTTCGCTGCCATCTCCCATCCGGGTATCAAATGTGATCCCTTCCTCCATGTAAACCATGGCACCGGCTTCAGCGATGACCGATTCCAACGGGTCCAGCTCGATCTCGACCAACTGGATATCTTCCCCGATAATTTTGTAATCAATCTGATGTGAGTTCATAATTATTCCATTTTCATTAATTTTTTACTCCAATTACGCGGCCCTGCCTGTATCATCACCACATACTGTCCGGCAGGACATTCCTCACCGTTAACCCCGGTACCTGACCATTCAGTGGTCACCAACCGACCCGGTACTACCTCCTCCGCTTTCTCGAAGACGAGTTGACCGGTGAAATTAAAAATCCTGATTACCAGCTGATTCACTTCCGGCAATTGATCCATCGATATTTCCATGGTCACCTTATCACGGAAAGGATTCGGGTACAATTTTACAAAACCTGCCGAATCCATCCGAATTTCAGAATCAATTCCAACCAAGCGTGATTCATCATTGCAGGTCTGGCATACCGAAACAGAATCGCTGGGCTCGAGGCAAAGGAATGCCGAATGAATGGATAAAACCCTGTTGTTCAAGCTTTCAAAAAGTATTTCCTGAACAATCATATTATTGTTGCCCCCTTTTTCGAGCTCCGCGATGTACCGGCCGTGCCACATTTTTGCCAGCATGGTATCGGCCTGCTGGATCTGATTGCTTTCAATCTGCAGAAGCTGTGAAAAGGGTTGGGTTTGATATAATCCCGTCAGGTAAATATTGAAAGGCGTTTGCCCGTAAAACTTTCCAACTTGGGTAACCGTCTGGTTAACAGGAATTCCCTCAATGATATTTGTTCCGAACCGCCCATAGCAGAAACCGTCTGCAGGAGCGGTATACAAATCGAAAGCGGTAATCATCCCCTCGATCGAGCCGATAACATCAGTGAGCAAGGCAGGTACCGATGGCACTTCCCTGACACTTTTGAAATATCCAGATGAGGCTTTACTCAGGTTCACGTACAAATACTCCTGACCGTAATAATACCGGCTTCCGATATAATAATAGTTCAGCATCTGATCCTGCAGATCGGCAATGTAAAATGGCGGCAGCGGATCCTGCATTTTTTTCAGGTCCTTGATCAGGGCATTGGCCTGTTCATAGTTCCCGAAATTATCGGAATTCGATACCAGAAAGATCGAACCTTGGCCCCCGGTAGTTTTCAGAAAATCAAGAGCGGTCGAGCACAATCCCGGGAGGTTGCTGTACATCGATTCCGTCAGGAGTGGATCGAAAGCGGCGTTCAGGTTTGCGGACGTGACCGGTTTCCAGGTGTCGAAGGCCTGCTCCACGCGGAGTTTTGAATACATGAGATTGAATGAATCCGACGGAGAATAGCTGGCCAGCATCCGTTGTTTGAGGGTCGCGATCAGATCGGCTTTGCTCATAAAAGAATTACCTGCTTCATAATCAATCAATACCAGTATACGCTGGTTTTCTACCTGACTGATAAAGGATCCGGGAGAGAGGGCCATCTGGTAATAGCTGGTATTCTGATCCTCGAAAACACTCAGATAAATCCCGTTACGGAGCGGCGCATCCAGACTTAACCCGGTGGTTGCGGTCAGCTTGTCATAAGGGACAAAAGCCCGTCTGAACTGTCCGAATGCACTATCGGAATTCGATTCAAAAATGATATCTGTATTTTGCAGGACCGGATTTTCAAATCCCTTATCCTCCCAAAGGAATAACCACAGATCCGGGGGTTGCGAAGAGGTCTGTAAAATATTGACCGGCAAGGTCGACTCTATTTTACCCCGGTTCCAATCCACCGGCATCAGGTAAGTGATCTTCACCTTCCGGGTTTCATAATTTTTCAGAGGGTAGACCCGGAGTTGATATTGGGTATTGGAATTCTTGAACAGCACGGAAGGGTCGCGGCGCCGGTTGACGATCCCCTCATAAATATCGGAGGCCGACCAGCGATCGATCAGTTTGCCCTGGACGATGTCATCGCCCACCCAAAGCCAGCTGTCGAGCACGATGGCCCCTTTGGGCAATTGAAAATCAAGGGCAATCTCGAGCTGGGTGGCCGCATTATAGTTATTGGAAGCCACCGAGAAAGTGAGATAGAGACCGTATTCGAGGTAGAGACCCTTGGGATGTACCGACAGGGAAGCTTCCGAAATGGTTCCGCGCTGCCAGTTCCAGCCAACCTGAGGATCACTGATCCAAAGCGTGTTCTGGGCATTGAGTACCGGAATCAAACCCATGATAATCAATGCGGTGAATAAAAAGTTCTTTTTCATTATCTTAACAATACATTAGTTGTCGATGGTAATCATTCCCTTTCCCTGACCGGTGATCCGGCCGATCATTACGGCATCAGGGATGCCGTTCCGCCGCAGGGCACTGAGTGCTTCAGAAGCTTCGGCCTCCGGCAGCGCTGCCAGCAGTCCGCCGGAGGTCTGAGCATCGCAGATGGCCAGTTTTTCAATTTCGCTGAAGCTGACCGGCCAGTTTACCCATTCGTTCACAAAGGAAAGATTATTTTTTGTCCCTCCCGGAACAACCCCCGAGCCGATCAACCGGAATACTTCGTCAAGGTATGGGACAGCTGCGGCCTGAAGTTCAGCATCAGCATGGCTACCCCTTGTCATTTCGAGAAGGTGGCCGATGAGTCCGAAACCCGTCACATCGGTACAGGCATGAATGGTAAAGGAGTGCAGCGTATCGGCTGCCATTTTATTGAGCATCATCATCTGGCGGAAAACTATGTCCGCCTGAGGTTCCGAAAGAAGGCCCTGTTTGATTGCAGTGCTGTAAATTCCGGTACCGAGAGGCTTGGTGAGAATCAGCACGTCACCTTCTCGGGCTCCGTTGTTGGTCCATATTTTATCCGGATGAACACGACCCGTAACCACCATGCCGAACTTGGGTTCGGTATCCTCAATGGTATGTCCGCCCAGTACGGAAATTCCGGCCTCGGCAGCTTTATCCTGTGCCCCGTGGAGAATGTCGCGGAGCACTTGCAGGTCCAGGCGTTTAACAGGAAATCCGACAATATTCAATGCGAACAGCGGGACTGCACCCATGGCATAGATATCACTTAGTGCATTGGCGGCTGCAATGGCACCAAAAGTGTATGGGTCATCGACCACCGGTGTGAAAAAATCAACGGTTTCGACCAAGGCAATATCATCGCTGATGCGGTATACGGCAGCATCATCGGCTGTCTCCGGTCCCACCAGTATATCCGGATTCTGTAATATTTTCAATTCCCTGACCACCTTTTCCAGGTCCTGAGGCCTGAGTTTACAGGCGCAGCCCAGACCGTGGGTAAACTGGGTCAGCCTGATACTGCCTTTATTAATCCTGGCAGGTTCCCGGGTTGCGGCCGGGGAGAGGGTAATCGCTGTTTGAACGATCATCCGCGCAGCCTCCCTAATTTCGGCCTCGGTGGTATACCGGCCGGTAGTCAGCCTGATCGTGCCCATGGCTATATCCACCGGCACCTGCATGGCCTTCAACACTCCGGAGCTGGTGACCTGATCGGCATGACAGGCGGCACCGGCCGAAGCGGCCACCCCTTCCATCGAGCTGAGCAGCACGTTTGCTTCAATGCCAGGAAATCCGATGCTCAGGGTATTTGGCAGCCGTTTCACGGGGTGACCATGTACCACGGCTTTCGGAAATCCTTCCCGGATCAGTTCTTCCAGCAGGTCCCTCCTGTTTTTAAGATGAATGCCATTATCGTTCATCCGTTGCATAGCCAGTTCACAGGCCTTACCCAGCCCGGCGATCTCCAGTACATTTTCCGTGCCCGGCCTGCGGTTTTGTTCATGATCGGCCCCGTAGGTGATTTTATCCAGCTGGACACCCTGCCGGATGTAAAGTGCCCCGATCCCTTTGGGAGCGTATAGTTTATGACCGGCTACCGACAGCAGGTCCACCTGCAGTTCATTTACGTTAACCGGTATCTTGCCAACGCTCTGCGCAGCATCGGTATGCACCAGGATCCCCTTTTCATGCGCCGCCTTGCCGATTTCGGCCACCGGCTGGATGGTGCCCACCTCATTGTTGGCATGCATCACGGATATCAGGATCGTATCCGGGCGGATAGCCCTGATAACTTCAGCAGGATCCACCATCCCAACCTCATCGACCGGAACACGGGTAACCTGAAAACCCTCTTTTTCCAGGTGGCTGCATACTTCCAGGACGGCAGGATGCTCGATGGCAGTGGTAATGATATGGCGCCCCAAATGCCGCCGGGCATGGGCAACGCCCATGATGGCCAGGTTGTTGGATTCAGTGCCGCCGCTCGTGAAAACAATTTCATACGGATTGGAACCCAACAGATCGGCCACCTGTTTACGTGCCTTTTCTACGGCGAGCCGGGTTTGGGTACCAAAATAATGGCTGCTGCTCGGATTGCCGAAAAACTCGCGTAGATATGGTTCCATCACATCAGCCACTTCCGGATCGATGGGAGTGGTTGCATTATAATCGAGATAAATTGGCTTAGCCATTTTGAATAAATTCTACCGGTATTTATTGTTGACCCCTTCCATCATTCCCAGGTAATTCATAAACCTCATTTCCGATATCAGTCCGTTTTCCACTGCTTCCCTCACAGAACAGCCTGGTTCGTGGGTATGGGAGCAATTATAAAACTGGCAGGTATCGGCATGCTTAAATATTTCAGGGAAGTAATGATAGAGTTCATTTTTGTCAATTTCCAGCATCCCGAATCCGCGGATCCCAGGGGTATCGATGATATTTCCGCCTGAGGCCAGTTCAACCATTTCAGGGAAAGTCGTGGTATGCTTGCCCGACTTATTGGAAACGGATATAACACTTGTTTTCAGCTTCTTCAGCGGATCAAGCGAATTGATCAGTGTAGACTTGCCCACTCCGCTGTTACCGCTTATCAGGGTTATCTTGCCGGGAAGGTAATGGCGGATTTCTTCCAGACCCTTACCGGTAACCAGGGATAATGTATGGCAGGGATAACCGGCGAGGGTATAAGCATTGATCCAATCGAACTGGGTCCCCATCTCTTCGGGTCCGTACAGGTCCGTTTTATTGAAAATCAGGATGACGGGCACGCTGTATGCCTCGGCCGTCACGAGGAAACGGTCGGCAAACATGGAAAGGGTTACCGGCGCTTTTAGCGTGATCATAAGAAATGCCTGGTCAATATTGGCAGCGAGGATATGTGATTCCCTGGCCAGATTGATCGCTTTGCGGATAATATAATTTTTCCGCTGATGGATCTTTACGATGATCCCCTTCCCGTGTTCATCTGTGTTAATATCCACGCGATCGCCCACTGCCACAGGATTTGTGGTACGGATACCTTTCATTCTGAAAAGTCCCTTGATACCGCAAATAAGCACCTCGCCCGTATCAATTCTCACGTTATGATAAGAGCCGGTGGTTTTGATTACCGTACCGGTTAGGATGCTCACTGACATATTGCGGCAAAATTACTCAATATGTTCGGCTTCGCCTCACTTATTATGCTAGGCTCACGCCTCGCTAACTATGCTCGCTACGCTCGCTAATTATGCGCTTCGCGCTAATTGTGCGCCCTGACGGACGCTAAGTATGCACTGAGTGAAACACTTAGCGAGGTGAAGCCGAGCCAATTAGCGAGCGTCAGCGAGCATAGTTAGCGAGCAAAAACCCGAGTTCTCCACCCGCACTAACTTCGAATGGAGCATCGCCCCTGCGGAAAATCCTGGCAGGCCGGGGACCGGTGAGTTCCATTTTCAGGTCGTGAATTTCGAGCATGGTGCCTTCGCGGAGACCAACCACATACAGATTCGGATTGACTTCGATAAATTCCTGGATTCGTTGTTCCCTGGTCTCGCCGGCATGCCCTTCGGGATGTTCATCCAGGTAATGCGGATTGATCTGAAACGGAACAAAATTCAGGGCGTGCAGACCCAAAGGATCCACAATTGGCATATCATTGGTGGTCCGGATAGTTGGACATGCAACATTGGCCCCGGCACTCCAGCCCACAAAGGGTGTTCCGCCCAGAACCTTTTTCCGGATGGGATCAATCAGCTGGTAATCATGCAGGCAACGGGTCAGCTGCCAGGTGTTTCCCCCGCCGATTACTATGGCTTGGGCCCCTATGACAGCCTCCACCCGTTCTGCGATATGATGGATCGATTTCACCAGGATATCAAGTTCAGAAAAACGCTGCTGCACTTTTTTCTCATAATCGTCATAGGAAAAGGTGACGGCAGCATAAGGGATGAAAAGAACCTCTTTAACCGATGGCTTCAGGAATTTCCTGATTTGTTCCTTTGGATGGCTGAGATACGTGTCCCCGGCATTGGTTGAATTGCTAATCAGTAAAAGTTTCATTTAAAAGAAGTTATCTTGATTCGAAATTAATTGGGTTCAGGGGTGGATGCATCCTTAAACCGGGCATACAGGATTTTCCGGTCAAAATTAGCTGGGTCGCGCGTAATAGCCATCATCAGGAATTGGGACTGTAATGCATTATAAAGCAGGAGTTTGCCACTCAATGATTCCCCGGCACCGGTGGAAATTTTAAGTGCTTCATTCACCTGCATAAGACCGATAATTCCCGGGATCACACTATAAATTCCCAGCACCGGCCTGACGTAACCGTCTGCAGGTACATTTTCAGGATGGAGGCAGCGGTAACTGGGGCCATTATGGTAGTTAAACACGGAAACCTGGCCCTGGTATTTATGAACAGCCGCATGAACCATCGGCTTATCCATCAAAATACAGGCATCATTGATGATGTAACGCGATTCCGGATTATCGGTACAATCGAGTATAACATCATAATCGGCAACAATTTCCAACGCATTATCCGCTTTCAGCCTCCTGTTAATCATGATCAGCTCCACAAAGCTGTTCATTTCCTTCATCCGGGTACTGGCAACAATGGATTTCAATTTGCCGATATCATTGAAACCATAAAAAATCTGGCGTTGCAGGTTGGATATTTCAACCTGGTCGTCATCCATGATTCCGATGGTACCTGCACCGGCAGCAGTCAGGTATTCAATCACAGGGCATCCCAGTCCGCCGGCACCAACCACCAGAAACCGGGTATTCCGGATCCGGATCTGGCCGGCCTCACCAATCTCATCGAGTATGAGATGCCGGTGATATCTTAATTTTTCAGGGGTCGTAAGTTCTTTCATGGTCCGAAAGTTAATAAAACAACGGATTTCCCCATAAAACACGTAGAGACGGATAATTATCCGTCTCTACACGACATCCCTGTGACCGATGTTCGAATCAGCCGCCGAAATGCAATCCTATGGTTACCGGGTAGATTTCAGGTCCCATGCAGTCTTTAAAGAGAGTCTGCGGATAATAGTTTGCAAACAGGGCCACATCGTGGTATCCCACCCGTGCAGTAAAGCCATAATTAAAATTCCTCAGGTAGAAATCATCCCTGATTTTGATTTTCTGTTTCTCGCCATTTTCGGTGTATTTCTGTACCTGGCGTGAACCGATGCGCAATCCGCCAATCACGCCGGCAGCCAGTTTAATCCGTGTGTTTTCGCCATACACGGGAATCTGGAATTCCACCATTAACGGGAGGTTCAGGTGCCAGATGCCCAGACGGTTTTTATCCAGATCAACGGTAACCGGTTCAGCGATAATCCCATCTGCAGTTTTGGTCAGATTGAAATCACTTGAAAAACGATAGTTCGTATATTGAATGCCGAGACCGGTTACTATCCCCACGTAATTTTTAATGATTCCCAGGGATTTCTCTGCAAAATTGAAACTGAAATCCAGGCTGTTGGCGACTTTCAGATCCATGAACTCACCACCTGCGGGCATGGCCATCTTATAATCCGAATTAACGAAATTGGCCAATCCGATCTCGAAACCACCCCAGGTACCATCCATGCGCGGACCCTGGTTGTGGTGTTTCTTTTCAAAGAAATCCTCGGTGACAACATTTTCATCTCCATCCGTTACGATTCTGACTCCCTTATCGTCATCCACGATAACGGTATATTGCTTTTTTCCGATCCTGATTTTCGAAGTATCCGGATCCTGTCCGTAGCTATTCAGTCCGACGAGGACCAGGGCTGCTGTTGCCAGTAATGCAATTTTTTTCATGATTGATAAATTGAGTTAAGCTATTTTAATGATAGGACGGAGAGGTTTCGGGAAAAGTTACAGGCAAATGAAACAATTATCTGCCTTCCTGGCTTCTGACGGGGGTTTCCACATCAATCAGGCGTGAATTGAACGAAACAGCGAGGAGATCACCTTTATCATCATATTCACGGTTGAGTTTCATTTTTGTACCAGCCAGGCTGTTTAATTTGTCAACGCCGGCACCCGCAACTTCCCACATGGAAAATCTGGTCCTCCGCACCAGCTTGCGATCTTCTCCAAGCACTTTTTCGCGGAACAACTGGAGGGCATATTGAGGAAGTGTCAGGGCTTCAGCCGAGGTCAAAGGCTGGGTGAGAACAGCGGGATAATTCGAGGCCAGCATAACCTTCACGCTCTGGGGATCCGGGATACGCGGCCCGTTAAGCGGGGTAATGCGCGATAGCTTGTTCATCTGCATGGTCCCACGGACGGCAGTAACTGCTTCAGCGGGCTGTTGATTAACCTTTGAGCCTGTCGTCTTTGATGAAGATGAGTGCTGGTTAGAGGTAAGGAGGTTATTGGTAATCGCCTGCCTGCTGCCGATGGATGATGGGAGGAGCCTTTGCTCTTCCCCTACGGTGCCTTTGGGTGACGGGAGGAGCCTTTGCTCCTCCCCTACGGCCTGTTGATCCTGCTTGGCGAGCACCGGTGCCTGGCTGTTGCGGGTATCCGGCCAGAGGATCCAGGCTAACATGATAATGGCGGCAGCAGAGATAGCAGTGATTAGCCAGGGCGCGAACACGACGGTCTTTTTCCGGAGCTCATTTTTGTATGGAAAGACGATCATATCGGCCGGGTTTAGACGGGTTTGAAGAAAGGCCGCATATTCCTTCTCCAAGGCGGGTTCTGTGCTGAGCCGGGCATCAAACTGGTTTGCTTCTTTCTCCGACAGGTCATTTTCCATCCGCGCGATGCAGAGCTGATCGATGGAGGCAATCCCGGGGATATCTTCGGAGGATTTCAATAAAGACTCTTTCCGGTCGAAGGATTCTCCGGCCGAAAGCAGGCTGACACCGCCAACTCCCTGGAGTTCGGCTTTCAGATCAGGATTCTGTTCCAGAAAATCCAGGAAGGTTTCGAGCTGTTCATTGCTCAGTTGCCCATCGAGATAATCGAGGAACCAGATCTCATAATTATGTCGTGTCAGACTTTCCATTATTATACCAGTGATTCCACTGAACCTACATATTCTTTTATAAACACCCGGGCCCGGTATATATAAACCTTTACCTGGGCCTCCGATAAACCGGTCATCCCGGCTATCTCCTTGTACGAATATCCTTCATAATCCCTGAGCATCAGCACGGAACGCTGATCGGCCGGCAATTGGGCAACTCCTTTTTCGAGTTTCTCCATCACGTCGGAATATTGTTCGCTATGTGAATATTCGCTCATATTTACTGTTTCCCAATCTGCCATTCTTTTGTCCACCCGGGTCTGATCGATCAGCTTGTGATAGGCGGTCGTAAATAAATACGACTTCGCTTTCTCTGCCGAAACCTGCTCCACGTTGATCCAGAGTTTCTCGAATGAGTCCTGGACCAGATCCCGGGCTTTCTCCTTGTCTCTGATGTTTTTCAGCAGAAACCGGTACACTGCATCGGCATGCTGATTAACACAACGGTTATAGTCGTTTACAGTCATTATTGGTTACAGGCAATCGTAGGACGAAGTTAGTCAAGAATAAGTTACAGTTGTTTTAAGAATATTTAGAAATTTGTTCCCGAATTGGGTGACGGGGGACGGGGGACGGAAGATAGGGTGAATCATTTAGCGAAGGGTACTTTGCGGGAAATTATAAGGGTGCCTTCGCAGATTTTAGATTAAAATTAGCGGCATTATGATAAAAAATTCAGGTTCAAAAATGATGTGGGTAGTGGTTTTGCAGCTGCTTCTATTCTTAGCACCCATAAATGCTCAAACCATTACTGATCAGTCCGTTACTGCGATTTTATGGTTTCAGCGGTCGGCTGAATACCGCGCTTTGTGTTACCAGGCCTATAATCTGGCCGAATTGCGGATCAAGGATTACCTTACGCATCCTGATAAGGAGAAGCAGGCGGTTGTCATTTTCGATATAGATGAAACATTGCTGGATAACAGTCCTCAGGAGGCTCAGAATATTATGGATGGTCAAACTTTTACTCAGGATAGATGGAAAGCCTGGACCGATCAGGCATCAGCCAAAGCTATCCCGGGCAGTGTTGATTTTTGTTATTTCCTGGCCAATCATGATATCCATCCCATTTACCTTTCCAACCGCCAGAATACCGAGGCTACGGCAACCGTGGCAAACCTCCAGAAATGGAATTTTCCGTATGCCGACCGCAACCATCTGTACCTGAAATCAAACACCTCGAGCAAGGAAGCCAGGCGAAATATTATTGAAAACCAGTATAATGTCATTATGCTGGTTGGGGATAACCTGTCGGATTTCGACCAGGTTTTCGAGGACCGCTCGGTTAATTTCGGGTATGCTGCAGCAGATAGCCTTCGTGCCGAATTTGGTAAAAAGTTTATCATCCTGCCCAACCCGATGTATGGCGACTGGACAAAGCCGCTGACGGGCGAACGGAAGGCATGGTTGGCTCCCTTCGGTCGGTAAATAGGCTCGGCTTTGCCTCGCTAAGTATTTCACTCAGTGCTTAATTAGCCCGCGTCAGCGGGCACAATTAGCGACCGAAGGGAGCATATTTAGTGAGCGAAGCGAACCAATTAGTGACCGAAGGGAGCATATTTAGTGAGCGAAGCGAACCAATTAGTGAGCGAAGCGAACCAATTACCATCTTCAAGATCCAACGTAAGTGAAAAATATTTTACATCTCCTGACACCATGTATTGTTTTGTGTTTTATTTTTGACCGACCGTTCAGTCATAAATAAATGAGTCCAAGAACCATAAAACAATTTGAGGAGATCCGGGAGCAACGAAAGCTTCAGATCATGCAGGCAGCGCTGGAACTATTTGCAAAGGAAGGATACCATGCCTCCTCCGTTGCCAAGATTGCGCGCTATGCCAAAATATCCAAAGGCCTTCTCTATAATTATTTCACTTCGAAAGAGGATCTGCTCGATTCGATCATGGCGCTGGGAATCGAGAAATTTCATCACATTCTGGAAGAAATACAGCACGAACTGGATACTCCCGAAGAATTAATGATGTACATCCACGGCGGATTTGAGATCATCCGGAGGGAACCGGATTTTTACCGGCTCCTGTTCAGCGTATTCTTCCAGCCGGGGGTCATGGATGTTTCCCAAAACCGCTATCGCGAAACCCTCGAGCACCTGACCCGTGACATCGCCTTTTATTTTGAAACGAAAGGAGATCCGAATCCGATGGAGAAAGCCAAACTGCTGGGTAACATTATCGACGGTGTTGGCCTCAATTATTTTATCTCTCCGGAATCCGTCAATCTGGATAAACTTGAAAAAATCATCTTCGAAATATTCAAATAACACTATGCGACCAATTATTTCCTGTATGCTGGCTGTACTGACGAACTGCCTTTTTTCTGCCGCGGTTTTCGGCCAGCAAAGCCTTACGGCCAAACAAATCATCGAAAAGGCCGATCGCAACACTCAGGGGGAGAGCAGTATCAGTACCATGACCATGACTATTAAGCGGCCCACCTGGGAACGGACCGTCGGATTTAAAAACTGGGCGAAAGGCCGCCAACTGGCATTGACACTGGTGACCGAACCGGCAAAAGAAAAAGGCCAGACCTTCCTTAAGCGTGGTAATGATATGTGGAATTATATTCCTTCAATCAGCCGGCTGGTAAAACTTCCCCCTTCCATGATGTCGCAGGGCTGGATGGGTTCCGACTTTACCAACGATGATATACTGAATGAAACCTCATTAGTGCAGGATTACACCCATGAGTTTTCCGGAACTGAAGACTTTGAGGGCAGCAAATGCTACAAGGTCAGCCTCATCCCGCTGGAAAATTCAAGTATTGTCTGGGGTAAAATCGTCACCTGGGTGAGCACCAATGATTTTTTGTTCCTGAAATCGGAATATTATGATGAAAATCAGGCACTTGTGCGGACCGAAACAGCCGGTGAAATTAGAAAGATGGATGGCCGCACCATCCCGACGCGTTTGGAAATAATCCCTGCCGATGAACCGCAGAACCGCACCATCGTTCTCATTAAATCGATGGATTTCGATGTTAAAATCGATGACGGCTTTTTTTCCCAGCAGAACATGAAATCTGTCAAGTAATCCCTCTGCGAAATGAAAACAAAACCAGCGCTAAAATCAAACCTTCATTTCCTGAGCCTTGAGCCCTGGGCCTTTTATTCCAGTATGGCATGGCGAAATATCTGGCGGAACAAGCGACGTTCGCTGATCACCATCTCCTCCATCCTGTTCGCTATTTTCTTCTCGGTGGTGATGCGGGGCTTTCAGCTGGGCTCGTATAAGAACATGGTCGACAATGTGGTGCAGGCATATACCGGATTTATCCAGGTATTCGACCGCCATTATCAGTCGGACAAGATCCTCGAAAACAGCATGATACTCGATGATGGCCTGGTGACTGAAATTGAAAAAACTAAAAACGTATCTATGGCCCTGCCGCGTTTGGAATCTTTTGCCCTGGCCAGTTCGGGCAATCAAACAAAAGGGGTGCTCGTTCTGGGAACCGATCCGGATAAAGATGATCAATTGACCCGCCTGTCAAACCGCTTGATACAGGGAGCCTTCCTACATCGGGGCGACAGTGCTGCCATGGTTTCCGAACGACTGGCCAAATTCCTGAAGCTGGGCATTGGTGATACTATTGTTCTTATCTCGCAGGGATATCACGGTGCCGGAGCAGCTTCGAAATATCCGGTAAAGGGAATCCTTCGCTTCCCCTCACCGGAGCTCGACAATAAGATGGTTTATCTTCCGCTGGAACAGGCTCAGCAATTTTTCTCCGCCGACAACCGGGTTACCTCCATCTCCCTGAACCTGAAGAACAGCAAGGAAATTGGGAAGACGGTTCAAGATCTTCAGCAAAAACTGGGAGACCAATACGATGTCCGCTCCTGGGATACCATCCTGGTGGAACTGAAGCAGCAAATCGCATCGGACAGCGCCGGTGGTTTGATCATGTTGGGCATGCTTTACCTGATCATCGGATTCGGGATATTCGGCACTGTTCAGATGATGACTGCGGAAAGGCGCCGCGAGTTCGGTGTGGTGGTGGCTGTCGGGATGCAAAAAAGGAGACTCGGAACCATTCTTGCTCTCGAAATGCTCATCATGGGGCTCATCGGAATTGTTGGTGGAATTCTCCTGAGCATACCTGTGGTGTGGTTTGGCCATGTCTATCCTATCACTCTTACCGGCCAGATGGCCGAATCTATTATTAGTTATGGAATGGAACCGATCATGCCGACAGCCTGGGAAGCTGGTTATATGATCAATCAGACGCTTATAGCCCTTCTGATCGTCATCGCGGCAGTCATCCTCCCGGTATGGAATGTCACCCGGCTTCACGTAACAAAAGCACTACGATCATGATACCATCTCTTTCGTGGAAAAACATCTGGCGCAACAAGGTCCGGAGCCTGGTTGTAATCGGTGCCATGACCTTCGGAATTTTCGGGGGACTGTTCACATGGGCCATCTATGTAGGAATGACCGAAAGTAGGGTGAAAGAGGCATTGACAAAGGAAGTGGCTCATATACAAATACATGACTTAAAGTTTCTTGACAATCCCGAGATCGGTCTCAAACTTCCTGACCCAGCTGGAATCGTCAGATTTGCCGAAGGACTTCCTGGTGTTCAGGCGGCGGCCGACCGGTTGAAAATTGTAGCCATGATCAATAGCTCGGCAGCTTCATCCGGTGTCAATATTTACGGGATCGATCCTGAAAAGGAGAAGCGGGTGAGTGAGTTATATACTTCGGTGTTTGACTCGCTTACCCTTACCGCCAAACTTAAACTGACTGATCCGGCGGTGATCGCCGCTTATCTGAAGGACAGCACCGGCAGTTGGTTCGGAAGCACACAGCGTAACCCTGTTATAGTCGGTGAAACCCTTGCCCGGAAACTGAAATTAAAGATCAATTCAAAGGTTGTGCTCACCTTTCAAAGTGCCGACGGGAACCTGACCGGAGGATCATACCGGGTTTGCGGTATTTACCGGATCGATAACACCCTGTTCGAAGAGATGAATGTTTACGTTAGGAAGCCCGATCTGGCCACCCTGGCGATGCTGCCTCCTGAACAGGCTCATGAAGTGGCCATTTTCATGAAGGACGGAAAACTGATGAATACCGCAATACAGTCCCTGAAATCAGAATATCCTGATCTTGAGGTGATGAGTTGGAAAATGTTGCTGCCTGATGTGGCCATGCTAAGCGACCTGGTCGAGGTGTCACTTGTGGTAATTATGATCATCATACTTGCGGCACTGGGCTTCGGAATTGTCAACACCATGCTGATGGTTGTACTGGAGAGGGTGAAGGAACTGGGAATGCTCATGGCCATCGGCATGAATAAAACCAGGGTATTCACCATGATTATCCTGGAATCGGTTCTCCTGTGCCTGACCGGCGCCGGTATCGGGATGATATTCGGGGCCATTGTGATTGAAATATTCAACAAGCAGGGTATCGATCTCTCGGCATTTGCGCAGAAAGGCATGGAAGCGTGGGGATTTAACGCGGTGATATATACTTCGCTTTCGTGGACCTATTATTTGCTGGTGGCTATGCTGGTGATCATCACCGGCCTGGCCGCTTCTGCCTATCCGGCATGGAAAGCTTTGAAACTTAATCCGGCAGATGCACTGCGTACGGAGTAGCTAAGCAAGGGACCGTGAAGCGTGAAGCGGAAGATGGGACTGGCTGGTCTGAGTGACCGCCACTGACAATTGGCAACTGATAATTTACAATATATTGAATATGAATATTATAGAAATCAATAACCTGGTCAAAATTTACGACGACCGCAAGAGTGTGCCGGTAACAGCGATTAACGGAATCACACTTAACTTCAGGGAAGGTGAGTTTACGACCATTGTTGGGCCTTCAGGATCGGGCAAGACCACTTTGCTGAATATGCTTGGTGGCCTGGATGAGCCCACCTCGGGTAAAATCCTGATTGACCAGGTCGACCTGAGCCAGCTAAAATCAAGGGAAGTAATCGATTTCCGCATGCACAACATCGGTTTTGTCTTTCAGGCCTATAACCTGATACCGGTCCTGACTGCACTGGAAAACGTGGAGTTCATCATGCACCTTCAGGGCAAACCGAAGGCCGAACGGCAACAACGGGCGCGGGAACTGCTCGACCAGGTTGGGCTTGGTGACCGGCTTCATGCCCGTCCGGGTAAGCTTTCCGGCGGACAGCAGCAACGTGTGGCTGTGGCGAGGGCCCTGGCCTCCAAACCCAAATTTATTCTGGCTGATGAGCCAACGGCCAACCTCGACTCCAAATCGGCCGAAACCCTCCTCGATATTATGGAGAAACTCAATCACAATGAAAAGATTACCTTTATTTTCTCCACTCACGATGCACGTGTCGTAGCCAAAGCCCACCGGGTGATCACGGTGGAGGACGGCCTGGTGCGCAGTGATGTGGACTACCCTGAACATTAGGCTGCCATGAAACCTTACAGAAAAGATCGTGAAGCGAGATCCGTGAAGCGAAATACGCCTCACGCCTCACGTCCTTCTTCCGCCTCACGCTTCACGCTTCACGCCTCACGTATCTCTTTTCTCGCACGCCTCCTCA